>Ga0164242_10005758_pt1 | contig 13743 bp, 8 predicted proteins | sample OricomgcompostMG_FD_108783 | JGI IMG/M metagenome (GOLD analysis project Ga0164242, IMG submission 108783) | Miracle-Growth compost microbial communities from Emeryville, California, USA - Original compost - Miracle growth compost (MG) ...
CCTGGTCGCGCGGCAGGGCGGCTTCGACCACGCGCTGGCGACGGCGGTCGGCGCGTGGGTGGCGCTGGTGGCGGTCGCGGTGCTGGCGACGCTGATCGGCAAGCTGGTCGTGCGCCGCGTGCCACTGCACCTCGTGCACCGCGCCGCCGGCGTCCTGTTCGCGGCGTTCGCCGTCGTGGCCGCGGTCGCGGCGATCCGTGGCTGAGCAATCTGCCCAGGTACAGCGGCTGACCGCTGGACAGACTGTGCAGTCTGATGCCTGTTCGCGCCGCACCTTGCCCAGACGCGGGCCCGCCGGTAACCCTTGAAGCATGACCAGTGTCGAACTCACCCCCGAAGAGCGCGCCGCCGAGCTGACCCTGGACCGGCTCAAGGAGCTGGTCGGGCTCGTCGACTACGACGCGCAGCGCGACCCGTTCCCCGTCACGGCCATGGACGCCGTCGTGTTCGTCTCGGGCAACGCGACCCAGAGCGCGCACTTCTACCAACACGCGTTCGGCATGGAGCTGGTCGGCTACACCGGGCCCGAGACCGGCAACCGCGACCACAAGGGCTTCGTGCTCAAGGCCGGTTCGGCGCGGTTCGTGATCCTCGGCGCGGTCGATCCGTCCAGCCCGCTCGCTGAGCACCACCGCGCGCACGGCGACGGCGTCGTTGACCTGGCACTCGAGGTGCCCGATGTCGACAAATGTATAAATCACGCTCGGGCCCAGGGGGCCACGATCCTCGCCGAGCCGCACGACGTGTCCGACGAGCACGGCACCGTCCGGACGGCCGCGATCGCCGCCTACGGGCAGACCCGGCACACCCTCGTCGACCGGTCGCGCTACAACGGCGTCTACCTGCCGGGCTACCAGCCGCGCACGTCCACCATGACCATGCCCGACAAGAGGCTGTTCCAGGCGGTCGACCATTGCGTCGGCAACGTCGAGCTGGGCCGCATGGACGAGTGGGTCGAGTTCTACAACCGGGTCATGGGCTTCGTGAACATGGCCGAGTTCATCGGCGACGACATCGCCACGGACTACTCGGCCCTGATGAGCAAGGTGGTCGCGAACGGCAACCACCGCGTCAAGTTCCCGCTGAACGAGCCGTCGCCCGGCAAGCGCAAGTCGCAGATCGACGAGTACCTGGAGTTCTACAACGGCCCGGGCTGCCAGCACATCGCGTTGGCGACCAACGACATCCTGCGCACCTACGACGAGATGCGGGCGCGCGGCGTGGAGTTCCTCGACGCCCCCGCGTCCTACTACGACGACCCCGAGCTGCGGGCCCGGATCGGCGAGGTGCGCGTGCCGATCGAGGAGCTCAAGCGCCGCAACATCCTGGTCGACCGCGACGAGGACGGGTACCTGCTGCAGATCTTCACCGCGCCCGTGGGCGACCGTCCGACGGTGTTCTTCGAGCTGATCGAGCGGCACGGCTCGCTGGGCTTCGGCAAGGGCAACTTCAAGGCCCTGTTCGAGGCGATCGAGCGCGAGCAAGAGCGCCGCGGAAACCTCTGAAACACATCAACTTTGACCCCGCAGTGGCTGTGATCGGCGCCGATTCACGACCACTGTGGGGTCAAAGTGCGGGTGGTGGCAGGCTGGACGGGTGAGCCAATCCGACGCGCCGAGCACGTTCGCCGAGCTCGGCCTTCGACCGGAACTGCTGAAGGCACTGGACGCGCTCGGCTACGAGGAGCCGACCCCGATCCAGCGCGAGGCGATCGGCCCGCTGCTGACCGGCGCCGACCTGCTCGGCCAGGCCGCGACCGGCACCGGCAAGACGGCGGCGTTCGCGCTGCCCGTGCTGAACGAGGTGCGGCCCGGCGCGCCCGGCCCGTACGCACTGATCCTGGTGCCCACCCGCGAACTCGCCATGCAGGTGTCCGAGGCGATCCACCGCTACGGCCGCGAACTCGGCGCGCGCGTGCTGCCGATCTACGGCGGCCAGCCGATCGGGCGCCAGATCCGCGCGCTCGAGACCGGCGTGGACGTCGTGGTCGGCACGCCCGGCCGGGTGATCGATCACCTGACCCGGCAGACGCTGCCGACGGACGCGCTGCGCATCGCCGTCCTGGACGAGGCCGACGAGATGCTGGACATGGGCTTCGCCGAGGACATCGAGGCGATCCTCACCGCGCTGCCCGAACAGCGCCAGACCGTGCTGTTCTCGGCGACGATCCCGGCGCGCATCAACGGTCTGGTCAAGCGCTATCTGCGCCAGCCGGTGAAGGTCAAGATCCACCGCGAGGAGCCGACGACTGCGGTGCCGCGCGTGCGGCAGGTCGCCTACCTGGTGCCGCGCGCGCACAAGCCCGCGGCGCTGGGCCGGCTGCTGGACGTCGAGGCGCCCGAGGCCGCGATCGTCTTCTGCCGCACCCGCGAGGAGGTCGACAGCCTGAGCGAGACGCTGACCGCGCGCGGCTACCGGGCCGAGGCGCTGCACGGCGGCATGACGCAGGACCAGCGCGACAAGGTCATGCAGCGCGTGCGCAGTGGCGCGGCCGAGCTGCTGGTCGCCACCGACGTCGCGGCCCGCGGCCTGGACATCGAGTCGCTCACCCACGTCGTCAACTACGACGTCCCGTCGGCGCCGGACGCGTTCGTGCACCGGGTCGGACGCGTCGGGCGGGCCGGCCGCGCGGGCGTCGCGATCACGCTGGTCGAGCCGCGCCAGCACCGGCTGCTGAAGACGATCGAGTCTGCCACCAAGCGCAAGATCCCGATCGAGCAGCTGCCGACGGTGGCCGACCTGCGCACACGCCGCCTCGAGCTGACCCGCGCCGCACTGCAGGAGTCGCTCGACGAGGACGACTACGAGCAGTTCCGCGTCGTCGTCGACAACGTCGCCGGCGACTACGACCTGATGCAGATCGCGCTGGCCGCGGTGAAGCTCGCGCACGAGGCGAGCACACCCGCGGCGGCCGAGGAGGACATCCCGTCGCTGTCCGCCCCGCCCAAGGATCGTCCAGCCGGTCCCGCGACGGACCGGAACACCAAGCCGGACAGAGCGTCCAGCGCGAAGCCGGCGCGGGCCGCGCGCAGTGGCGGGCCGTCCGCGACGATCTTCGTCGGGCTCGGCCACGCCGCGAAGATCCGCCCGCAGGATCTGGTCGGCGCCATCGCGAACGAGTCCAGCGTGACCGGGCGCGAGATCGGCGCCATCGAGATCACGCACAAGTTCTCGACGGTCGAGGTGCCCGCGGCGGCCGTCGACGAGGTGATCACGGCGCTGTCCGCCACGCTCATCAAGGGGCGCAAGGCGCGCGTGGAACGCTATCGACCGCCGGCCGATCGTCCGTCCGGGCCGCGGCGGCAGGACGCCGGCCGTGACAGCGACGGGCGCCGGCGACCGACGACAGGAGTGCGAAAGTGACCGTTCAGCTGCGTCCCGTGCTCGGCGACCTGCCCGCGTACGTCCCGGGGCGAACCGTCCCGGGCGCGATCAAGCTGGCCAGCAACGAGACGCCGTACCCGATGCTGCCGCACGTGGTCGAGCGCGTGGCCGCGTTCCTGCCGGTCGCGAACCGCTACCCGGACAGCGCCTCCATCGAGCTGACCGAGGTGCTGGCCGCGAAGTTCGGCGTCGACCCGTCCCGCGTCGCCGTCGGCTGCGGCTCGGTGTCGCTGTGTACGCAGCTGGTGCAGGCGGTGGCCGACGCCGGCGACGAGGTCGTCTACGCCTGGCGCTCGTTCGAGGCGTACCCGATCCTGACTGCGGTCAGCGGCGCGTCCTCGGTGCAGGTGCCGCTGCGCGAGTTCACGCACGACCTGCCGGCGCTGGCCGGCGCGATCACCGACCGCACCCGGCTGGTGTTCGTGTGCAACCCGAACAACCCGACCGGCACGGCGGTGCGCCGCGACGAGCTGGTCGAGTTCCTGCGCTCGGTGCCGCCGCGCGTGGTGGTCGCGCTGGACGAGGCCTACCGCGAGTTCGTCGCCGACCCGGACGTGCCGGACGGCACGACGCTGCTGGACGAGCACCCGAACGTGATCGTGCTGCGCACCTTCTCCAAGGCGTACGGGCTGGCCGGGCTGCGCGTCGGGTACGCGATCGCGGCCGATCCGGCGCTGACCGCGGCGCTGCGGCAGACGCAGGTGCCGTTCGCGGTGACGACCGTGGCCCAGCAGGCCGCGCTCGCCTGCCTGGAGCCGGAGGCCGAGTCGCAGCTGATGTCCCGGGTCGCGTCCATCGTCGAGGAGCGCTCGCGCGTGGTCGCCGAACTCGCCGCGCTGGGCTACGACGTCCCGCCGACGCAGGCGAACTTCGTCTGGTTCCCGCTCGGCGACGCGACCACGGCGTGGGCAGCGGCGTGCGAGGAGCAGAAGGTGATCGTGCGCGCGTTCGCCGGTGCCGGCGCGCGGGTGACGATCAGCAACCGCGAGGAGAACGACGCGTTCCTGCAGGCCGCCGCGGCTGCCCGCTCCGTCCGCTGACCCAGGCCCCGGTGCGCCCGCTGAGCAAGAGCCGTTTGTGGCTGCCGGGCGGCCACAACCTGCTCTTGATCACGGAAGGTAGTCAGGGGGCGGACGGTTCGGACGGCCTCGGCCGGCGGAACATCCGGTGCCGCCAGCGCCAGCCGATCGCGCCGGCCAGAATCACCAGCAGCAGGAACGGCAGCACGGCGCCCAGTGCGGTCACCAGCGCCGTCATCGTGGTGACGAATGCGTCCCAGCCGTGCGTCAGCCCGCCGACGAAACCGCCGCGGGACGGATGCGGCTTCGCCGGCGGTGGCACGTGCTTGGCCGCGACGAGCGACAGGTCGATGGTCGCGGTCGCGGTCTGGCTCGACAGCGCCCGCTGCTGCGCCTCCAGCGATTCCAGGTCCGCCTCGCGGGTCGCGATCTCGGACTCGATCTCGATCACCTGCCCGACCTTGGTCGCCTCGGTGTAGAGCGCCCGCAGCCGGATCAGGCTCTTGCGGGCGCTGAGCACGCGGGACGAGACGTCGGCGACCTGGCTGGTGACGTCCTTGGTGCTGGACGTGCGCTGCACCTCCTTGCCCAGGGCGGCGAGCTGGTTGAGCACCGGTTCCAGCGACGGCGGCGGCACCTTGAGGGTCAGAGAGGCCGAGGCGTACCTGCCCGCCGTCCGGTCGTCGCTGTAGACCGTGCCGCCGGACGCGACCGCGATCCGGTCCGCCTCGTCCGCCGCGTGCGCCACGGCCGACGCCCTGGCGATGCGCACCTCGAGGCTGGCCGTCCTGATCAGCGCCAGCGACGTGACGTCCGCGGTGTCCGTGCCCGCCGTCGACGTGCCGGGTTTCAGCGCGCCGAGGTGCGTGCCCTGCCGCGGGGCGGGCGCTGCCGCGGGGGCGGCCTTGTCGCCGGCGGCACCGCGCTGCGACTGCGGCGCCGAACCCGCCGCTGATCCCGCGCCGCCGCCGTTGGCCATCGAGCCCGCCGAGCCACCGCCGGACGAACTGCAGCCCGCGAGTACCGCCATCGTCACGACGGATCCCGCGAGCAGTGCCGTCCGGAGAACGTTCCGTTTCATGAGCGCACCGCCTCCCGTTCGAAGCAGGTGACGCTGCCGGCGGCCGGAAAGGTTCCACGGCCGCCGGAATCAACCGCGGATCAGATCAGGCCGTGGTGCTCGGTGCTCTCGGCGTCGCTGACCGGCCCGGCTGCCGCGCGCACGGCTGCAGCCACGGCCGTCGGCACAGCCGGGTCGAACACCGACGGCACGATGTAGGTCGGGTTCAACTGCTCGTCGCTGACACAGCCGGCGATCGCGGCGGCCGCCCCGAGCAGCATCGCGGTGGTCACTTCGCGCGCCCGGGCGTCCAGCAGCCCGCGGAACACGCCGGGGAACGCCAGCACGTTGTTGATCTGGTTCGGGTAGTCGCTGCGCCCCGTCGCGAGCACCTCGGCGTACTCCTGCGCCGCGTCGACGTCGACCTCCGGGTCGGGGTTCGCCAGCGCGAACACGACCGGTCGCTCGGCCATGTCGGCGATCCACTCGGCCGGCAGGACGCCCGGCGCGCTCACCCCGACGAACACGTCCGCACCGTGCAGTGCGTCGTGCAGGTCACCGGTCACGCCCGCCGGATTCGTCGCCGCCGCCAGCGCCGCCTTGGCCGGGTTCAGCGACGGATCGGTGGGCGACAGGATGCCCTCGACGTCCCACACCAGCACGTGGGACGCGCCGGCCGCGAGCAGCAGGGTGACGATCGCCGTCCCGGCCGCTCCCCCGCCGGAGACGACGATCCGGGCCGAGTCGAGCGACTTGGACACGCAGCGCAGCGCGTTCGTCAGCGCCGCCAGCACCACGATCGCGGTGCCGTGCTGGTCGTCGTGGAACACCGGGATGTCCAGCGACGCGCGCAGCTGCCGCTCGATCTCGAAGCAGCGCGGCGCCGAGATGTCCTCCAGGTTGATGCCGCCGAAGCCCGGCGAGATACCGCGGACGATGCGCACGATCTCGTCGGTGTCCTGCGTGTCGAGGCAGATCGGCCACGCGTCGATGCCGGCGAACCGCTTGAACAGCGCGGCCTTGCCTTCCATCACCGGCAGCGCCGCGCCCGGGCCGATGTTGCCGAGCCCCAGCACGGCCGATCCGTCCGTCACGACGGCGACCGAGTTGCCCTTGATCGTCAGCTTCGCGACGTCCTCCGGATGCTCGGCCAGCGCCAGCGACACGCGTCCGACCCCAGGCGTGTACGCCATGGACAGGTCGTCGCGGGTCTTCAGCGGCACCTTGGACTCGACGCTGATCTTGCCGCCGATGTGCAACAGGAACGTGCGGTCCGAGACGCGGTGCACGATCACGCCGTCGACGGCCCGCAGCGCCGCCACTATCTCGGCCGCGTGCTCGCCGTTGGAGGCCGAGCAGGTCACGTCCACGGTGATCCGGTCCGGTCGCGACTCGCTCACGTCGATCGCCGTGACCAGCCCGCCGGCGTGCCCGACCGCGGTGGCCAGCGCGCCCACGACGGACGCGGACGGCGCGGAGTACAGCCGCACGGTGATGCCGTACGAGGCGCTGGTCGGGAGCGGACGCGGTCGCGCGGAATCATGCAGGCTCACGCCCGACATCCTGCGCCCTCCTGGCCGATCCGCGGCGCACCGGGGTGCGGCGGTGTCGCCGTCGCGTTCCTACGGACTGGTGCAAGGATGGGGCGGAAACCCCCACTGCATGTCACAACGAGGTGACCAGCAATGACCGACACCCGCCCGGGTATCGACCTGCCGACCGGGCCGGACGCCGACGCGTTCGCCCGCCGCTATCTCGCCCACGCCGCCAGTCAGCTGCGCGGTCACGACGAGGCGGCGCTGGAGCGGATCGCCAAGGAGAACCTGGAGTTCGGCGCCACCCGCCGCGACGGCGAGACGCTGGTCCGCGTCCGTGACATAGACGCCGAGACCACGGTCGTCGAGATCGTCACCGCGGACGCGGCGTTCCTGGTCGACTCGGTCCGCGCCGAGCTGGACCGCTGCGGCGAGCCCGCGGAGCGGATCCTGCACCCGCAGCTCGTCGTCGAGCGCGCTCCGGAGGGACGGCTGACCCGGGTCTTCGACATCGACGACAACGCGGACGTTCCCGAGCACGCGATCGTCGAGTCCTGGATGTACATCGAGGCGGACGCGATCCCGGCGACCCGGCACGAGCAGCTGGCCGAGAACCTGCGCCGGGTCCTGGCGGACGTCCACTTCGCGGTCGAGGACACGCCCGCGATGTACCAGCGGCTGCGCCAGCTCGCCGACGAGCTGCGCGCCGACCCGGGCGACTTCGACCGCGAGACCAGCCAGGAGGCCGGCGACCTGCTGCGCTGGCTGGCCGACGGCAACTACATGATCCTCGGGCACGCCGCGTACTCGGCGAACGAGCTGGCCAACCCGCAGGCCCGCGCGCGCGACGCGGACGTCGAGGGCGTGCTGCGCGGCAACGCCCGCATCTCCCCCATCGAGCTGCTGCCCGCGTACCGCAGCGGCGCCCCGCTGGTGATCTTCAAGTCCCCGTTGGTGTCGACCGTGCGCCGCTCCGTCCGCTACGACTGCGTCACCGTGGTGTCGCCGACTGCTGGCCGGCAGGGGCAGACCATCCACGTGTTCCTCGGCCTGATCACCAATGCCGAGGACGGGCTCGTCGGCCGCGTGCCGGTCGTGCGCCGGCGCATCGCCGAGATCCTGCTGCGCTCGGGTGTGCGCGCGGACAGCCATACCGGACGGCGGCTGCTGGCCGCGCTGCGCACGCTCCCCCGCGACGAGCTGCTCGAGGCGCCGACCGGCGACCTGTTGCGGCTGGCCCAGCTGGTCGTCGCGCGCGCCGAGGACAAGAAGGTGGGCGTCTTCGCCCGCATCCACCTCAACCGCGACTTCGTCAGCGTGCTCGTCTACTTCCCGTCCGAGCGGTTCGGCCCGGAGACCCGTCGCCGGGTCAAGGAGGTCATCGCGCGCAACTGGCCGGGCGAGATCATCGGTCGCGACGACCGCATCGTCGAGCTGGACCTGGCGCGGATGCAGTTCCTCATCGCGGTGCGTCCCGGCACCCAGCCGGCCTCCCCCGACCGCGCGAGCGTCGAGGTCGAGGTCGCCCGGGTCACCCGGCGCTGGAGCGACGACGTCTACGAGCTGATCGAACAGCAGCACGGCGAGGCCACCGCGGAGCGGCTGCAGCGGCGCTACGCGGGCGCGATTCCCGAGGCGTACAAAGAGGACTTCGGGCCCGAGACCGCGGCGCGCGACCTGCTCACCCTGGACGAACTGCAGGCCGACGACGGGCTCGCGTTCGAGCTGTACACGCCGACGGATCCGGACGAGGACGCCGACCGGCGGCTGAAGGTGTTCCGCACCGGACAGGCCGTGTCACTCGCGCGGGCGCTGCCGATCTTCGCGCAGATGGGCATCGAGGTCCTGGACGAGCGGCCCTACGAGTTCGAGCTCGCGGACGCGCAGGACGTCTGGATCTACGACTTCGGGCTGCGCCTGCCCGCCGGCGTCGACTTCGACGAGACCCGGTCGGCGAACGTGGTGGACGCGCTGCGGCTGCTGTGGCGCGGGCAGATCGAGCAGGACGGCTTCAATGCCCTGGTCGTGCGCACCGGGATGACGTGGTGGCAGGCGAACGTGTTGCGCGCGTACGCAAAGTACCTGCGCCAGGCGGGCACCACGTTCAGCCAGGGCTACATCGAGCAGGCGCTGGCCGACTTCCCCGCGATCGCGGCGGGAATCGTGGAGCTCTTCGAGGCCAGCTTCGACCCGGACCGCCCGGCCGACCCGGACGGCTGTGACGCGATCGTCGCGCGCATCGAGGAGCAGCTGACCGAGGTCGCCAGCCTGGATCAGGACCACATCCTGCGCTCGCTCGTCCGGCTGGTCCGCGCGACGCTGCGCACGAACGCGTACCGCACCGATCAGATCGGCGACGGTGACACGCTCGGGTCGCAAGCTCCCCTCGGCGACACGCTCGGGTCGCAAGCTCCCCTCGGCGACACGCTCGGGTCGCAAGCTCCCCTCGGCGACACGCTCGGGTCGCAAGCTCCCCTCGGGTCCCAGACGCCCGAGGGCCTGCGCGGCGCGCTCGCCATCAAGCTGAACCCGCGCGAGCTGCCGGACCTACCCGCGCCGCGACCGATGTACGAGATCTGGGTGTACTCCCCGCGCGTGGAGGGCGTGCACCTGCGCTTCGGCGCAGTCGCGCGCGGCGGGCTGCGCTGGTCCGATCGCCGCGAGGACTTCCGCACCGAGATCCTCGGCCTGGTCAAGGCGCAGATGGTCAAGAACGCGGTCATCGTCCCCACCGGCAGCAAGGGCGGCTTCGTCCCCAAGCAGCTGCCCGACCCGAACGTGGACCGCGACGCCTGGCTGGCCGAGGGCATCGCCTGCTACCGCATCTTCATCTCCTGCCTGCTGGACGTCACCGACAACTACGTCACGGATTCCGACGGAGTCCAGAGGGTCGTCGCCCCGCCGCGCGTGCGCCGCTACGACGGCGACGACCCGTACCTCGTCGTGGCCGCCGACAAGGGCACCGCGACGTTCAGCGACATCGCCAACGGCATCGCGATCGACTACGGCTTCTGGCTCGGCGACGCGTTCGCGTCCGGCGGGTCGGTCGGCTACGACCACAAGGCGATGGGCATCACCGCCCGCGGCGCGTGGGAGTCGGTCAAGTACCACTTCCGCGAGATGGGCATCGACACACAGCGCGAGGAGTTCACCGTCGTCGGCATCGGCGACATGTCCGGGGACGTGTTCGGCAACGGCATGCTGCTGAGCGAGCACATCCGGCTGGTCGCCGCGTTCGACCACCGGCACGTGTTCCTCGACCCGAACCCGGACGCGGCGACGTCCTTCGCCGAGCGGCAGCGCCTCTTCGCGCTCCCCCGGTCCAGCTGGGCCGACTACGACACGTCACTCATCAGCGAGGGCGGCGGGGTCTACCCGCGCACGCTCAAGTCCGTCCCGATCACGCCGCAGGTCGCCCAGGCGCTGGGCCTGGCCGCCGGCATCACCAAGCTGTCGCCGGTCGAGCTGATCCACGCGATCCTGCTCGCGCCCGTCGACCTGCTGTGGAACGGCGGCATCGGCACCTACATCAAGGCCTCCACGGAGCCGCACACCGCCGCCGGCGACAAGGCGAACGACGTGCTGCGCGCGGACGCGAACCAGTTGCGCGTCAAGGTGATCGGCGAGGGCGGCAACCTGGGCTGCACGCAGCTCGGACGCGTCGAGTTCGCCCGGCTGGGCGGGCGGATCAACACCGACGCGATCGACAACTCCGCCGGCGTGGACACGTCCGACCACGAGGTGAACCTGAAGATCCTGCTGGACCGCTCGGTCGCGTCCGGCGCGATCACGCGCGACGAGCGCAACGAGCTGCTCGCGTCCGTCACCGACGACGTCGCCGAACTTGTACTGCGCGACAACTACGAGCAGAACGTGCTGCTCGGCATGGCCCGCAAGCTGGACCCGGCGCTCGTCAGCGTGCACCGGCGGTTCATCAGCGCGCTGGAGGCGTCCGGCGAATTGGACCGCGCGATCGAGTTCCTGCCTACCGACGCCGAGCTGGAGCAGCGCGAGGCTGAGGGCCACGGGCTCGTGTCGCCGGAGAACTCCGTGCTCATCGCCTACTCGAAGATCACGCTGACGAGGCACATCGAGGCGTCGACGCTCCCGGACGAGCCGTGGTTCGCGCGGGCGCTCGCGGGCTACTTCCCCAAGCCCATCGCCGAGCGGTTCGCCGACGACCTCGCGAACCACCCGCTGCACCGCGAGATCATCACCACCGTCGTCGTCAACGACATGATCAACCGCAGCGGCACCACGTTCGTCCACCGCGCGATCGAGGAGACCGGCTCGGACGCCGCCGAGATCACCCGGGCGTACAGCGTGGTGCGCGAGGTGTTCGGGCTGTCCGCGCTGTGGCGCGAGATCGAGTCGCTGGACAACAAGGTGCCGGTGAGCGCGCAGCACGCCGCCTACCAGGAGATCCGGCGGCTGATCGACCGCGCGACGCGCTGGTTCGTCGACGTCCGCTTCCCGATCACGGACGTCGCCGCGGAGATCGAGCGGTTCGCGCCGACGCTGCGCGAGCTGGGCCCGCGGATCACCGACCTGGTGCGCGGCGCCGAACTGGCCGACATCCGCAACGAGACCGAGCGGCTTACCGAGCTGGGGCTGCCCCGCGACCTGTCGCTGCGCCTGGCCGAGCTGCTCAGCACGTTCCTGCTGCTGGACGTCGTCGAGATCGCGAACGCCAGCGAGCACTCCGCGACCGAGATCGCCGAGCTGCACTTCGCGCTGTCCGACCAGTTCTACGTGGACGAGATGCTCACCGCGATCACCAAGCTGCCGCGCGACGACCGGTGGACGACGCTGGCCCGCGCGGCCGTGCGCCACGACGTCTACGCGGCGCTGTCGGCGATCACCACAGCCGTGCTGCGCAGCACCGACGACACCCTCGGCGCGGACGAGCGGGTGGCCGCCTGGACGGCGGAGACAACCGAGCGGGTCGAGCGGGCGCGCACGACCGTGCGTTCCGCGCTGGACCGGGATGTGGTTGACCTGGCGACGCTGTCGGTGGCGCTGCGGGTGATGCGCAGCTTACCGACCTGACAGCGCCGGCTTGCGGTGCGAGGTCCGGACCGGGACGTGGGCCCAGACCCGCTTGCCGCCGTCGTCCTGGCGCACGCCCCAATCGTCGGCGAGGGCTTCGACGATGTGCAGGCCGCGCCCGCCGGGTTCGGTGGCGACCGGGTCGCGCGGCGTCGGGGTGGCCGGGCTGGAGTCGGCGACCTGGACGATGACGCCTGACCCGTCCAGCATCCACTCGACGGCCAGTCCGCCTTCGGCGGTGTGCGTGTGGCGGACGGCGTTCCCAACGAGCTCGCTGGCCACCAGCACGACCTCGTCGATCGAGTCGGGGTCGATGCCGCGCAGGGCGAGGTCGGCACTGAGCTCGTGCCGGACCAACGCGGCACTCGTCGTCGCGTGCGGCACGCGCATCGCCGAGTTCCCTTCGCTTTCCCTGCGGCCCGAGGCCGCCTGCAACAGGTGTTGCGGATGTGATACCCAGCGGTTTTGGGTCCGATAACCCGCACGGGGTCTGCGTTGCTCCCTAACGGGGTGCCCGGCGGGCCCGCAAACGTAACAATTCAGGTTCAATCCGCCCGGATCTGCCGCAGCACGTGGGCCGGCCGGTTGGTGATCACGGTGTCCACCCCGAGGCCGAGCACGTAGTCGACGTCGGCGGGCTCGTCCACCGTCCAGACGAACACCGGGTGACCGCGCGCGTGGGCCCGCTCGACGTACTGAGGCTCGGCCCGCAGCACCTTCAGGCCCGGCCCGGCGATCGGCACGCCCGCGGGCAGGATCCCGTCCCGCCGGCCGGGGAACATCCGGTCCATCAGCAGCACGGTGGGCACGTCCGGCGCGAGCAGCTTCACGCGGCGCAGCGCGGTCGGGGCGAAGCTCATCACGATCACCGGGTTGGCCAGATCGGCCGGCTCGCGCACAGACTCCGGCGGGCCGGGACGGCCGGACCAGCCGAAGCGGGCGAGCAGCTCTACCAGCTCCTTCTCGACCAGCCCGCCGTAGCGCGTCGGGTGCTTGGTCTCGATGAGCATGCGCACCGGACGGTCCGCGTCCCGCACCAGCGCGAGCAGCCGCTCCAGCGTGAGCACGCCACCCTCGGTGGTCACCCGGTCCGGCGCCACGCCGGACAGGTACGGCGCGTCGTGCAGCAGCTGGTCCGCGGTCTCGGGCGACAGTTCGCGCGCCGCGCCGGACGCCTGCCCGTACCAGGAGCTGAAGTCCATCGCGGCGAGCGCGTTCAGGTCGAAGTCGCTGACGACGCCCCGGGCGTCCGACGTCCGGTTGACGGTTCGGTCGTGGACGCAGACCAGGTGGCCGTCGCGGGTCAGCCGCACGTCGCACTCGAGCGCGTCCGCGCCGGACTCGATCGCCGCGACGTACGCGGCCAGCGTGTGCTCGGCGATCTCGTGGGACGCGCCGCGGTGCGCGACCACCATCGGCCGTTCCGGCGGCTCGATGGGCGTGCGCGTGCTCCGGGGCCTCATCCGAGGCCCCTCGCGTGGCTCATGGTGTCCATCGTCGCGCCGGCGCGGCTTGACGGCTCAGACGACGCGCGGAGCCTCGGCGATCTCGGCGACCATGGGCCGGCCGGCGTCCTGCCAGGCGTGCATGCCGCCGGCGACGTTCACCGCGTCGAAGCCGTTGCCGACGAGCCACGCGGTGACCTGCGCGGAGCGTCCGCCCATGGCGCACACGACGTGGACGCGCTGGTCGGACG
>Ga0164242_10005759_pt1 | contig 13741 bp, 13 predicted proteins | sample OricomgcompostMG_FD_108783 | JGI IMG/M metagenome (GOLD analysis project Ga0164242, IMG submission 108783) | Miracle-Growth compost microbial communities from Emeryville, California, USA - Original compost - Miracle growth compost (MG) ...
ATCTCAACGAAGGGTGAGCCGCATGGCTGACAACATCTCCGCCGTGACCGACGCCGAGTTCGACGCGACGGTCCTCAAGTCCGACAAGCCGGTCCTGGTCGACTTCTGGGCCGAGTGGTGCGGTCCGTGCCGCCAGGTCTCCCCGATCCTCGACGAGATCGCGGGCGAGCACGGCGACAAGATCACGTTCGTGAAGATGAACGTCGACGAGAACCCGGTCACCCCGTCCAACTACCGCGTCACCGGGATCCCGACCCTCAACGTCTACCAGGGCGGCGAGGTCGTGAAGTCGATCGTCGGTGCCAAGCCGAAGGCTGCTCTCCTCGCAGAGCTCCAGCCCTTCCTCGGCTGACCGTCGAGAAGTCACTTTCGGCGCGTCGAGAGGTCACTTTCGGCTCGTCTCGAGTGTCCCGATGGCCCGCACTTCGGTGCGGGCCATCGGCCATTTCTGACCACTCGGCCCGCCATTTCTGACCATTCAACGGTCTCCCTCGCGGGGTGCAGGCGTCGGGTGCGGATGCGGCTGATGACGCGGACGTACGACGCCGAGCAGCTTCTCCAGCGCTGCCTCCACCTCGTCTCGCCAGGTGACGGCGCTGCTGAGCTCCATCCGCAACCTCGGTGCCGTGGGATGGGCGCGGTGGGTCTTGAAGCCGACGCGCGCGAGGAACTCCGCCGGCGCGGCGCAGCGGTCCCGATGGGAGAGCGAGCTGAGGGGCCCGACGTCACCGAAGGCCTCCACCGCCCTGATGCCGCCACGCCTGATCAGGTCCGCAGCCATCCCCTGGACGAGCATGCGGCCCAGCCCTGCCCCGGCGTACCGCGGATCGAGCCAGACCGTGGTGAGCAGGACCGCATCCGGGGAGACCGGCGCCGTAGGGAACGACTCCGATCCCGGCGCGAACGCAGCCGGAACGTAGATCAGGAAGCCGACGGCCCGGTCGTCGACGACTGCGACCCGGCCGCACGACCCCCACTCGCGGAGCACCTCGCTCAGCCAGGCCTCCTTCGTCGCGGCAGCCTCGTCGCCGGGCACGCGGCCGCGTCTGACCGGGTCGAGCTCCCAGAACAGGCAGCTGCGGCAGGGAGCCTCGATCGCGGCCAGCCGGTCGAGTGTCAAGGGCAGGATCTTGCGTGACATCTCACTCCGAAGTAGGAGACGGTGACGCGCCGACATGTGACATCCTTCATGCTAGATCGATCATGGACATTTCCCCCGTAAGCCGTAGCAGCAATCGCCTCGACCCCTACGTCGATCGGTACGCCGCGCGCACGGCCGGGATGACCCAGTCCGAGATCCGGGCGCTCTTCGCGGTCGCCTCCCGTCCCGAGGTCGTCTCCCTCGCCGGCGGTATGCCCAACATCTCGGGTCTCCCCCTCGACGTCGTGGCGCAGGCGGTCGACGGCGTGGTACGGGAGAACGGCACCGTCGCCATGCAGTACGGCTCGGGTCAGGGCATCGAGGAGTTGCGCGAGCAGATCACCGACGTGATGAGCCTCGAGGCCATCGAGGCTCATCCCGACGATGTCGTCATCACCGTCGGCTCGCAGCAGGCGGTCGACCTGGTCACCCGGATCTTCTGCGACCCCGGCGATGTGGTCATCTGTGAGGCGCCTTCCTACGTCGGGGCCCTCGGAGTCTTCAAGTCCTATCAGTGCGACGTTGTGCATGCTGAAATGGATGCGGACGGCCTGGTGCCCGACGCGCTGCGCTCGGCTGTCGCTGCGACGCGCGCGGCCGGCAAGAAGATCAAGTTCCTCTACACGATTCCAAACTTCCACAACCCGGCCGGCGTGACGATGTCCCTGGAGCGCCGACACGAGATCGTCGAGATCTGCGCCGAGGCGGACATTCTCATCCTCGAGGACAATCCCTACGGCCTGCTCGGCTTCGACGGTGAGCCGATGCCGGCAATGCGTTCGGTCTCCAGCGAGAACATCATCTACCTGGGCTCGTTCTCCAAGACGTTCGCGCCCGGCTTCCGGGTCGGCTGGGCGCTCGCGCCACACACCGTGCGGGAGAAGCTGGTGCTCGCGCAGGAGAGCGCGACGCTCTGCCCGCCCCAGTTCAGCCAGATGGCGATCTCCTCGTACCTCACGAACCACGACTGGCAGGGACAGATCAAGCAGTTCCGCGAGATGTACCGCGAGCGTCGCGACGCGATGGTCGGCGCCCTCGAGGACCTGATGCCGGCCGGCTGCCACTGGAACGTTCCTGCCGGCGGCTTCTACGTCTGGCTCACCCTCCCCCAGGGCGTCAACGCCAAGGCGATGCTGCCTCGTGCCGTGACGGCCCGGGTCGCCTATGTTCCCGGCACCGCGTTCTTCGCCGACGGCTTCGGCTCCTCGTCGATGCGGCTCTCCTACTGCTATCCCACGCCTGAGCGGATCCGCGAAGGTGTACGCCGGTTGGCCGGTGTCATCGAGGATGAGATGGAGCTGCGGCAGACGTTCGGGGCCACTGACCGGGCGAATCCCCTCCCTGCCAGTGCCGAATATCCGAGCACTGACACGCAATGACGTTCCCAGCGCATCCCTGAGGATCGCTCTGACAGAACGCGAACGGCCCGGATCCATGGATCCGGGCCGTTCTGCTGCGCCGGGGCCACCGTCGGCGCGATATGTCTTTTTGTCGACATATCTCTTTATCTCTAGATCACTCGATCGGTGCGGTTTCGTGGGTCCATGATGTCGACGATGCGCTGCAGATCCTCCACCGTCGCGAACTCGACGGTGATCTTGCCCTTGCTGCGACCCATGTCGACCTTCACGCTGGTCTCGAACCGGTCCGCCAGGCGGCTCGCGTAGTCGTTCAGCTCGGGTGCAGGTGCCTTGAGACGCGGCGACCGGCGCTTGGGCTGCGCACCGTCCATGTCCCGCAGGGCGACGATCTCCTCGAGGCCACGCACGCTGATCCCCTCGGAGACGACGCGCTGGGCGAGCTGGTCCTGCGTCTCCGCATCCCCCACCCCGAGGAGCGAGCGTGCATGACCGGCGGACAGTACGCCGGCAGCGACGCGCCGCTGCACCGACGGTGAGAGCTTCAACAGTCGCAGGGTGTTGCTGATCTGCGGGCGCGAGCGTCCGATCCGGCCAGCGAGCTCCTCGTGCGTGCAACCGAAGTCCTCCAGCAACTGCTGGTATGCGGCCGCCTCCTCCAGCGGGTTGAGCTGCGAGCGGTGAAGGTTCTCCAGCAGTGCGTCCCGCAACATGTCGGTGTCGTCGGTCTCGCGCACGATCGCCGGGATGACAGAGAGCCCTGCGCGCTGACTGGCCCGCCACCGGCGCTCGCCCATGACGAGTTCGAACTCCTCATCGGCGACTCGACGCACCACGATGGGCTGAAGGAGGCCGATCTCCTTGACGGAGTGGACCAGCTCGTCCATCGCCTCCTCGTCGAAGACCTGGCGAGGCTGCACGCGGTTCGGTCGGATCTGGGTGAGCGGCAGTTCGGCGAAATAGGCGCCGTCAACCGGCTTCAGAGGCGAATCTTCGATCTGAGGGCCTCGTGTCGACCCGGTGGACCCCAGGTCCGCGGATGCGCCGTTCGTCGATCCTGCGGCAAAGTCCGCATCCTGGACGTCATCCTTGCGCTGGGGCGGATCTGCCGACTCGGCCGGCATGGTGGGGATCAGTGACCCGAGCCCGCGTCCCAGGCCGCGCTTCGGTGCTGGCTTGCTCACGCGTTCGTCCCCTTCCGGGCGATCTCACGCGCCGCCTCGAGATAGCTGAGTGCGCCCGGGGACCCCGGGTCGTAGGTCATCACGGTCTGACCATAGGACGGAGCCTCAGAAACCCGGACCGAACGCGGGATGTAGGTACGCAGGACCTGGTCACCGAAGTGGCCACGGACCTCCTCCGCTACCCCGGCAGCCAGGCGGGTGCGGGCGTCGTACATCGTGATGAGAATCGTCGAGACGGCGAGTTCGGGGTTGAGATGCGCTCGCACCATGTCGACCGTCTTCAGCAGCTGGCCAAGACCCTCCAAGGCGTAGTACTCGGCCTGGATCGGGATCAGCATCTCGGCGCCGGCCACGAGGGCGTTCAACGTGAGCAAGCCGAGGGACGGGGGACAGTCGACCAGGACGTAGTCCCAGCGGTTCTCCCCCAGTGACTCGTCGCCCACGCGCCCGCTCCCGAGCAACGCCTTCTTGAGCCGACCTTCACGTGCCACGACGCTCACCAGCTCGATCTCCGCACCGGCGAGGTCGATCGTCGCCGGCACTACCTGAACCTGGTCGAGCTCCGGGCACTGCTGCACAACGTCGTTGAGCGCAGTCCCATCGACAAGGAGTTCGTAGGTCCCGGGCGTTCCCTGGAAGTGCTCGACCGACAGTGCCGTCGACGCGTTGCCCTGGGGATCAAGATCCACCACGAGCACGCGCTGACCCAACTGGGCGAGGCCGGCTGCGATGTTGACCGTAGACGTCGTCTTGCCGACACCACCCTTCTGGTTCGCCACCACCATCACACGCGTTGAGGCTGGGCGCGGCAGCGGGGGACGGGCCTGTGACTGTTGGCGCGCCATCAGGGTGTGCTCGGTAGCTCGCGCGAGCGGGGTCTCATCGTCCGCGATCACTTCTGCGAACTCCGCAAGCTCAGCTGCAGTGCGGACGCGGTATCCGCCCGCGGCCGCTGTTTCACGTGAAACGTCAGGATCGCCGTCCTGTGGAGAAACTGGCGCATTCTGTGGAGAGTCACGCTCAGAGGGCCCCCTTGAACCGGTGGAAAACTCTTCCCTCTCCGCCGACGCGGACTGCGCATCCTGGTCCGTCAGGCCCTCGGTCACGTCTTCTTCCTCCGCTTCGATCGAGCATTCTTCGCGCCGGGCCGACGTGCCGCCGAGCCAGGCATAGACGCCAAAGATACCTTCGCCGGATCCGCCCAGGCCACTCGTACAGCGAGCGTCGTGGAATCGAGAAGCCCCTCGCCGAGAAGCGAAATCTCCGGCTCGGCGCAACCAAGCTTCGCGAGCACCCGGCGCGCCTCACCGATCTCGTCCGCGATAGACGACCCCTTCATCGCTACCAACGCGCCGTGAGGTGCGACGAGGGGCATGGACCATTCCAGCAGCCGGGCTAGGGGAGCGACCGCCCGGGACGTGACCACGTCGAACGTCCGTTCGCCGTGAACCGCATCCGCCCGTCCACGGACCACTTCGACGTTCGTCAACGCCAACCGGTCGACCACCTCATCGAGAAACGTTGTCCGCCGCAGCAGCGGCTCGATCAGCGTCATCCGCAGATCCGGCCGGTGGATGGCTAGCACCAGCCCAGGCAGGCCGGCACCGGAGCCGATGTCGGCGACCGTTGCCCCTTGCGGAAGGAGATCACCCAGAACGGCGCAGTTCAGGAGGTGGCGATCCCAGAGGCGCGGCGCTTCGCGCGGCCCGATCAGTCCGCGTTCGACTCCGGCTGTCGCCAGTAGGTCGGCGTAGGCCTCAGCGAGGGGGAGGCGGTCGATAAGAAACACCCTCCGTGCCGTTTCCGGCACGGAGGGTGTTTCACGTGAAACGTCATTCATCGAATCACGCCGGAAGGACCACGACGTAACGCCGAGGCTCGGCACCTTCGGACTCAGAGGTCAAGCCGGCCGCAGCGACCGCATCGTGCACGACCTTCCGTTCGAAGGGGGACATCGGCTTGAGTGAGACGGACTCCCCGGAAGCCCGGACCTTCTCCACCGTCTCCGCAGCCAGCGCCACGAGCGTGGAGCGACGATCTGCACGGAAGCCCGAGATATCCAACATCAGCCGCGACCGCTCCCCGGTCTCCCGGTAGACCGCCAGGCGGGTCAGCTCCTGGAGCGCATCGAGCACCTCACCGTGCTGACCGACGAGCTGAGCGAGGTCGGCGCCGACGATCGAGACCGCGGCACGGTCGCCCTCGACATCCATATCAAGGTCGCCGTCGAGGTCGGCGATGTCGAGCAGCTCCTCGAGGTAATCAGCGGCGATATCGCCCTCACGTTCGAGTAGCTTGATCCGGTCCGCTTCGCTCACAGCGGCCTTGGTCTCCTCAGTCACTCCAAGATCCCTTCTCGGGGGTCGGTCAGCGCTTGTTGCCCTTGCGCTGGCTACGGGTCTGCTTCTTCGGCTGCGTCCGGGCAGCCTGCCGGCGGTCGCTCTCCGGGGCCTCCGCGGCGCCGGGGTTCGCAGGGTCGGTGGACTCGACCGCGGTGACCGTGCCGCCACGACGGGCCGACTTGCGCGCCGCCTTCGCCTGGTCACGCTCTCGCTTGGCCTTCTCGGCGGGCGTGCCAGGGGCGGGGCTGTTGCGGATGACGTAGAACTGCTGGCCCATGGTCCACAGGTTCGAAGTGGTCCAGTAGAGCATCGCGGCGATCGGGAAGGCGATGCCGGAGATCGCGAAGACGAAGGGGAGGACGTAGAGCAGCATCTTCTGCTGCTGGGCGTACTGACCCGACATCGCGTCAGCCGGCATGTTCTTGGCCATCAGCTGGCGCTGGGTGAGGAACGTGGTGGCACACATCGCGACTACCAGGACGGCGGCGAGGATCTTCACCGAGGTGTCGTGGCTACCGTTGAAGGTGTCAGCGAGCCGCGCGCCGAAGATCCTGGCGTTGCTGAAGTGCGCAACGTCGCTGATCGACAGCAGACCCTTGGCATGGTTGTGCGCCGCGTTGTTCACCAGCCGGAAGAGCACCAGGAAGATCGGCATCTGGATCAGGAGCGGCAGACACGAGGCGAACGGGTTCGTGCCCGTGTCCTTGTAGAGCTTCATCGTCTCCTGGGCGAGACGCTCACGATCGTGGCCGTACTTCTTCTGCAGCTCCTTGACCTTCGGCTGGATCAGCTGCATGTTGCGACTGGACTTGATCTGCTTCACGAAGAGCGGGATCAGCAGCGCCCGGATCGTCACGGTCAGACCGATGATCGCCAGCACCCACGACCAGCCGTTCGTGGGGGAGAGCACCAGCGTGACCAGCTTGTGCCAGAACAGCAGCACGCCGGAGATGGCGTAGTACAGCGGCGTGGCGATCCAGCTGAACAGCTGGCCGATAGATCCCACGGATCAGGCTCCTTGCATCGGGTTGCCCGCAGTGGCGCGGGGCGAAGAGGGGAGGGGCGTCCGAGCCGGCACCGGATCGTAGCCACCGGCCGCCCATGGATGGCAGCGTCCGAGCCGGCGCACCGCCAACCACGAGCCCCGGAGTGCGCCGTGCTTCTCCACGGCCTCCAGGGCGTACGCCGAGCAGGACGGGTGGTAGCGGCACACCTGCCCGTAAAGCGGACTGATGAGCAGGCGATAGGCGCGGAGCAACGCGATCAGGCCATATTTCATGACTCAGCCTTCACGATGTCACCCGCTGCAGACAACGGACGAGATCGGCGCCCAGTTCCTGATACGTCGCCTCGGCTGCCGCAGGATTCGCCCGGACGACAAGCACAGCAGAGCCCGGGAGCTCCCTGAGGGACTCCCGGGCCAGATGCCGAAGACGTCGCTTCACCCGATTACGGACGACCGCGGGGCCTACCGCCTTGCTGACCACGAAACCGATGCGAGCCGGACCCACCCCGTCGTCGTGCCACAGGTGCACGACCAGACGAGACGATCCGGCTCGACGTCCCTGACGCACTGCGACCCGGAACGAGTCCGGGTCGGTCAGTCGGTGTGCCTGGGACAGCACAGCGGGGCCAGCCGAGGCCGAGGCCTCAGACGGCCAGGTCCTTGCGGCCCTTGCGACGGCGGGCCGCCAGGATGGCGCGCCCAGCGCGGGTGCGCATGCGCAGGCGGAAACCGTGCGTCTTCGCCCGACGACGGTTGTTCGGCTGGTACGTACGCTTGCTCACGAGCTCAATCTCTTTCGGTAAAGGTTCCGCTGGTTCTGGATCCGACGCTGCGTCGCCCGGGCCAGTCTCCTGGTGCCAATGGTGCACATCGGCTGGCACCGGACATCCACGTAGAGCGCAGGCTCTGTGTCGTGGACATGCGGCGCCCGTCGTGGGCCGTGACTGCTCGAGCGACCTGCCAACGGTACGCGCTGGCGAGAAGCAGGGTCAAACCAACGCGACCCTGCTCCGACGGTGCTGGACCAAGAATGCCAGATGCCTGTGGATGACGGGTTGCCCAGAGCGATGAAGCGGCGTTACGTTCGGCGTCTACCGAGGTTCCCTGCCATCGCGCGTCGACCTCGTCCGGGGGTAGTCAGTCCAGGTGTCGAGATTCGACAAACATGGTGCTGACCTGCACAAATGAATCACCGGATGGTCACGACGGTGTGTCTCGGCGGACTCTTTCCACAGGATCGGAGTCCGGTTCACAGACTGTGGAAAGTTCTGTGGACAGATGTCAGACCCAGGACGACAGACAGCCCCGACAGGGAAGGTGGACAGCCGTGGAGACGCCCTCCGAGACCGGACCTCAGGACGACCTCGGCCAGGCCTGGCGGAGCGTGGTCGCGGAACTGCAGCCGCATCAGCGCGCGTGGCTGACCGCCTGCCAGCCGGAGGCGCTGCACGGCACAACGGTGCTCGTCGGCGTACCGAACGACTTCACCCGCAACCAGCTCGAGGGCCGGCTCCGCGCCGAGCTCGAGGACGCACTCAGCACGCGCTTCGGCAAGGAGATGCGGATCGCGGCGATCGTGAAGCCGGAGCTCGAGGACCGTCCGCTCGAGTCCGCGGCAGACGGGGCCCCCGAGACGGGTACGACCTCCACTCCACCGAGATCGATCAGTCAACAGATCGATATGTCGACAAATACCGCCGCGGGAGTAGCGCCTGATCAGCCGGTCACCGGTCCGGCCAACAACTTCCAGCTTCCACCGCCGCGCCACGGAGCGCCCGAGCCCGAGCGATCCGGTACCGAGAGCCGGCTCAACCCGAAGTACACCTTCGAGACCTTCGTGATCGGCTCGTCCAACCGGTTCCCGCACGCGGCCGCCGTCGCAGTCGCCGAGGCGCCCGGCCGGGCGTACAACCCACTCCTGGTCTACGGCGAGTCCGGCCTCGGCAAGACCCACCTGCTGCACGCCATCGGTCACTACGTGCGGAGCCTCTACAGCGGTGCGAAGGTCCGTTATGTCAGCTCGGAGGAGTTCACCAACGAGTTCATCAACGCGATCCGCGACGACCGGCAGGACCGGTTCAAGCGCAAGTACCGCGACATCGACGTGCTCCTGATCGACGACATCCAGTTCCTGGAGGGCAAGACCCAGACCCAGGAGGAGTTCTTCCACACGTTCAACACCCTGCACAACGCGAACAAGCAGATCGTGCTGACGTCCGACCGTGCACCCAAGCGCCTCGAGGCCCTCGAGGACCGGCTGCGCAACCGCTTCGAGTGGGGCTTGATCACCGACGTCCAGCCGCCGGACATCGAGACCCGTATCGCCATCCTGCGCAAGAAGGCGGCGATGGAGCGGCTCAAGGCGCCAGCGGACGTCCTGGAGTTCATCGCCAGCAAGATCTCGACCAACATCCGTGAGCTCGAGGGCGCGCTGATCCGCGTCACCGCCTTCGCCAACCTCAACCGCCAGGAGGTCGACATGACCCTGGCCGAGATCGTGCTGAAGGACCTCATCCCCGAGGGTGGGGAGCCGGAGATCACCGCCGGCCTCATCATCGGGCAGACCGCGGCGTACTTCGGGCTGAGCATCGACGAGCTCACCGGGCCGTCTCGCGGTCGACACCTCGTGATGGCGCGTCAGATCGCGATGTACCTGTGCCGCGAGCTCACCGAGCTCTCGCTGCCGAAGATCGGAGCGCACTTCGGCGGTCGTGACCACACCACCGTCATGTACGCCGAACGCAAGATCAACCAGCTCCTCGCCGAGCGCCGCTCGGTCTTCAACCAGGTCTCCGAGCTCACCAACCGAGTGAAGATGCAGGCGCGTCAGGCCTGACGCGCCCCGTCACTCGTCATCGACTGTGGCCGCACCCGCTCTATGGGTGCGGCCGCGGGTCATTTATCCGCCGATCGTGTGGTGCCCACCTGCCACCAGCCTGTGGACAAGTCGGGCGCGAACAAATGAATTACACGGTGGTGAGATGCGGGCGGACCGCGACGATGTCCACGAAGACTTGTGATGCCCCACAGGACCGCTCGCGTCTCCCCATGTCATTCCACACCCCCTGTGAGTGGCGATTGCTCCGCGCGACCTGCGGAAACGCGATTCATCCACAGTTTCCACGGACGCTATTACTCACTCGGAACTACAAACATGCCGATCGATCGCCGAACTCCTCCAGGCCCCCTTCCTGTGGATGGCGCCCCGATCCGGCCTGCGCTCCGGAGCACACATCCCAGCTCGATGCACCCCGGAGCCTCCCCGGCACTGCCGCCTCCTCGAATGACATGGCAGGATGCAGGTCCCAGCACGCCCACCCCATGAGGACAGGTCAGAAGTGAAGTTCCGCGTCGACCGCGACGTGTTCGCGGATGCCGTCGCCTGGGCTGCCCGCAGCCTTCCGGTCCGGCCCAGCACCCCCGTCCTGTCCGGCCTCCTCGTCGAGGCGGGTGGCGACGGCCTGATGCTCTCCACCTTCGACTACGAGACGTCGGCGCGTGCCACGCTCAGCGCCGACGTCAGCGACGAGGGCAAGGCCCTGGTCAGCGGCCGCCTTCTCGCCGACATCTGTCGCAGCCTCCCCGCCAAGCCGGTCGAGATGGTGATCGACGGCGCCCGCGTCTCGCTGACCTGCGGCTCGGCACGCTTCAGCCTGCAGACCATGCCGGTCGAGGACTACCCGACCCTGCCGGAGATGCCGACCGCCACCGGCACGGTCGACAGCGGTGCCTTCGCCCACGCCGTCGCGCAGGCCGTCACCGCGGCCGGCAAGGACGACATGCTCCCGGTGCTGACAGGCGTCCGGATCGAGATCGAGGGCTCGACGATCTCGCTGCTGGCCACCGACCGCTTCCGGCTCTCGCTGCGTGAGCTCGAGTGGAACCCCCGTACCCCGGACGAGACCGTGGCGGCCCTGGTCCCGGCCAAGGTGCTGGCCGACACCGCGAAGTCGCTGACCAGCGGCACCGAGGTCACCATCGCGCTCGCCGCCTCAGGCACCGGAGAGGGCATCATCGGCTTCGAGGGCGCGGCCGCCGGAGGCGTTCGCCGTACGACCACGCGTCTGCTCGACGGCGAGTTCCCCAAGGTGCGCAGCCTGTTCCCCAACGAGCACCTCACCACCGCCGTCGTCGACCGCAAGGAGCTGATCGACTCGGTCAAGCGTGTTGCGCTCGTCGCCGAGCGCAACACGGCCGTCCAGCTGGCCTTCGCCGACGGTGCGCTCACCCTCGATGCCGGCTCGGGGGACGAGGCCCAGGCGTCCGAGGCGATCGAAGCGCGGGTCGTCGGGGATGACCTGACCACCGGCTTCAACCCCCAGTTCCTGCTCGACGGCCTCACCGCGATCGAGGCCGAGACGGTCGAGCTCGCCTTCACCCAGGCGTCCAAGCCGGTCGTGATCAGCGGCCAGGCGGCCGAGGACAGCACCGAGGCAGGCTTCCGCTACCTGCTCATGCCGAGGCGGCTGCTTTCCTGACCTGCTTTCCTGGAGGAGAGCTTTCCCGACATCTGGCCTGAACTCTGGAGAGGACCTTTTCGCATGCACATCGGACTGGTGGGACTGGGCAAGATGGGCGGCAACATGCGCACGCGCCTGCGCAACGCCGGCCACACCGTTGTCGGCTACGACCGCAACCAGGAGATCTCGGACGCGACCTCGCTCGCGGACATGGTCGAGCAGCTGCCCTCGCCCAAGGTGGTCTGGGTGATGGTGCCCGCCGGGGACCCGACGCACTCCACGATCCAGGAGCTGAAGGGCCTGCTCGAGGAGGGCGACCTGGTCGTCGACGGCGGAAACTCCAAGTACACCGATGACGCCGCCAACGCCGCCTCGCTCGCCGAGAAGGGCATCGGCTTCGTCGACTGCGGCGTCTCCGGCGGTGTCTGGGGCCTCAAGAACGGCTACGCGCTCATGTACGGCGGCGCCGAGGCCGACGCGGCCAAGGTGATGCCGGCCTTCGAGGCACTCAAGCCCGAAGGCACCGACGACGGGCTGGTCCATTGCGGCGCGACGCCGGGTGCCGGTCACTTCGCCAAGATGGTCCACAACGGGATCGAGTACGCGATGATGCAGGCCTATGCCGAGGGCTGGGAGCTGCTCGACCGGGTCGACATCGTCGACAACGTCCCCGACATCTTCGCCTCGTGGCGCACCGGCACCGTGGTGCGCTCCTGGCTGCTCGACCTCCTCGTCGACGGGCTCCGGGCCGACGAGCATCTCGACAAGATCCGCGGGTACGCCGAGGACAGCGGCGAGGGCCGGTGGACGGTCGAGGCAGCGATCGAGAACGCCGTGCCGATGCCCGCCATCTCCGCCTCCCTCTTCGCCCGCTTCGTCTCCCGTCAGGATGACAGTCCGGCGATGAAGGCGATCGCCGCGATGCGCAACGGCTTCGGCGGCCATGCGGTGATCTCGGAGTCGGAGGCCTGACCGTCCGACACGTCCTCCTCGACGCCGACGGGGTGTTGCAGCACCGCCCAGGCGGCTGGGAGGACGCGTTCGTCGACTTCGTCGGCACGGACCGTGCTGCGGATCTGCTCGCTGACATGTTCGAGGCGGAGAAACCGGCGATCCGCGGCGACGCCGACGTCATCTACATCGTGGCGAAGGTGCTGGCCCAGTACGGCGCCGATGCCGATGCCGAACACGTCTACGACACCGTCTGGCGGCGGATCGAGCTGCCCGAACAGAGCCGCGAGCTCGTCCGGCGGCTGCGCGCGGTCGGACTGGGTGTCCACCTCGGCACCAACCAGACGCGGCAGCGAGCGGCGTACATGCGGACCGAGCTGGGGTACGACGGTCTCTTCGACATCTGCTGCTACTCGGCGGAGATGGGCGTCTCCAAGCCCGAGGCGGCCTACTTCCGAATGGCTCTCGAGCGGATCGGCGCTCGGCCCGAGGAGGTGCTCTTCGTCGACGACACCCTGCCCAACGTCCAGGCTGCCGCGCAGGCCGGGTTGGTGGCGGTGCACTGGCACATGAGCGAGGGGATGGGCGCGCTGCTCGACCGGCTGGCCGAGCACGGCGTACTCCTTTCCGCCGCATAAGGTTGTGACAGTGGCCGGTGGAGCCGCGCGGGAGGAGGAGCAAGGTGTACGTCTCGCACCTCTCTCTGCACGACTTCCGCTCCTATCCGGGTGCGGAGGTGGCGCTCGACCCCGGGGTGACGGCCTTCGTCGGTCGCAACGGCCAGGGCAAGACCAACCTGATCGAGGCGATCGACTACCTCTCCCGGCTCCAGTCTCACCGGGTGGCCGGCGACGCTCCCCTGGTGCGCGCAGGTGCCGACCAGGCCGTGGTGCGCGCAGCGGTGGTCCGCGACGGGCGGACCGCGACGCTCGAGGTCGAGATCAACCCGGGTCGTGCCAACAAGGCCCGGATCAACCGCTCACCGCTGCCGCGCACGCGCGAGCTGGTCGGGCTCGTCCGGACGGTGGTCTTCGCACCTGACGATCTCGCCCTGGTGAAGGGTGATCCGTCGGACAGGCGACGCTTCCTCGATGACTTGATGGTGCTCCGCTCACCCCGGCTCGCCGGTGTCCGCGCCGACTACGACCGGGTGCTCAAGCAGCGCAACTCGCTGCTCAAGTCGGCCCGCTCCGGTCGCGGGCGTGCCGACGACTACGTCCTTTCCACGCTGGCCGTGTGGGACGACCACCTGGCGCGCACCGGCGCCGAGATCCTGGCCGAGCGGCTCGCACTCGTCGA
>Ga0164242_10005760_pt1 | contig 13740 bp, 13 predicted proteins | sample OricomgcompostMG_FD_108783 | JGI IMG/M metagenome (GOLD analysis project Ga0164242, IMG submission 108783) | Miracle-Growth compost microbial communities from Emeryville, California, USA - Original compost - Miracle growth compost (MG) ...
GCCGTGGCCGAGGAGGGCGCGGCGCTCGCGGCGTTGGGGGAGTCGCTCGTGGGCACTGACCGGCCGCTGGTCACCTGCTCGGGCACACCGTGGATCTCTGGCCGGGTGGCGACCGAGTCGGACCCGCTGCCGCTGGACGGGCCGGTCGGCGGGCGAGGTCGGTCGGTGATGGCGGTGCTCGGCCTCGCGTCGCGCGGTGTACGCAGCTCGGCTGTACGCCTGCCGCGGACCGTCCACAACGAGGGGCAGGGCGGGTTCGCCGGCGTGCTGACGAACATCGCCCGGCAGTCCGGTGTGTCGGGGTACCCCGGCGACGGCACGCAGCGGTGGCCCGCGGTGCACGCCCGGGACGCCGCGTCGCTGTTCCGGCTCGCGCTGGAGAAGGCGCCGGCCGGGACGTCCTGGCACGCCGTGGGCGACGAGGGTGACGCGGTCCGCGACATCGCCGCGGTGATCGGCCGCCGGCTGAACGTCCCGGTCCGCTCCGTCCCGGTCGAGACGTACGGGCCGCTCGGGCCGATCTTCGCGGCCGATCAACCGGCGTCCAGCGCGCACACCCGCGCAGCGCTCGGCTGGGAGCCGACGCACCCGAGCCTGCTCGAGGATCTGGAGAACATCCCGAGCCCCGCGTAGCGAGGACCGCGACGTAAACCGCGCCTGCCGCCGCTGCGACGGGGCGGTGCCGGATCCGCATGACTTGACATAATGTACCTTATCGGCACTAGCGGAAGGAGGGCCCGGACGCTCAGCGGGCCACGTACTCCGCGAGGTGTTCGCCGGTCAGCGTCGAGCGTGCTGCGACGAGGTCGGCCGGCGTGCCCTCGAACACGACCTGTCCACCCTCGTGCCCGGCGCCCGGACCGAGATCGATGATCCAGTCGGCGTGCGCCATGACCGCTTGGTGGTGCTCGATGGCGATCACGCTGCGACCGGCGTCCACGAGCCGGTCGAGCAGGCCGAGCAGCTGATCGACGTCGGCCAGGTGCAGGCCGGTCGTCGGCTCGTCCAGGACGTACACCGATCCGGTGCCGGCGAGCTGGATGGCGAGTTTCAGGCGCTGGCGTTCCCCACCCGACAGGGTGGTCAGCGGCTGACCCAGGTTGACATAACCTAGGCCGACGTCCGCGAGCCGCCCAGCGATCACGTGTGCCGCGGGCACGGCGCCCGGACCGGCGCCGAAGAACTCGACCGCCTCGCTGACGGGCATCGCGAGCACCGCGCTGATGTCCTTGCCGCCCAGGGTGTACTCGAGCACGGACGCGTCGAAGCGTCTGCCGTCGCAGACCTCGCACGTCGTCGCGACGCCGGCGAGCATGCCGAGGTCGGTGTAGATGACACCGGCTCCGGAGCAGTTCGGGCAGGCGCCCTCGGAGTTCGCGCTGAACAACGCGGGCTTCACGCCGTTCGCCTTGGCGAACGCCTTGCGGACGGGCTCGAGCAGCCCGGAGTACGTCGCGGGATTGCTGCGCCGCGAACCGCGGATCGCGGACTGGTCGATGGCGACGACGTCATCGCGCGTCGACACCGAGCCGTGGATCAATGAGCTCTTGCCGGATCCGGCGACTCCGGTGACGACGGTGAGCACGCCGAGCGGGATGTCGACGGAGACGTCCTTCAGGTTGTGCGTTCTCGTGTGGCGAACTTCGAGGACGCCGGTCGGGGGCCGCACGGACGGCTTGAGCGCGGCGCGGTCGTCGAGGTGGCGACCGGTGAGCGTGCCGCTCCCCCGCAGCCCGTCGACAGTCCCCTCGTACACGATCTCGCCGCCGCGGGCACCGGCGAGTGGGCCGAGGTCGACGACGTGGTCGGCGATCGCGATCGTCTCGGGCTTGTGCTCGACGACGAGCACGGTGTTGCCCTTGTCCCGCAGTTGCAGCAACAGCTCGTTCATCCGCTGGATGTCGTGCGGGTGCAGGCCGATCGTGGGCTCGTCGAAGACGTAGGTGACGTCGGTGAGCGCCGAACCGAGCTGTCGGATCATCTTCACCCGCTGTGCCTCACCGCCGGACAGCGTGCCGGACGGACGCTCGAGCGCGAGATAGCCGAGGCCGATGTCGACGAAGGCCTGCAGGTGCGCGCCGAGAGCGTCGAGCAGCGGCGCGGCCGACGGCTCGTCCAGACCGGCGACCCACTGGGCGAGGTCGCGGATCTCCATCGCGCACACGTCCGCGATGCTCAGCTTCTTGATCCTGGACGAGCGTGCCTCGGGGGTGAGCCGGGTGCCGTCGCAGTCCGGGCACGTCTGGAACGTGACCGCACGCTCGACGAACGCGCGGATGTGCGGCTGCAGCGAGTCGACGTCCTTGGACAGCATCGACTTCTGGATGCGCGGCACGATGCCCTCGTAGGTGAGGTTGATGCCCTCGACCTTGATCTTCGTCGGAGCCTTGTAGAGCAGGTCGTCCAACTCGCGCTTGGTGTACTTCCTGATCGGCTTGTCGACGTCGAAGAACCCGCTGCCCTTGAAGATCCGCCCGAACCAACCGTCCATTGTGTAGCCGGGCACGAGGAACGGGCCGTCGTTGAGCGACTTCGTCTCGTCGTACACCTGGGTCAGGTCGATGTCGTTGACCGCGCCGCGTCCTTCGCAGCGCGGGCACATGCCGCCCAGCACGCTGAAGCTGCGCCGCTCCTTCACGGTGCGCCCGGCACGCTTCATCGTCACCGCGCCGGCGCCGCTGACCGACGCGACGTTGAACGAGAACGCCTGCGGCGGGCCGATGTGCGGTGTGCCGAGGCGGCTGAACAGGATGCGCAGCATCGCGTGCGCATCGGTCACCGTGCCGACCGTCGAGCGCCGGTCAGCCCCCATCCGCTCCTGATCGACGATGATCGCCGTAGTCAGACCGTCCAGGACGTCGACGTCCGGGCGGGCGAGCGACGGCATGTAGCCCTGGACGAACGCGCTGTAGGTCTCGTTGATCAACCGCTGCGACTCGGCGGCGATCGTGCCGAAGACCAGCGAGCTCTTGCCGGATCCCGAAACGCCGGTGAACGCGGTCAGCCGGCGCTTCGGGATCTCGACACTGACGTCCTTGAGGTTGTTCACCCGCGCGCCGTGCACGCGGATCAGGTCGTGACTGTCGGCGGGTGCCGGCGGTACGGCCTTCGGCATCAGGCGGTCTCCCACACGAATCCGTCGGGGTCGGTGAACGCGCCGGCGTCACCGACGACGGTGATGCCGTGCGGGCCGACACTATCGGCAAGCGGGGTCCCGGCGTCCTTGGCGAGTGCCTTGCGCCCGTACAGCGCGAGCGCGATCGCCCCGCCGGACGGCTCGAACTCGGCGTACTTGGCTCCGAAGCTGCGATTCACGGTCAGTCCGTGCCCGGCGTAGAAGTCCTTGGTCGCCTTCACGTCGGCGACGCCGATCAGCAGGACGACGCTGTCGACGGTGCGGCCCACAGGCTCGCTGTCCTTCTTTGCGGACGTCGCGACCTTCCACACGACGCCGTCGGGAGCACGCAGCACGCCGCCGTACCCCCAGAAGCTCTTCTTCGGCGGCTTGAGCGGATGAGCGCCGGCGCCGACGCCGGACGCGAAGAACGCGTCCACCGTGCCGGGTTGGGAGACGACGAGCGAGACGGTGAAGTCGCGGAACCCCGGCGTCGGTTGCCCGGCGCGGATCTGGACGTACTTGTCGACGCCGAACGCGGCGTAGAACGACGCCGCGGTGACCGGGTCGGCGGCATCCACGACCAGGTGATCGATGCCGGCCATCAGCGCTGGTTCACCCGGAGCAGGTTGCCGGCAGGATCGCGGAACGCGCAGTCCCGGATCCCGTACGGCTGGTCCGTCGGTTCCTGGACGACCTCGGCGCCGGCGGCCTGCAGTCGCTCGAACTCGGCCTCGAGGTCGTCGGCGGCGAGCGTCAGCATCGCGAACGTCCCCTTCGCCATCATCTCGAGGATCGTGCGGCGTTCGTCGTCGGTCACGCCCGGGTCGGCGCCCGGCGGGTAGATGACGATGGAGACGTCCGGCTGCCCCTTCGGGCCGACCGTGATCCAGTGCATGCCGTTGTAGCCGACATCGTTGCGCACCTCGAAGCCCAGGATGTCGCGGTAGAAGCCGATCGTCGCGTCCGGGTCGGTGTGCGGCAGGAAGCCAGCGGAGATGGTGATCGTCATGGCGACCACGCTAGGTGGGCCTAGGCGCCCTGGGCTTCTCGATTCCTGATCGGTCGGGTGACCTGCTTGGCGACGCAGGACGGGACGCCCGAGAGCGCGTCGACGGCCTGCTGGCGGTAGGCGCTCGGTGACATGCCGACCAGTTCAGAGAACCGGGTGCTGAACGTGCCGAGCGACGAGCAGCCCACGGCGAAGCAGACGTCGGTGACGCTCAGGTCGCCACGACGCAGCAACGCCATCGCCCGCTCGATGCGCCGTGTCATCAGATAGCCGTACGGCGCCTCGCCGTAGGCCCTCTTGAACTCGCGGCTCAGATGCCCCGCGGACATGTGCGCGCCGCGCGCGAGCGCTTCCACGTCGAGCGGCTGGGCGTACTCGCGGTCGATCCGGTCGCGGACCGCCCGCAGCCGGGCCAGATCGCTCAGGCGCTGCGCCTCGGTCGACGTGCTGGTCACGCGCTCGATGGTGCCATGCCCCGGACACGATTTCGGTCCGCCAGCCGTCTGTGGGACGGCCAGCGGACCGAAAATCGCAGGGATCAGCCCTGGCGGGCCTTGAGCCTCGGGTTGCGGCGGTTCATCACGAACGTGCGACCGCGCCGGCGGACGACGTAGGAACCGTCCTTCGCCTTGAGGGCCTTGAGCGAGTTGCGGACCTTCATCGCGACACCTCCTTCATCGGCCGGTGTAACGCCTCCCCCGCAACGTCCATTCCCGTCCGTGCTCGTGCCGAAGTCGCTTCGCAACTGGCGCTGGTCGGTCGGCTACGGTCGGCCTGTGACGATGGGACGGACGGAGATCGACGCGCCCGAGCGACCGTGACGCTCGGCCGCCGCTTCGCGCGCTTCTACGTCGGCAGCGCGACCTCGAACCTGTCCGACGGCATCGGCCGGGTCGTCCTGCCGCTGCTGGCCGCGTCGCTCACCCGCAACCCGCTGCTCGTTTCCGGGCTGACGACGTTCGCCTTCCTGCCGTGGCTGCTGTTCGCGCTGCCCGGCGGTGCCCTTGTCGACCGGGTCGACCGCCGGCACGCGATGGCGGTCGCCAACGCGGTGCGCTGCGCGGCCAGCATCACGCTCGCGGTGCTGGTCGCGGCCGGCGTCGAACACATCGTGGTGCTGTACGTCGTCGCGTTCGTCCTGGGCGTCGCCGAGACGATCTACGACAGCGCGGTGCGCGCGCTGCTGCCCCAGCTCGTGTCGACCGACGACCTCGACCGGGCGAACGGGCTGCTGACCGTCGAGGAGACGCTGGGCCAGACCGTCCTGGGCGCACCGGCGGGCTCGGCACTGTTCGCGATCGCGGTGAGCCTGCCGCTGTTCCTCAACGGGGCGGGCTTCGCGATCGCGGCGATCCTGGTGCTGACCTTCCGGGGCTCGTTCCGCCCGGTGCGGACGGACGAGCCGACGACGATCCGGCGCGACATGGCCGACGGTGTGCGCTGGCTGCTCGGCAACCGGTTCTTCCGCGAGCTGACCGCGATCTCGGCGCTGACCTGCCTGCTGTTCAACGTCGGCTCCGCCGTGCTCGTCCTGTACTCGCTGGACGTCCTGCACCTGCCGGCCGGCGACTACGGCTACCTGCTGCTGGGCATGGGTGCCGGCGGGATCATCGGCGGCACGCTGACCCCGCGCCTGGCCGCACGCTTCGACCGCGGCCTGCTGCTCACGGTCGGCGCCGCCGTCTGCGCAGCCACCACGGTCGCGCTGGCGTTCGTGCGCAACGGCTACGCCGCGGGTGTGCTGCTGCTGGTCGACGAAGCCGCGGTGATGATCTGGAACGTCATCACGATCTCGCTGCGCCAGTCGCTGATCCCGCGCGAGTTGTTCGGCCGGGTGCAGGGCTCGTACCGCACGGTGGTGTGGGGGTCGATCCCCGTCGGCGCGCTGATCGGCGGCGGGCTCGCGGACGGGTTCGGCGTGCCGTCCGCCTACCTGATCTCCGGCATCGGGCAGGCGGTCATGGCCGTCGCGCTGGGCCTGTTCGCGCTACGGCACCGCGCGGCGCTGCGGCGCGGTCCGGCGGACGCGCCCGCGGTGGGCTCGGCTCAGGAGGTCGGCTGACCGAGCAGGTGCTCGCGGACGATCCGCACCGACTCGTCCGGGCGCTCCCACCAGAACAGATGGCCGACACCGTCCATCACATACAGCCTGGCTCCAGGGATCTGCGACGCGATCAGCTCGCCGTTGACCGGGTAGAGCATCTGGTCGGCGGTGCCATGAATGACCAGCGTGGGCGCGGTGATCGACGCGAGCCGGGCGCTGGTGTCGTGGACGAACACGGCCTGTGCCTGCCGCACGACGACCTCCATCGGCACGGGGACCGACGAGACGATGTCGAAGAACGCCCGCCAGTTCGCCTCCTCGGCCACGTACGCCGCCGACATGTTGGCCTGGAACCCGGCCCGGACCGCCTCGGCCGGGTTACCCGACGCGGCGGCCTGCATCATCCGCAGCGGGCCCGGCGCCTCGAGCGACGAGCCCGCGCCACCTCCGTACGTGCAACCGAGCACGAGCCGGCGGACGCGCTCGGGGTGCGAGAGTGCGAGTTCCTGCGCGGCCATGCCGCCCATCGAGATGCCGAAGACGTGCGCGCTGTCCCAGCCGAGGTGGTCGAGCACGGCCACCGCGTCGTCGGCCAGATCGGCGATCCTGAATGGGCCCGGGACGTCGGTGCTCTCACCGATCCCGCGGTTGTCGAACGCGACCACGTCGAAGTCGGTGGCGAGCCCGTCGAACAGCGCATCGGTCCAGATGGCGGCGTGCCCGGCCATTCCCATGATCAGCAGCAGCGGCTCCCCCGCGCCACGGCGGGTGTAGGCGATGCGGCGGCCGGCGAGCTCGACGTAATCCATCCGGCAGAACCTACAGGCGCTCGATGATCGTCACGTTCGCCTGGCCGCCGCCCTCGCACATCGTCTGCAGCCCGTAGCGGCCGCCGCTGCGCTCGAGCTCGTTGAGCAGCGTCGCCATCAGCTTCGTCCCGGTCGCGCCGATCGGATGCCCGAGCGCGATCGCCCCGCCGTTGACGTTGACCTTGCCGAGGTCGGCGCCGGTGTCCTTCGCCCACGCGAGCACGACGGACGCGAACGCCTCGTTGATCTCGACCAGGTCGATCTGATCCAGCGTCATACCCGCCCGCTCGAGCGCGTACTTCGTCGCCCGGATCGGCGCGGTGAGCATGTAGACCGGGTCGTCCGCGCGTGCCGAGATGTGGTGCACGCGGGCGCGCGGGGTCAGCCCGTAGCGCTGCACCGCGGCTTCGGACGCGACGAGGACGGCGCTGGCGGCGTCGGAGATCTGCGAGGCGAGCGCCGCGGTCACGCGTCCGCCGTCGCGCAGCGTCTTGAGCGCGGCCATCTTCTCGAGCGTGGTGTCGGCGCGCGGCCCCTCGTCGGCGGTGACGTCGCCGAACGGGACGATCTCGTTGGCGAAGCGTCCTTCGGCCGCTGCGGCCAGTGCGCGCCGGTGGCTCTCGAGCGCGTACTGCTCCATCGCGTCGCGGCTGATGTCCCACCTCTCGGCGATCATGTCCGCCGCGCGGAACTGCGAGACCTCCTGGTCACCGAAGCGCTTCTCCCAGCCGACGGACCCGGTGAACGGCGTCGGGAAGCCGAACTGCTCGCCGACCGTCATCGCCGACGCGATCGGGATCGCGGACATGTTCTGCACGCCGCCTGCCACGACGAGATCCGCAGTGCCGCTGAGTACCGCCTGCGCCGCGAAGTGGACGGCCTGCTGGGACGAGCCGCACTGCCGGTCGACCGTGACGCCCGGGACGTGGTCGCCGAAGCCGGCCGCGAGCCACGCGGTACGCGCGATGTCACCCGCCTGCGGGCCGAGGGTGTCGACGCAGCCGAAGATCACGTCGTCGACGGCGTCCGGATCGGCGGACGGGTTCCGGTCGAACAGCGCGCCGATCACGTGCGCGCCCAGGTCGGCCGGGTGCACCTCGGACAGCGCGCCCTTGCGCCGCCCGACCGGTGTGCGAACCGCGTCGATCAGATACGCCTCGGCCATCGTCGCCTCCGTCAGTGACTGGTCTTCTTGGGAGGACGGCGGCGCCCGGCGATGCCGTCCAGCACGATGGTCAGGTACTGCTCGGCCACCGCGTCGATGCCGAGTTCGCCGCCGGGCCGGTACCAGCTGACGCACACCCATACGGTGTCGCGCAGGAACCGGTAGGCCAGCTCGACGTCCAGCCCGGCCCGGAAGCTGCCGTCGGCAACCCCCGCGGTGAGCACGTCGCGCCACAGCGCGCGGAACTCCTCGGTGCGCTCGCGGATGTAGCCGAAGCGCTCCTCGGTAGCCAGGTGGCGTGCCTCGGACTGGTAGATCGCGACGGCGGCGTGGTGCTCGTCGATCGCGTGGAAGGACGCGACGACGATCGCTTCGAGCGTCTGCTTCGGACCGAGCTCGCGCGCCGCGATCTCGCGGTACCGGGCGAACAGGTCGTCCAGGAAGCCACGCAGGATCTCGTCGACCATCGACTCCTTGGAGTCGAAGTGGTGGTACAGGCTGCCGGACAGGATGCCCGCCGCGTCGGCGATGTCGCGGACGGTCGTGGCGCGCAGGCCGCGCTCGGCGAACAGCTCGGCGGCGACGCTGAGCAGCTCGCTGCGCCGGTCGGTGGAGGGCGCGGCCGTCATGCGTGCTGGCTACTGACGGAGACGACCTCACCGGTGAGGTAGGACGAGTAGTCGCTGGCGAGGAACACCATGACGTTGGCGACCTCCCACGGCTCGGCGTAACGGCCGAACGCCTCGCGTTCGGTGAGTTGGGCGAGCAGTTCCGCGCTGGTGACCTTCACCAGATGAGGATGCATGGCCAGGCTCGGCGACACGGCATTGACCCGGATACCGTGTGGCGCGGCGTCCAGCGCGGCGCACCGGGTGAGCGCCATGACGCCCGCCTTCGCCGCCGCGTAGTGCGCCTGCCCCTCCTGCGCGCGCCAGCCGATGACGGACGCGTTGTTGACGACCGCTCCCCCGCCGCCCTGCGCGACCATCAGCTTCAGCGCGGCACGCGTGCATCGGAACGTCCCGTTCAGCGTCACGTCGAGCACGCGGGTCCACTGCTCGTCGGTCATCTCGAGGATGGACGCGGTGCCGCCGAGGCCGGCGTTGTTGATCACGACGTCGACGCGGCCGAACGCGGTGACGGCGGCGTCGAACATCGCCTGAACCTGCTCCTCGGACGTCACGTCGCACCCGACCGCCGCAACCGCGTCGCCGTGGTCGCTGCGCAGCGTCTCCAGGGTTTCGCCGAGGCGCCGCTCGTGCGCGTCGCTGATGAGGACGCGCGCGCCCTCCTCGAGGCAGCGCCGGGCCGCGGACATGCCGATGCCGGCGCCGGCCGCAGCGGTGACGACGACCGTCTTGCCCGCAAGCAGGTCGTGGGCCGCGGGATACGCGGGAGCGGTGGTCATGCCCGGGCCTCTCGGGGCAGGCCGAGCGTGCGCTCGGCGATGATGTTGCGCTGCACCTCGTCGGAGCCGCCGTAGATCGTGTCGGCGCGGCTGAACAGGTACAGCCGCTGCCACTCGTCCAGGTCGCCGTCGGTCTCGACCAGGCCGTCGGCGCCGCGCACGAGCATCGCCAGTTCGCCGAGCCCGCGGTGCCAGTGCGCCCAGAGCAGTTTGGCGACCGACGCCTCACCGGGATCCGGCCGGGCGCCGGCGGGGTCACCGACCGAGGCGAGCGTGCGCAGCGCGTGCGCGCGCATCACCTCGAGGCCGACGTGCGCGCGGACCAGCCGTTCGCGGATCGCAGGGTCGGTCGCGGCGCCGGTGCGCTTCGCGAGAGCGATGAGAGCGTCCAGCTCGCGGCGGAAGCCGACCTGCTGCCCCAGCGTGGCGACGCCGCGCTCGAAGCCGAGGGTGCCCATCGCGACCCGCCAGCCGTCGCCGACCGCGCCGACGACGAGGGACGCGTCGGTGCGGGCGTCGTCGAAGAAGACCTCGTTGAACTCCGACGTGCCGGTCAGCTGCTTGATCGGCCGCACCTCGACGCCGGGCTGCTTCATCGGCACGAGCAGGTAGGACAACCCGTGGTGGCGCGACGAGCCCGGCTCGGTGCGCGCGACGACGAAGCACCAGTCGGCCAGATGAGCGAGGGACGTCCACACCTTCTGCCCGGTGATGGACCACTGGTCACCCTGCAGCGTGGCTGTGGTCGACACGGCGGCGAGGTCGCTGCCCGCGCCGGGCTCGGAGTAGCCCTGGCACCACAGCTCGTCCAGCGACTTGATCTTCGGCAGGAAGCGCTGCTGCTGCTCGGGGGTGCCGAACGCGATGAGCGTCGGGCCGAGCAGTTCCTCGCCGAGGTGGTTCACCCGGTGCGGCGCGTTCGCCCGGGCGTACTCCTCGTGGAAGACCACCTGCTGTGCGGTGGACGCGCCGCGGCCGCCGTGCTCGACCGGCCAGCCCAGGCACGTCCAGCCCGCCGCGGACAGGTGCTTGTCCCAGGCCAGGCGCTCGTCGAACGCCTCGTGCTCGCGGCCCGGCCCGCCGAGACCGCGCAGGCCGGCGAACTCGCCGGTCAGGTTCGTCTCGAGCCAGTCACGGACCTCGCGGCGGAACGCGTCGGCGCCGCGCGCGGCGTCGTTCGCCTGGTCCGCCTGCATGCTCGTAAGCTACCCTACCTAGCACTTGCTTGGTAGCGAGGCGGCAGTGCCGCGGCGGCCAGAGAGGCAGGCATGGCGACGATCCCGGCCACGCTCGTGCGTGCGGCGCGCGAGTTCGGCGACGCCGAGGCGATCGCCGACGGCGCGGTGCGGTTGTCGTTCGCCGAGCTGCTCGACCGGGTGCGCGTGGCGGCGCGCTGCTATGTCGCGCGGGGCGTGCGCCCGGGCGACCGCATCGCGGTCTGGGCACCGAACACGCATGCCTGGGTGATCGCCGCACTCGGCGCGCACTACGCCGGCGCCACGCTCGTCCCGATCAACACCCGCTACACCGGCCACGAGGCGCTCGACATCCTGCAGCGCACGCACGCCGGCGTCCTGGTGGTCGTCGGTCCGTTCCTCGGTGTCGACCGGTTGGCGCAGCTGCGCGAGGTCTCGGGCGCGACGCTGCCCGAGCTGCACACGGTCATCCGCATCGCGACCGACGACTCCCCCACACCCGACGACGTCATCGACTGGGACGCGATCGGTGAGCACACGTCGCCGGTGAGCGACGCGGATGTGGACGCGCTCGCCGCGACCGTGCGCGACGACGACATCAGCGACATCCTGTTCACCTCGGGGACGACCGGGCGCAGCAAGGGCGTGCTCACCGCGCACCGGCAGGTGGTGGACGTGGCCCGCGCGTGGGCCGAGTGCGGCGAGGTGGGCCCGTCCGACCGCTACCTCGTGATCAACCCGTTCTTCCACAGCTTCGGCTACAAAGCGGGCATCGTCGTCTGCCTGCTCACCGGCGCCACGATCGTGCCCCAGGCCGTGTACGACGTCGGCGAGGCGATGCGGCTGATCGAGACCGAGCGCATCACCGTGCTGCCCGGCGCGCCCACGATCTACCAGACCATGCTCGACAGCCCCGAGCGCGCGGCCTACGACCTGTCGTCGCTGCGCTTCGCGGTCACCGGCGCGGCGGTCGTCCCGGTCGCCCTCGTCGAGCGCATGCAGTCCGAACTCGGCATGGACATCGTGCTCACCGCATTCGGGATGACCGAGGCCGTGGTCGTGACGATGTGCCGCCGCGACGACCCGCCGGAGTTGGTCGCCCGCACCTGCGGGCGCGCCGTCGCCGGCTTCGAGCTGCGCATCGGCGAGCAGGACGAGCTGCTGTTGCGCGGTCCGAACGTCATGCTCGGATACCTGGACGATCCCGACGCCACCGCCGCGGCGATCGACGCCGACGGCTGGCTGCACACCGGGGACGTCGGCGCGATCGACGAGAACGGCTACCTGCGCATCACCGACCGCCTCAAGGACATGTACATCTGCGGCGGCTTCAACGTGTACCCCGCCGAGGTCGAACAGACGCTCACGCGCCTCGAGGGCGTCGCCGAGGCGGCCGTGATCGGCGTGCCCGACCCGCGCCTCGGCGAGGTCGGCGCCGCGCTGGTCGTCCGCATGCCCGGCAGCACGCTGACCGCCGACGGCGTCGTCGCGTTCTGCCGGGAACGGCTCGCCAACTACAAGGTGCCGCGGCTGGTCGAGTTCCGCGACACGCTGCCCCGCAACCCGTCCGGGAAGGTGTTGAAGACCGTGCTGCGCAAGGAGTTCACCGAGGTGACGGCATGACCGACCAGGACGACGTCGTCACCTACGAGGTACGCGGGGCGACCGCGGTGGTCACGATGAACCGCCCCGAGTACCGCAACGCGCAGAACTCGGAGATGACGTACGCGCTCGACCGCGCGTTCCAGCGAGCGGTGGACGACGACGGGGTGAAGGTCATCGTCCTGGCGGGCGCCGGCAAGCACTTCTCGGCCGGCCACGACATCGGCACGCCCGGGCGCGACGTGGACGTCCACTACGACAACACAGCCACGCTGTGGTGGGACCACGTCGGGCGCGAGGGTGGCGACTTCCGCTACGCCCGGGAGATGGAGATCTACCTCGGCATGTGCCGTCGGTGGCGCGACATCCCCAAGCCGATGATCGCGATGGTGCAGGGCGCCTGCATCGCCGGCGGCCTGATGCTCGCGTTCGTGTGCGATCTGATCGTCGCCACCGACGACGCCTTCTTCGCCGACCCGGTCGTGCGCATGGGCATCCCCGGGGTCGAGTACTTCGCCCATCCCTGGGTGCTCGGGCCACGGGCCGCCAAGGAGATCCTGTTCACCGGTGACCGGTTCACCGCGCAGCGTGCCTACGAGTGGGGCATGGTCAACCGCGTCGTCGCCGCCGCCGAGCTCGAGAGCGAGACGTTCGGGATCGCGGAACGCATCGCCGCGATGCCGCGGTTCGGGCTCGCCCTGACCAAGCGTGCGGTCAACCAGTGCGAGGACGCGATGGGCATGCGCAACGGCATGGAGTCCGTCTTCGGGCTGCACCACTTCGCCCACGCGCACAACGCCGAGGTCGCTGCCGACTCACTCGGCGGTATGGACGCCAAGTCGATGAAGGCGTCGGCCACCTGATGGACCTCGACCTGGACGACGACACCACGGCGTTCCGCGCCGAGGTGCGCGACTTCCTGCGCGCGCACGTGCCGGCCGAGCCGCTGCCGTCGATGGACACCGCCGACGGCTTCCAGGCTCACCGGGAGTGGGAGCACACCCTCGCCGACGCCCGCCTGTCGGTCGTGTCGTGGCCCCGCGAGCTCGGCGGGCGCGACGCGACCCTGCTGCAGTGGGTCGTCTTCGAGGAGGAGTACTTCGCCGCGCATGCCCCCCTGCGGGTGAGCCAGAACGGCATCTTCCTGCTCGCGCCGACGCTGTTCGCCCACGGCACACCCGAGCAGCTCGCACGGATCATGCCACCGATGGCCCGCGCCGACGAGATCTGGGCCCAGGCCTGGAGCGAACCCGAGGCAGGCAGCGACCTGGCGTCGTTGCGCAGCCGGGCTGTACGCACCGACGGCGGGTGGTTGCTGTCCGGGCAGAAGACCTGGTCGACCCGGGCCACCTACGCCGACAAGGGCTTCGGGTTGTTCCGCAGCGACCC
>Ga0164242_10005761_pt1 | contig 13737 bp, 13 predicted proteins | sample OricomgcompostMG_FD_108783 | JGI IMG/M metagenome (GOLD analysis project Ga0164242, IMG submission 108783) | Miracle-Growth compost microbial communities from Emeryville, California, USA - Original compost - Miracle growth compost (MG) ...
CAGCCATTGGGGGTGGTGAAGTGGACCTGGCCATTGGCCATGCTCACGTCGGCGGCGTGCACGCTGGCGGCCAGCAGCATGGCGCCGGCGATAAGGACGGTACGCGGGAAGATCATGCTTGCTCCGATGGTGGGGCGTCAGGGGCGAAACGGTGTTTGGGCAGGCCCAGCCATTCCAGCGCGGTACCGTGGAACAGGCGGGCGCGATCGGTGTCGCCCCGTGCCAGTTCCTCGATGCCGCTGCCGGGCTGCTGTTCCCCCAGCGGGAAAGGATAATCGGTACCGAGCATCACCTGCTCGACGCCGGTCACATCCAGCAGATATCGCAAGGCCTGCTCGTCGTGCACGCAGGAGTCGAAGTAGAAGCGCTTCAGGTAGTCGCGCGGGTTGCGCGGGTTGTCGGTGGCCACCAGGTCCGGGCGCATGCGGAAGCCATGCTCGATGCGGCCGATCGTGTACGGAAAACTGCCGCCGCCATGGGCCAGCATCACCCGCAGTTTCGGCAGCCGCTCCAGCACGCCGCCGAACGCCAGGCAGCAGGCGGCGCGTGATTGCTCGGCCGGCATGCCGACCAGCCAGGGCAGCCAGTACTTGGGCATCGTGGCGGTGCCCATCATGTCCCACGGGTGCACCATCACGGCGGCGCCGAGATCGGCGGCGGCCTCGAAGAACGGAAACAGTTCCGGCGCGTCCAGGTTCCAGTCGCCGCAGTGGGAGCCGATCTGCACGCCTTGCAGCCCCAGCTCGTCGATGCAGCGTTCCAGCTCGGCGATGGCCAGCTCCGGTGCCTGCAGCGGCACCGTGCCGAGCGCCGCGTAATGGCGCGGGTAGTCACGGCACAGGCTGGCGGCGTGGTCGTTGAGATGGCGGTGCAGCTCCAGCGCCTGGTAGCCCGGCGCCCAATAGGAGAACAGCACCGGCACCGTCGAGATCACCTGCACGTCGACGCCGAAACGGGCGTAATCGTCGATGCGCTGCTGCGGGTCGAAGGCCGAATCCCACACTTCGCGGAAAAACCGGCCGCCCTTGTAGATGCGGTGGCGCCCGTCGGAATGGGTCATCACCGGAAAACGGTCGTTGCCGTACTTGGCCGCCAGATTCGGCCAGTCACGGGGGAGAATGTGCGCATGGCTGTCGATCTTCAGCATCCGGGCAGTGTAAAACCGGGCTGCGGCGCTGTCGTGCCGCGGTCGCACAATCGCCCACCGTCCACGGCCGGAATGGCGTCGAAAAGGCGCCAAAAAGTGATCTTCGTCCAGACGCCAGGCGGCTTTCCGGCTACGATGCAAGCCTGCATGCGGCTGTCTGGACGGGGTGAGGCCGGGGTTCCCGGCTTCGAGCCGCCGCCATGCGCGAGAGGCGGATTCCCATGACCGATCAAGCTGAAGTCACACGCTTGCTGCAGTCTGCGCAGTCGGGAAACCCGCAGGCGTTGAACGAGGCACTGCGCCACATGTATACGGCGCTGCACGGCATCGCCAGGGCCCAGCTCAAACGCGAGCAGATGGAGCGCACGCTCAGCGCCACGGCGCTGGTGAACGAGGCCTACCTCAAGGTCTTCGGTGGCTCGGAGCCGCCGCAATGGGCGAATCGACACCATCTGCTGGGAGTGGCGGCGCGGGCCATGCGCGAGGTGCTGGTGGATTCGGCGCGCCGCCGCAAGGCCGCCAAGCGACCGCAGGAAGCCGGTCGCCTGCAATTGCTGGAGATCACCGCCGAGCTCTCCGACCAGGTGGATTATGCTGCGCTGGCCGAATGCCTCGATCTGCTGGCCGCGCTGGATCCGCGGCAGGCAAACATTGTGGCCATGCGTTTTTTCATGGGCATGACCGCCGAGCAGATCGCCACGGCGTTGGACATCTCCACCAGCACCGTGCAACGCGAATGGCGGCTGGCTCGCGCCTGGCTGCAGCGCGAGCTGGAGCGATAGCGGCTCGGCATCGACCTGGGAGCGCAGGCGGTAGAAAACGCGAGCGGCTGTGGCTGCGTGGTTCTGGCCGGCCACGCTGCTAGACGCCAACCGCGGATTCAGGTCGCCTGGGTGGGCTTGCCCGGATGGGAGCGCAAGCGCTGACCGTCGGAGGTGGTGACGCTTTGCTGCACCACGTGGGCCAGCGTGTTCACGTTGTCGACCAGGCGATCGCTGATGCGGGTCAGCAGATCGGCACCGGCGCGGTTCTCGGACATCAGCAGCAATACCACCAGCGTCTGCTGCAAGGCGCGCAGGTCGGGCAGGTCGGTGGGCATGCGTTGTTCGCGCAGGGCGTCGGCGATCGCGCGCAGCGTGTTCGCCACCAGTTCGACGAAATTGGCGGTTTCCACTTGTTCGGGCAAGGCATCGTTGTCATCGATCAAGGCCTCCAGCGTCATCGCCGTGCGGGCCAGCCGGTTGCCGTTGGCGAACAGCGCGCGCGCCATTTTCAGAAGCTCGGGCGGCGTGGCCGGTTCGGCGCGCATGCGTTCGATGGACGCCTGCGCATTGCTGCGCCGGGTGCGTGCCGCGGTGCGGGTTTCACGATGGGCCGTACGCTGGCCGGGCTGCGCCAGCGCGGCAAGGTAATCGGCGTAGCCCTCCAGCATCCGGGCCAAGGCGGCGCGGGCGCGGCCGCGCTCCCACGTCGGCCAGGCGACGTAGGCCAGCAAGGCCATGCTGCAACCCAGGGTGGTGTTGATCACGCGATCCATCACCGCCACGCCGGAATTGACACCATCGAAGGACAGCAGGATCACCACCGTGCCGGTCAGCGCCGCCACAGCAATGCCGTAGTGGGCGCTGGCCAGGTAGCGGAACGTCATGCACAGGATGGCCAGCAACAGCAGATGCGCCCACGGCTGGTCGGGTGTGACATGCAGCAAGACGGTGGTGACCACCAGGCCGGCCACGGTTCCCAGCATGCGCAGCAGGCCAAAGTTGAAAGTGGCAGCGAAGTCCGGGCGCAACACGATCGCCGCCGTCATCGGCAACCAGTAGCCATGCGGCAGACCCAGCAGGCGCGAGATCCACAGTGCCGTCGTGAGGCAGACGGCGGTGCGTATGGCATGGCGAAAGGCGACCGAGTGCACCGTGAGATTGGCGCGCAGGGTGGCCACGCCGGAGCTGCTTCGCAGCGCCTTGGGCAGCTGCGTTTCCGCCGCCCCCGCGCGCAATTCGCCGCGGCTGCCGGCCCAGTCGGCATTGCGCACGGCGGCGGACAACTGGCCGGTCAGCGCGTGTACGTGCCGGTTCATGCCGGCGCTGTGCTGGGTACCGTCGATCTCGGTTTCGCGCGCTTGCACCCATTGCAGCGAGCGGGCGGCCTGGGTGGGGGTCTCGCCTTCTTCCAGCGCGGTGGCTATCCCTGAAAGCACCTCGGCGGCTCGCTGGCGAAATTTCCGATAGACATCGTTGTCCGCGTCCAGCTCGCTCATGGCGACGAATTCCAGCCGCATCCGCTCGGCCAGCTCCAGCAGCACGCCGAACGCCTCCATCGCCCGGCCGTGCGAGCGGTGCCGGCCCAGCAAGGTGTGCTGCAAGGTGGTCATCGCATCGGTCAAGGCGGGCGCGTCGGCGTTGTCCTGCGATGGCTGCGCGGCCAGCGTGGCCAACCCCGCGTACACGGTGGCCAGCACCTGGCGCTCGGGCCAGTAGCGTTGCAACGGCCACGCGGCCAAGGAAAACAGGGTGAGCAACAGGCCGCCGCAAACAATCAGGGCCGACGCGCTTGCCGCCTGCGCCAGCGGTAACGGCGTGGCCGCCGTGATCACCAGCAGGATCATGCTGGTCATGCCGACCCGGGCGGTATCGGTGCCGAAAACCACCAGCAGTCCGCCGAAAAAACCGAACGCTGCGGTGGCCAGCAAGATCGGCAGCAAATGGCCACCGATCAGAAAGCCCAGCAACGAGGCAATGCCGGCCACCAGCGACGCCAGCAGCAATTGGCGCGTGCGCTGGCGGTAAGGCCCCGGCTGATCGGAGAACATCGTGTTGAGCGCGCCGGCAGCGACGCCCAGGCCCACCTGCGGATGGCCGGTTCCCAAGCCAATCGCCAGCGGCAACACCACGGCCGTGGTATTGCGCACGACCACCCGCCACGGCACGTCCGGTCGCTTGATGCGGACCAGGCTCTCGATCGCGTGGGCGCGTAGCGAGTAGGCGCTGCTGGGCATGGTGTTCCTCGGCGCTACGGTTCGGGTTTACACGTGTTGAGATTAGCGCAGGGGAGGGTGAAGCTTTGGGTGTTGTGGAGTGCGGGTCGGGAGCAGTTGTTCCTGGCTTCGGCCGCTCACTTCATGCAAAGCGGGCTGAGGCAAGCAGCCGTCCATGGAGCGCTGCCGCTCGGCTCCTGCCTCGCCATCGCCTGACGCGGAATGCCTCTGGTTATTCCACAAGCGCGTTGGTGGGCTGAGGCAAGTAGCCGTCCATGGAGCGCTGCCGCTCGGCTCCTGCCTCGCCCGAGCCTGACGCGGAATGTCTTTGGGTATTCCACAAGCGCGTTGGTGGGCTGAGGCAAGTAGCCGTCCATGGAGCGCTGCCGCTCGGCTCCTGCCTCGCCCGAGCCTGACGCGTGGAATGCCTTGGGGCATTCCACAAGCGCGTCAGGCTCGACCACTGAATTCGCCGGTCAGGGTGTTTACCCAGACTTTCTCGCCGTTGGCGATGTACTCGGGCACCTGGATCTCGATGCCGGTCGAAAGGCTTGCCGGCTTGTTGCGCTTGGTGGCGCTGGAGCCTTTCATTTCGGGGGCGGTGTCGACCACGGTGAGGATCACGCTGCTGGGTACCTGCAGGCCCACTGGCACATCGTCGATCAGCTGCACGTAGTAGCCCTCGATGCCTTCGACGATGTAGCCGGCGTTGTCGCCGACCAGCTCGGGCGACAGCGGGTACTGGGTGTAATCCTCGGCATCCATGAAGACGAACGCGCCGTCGTCCATGTACGAGAAATTCGCCGCGCGGCGTACCAGGTCCATCTCCCTGATGTCGTCGTCGGCACGCAGGCTGAGGTCGTACTTGCGCCCGCCCGGGATCGAGTACAGCGTGAAGCGATAGGTGACATTGCCACCCCGCGCGCTGGGCGAGCTGCGCTCGATGTCGCGCACCTGGTAGACGGTGCCTTCGTGCTCGACGACGTTGCCTTTCTTGGTATCGGAAGCTTTCATGGGTTCGACCGGGAATGGAGAATCGGGAATGGGGAATCGGACAATCTGTTCACAACAAAGGGAGCGGAAAGGGTGGGGAGCCAGCTTTTCCTATTCCCCATTCCCTATTCCCGATTCCCTTACTTCGGCTGCAACCTTACCGCCCCGTCCAGCCTGATCGTCTCGCCATTGATATAACGATTGCCCAGGATGAAGGCCACGGTGCTGGCGAATTCGTCGGGCTGGCCCAGGCGGGCGGGAAACGGGATCGACGCACTGAGCGAGGCCTGCACCTCGTCCGACATGCCATCGACCATCGGCGTCCAGAAAATGCCGGGGGCGATGGTGGCGACGCGGATGCCGAAACGCGCCAGTTCGCGTGCCATCGGCAAGGTCATGCCCACCACGCCACCCTTGGAGGCGGAGTAGGCGGCCTGGCCGATCTGGCCCTCGTAGGCGGCGACGCTGGCGGTGTTGATGATCACGCCGCGCTCGCCGTCCTCGCCTGCCCCGTTGTGCTGCATCAGTGCGGCGCCGGCCTTGGCCACGTTGAAGCTGCCGACCAGGTTCACCATGACGGTGCCGGAGAAATTCGCCAGCGGCATCGCGCCCTGCTTGCCCAGCACGCGACCCGCGCCCAGGATGCCGGCGCAATTCATCACCACGTTCAACCCGCCCATCGCGTGGTGTGCGGCGGCTGCGTTGGTGGCCACGCCCTCTTCGGAAGTGACGTCGGTGCGCAGGAAACGCGCGGCGTCGCCCAGTTCGCTGGCGGCGGCGTGGCCGTTGGCGTCGTTGACGTCGAACAGCGTTACCTTGCCGCCGCTGGCGACCAGTTGCCGCGCCACCGCCAGGCCGAGCCCGGAAGCGCCGCCGGTGATGATTGCCTTGACCTGATTGAGCTGCATGGACTGTCCCGCTGGGGAAGGGTCCGTCATCTTAACCGAGCGCGTCGTCGCCGTGATCCAGCCATGTCCGCAACAATGCGGGCGCAAGCTTGGGAAATGGCGTGACCGGTTGGGGTGGATTCGCCGCTGGCTGCAGCTCCTTCTGCCACACGCCCACGTCCCACCACTGGCCCAGCTTGTAGCCGCTCTGGCGCCACACGCCGGCCGGGGTGAAACCCATGGCTTCGTGCATCGCCACGCTGACGGTGCCGGGCAGGGTGATCACGCCCACGGCCTGGGTAAGGCCCTGCTCGCGCATCACCTCCAGCAGCACGCCATACAACCGTCGCGCGATGCCGCGCCGCTGTGCGTCGTTGCGTACGTAGATCGAGGTTTCGGCGATCCAGTCGTAGGCGGCGCGCTCGCGGAAACGCCCGGCGTAGGCATAGGCGAGGACGTCGCCGGCTTCTTCCCATACCAGCCATGGGTAATGCTGCAAGCGGCTCCGGATGCGTCCGGCGATGGCATCCACGCCGGGCAACTCTGTTTCGAAGGTGGCCACGCCGTCGGTGATCGACGGCGCGTAGATCGCGTGGATAGCGGCAGCGTCCGCGTCGCGGGCAGTGCGGATCATCGAGTGACCGCCTTTCGCGCAGGGACGCAGAGATCGTGTTTTTTGTGCATCGTCGTGCTCACAGTTCGCGGATGAAGAAGCGGTCGCAACTGAAATGCCCGGTGCCGCCCATCGGTGCACACAACGGGCTGAAACCGCTGCGCTTGTACAGCGCCTGCGCCGCGTCCATGCCGGTCAGCGTTTCCAGGTAGCAGCGCCTGAAGCCATGCGCGCGGGCCGCGTCGAGACAGCGTTGCATCATCGCGCTGCCGGCGCCGATACCCCGCGCGGCTGGCAGGAAGTACATCTTGCGCAATTCGCACACATCCGCCTCGGCGTTCTGCAGCGGCGCCACGCCAGCGCCGCCGATCACCAGGCCGTCGCGCTCGACCACGAAATAGCTGCTGCGCGGCTGCGCGTAGGAGGCGTACATCGTGTCCACCTCGGCATCGTTGATGGCGAAGCCGGGGCCGTCGGCGCCGAATTCGGGCATCACGGCGCGGATGATCGCGGCCATGGCTGCGTCGTCGGCGGGCTGGATCGGGCGGATCAGGAAAGTGTCGGTCATGGCATGGTGCGCCGCAGAGGCGGGGCGAGGATGGTAGCTCAGGCCGCGGCGGTGCGCGCCCGGGTCACGCGGCTGGCGGTTTCCTTGTGCAGTTGGGTGGCCAGCCACGCGCCGGTGTTGATCAGCAGGTCGAGATCAATGCCGGTTTCCAGCCCCATGCCGTGCAGCATGTAGACCACGTCCTCGCTGGCCACATTGCCGGTGGCGCCCTTGGCGTACGGACAACCGCCCGTGCCGGACACGGCGCTGTCGACCACGCGCACGCCTTCCTCCAGACAGGCCAGGATATTGGCCAGCGCCTGGCCGTAGGTGTCGTGGAAATGCACCGCCAGCGCCGCCATCGGTACCTCGCCGGCCACCGCCCGCAGCATGGCCCGCGCCTTGGCCGGCGTGCCCACGCCGATGGTGTCGCCCAGCGATATTTCGTGACAACCCATCCGGTGCAAACGCTGCGCCACGCGCACCACGTCGCTCACCGGCACATCGCCCTGGTAGGGACAACCCAGCACGGTGGACACATAGCCGCGCACGCCCACGCCATCGGCCCGCGCCTGCTCCAGCACGGGAGCGAAACGCTCGATGGATTCGTCGATGGAGGCATTGATGTTGCGGCGGTTGAACGCCTCCGAAGCGGCCGTGAACACGGCCACGTCGGTGGCGCCGGCGGCCAGCGCGCGCTGGTAGCCCTGCATGTTCGGCACCAGCACCGGGTAACCCACGCCCGGTTTCTTGCGAATGCCCGCGAACACTTCCGCCGCGTCGGCCAGCTGCGGCACCCATTGCGGGCTGACGAAACTGGTGGCCTCGATCGTCTGCAAACCGGTGTCCGACAGCCGGTCGATCAGTTCGATCTTCACCGTCGCCGGCAGCAGCGTCTTTTCATTCTGCAGCCCGTCGCGCGCGCCGACTTCGACGATGCGTACGTGGTCGGAAGAGGTCATGGCAAGCTCCGGGTTTTTTGTAGGTCAGGTTTCGGCGGCGAATTTCACCAGCACCGCGTCGGCCTCGACGAACTCGCCCTGCGTTGCGCTGACACTTTCGATGGTGCCGGCGCGCGGCGCCTTCAAGGCCAGCTCCATCTTCATCGCTTCCATCACCAGCAGGTCCTGGCCCTGCTCGACCTGATCACCAGCCTGCGCCTTCACCAGCACGATGCGGCCTGGCATGGGCGCGATCACCTGGTTGCCACCCACCGCGTCGCTGGCTTCCCAGGCGAACGCCACGGCGCGGGTGAAGCTGTAGCGCTGGCCCTCGGCGTCGTGCAGCAGGACGTGCCGGGCATCGGCGCGCAGCGGCAGGCGCAGCGACTCGCCATCGAAGCGCGCGCTCAGCGCGCTTTCCAGCAGCCGCGCGCCGTGCACTTCGCAGACGGCGTCGCCATGGCGCAGGCGATAGTCGCCGCCATCGCCATGGGCTTCGATGTCGTGGCGTTGCTCGCGCCAGGTCAAGGCGATGATCCGCTTGCCGGCATGGCCGATGCGCCAGGCGTCGGCGCGTGCCCAGGGCGAATGCGGGTCAGCCGCTGCGCTCTCCACATGCGCTTCGTCATGCAGCAAGGCGGCGGTGGCGGCGGCGAACAGCACGCGGTCGCTTGGCGCCGTGTCGCCCACCACGAATTCATCCAGGTGACGATCCAGATAGCCGGTGTCGATGCGCCCTTCGGTGATGGCCGGATGCCGCGCCAGCCGCTCCAGAAAACCGATGTTGGACTTGGGGCCGATGATCTCGCTGGCCGCCAGCGCTTCGCGCAATCGCTGCAGTGCCTCCGCCCGGGTGGCATCGAACACGATCAGCTTGGCGATCATCGGGTCGTAGAAGATCGTCACCGTGTCGCCTTCGACCACGCCGCCATCCAGGCGCACATGCGGCGACGGCGTGGGCAGGCGCAGCGTCTGCAGCTTGCCGGAGCCGGGCAGGAAATTCTGGTCCGGGTCTTCCGCGTACAGCCGCACTTCGATCGCGTGGCCGTGCGCATGCACCTGATCCTGCTGCAACGGCAGTGGCTGGCCCGCGGCCACGCGCAATTGCCATTCGACCAGATCCAGCCCCAGCGTCATCTCGGTGACCGGATGCTCGACCTGCAGCCGCGTATTCATCTCCATGAAAAAGAACTCGCCCGGACTGCCATCGGCCCGCCGTGCCACGATGAACTCCACCGTGCCGGCGCCCACGTAGTCGACCGCTTTCGCCGCCGCCACCGCGGCCTGGCCCATCGCCTGGCGGGTGGCTTCGTCGAGTGACGGGCAGGGCGTTTCCTCCAGCACTTTCTGGTAGCGGCGTTGCGCCGAGCACTCGCGCTCGTTGAGGTGGATCACCTGGCCGTGGGTGTCGCCGAAGACCTGGAACTCGATGTGCCGCGGGTGCTCGACGTAGCGCTCCAGAATCACCCCCGCATCGCCGAACGCACTGGTCGCCTCGCGCTGCGCCGAGGCCAGCGCATCGGCGAATTCCGCCGCGTTGCGCACGATGCGCATGCCCTTGCCGCCGCCACCGGAGGCGGCCTTGATCATCAGCGGAAAGCCGGTCTTTTCCGCCTGCGCGGCAAGGAATGCCGCCTCCTGGTTTTCGCCGTGATAACCCGGCACCAGCGGCACGGCGTGTTTCTCCATCAGCGCCTTGGCCGCGGCCTTGGAGCCCATCGCGTCGATGCTTTCGGGTTTGGGACCGATGAAGACGATGCCGGCGTCGGTGCAGGCGCGGGCGAAACCGGTGTTCTCGGAAAGAAAGCCGTAGCCGGGATGAACCGCCTGCGCGCCGGATTTTTTCGCCGCCTCGAGAATGACATCGCCGCGCAGGTACGACTCGGCCGGGCGCGGGCCGCCGATCGGCCAGGCTTCGTCTGCCAGGCGCACGTGCTGGGCATCGCGATCCGCTTCCGAATACACCGCAATGGTGTGGATGCCCAGGCGCCGGCAGGTGCGGATAACGCGGCAGGCAATCTCACCGCGGTTGGCAATCAGTACGCGCTCGAACATGGGGTATTCCTGCAGCCGTTTGATGGTGGTGCAAAGCTTGTAACGCTAACAGATAGGCGCATGGCAACCGATGCGCGGCGCAGCATGGGAACGCGCGTCAGGCGGCTCGCCGAGCAGGATTTTCGCGGCCGACAACGGCAGGTTTGGCCCTCGCGTCAGAGGCCACCCACCCACGCCGGCGCGCGCTTGTCGAGAAAGGCGGCCAGGCCGTGCTGGCCTTCTTCGGAAACGCGCAGGCGGGCGATCAGTGCCGCGTTCTCCTCATCGATGCGTTCGGCCCGCGTCGCGTCCGCACCGCCGGTGCGCAGCGCCAGTTGCTTGGCTTCGTGCTGCGCGTTGGGACCGGCCTTGCCCAGCAGGTGCAACTGGCGTGCGATGGCTTCGTCCAGTTCGCCCGCCGGCACACTGGCGTGCAGCAGGCCGATGCGGGCCGCCGTGGCGGCGTCGAACACTTCGCCGGTGATGAACAGCCGGCGTGCCTGGCGCAGGCCGATGGCGGCGACGACATACGGCGAGATGACCGCTGGCACCAGACCCAGCTTCACCTCGGACAGGGCGAACTTGCTGCCGTCCACGCCGATGGCGATGTCGCAGCAAGCCACCAGCCCCACGCCGCCGCCATAAGCGGCGCCGTTGACCCGCGCCACGGTGGGTTTGGGCAGGTATTGCAGCGTGCGCATGAGGCGGGCCAGGCGCAGGGAATCGGCGTGGTTCTCCGCTTCGCTGGCGCTGGCCATGCCGCGCATCCAGTTGAGGTCGGCGCCGGCGGAGAAGCAGCTGCCGTTGCCGCTCAGCACCACGGCGCGCACGGCCGGATCGGCGCCGGCCTGTTCGAGGGCGAGGGTGAGCGCGGCGATCAGCGCGTCGTCGAACGCGTTGTGGACCTGCGGCCGGTTCAGCGTGAGCCAGCAGATGCCGTCGCGCCGTTCGCTGAGGATGGAGTCAGTCATGACGATACCCGGCAAAGACCACGATCATAAACGTTGCCTGCATGCGTCGCGACGACGCAGCAGACGTCCACGCAAGTCGCTATAATGCGAACAATTCTTATTTGAGGCCGTGCCGTGCGTCTTTCCGAGTTGCCCAAGGGATCTCCTGCCGTCGTCGATGGTGTGGACGACGCGCACGCGGCGGACCCGATTGCGCAGCGGCTGCGCGACCTGGGTTTCGTCGATGGCGAACCGGTTCGCGTCGTCGCCATCGGGCCCATGGGCGGTGATCCCGTGCTGATCCAGATTGGGTCGACGCGCTTTGCCTTGCGTCGCGCCGAGGCGGCGCGGGTGAACGTGCGCATCGAGGTGGCTGCGTGAGCGCTTCCACGCTGAAGATCGCCCTGGTCGGCAACCCGAACTGCGGCAAAACGGCGCTGTTCAACCAGCTCACCGGCGGCCGCCAGAAGGTGGCCAACTACGCCGGCGTCACGGTGGAGCGCAAGGAAGGCCGCTTTACCGCGCCGTCCGGTCGGGTGCTGCAATTGCTGGACCTGCCTGGCACCTACAGTTTCGAGGCCAACAGCCCCGACGAGCAGATCACCCGCGATGTCTGCGCCGGCACCTATCCGGGCGAGGCGCCGCCGGACCTGATCGTCTGCGTGGCCGATGCCACCAACCTGCGCCTGCACCTGCGTTTCGTGCTGGAGGTGAAGCGGTTGGGCCGGCCGGTGGTGCTGGCGTTGAACATGATGGATACCGCGCGCCAGCGCGGCATCGTCATCGACGTGCCGCAGCTGCAGGAACGGCTCGGCCTGCCGGTGGTGGAAACCATCGCGGTGAAGCGCGGTGGCGCCAAGGCGTTGATCGAACGCGTGGATGGCGAGGTGCCCGCTGCCGCGCCGGCGCAAACGGACGATGCGGCCAGCCGCGCCGATCTGCATGCGCAGGTACGCGAACTGTTGGCGGCCACGGTGACGATGCCGCGCGCCACCGCCGCCATCGACGATGCGCTGGACCGCTGGACGCTGCATCCGGTGTTCGGCCTGATGATCCTGGCGGTGGTGATGTTCCTGGTATTCCAGGCGGTGTATTCGCTGGGCAAGCCGATGACCGACCTGATCGGCGACGGTTTCGGCTGGATGGGCGAGCAGGCCGCGACGCTGATGTCGGCGGGGCCGTTGCAGAGTCTGGTGACCGACGGCCTGTTCGGCGGCATCGGCACGGTGCTGGGCTTCCTGCCCGAGATCCTGGTGCTGTTTCTGTTCATCATCGTGCTGGAGGAATCGGGCTATCTGCCGCGCGCCGCGTTCCTGCTCGATCGGCTGATGCTGTCGGTGGGGCTGACCGGACGTTCGTTCATCCCGCTGCTGTCGAGCTTTGCCTGCGCCATCCCCGGCATCATGGGCACGCGCAGCATCCAGGACCCGCGCGACCGCCTGGCCACCATCCTGATCGCGCCGCTGATGACCTGCTCGGCGCGCTTGCCGGTGTATGCGCTGCTCATCGGCGCGTTCATACCCACCCGCCGCGTGTTCGGCGTGTTCAACCTGCAGGGCGTGGTGCTGTTTGCGTTGTACCTGGCCGGCATCCTGGGCGCGATGGCGGTGGGTTGGGTGATGAAGCACATCCGTCGCGACAAGAGCGAGCATGCGTTGCTGATGGAGTTGCCGTCGTATCGGTTGCCCAAGGTACGCGACGTGGCGATCGGCCTGTATGAGCGCGGCGCCATTTTCATGAAGCGCCTGACCGGCGTGATCCTGGGCCTGACCGTGCTGATGTGGTTCATCTCCACCTTCCCGTCGCCGCCGGCGGGTGCCACCGGGCCGGCCATCGAGTACAGCTTCGCCGGCTACATCGGGCGGGCGCTGCAGTACGTCTTCGCACCGATCGGTTTCAACTGGCAGATCAGCCTGGCATTGATCCCTGCTTTCGCCGCGCGCGAAACGGCGGTGGCGGCGCTGGCCACGGTTTACCTGGTAGGCGGCGAGGCGAGTGGCCTGGGCCAGGCGTTGGCGGGGCAGATCTCGCTGGCCAGCGCGCTGTCGCTGCTGGTGTGGTTTGCGTATGCGCCGCAGTGCATGTCGACGTTGGCGGTGATCCGCCGTGAAACCGACTCTTGGCGCAACGTGGCCATCTCGTTCGGTTACATGTTCGTGCTGGCTTATGCGGCGTCGTTCGTCGTGTACCAGGTGGCGAGGGCGCTGACATGAGCATGGGGCTGCAATACGTGATCGTGGGGCTGATCGTGCTGGCCAGCGTGTTCATTGTGTTGCGCAAGCTGGCGCCCAAACTCACCAACCGCTGGCTGGCGGCGGGTTCCATCCGCTTCAACCGGAAGGATCGGCCGGGCTGGGTACGTGCCTTCGGGCGCCGGCTGAAGCCGAAGGAAGCCACCGGCGATTGCAGCGACGGTTGCGCCACCTGCGGCGCCTGCGGACCGAAGCCGCCGGCCGGCGCGCAGGTCGAACCGCAGCCGCTGGAATTCAGGCCTCGGCGCTAGGGCGACGCTGACCAAGTATCACCACCGTCACCCGCCTTCTCTGTTCGCAGGCCACAGGGCCGTCGGCGAAGGCAGACTGGCCGTCTGTCGAGGCGGCGGTACCCGCGTTCCGCTTGAGCCTGTTTGTGAGAATGATTATCATTAG
>Ga0164242_10005762_pt1 | contig 13737 bp, 12 predicted proteins | sample OricomgcompostMG_FD_108783 | JGI IMG/M metagenome (GOLD analysis project Ga0164242, IMG submission 108783) | Miracle-Growth compost microbial communities from Emeryville, California, USA - Original compost - Miracle growth compost (MG) ...
GGCCCTGAAGTTGTTCACCATCACGCGCACCCGCGGTCACGGGCACCTAACAGTAATGATACGAGGTCATACCCACGCGTACCACATTGTTCAGATTCCCGAATTGTAAGACCTCGTCACACAGTGCCTTCGTCTCGGCCGGTCCGGACGCATCACGGCCACCCGGGCAGGCCATGATTGACCCGGCCCACGGCGGCCGATACCGGCGACACCAACCCAGAAGGACACAGCATCGTGGCGACGTTCCTGACCGATCTGTCGCCGGCCGATATGCACCATCGCCTCGGCGAGGCCCTGAGCGTCTACGTCGAGGCCATGCGCTACCCGCGCGGCACCGAACGCCAGCGTGCATCGATGTGGCTCGAGCACAGCCAACGTCCCGGCTGGCGCTGCGTGGCCGCCGTCGAAGCGCCCGAGGTGGCCGGTACCGCCGCACCGCTGGACGGTCCGCTGGTCGGCGTGGCCTACGGCTATCGCGGCGCGCCCGACCAGTGGTGGCAGCAACAGGTGGTGCAGGGGTTGCGCCGGTTGGGCACCGATGAAGACCGCATCACCGCCATGATGACCGGCTATTTCGAGCTCACCGAACTGCACATCCACCCGCGAGCCCAGGGCGGTGGGCTCGGCGAGGCCCTGACCCGCCGACTGCTGGCCGACCGGCCCGAATCGCACGTGCTGCTGTCCACCCCGGAGATCCTCGGCGAGTCGAACCGAGCCTGGCGCCTCTACCGCCGGTTGGGCTTCACCGATGTCATCCGCGGCTATCACTTCGCCGGCGATCCACGGCCATTTGCCATCCTGGGCCGTGCGCTACCGCTGTGACCCGACGTCATCTGGCACGATGACTCGGGTGTCGCGTCGTCGTCGCCTGCGGTCCCTGCTGTTGCTGCTCATGATCCTGCCGATGGCGGTCGGCTGCGTGCGGGTCCACGCCTCGCTCACCATCTCCCCCGACGATCGGGTATCCGGGCAGATCATCGCGGCGTCCAAGGCCACCGGGCCGGACGACAAGGGCCCGCAATTGAGCAACAACCTGCCGTTCGCGTCCAAGGTCGCGGTCTCGGACTACCGCAAGGACGACTACGTCGGCTCCGAGGCGGTGTTCTCCGACCTCAGCTTCTCCGAGCTGCCGCAGCTGGCCAACCTGAACCACGAGGCGGCGGGCGTAGACATCTCGTTGCGCCGGGCCGGTGACCTGGTGATCATGGAGGGCCGCGTCGACCTGACCACGCTCAGCGACCCGGACTCCGACGTGTCCCTGTCGGTGTCCTTCCCCGGCGATGTCACCTCGACCAATGGCACCCGGGTGGGCAGCGATGTCGTGGAATGGAAGCTCAAGCCCGGCGTGGTGACAACCATGAAGGCCCAGGCCCGGTACACCGATCCCAGCGCCCGCTCGTTCACCAACGCGGCGATCTGGATGGTGGTGCTGGCGCTGGGGGTGACCGCCATCTTCGGCGGCATCGCGTTCTACAGCCGTGATCGATCGCCGCGCCCCGGTGACCCCGTGCCGTCGAGCCATACAAATCCGACCGCACAATCTAGGCTGAATGCACTTCCGGGTGATCCGGAGCAGATAAACCCAGGTCAAGAGAGGGGCGCCCGCTGAGCATCGATGCCGCTGTTCCGTCGGCCGGCGAGTTGGCGAACGCCGTCGCGGACCAACTACGCGCATATCTCGGCGAGCGCCGGCGCGACAGTGCCTACATCGGCACCGACTACGCCGAATTCACCGAAGCGCTCGAAGAATTCGTCCTGCGGGGCGGCAAGCGGGTCCGGCCGGCCTTCGCCTACTGGGGCTGGCGGGCGGTGGCTCCCGAGCCCGGTCACCCCGGCGACCCGTCGGTGCTGCGGCTGTTCTCCGCGCTGGAACTGCTGCACGCCTGCGCACTGATCCACGACGACGTCATCGATGCCTCGGCCACCCGCCGCGGGCTACCCACCGTGCACCGGCTGTTCACCGAACGGCACCGAGCCAACTCGTGGCTGGGCTCGGCCGAACAATTCGGGACCTCCGCGGCGATCCTGCTCGGTGACCTGTCACTGGTGTGGGCCGACGACATCGTGGCCACCTCGGATCTGCCGGCCGACGCGCACCGCCGGGTGCGCCGGGTCTGGTCCGACATCCGCACCGAGGTGCTCGGCGGTCAGTACCTGGACATCGTCGCCGAGGCCAGCGGTGCGGACTCGGCCGCCTCGGCGCTGAACGTCAACACCTACAAGACCGCGTCGTACACCGTGACCCGGCCGCTGCAGCTGGGCGCGGCCGCGGCCGCCGACCGGCCCGATGTGCAACGGATCTTCCATGAGGTCGGCACCGACCTGGGCATCGCGTTCCAACTGCGCGACGACGTGCTGGGTGTCTTCGGAAACCCGGCGGTCACCGGCAAGCCCTCGGGTGACGACCTGCGGTCGGGCAAGCGCACCGTCCTGCTGGCCGAGGCTGTCGAACGCGCCGAGAACACCGACCCGGCAGCGGCCGAACTGTTGCGCTGTTCGATCGGCACCGAACTGACCGACCAGCAGGTCGCCGACCTATGCCGGGTCATCGAATCGGTCGGCGCGCTGGCGGCGGTCGAGGACCGGATCGCGCTGCTGACCAACCGGGGTCTGGCCGCACTCGACGCGGCACCGATCGACCCGACCGCCAAGCTCGGACTGACCGAGTTGGCCCGCCGAGCCTCGAACCGGTCCGCCTAGAAGATGGCCACACCGACGACGACGCCGGCGCCCGGACATCTGGCCCGGCTGGCCGCGTTCGCGCTGTCCCCCGAGGGCCGCCCGGCGCTGCTGGGACTGCTCGGGGCGTCGCTGATCACCCTGGGCGGACTCGGCGCCGGCAGCACCCGGGTGCACGACCCGCTGCTGGAGACGATGCACCTGTCCTGGTTGCGCTTCGGGCACGGCCTGGTGGTGTCGTCGGTGCTGCTGTGGATCGGTGTCGCACTGATGCTGATGGCCTGGCTGGGTCTGGGCCGGCGGGTGGTCGACCGCAGCGCCACCGACTACACCATGATCGCCACGACGGGGTTCTGGCTGGCCCCACTGCTGCTGAGCGTGCCGGTGTTCAGCCGTGACACATATTCGTATCTGGCCCAGGGCGCGCTGTTGCGCGACGGTCTGGACCCGTATGTCGTCGGGCCGGTGGACAACCCGAATTCGTTGCTGGACAACGTGAGTCCGATCTGGACCACGACGACGGCACCGTACGGTCCGGCGTTCATCCTGGTGGCCAAGTTCGTCACCATGATCGTGGGTGATCATGTGGTGCAGGGCACCATGCTGCTGCGATTGTGCATGCTGCCCGGGCTGATCATGCTGATCTGGGCGGCGCCCCGGGTGGCCCGGCACGTCGGCGCGAACAGTGCTGCGGCACTGTGGATTTGCGTGCTGAACCCGCTGGTGATCATCCATCTGATGGGCGGCGTGCACAACGAGATGCTGATGGTGGGGCTGATGATGGCCGCCATCGCGCTGACCTTCGGCGGCCGGCCGATCGCCGGGGTCAGCCTGATCGCCGTGGCGGTGGCCGTGAAAGCCACTGCGGGACTGGCACTTCCCTTCATGGTGTGGGTATGGACTCGCCAGTTGCGACAGCGATTCTCGTGGCGCCCGGTAGCGGCCTTCGCCGCGGCGACCGCGGCCTCGGCGGTGATCTTCACGTTGGTCTTTGCCCTGCTGTCACTGGCCGCGGGTGTGGGCCTGGGCTGGCTGACCGCACTGGCCGGGTCGGTGAAGATCATCAACTGGCTGACCATCCCGACCGCCGCCGCCAACCTGATCCACGCCGTCGTCGGGCTGGTGCTGCCGGTGAACTTCTATGCGGTACTGGATATCTGCCGGATCATCGGCATCGCGGTGATCGGCATCTCGCTGCCCCTGCTGTGGTGGCGGTTCCGGCACACCGATCGCGAGGCACTGGTCGGTATCGCTCTGGCGATGGTCGTGGTGGTGCTGTTCGTGCCGGCCGCGCTGCCCTGGTACTACACCTGGCCGCTGGCGGTCGCATCGGCGCTGTGGCAGAGCCGGGCCGCGATCGCACTGATCGCCGGCTTCTCCACCTGGATCATGGTGATCTTCAAACCCGATGGCTCACATGGCATGTACTCGTGGCTGCACGTGTCGCTGGCCACCGCGTGCGCGGTCGGGGCGTGGTATGTGCTGACCCACACTCCCGAGTCCGCGGACCGTCAGTAGCCGAGCGCCTGGGCCCGGCGGATGACCTCACGGGCCTGGTGCGAATGCAACGCATCCACCGGTCGGGCGTTGACCACCTTTTCGGTGCTGCCGTCACGGGTCAGGGTCAGCGACTCGTCCGGGGTGAACAGCCAGCGCACGATCTCGGTAGGCCGATAGCCGCCATCGTTGAGCACCACCAACAGTCCGGGCAGCGCCTTGACCACGTGCCCGCGCTCGTCGAAGAAGATCTTCGGCACCACCAGGGCACCCTTGCGTCGTACCGCGATCAGGTGTCCGTCACGGAGTTGCTGTTGCACCTTGGTCACCGGCAGGCCGAGCAGCGATGCCACCGCCCGCAGGTCGTAGACCTCCTCGTCGGGATCAAGAACGTCATCTGCCGCGGGAATGCTGCTCACCGCACAGATTGTAGGTTGTCGGGCCGTACCATTGCCGAGTGCAGCCATCCCCACAACCGGACCCGCTCGTCGGCTCGGTGCTGGACGGCCGCTACCGGGTGGACGCCGTCATCGCCTCCGGCGGCATGTCGACGGTCTACCGCGGTGTGGATCTGCGACTGGACCGTGCGGTGGCACTGAAGGTGATGGATTCCCGGTACGCCGGCGACCAACAGTTCCTGACCCGGTTCCAGCGCGAGGCCCGCGCGGCGGCCGGGTTGAAGAGCCCCGGAGTGGTCGCCGTGTACGACCAGGGCGGTGGCGACATCAGCCGGGCGGCGCCCTACCTGGCCATGGAACTGATCGAGGGCGGCACTCTGCGCGAGCTGCTGCGCGAACGCGGCCCCATGCCGCCGCACGCGGTGGCCGCGGTGCTGGCACCGGTGCTCGACGGGCTGGCGGTGGCACACGAGGCCGGCCTGGTCCATCGCGACATCAAGCCGGAGAACGTGCTGATCTCCGATGCCGGCGAGGTGAAGATCGCCGACTTCGGGTTGGTGCGCGCGGTCGCCGAGGCCAAGATCACCTCGACCAGCGTCATCCTGGGCACCGCGGCATACCTGTCCCCCGAGCAGGTCCGCACCGGTGACGCCGACCCGCGCAGCGACGTCTACTCGGTGGGCATCCTGGCCTACGAGCTGCTCACCGGCGACACCCCGTTCACCGGTGACACCGCACTGAGCGTGGCCTATCAGCGACTGGATCAGGATGTACCACCGCCCAGCGGTGCAATCGCCGGTGTCCCAACCCAATTCGATGATCTGGTGGCCTGTGCAACGGCCCGCGATCCGGGCGACCGGTACACCGACGCCCGGGACATGGGCGAGGAACTGGCAGCGATCGTCGAGCAATTGGCGCTGCCGGCGTTCCGGGTGCCCGCGCCGCAGAACTCGGCCCAGCACTCCGCGATCGCCACCGAACGGGCACGTCAACCGGCTGGCGACCGGACCACGGTGGCCACCGGCCGGTCGGGCGCACCGAAACCGCAGCCCAACCACACGCTGCAGTTCACCATGGACCCGGCCGAGTTCGCCCCTGCCGCCGAATCTATCGCTCCGGCAAGACAATTCGCCGGTATCGACCTGGAGGATTTCGAGTGGGCCCGCCAGCGCGCCCGCCGGATGATGCTGATCTGGGTGATCGCGATCCTGACGCTGACCGCGCTGGTTGCCGCCGGCGCCTGGACGCTCGGCAGCAACCTGCAGGGGTTGTTCTAGTCCCGCAACATCTCGGCGACCAGGAAGGCCAACTCCAGGCTCTGCTGGGTGTTCAGCCGCGGGTCGCACGCCGTCTCGTACCGGCCGGCCAGGTCGTCATCGGAGATATCCTGGGCTCCACCAAGGCATTCGGTGACGTTCTCGCCGGTGATCTCGACGTGGATGCCGCCCGGGTGGGTGCCCAGCGCGCGGTGCACCTCGAAGAAGCCCTGCACCTCGTCGACGATCCGGTCGAAGTGCCGGGTCTTGTAGCCGGTCGAGGACTCGTGGGTGTTGCCATGCATGGGGTCGCACTGCCAGATCACCTGGTGGCCGGAGGCCTCCACTTTCTGAATGATGCCCGGCAGCACGTCGCGCACCTTGCCGTTGCCCATCCGGCTGACCAGCGTGAGCCGGCCCGCAATGTTCTGCGGGTCAAGGCGTTCCACGTACTCCACGGCCTGCTCGGGCGTGGTGGTGGGACCGATCTTCACCCCGATCGGGTTCGCGATGGTCTCCATGAACGCGATGTGCGCATGGTCGAGCTGACGGGTGCGCTCGCCGATCCACACGTAGTGCGCGGACAGGTCGTACAGCCGCGGCTCGGGAGCCTCCAGCGGGAACTCGGTGGACAGCCGCAGCATCGCGCGCTCGTAGTCCAGCACCAGCGCCTCGTGGCTGGCGTAGATCTCGGCGGTCTGCAGGTTGCGGTCGTTGACCCCACACGCGGTCATGAACGACAGGCCGCGGTCGATCTCACCGGCCAGCGCCTCGTAACGCGCGCCGGCCGGCGAGGTCCGGACGAACTCGCGGTTCCACTCGTGCACCTGATGCAGCGAGGCCAGGCCCGACGAGGTCAGCGCGCGCACCAGGTTCATCGCGGCACTGGCATTGGCGTAGGCGCGCACCAGCCGCGACGCGTCGTGCACCCGCACCGCCGGATCGGGCGCGAAACCGTTGACCATGTCGCCGCGGTAGGACGTCAGGCCCAGCGAGTCGGTGTCCGACGAACGCGGCTTGGCGTACTGGCCGGCCACCCGGGCCACCTTCACCACCGGCATGCTGGCGCCGTAGGTCAGCACCACCGCCATCTGCAGCAGGGTGCGGATGTTGGCGCGGATGTGCGGCTCGGTGTTGTCGGCGAAGGTCTCGGCGCAGTCGCCGCCCTGCAGCAGGAACGCCTTGCCGCGGGCCACGTCGGCCAGCTGTGCCTTGAGCCGCTCGATCTCCGAGGGCACGGTGATCGGCGGAACGCTCTCGAGCACCTTGCGCATGGCCGCGGCCTGGTCCGCCGGCCAGCTGGGCTGCTGCACCGCCGGACGCGACAGGGCGTCGGCGAGCCGCGCGCGCAGATCGTCGGGCAGCGGCGGCAACTCGGGCAGCTGATCGATGGGTACGTCGACAGTCCAGTTCACCCGTCCATGGTAACCGCGCCGACCAGCGGCTTTTACCCCACCAACCCGCCCGCATCGAGGAACTTCGATACCGCCGGGAGAAATACCGCCCCGGTGCGCGACTATTGATCTTGTGGAGTGCGAGGTTGCCCGCGAAGCGCTGTCGGCGCGGATGGACGGTGAGCGTGAGCCGGTGCCCGCGCACCGCGTCGACGAGCACCTCAGCGGCTGCCCGGACTGCCGGCAGTGGCAGGCCCAGATGGACGGCCAGATGCAGCTGCTGCGCGGGCTGATCAGCGCCGATCGCACCCGGATGACAGCGGTCACCGACACCGTCGAACACCCGATCGCAGCGGCCACGGCGGGTCGGCGTGCCGGTATCGGATGGGCCAGACTCGCGCTCGCCGCGGTGGGACTGATCCAGCTGGTACTTGCCTGGATCCAGGCGTCCGGTGTCGACATCGGCGTTCATGTGGGCCACGGGACGGGCGAGCACCTCGTCAACGAATCGACCGCCTGGTCCATGGCGCTGGGCATCGCCATGCTGATCGCCGCGGCACGGCCCGCGGCGGCCATGGGCCTGGCCGCAGTCGGGCTGGTGTTCACCGTGGTGTTGACGGGCTATGTCGTCGCCGACGGACTGACCGGTGCGGTGGGCGCGATACGCATACTGAGTCACCTGCCGGCACTGATCGGCACGGTGTTGACGGTCGTGGTGTGGCGCATCGATACCACCGCCGGCCCCGGACCGGGCCGCAACGCCGCTCCCACGCCGGACGACATCACATTGCCGGACAATGCCTCCCGCGGTCGCCGCCGTGGCCATCTCTGGCCCACCGACGGCAACGCCGCCTGACCGCCGACGCGGTAGTTCCCGCACCCGAGAAAGAGCTACGACACGTGGTCGTAGACTGGTCATGACCAAATTCTCAGGTGGAAGGCCGGTAATTCGATGGGCTCGGACCCAACGCCGTCGCCACGTCGGGCCCGCAGGCTCGCAGTGCCGGCCGTCGGCTGTCTGGCCGCGGTGACCGCGCTGATCAGCTACGCCGCCGCCTCCGGTGACCAGCGTTTCGTGGCCACCGGCGATAGCTATCCCGGTGCGCTCACGGCCTACGCCGAATTCGTCGGCTACTTCACCGCAGCGTTGTCCGCCGCGGTCTGCCTCGGCGGCTTGGCCTATGTCGTGAGCACCGCACACCCAGACTCCCGCGGTGTGATCGACGCGGCCGCATTCCGTGTGCACCGCTTCCTGGAACGAGCATCGCTGGTCTGGCTGGCCGCGGCGGTCATCATGGTGGCGGTCCAGGCCGCCAACGACTCCGGTGCCCCGGTGCTGCGACTGATCGACAGCGGAGCGATCGGCGGGGCGATCGGTGCGTCGGAGATGTCTCGCGGTTGGATCGTCGCCGCGCTGTGCGCCGCTGTGGTGGCGCTGTCGCTGCGGTTCACCCTGCGGTGGGTCAGCATGTTCGTGTTGATGCTGCCGAATGTGATCGGCGTGCTGGCGCTCCCGGTCACGGGCAATGCCAGCACCGGCCCGGACCACGACTACGCAACCAGTGCCGTGATCGTGTTCGCGGTGGCGCTGGCCGTGCTGGTCGGTCATAAGGTGGCCGCCACCATCAGTGCACCGGCGGCGGAAATCCGGCGGCGGGTGTTGATCATCCAGATCCTGTGCAGCACGGTTGCATTGGTCTATGGCGCCATGCTGCTCGGCCTGCTGCTGGGAGCGACCGGTTTCACCGGCAGCTCGTATGGTCGATTGGCGATCGTGGCGGTCACGGCGCTGATCGCGACCTGGCTTCTGGACATCCTGGCGCTGCGCCACGGAACCGACGGAACCAGGTGGGCGGTACTGTCGGCCATCGCGACCATGGCGGCAACATCGGCAATGGCGGTGCAGACCGCGCCGCGGCTGCTCGAGCACCAGTTCACCACCTGGGACATCTTCCTGGGCTACGAATTGCCCAACCCACCGAATGTGCTTCGACTGCTGACCCTTTGGCGGTTCGACACCTTCGTCGGTGTCGGCACCCTGGTATTGGCCGCCGCGTATGTGTATGGCTACTCAAGACTGCGCCGGCGCGGTGACCGATGGCCGGCAGGTCGGCTGGCAGCCTGGCTGATCGGTTGTGCTGCACTGCTTTTCACCAGCTGTTCGGGCGTCAAGGCGTACGGATCGGCGATGTTCAGTGTGCACATGGCCGAGCACATGACCTTGAACATGTTCATCCCGGTGCTGCTGGTCCTCGGTGGCCCGGTGACGCTGGCGCTGCGGGCGATTCCGCCGGCCGGTGAAGGCTCGCCACCCGGACCGCGAGAATGGCTGCTGTGGCTGGTGCATTCCAGGTTCACGGCATTCATCTCGCATCCGGTGATCGCGTTCGTCCTGTTCGTGACATCGCTGTATGTGGTGTACTTCACCCCGATCTTCGACACCCTGGTGCGCTACCACTGGGGGCACGAATTCATGACCGTGCACTTCCTGTTGGTCGGCTATCTGTACTTCTGGGGCATCATCGGGATCGATCCCGGGCCCAAGCGACTGCCGTTTTTGGGCCGGCTCGGATTGTTGTTCGCGGTCATGCCTTTTCACGCGTTCTTCGGCATCGCCACCATGACCATGGCCTCGACCATCGGCGGCCCCTACTACCGATACGTCGGTCTGCCGTGGCTGTCCAGCATCAACGGCGATCAGCACCTGGGCGGTGCGATCGCCTGGGGCTCAAGCGAATTGCCAGTGATCGTGGTGGTCATCGCGCTGGTGGCGCAGTGGGCCCGCCAGGACCGCCGGGACGCCACGCGATCGGACCGGCACGCCGATGCGAGTTACGGCGCCGGCGACGACGAACTTGACGCCTACAACGCCATGCTGCGCGAGCTGGCCAAGGGCCGCGGCCAGCACCATTAACGGAAGTTCCGCAGCCGCAGGCTGTTGGACACCACGAAGAACGACGAAAAGGCCATTGCGCCACCGGCGATCAGCGGATTGAGCAGGCCCGCCGCGGCCACCGGGATGGCCGCGATGTTGTAGCCGAATGCCCACACCAGATTCATCCGGATGGTGCGCATGGTGGCCTTGGCCAGATCCAGCGCCTGGGGCACCGAGTCCAGGCTGTCGCGCACCAGGATGATGTCGGCCGCACCGATGGCCACGTCGGTGCCCCGACCGATCGCCAGCCCCAGGTCGGCGCATGCCAGTGCCGGCCCGTCGTTGATACCGTCACCGACCATCGCGACCATCCGGCCGCCGTCGCGCAGTTGCTGGATCACCTCGACCTTGCCGTCGGGCAATACATCGGCGATCACGTCATCGATCCCGACGGCGGCGGCCACCGCGGCCGCCGCGGCCGCGTTGTCTCCGGTCAGCAGAACGGTTTTCAGGCCCCGCTCGTGCAATGCCGCGATCGCTCCGGCGGCCGAGTCGCGCACCGCATCCGACACCGCGACCGCCCCGCACGGCACACCGTCCACCTCGACGAAAACCACGGTCTCGCCGCGGGATTCGGCGGCCCTACGGGCCGCAACCAGTTCGGCCGGGGCCGTCCGGCTGATCCAGGACGGCTTACCGATGCGCACCTGCCGCTCCCCGACCGTCCCGAGCACACCGCAGCCGGCGGTGGCCCGGAAGTCGGTGACCTCGCCGTGCTCGGGGGCAGCGGCGGTGATCGCCACGGCCACCGCATGTTCGGCGGCCGACTCGACCGCGGCGGCCAGCGCCAGCACCTCGTCGCGCGCCCAGCCCGCGGCCGCGGTGACCTCGGTGACCGCCAGCCGGCCGGTGGTCAGCGTGCCGGTCTTGTCGAACACCACGGTGTCCACCGCCCGGATGGCCTCCAGCGAGCGGTAACCCTTCAGGAAGATGCCCAGCTGCGCGCCGCGCCCGGAGGCCACCATCATGGCGGTCGGGGTGGCCAGGCCCAGCGCGCACGGGCAGGCGATCACCAGCACCGCCAGCGCCGCGGCGAACGCCTTGTCCGGTCCCGCGCCGGCCAGTGCCCAACCGAGGGCGGTCAGCGCCGCGATGGCGAACACGCACGGCACGAATACCGCGGAGATCCGGTCGGCCAGGCGCTGCGCCTGTGCCTTCTGCGCCTGTGCCTCCTCGACCAGGCGCACCATGCCGGCGAACTGGGTGTCCGCGCCCACGGCGGCGGCCTCCACGACCAGCCGACCGTCGAGCACCACGGTGCCGCCGATCACGGTGCTGCCCGGTTCGGCGCGGGTCGGCTTGGCCTCACCGGTCATCGCGCTCATGTCGACGGCGGCGACACCCTCGACCACCAGGCCATCGGCGGCGATGATCTGGCCCGGGCGCACCACGAACTTCTGACCTTCGCCCAGTTCCTCGGCGGGGATCACCATCTCCGAGCCGTCCGGCAGCAGCACCGCGACGTTCTTGGCGCTCAGTGCGGCCAGCGCCCGCAGCGCGCTGCCGGCCTTGGATTTGGCCCGCGCCTCGAAGTACCGGCCGGCCAGCACGAACACCGTCACCCCGGCGGCGACCTCGAAGTAGATCGCGTCGCTGCCGGCCAGCGCCTGCCACACACCGGTGGTGGTTTCGGCCGCGTGGTGCGCGATGAACACCGTGTAGAGCGACCACACCGTCGCCGCCGAGACACCCACCGAGATCAGCGTCTCCATCGAGGCCGCACGCAGGCGGGCGTTGCGCAGCGCCACCCGGTGGAACGGCCAGGCTGCCCAGGTGACCACCGGCAGCGCCAGGGCGGTGAGTATCCACTGCCATCCGGTGATGCGGGTGCTCGGGACCACGGCGAACATCACCGACAGGTCGGCCAGCGGGACGAACAGCACCGCCGCCACCACCAGTCGGCGCAGCAGGTCGCGGGCGGTTTTGAGGTCTTCGTCGGGCTGGTCCTGCGCCGGTGTGCCCGAGCGGGGGGCGGCCTGGTAGCCGGCCTTGCCGATGACGTCGCACAACTGCGCCTCGTCCAGGTCGGCCGGCGCGTCGATGGTGGCGACCCGGGTGGCGTAGTTGACCGAGGCGTGCACGCCGGGCAGCTTGTTGAGCGTCTTCTGCACCCGCGCGGCACACGACCCGCACGACATTCCGGTGACGTCGAGCTGCACCCGCCGAGCGGCCGGCTCAACCACAGGGGCCGTCATGTTTCTCCTCTTCCGCGGATATCCGGTTCATTAGTCGCACCGGAGCACCGTTTGGTTCCCTGCCCGGGCCGTCCGCTATGGTCGGCCCGTGAGTTTCCGCGGCGACGACGATCAGGTCACCCGGCTGGCGTTGGCCGCCGGGCGCGGTGATCGCGCCGCATTGGACCAGTTCATCAAGGCTACCCAGCGCGATGTCTGGCGCACCGTGGCCTACCTCGCCGACCCCGGCAGCGCCGACGACCTGACCCAGGAGACCTATCTGCGGGCGCTGGGTTCGCTGCCCCGGTTCACCGGTCGCTCCACGGCCCGGACCTGGCTGTTGTCCATCGCGCGGCGGGTGGTGGTCGATCAGATCCGGCGCAAACAGGCCCGTCCGCGGACCGTCGAACTGGTGGAACCGGTCGTCGAGGCGCAGCAGCCCACCGGCCGGTTCGAGGACATCGTCGAGATCCGGGTGCTGCTGGACGGTCTGGACACCGACCGCCGCGATGCGCTGCTGCTGACCCAGGTGCTGGGACTGTCCTACGCCGAGGCCGCCGAGGTGTGCGGGTGCCCGGTGGGCACCATCCGGTCGCGGGTGGCACGGGCCCGCGATGATCTGCTGCGTGCCGGCGGGCACGGCCAGAGCGTCGGCTGACGTCCTGGAAATTCGCGGGAACCGAACGCTACTTCCGAACGACTAATCCGTTGTGATCTCTCAACTCGCGCTGCGCTGGGCGCTGACCGCGCTGTTCGTGGTCACCGCGGCGCTGTTCGCCGCTGCCGTACGGCGTGAGCGGCCGGTGGTCAACGCGCTGCATGCGCTGGCCTCGGCGGCGATGATCCTGATGATCTGGCCGGCCGGCATGAGCATCTCCCCGCTGGTCTACCTGCTGGTATTCACCGGCGCCGCACTGTACTTCGCTTACCTGGCGCTGTTCGGCGATCGACTCGCCCACCCGGTCTATCACTGCGCGATGATGGCCGCGATGGCGGTGATGGGCCTGCTGATGGCGCCGAACACCGCGATGCCGGCGATGTCCGGCGGATCGCACATGCACATGTCCCACCTGCCGATGGCCATGCCCACGCCCGCCGCGGCGCCGAGCCCGCTGTGGTTGACTGCCACCACCATCGTCCTGGCGGCCGGCTTCGCCATCGCCGCGCTGTGGTGGTTCTACCTGCTGGTTCGCGGGCCGCAGCGGCCCTACGCCGACCTGCTCATGGCGCTCGGGATGAGTGCCGCCTTCGCCGCCATGGCCGTCTGACCCCACCCCTTCACGACGACAGGAATCCCGATGACCAAGCGACTCACCCTGGCCACCGTCACCGCCGCCACCGCGGCCATCGCGCTCGCCGCCCCGGCGCTGGCCCATGTCAAGGTGTCCGGTACCGATGCCACCC
>Ga0164242_10005763_pt1 | contig 13734 bp, 15 predicted proteins | sample OricomgcompostMG_FD_108783 | JGI IMG/M metagenome (GOLD analysis project Ga0164242, IMG submission 108783) | Miracle-Growth compost microbial communities from Emeryville, California, USA - Original compost - Miracle growth compost (MG) ...
CACCTTCTCGACGAACTCCGGCGTGATCGGCTCGACGTAGGTGGCGTCGGCGAACTCCGGGTCGGTCATGATCGTGGCCGGGTTGGAGTTGACCAGGATCACGCGCAGGCCCTCGGCCTTGAGCACCCGGCACGCCTGGGTGCCGGAGTAGTCGAACTCGCAGGCCTGGCCGATCACGATCGGACCCGAGCCGATCACCAGGACGGACGTGATGTCATCGCGCTTCGGCATGTCAGAGCTCCCCACCCAGCAGGTCCACGAATCGGTCGAAGAGGTACGCCGCATCGTGCGGCCCGGCCGCGGCCTCCGGGTGGTACTGCACGCTGAACGCCCGGAGCCTGCCGTCCCTGCGCAGCTCCAGGCCCTCGACGCAGTCGTCGTTGAGGTTGACGTGGGAGACCCGCGCCTCGCCGTACGGCGTGGTCGTCGGGCCGTCCAGCGGCGCGTCGACGGCGAAGCCATGGTTGTGGGCGGTGACCTCCACCTTGCCGGTGGTGCGGTCCATCACCGGCTGGTTGATGCCGCGGTGGCCGTACTTCAGCTTGTAGGTGCCGAAGCCCAGCGCGCGGCCGAAGAGCTGGTTGCCGAAGCAGATGCCGAAGTAGGGCAGCTCGCGCTCCAGCGCCTGCTGGAGCACCTGGATCTGCTGGGTGGTGGCGGCCGGGTCGCCGGGGCCGTTGGAGTAGAAGAGGCCGTCCGGCTGCACCGCGAGGACGTCCTCGAGCGTGCTGGTGGCGGGCAGCACATGCACCTCGATGCCGCGCTCGGCCATCCGGTGCGGCGTCATGTCCTTGATGCCCAGGTCGAGGGCGGCGACGGTGAAGCGCTTCTCGCCGTGCGCGGGAACCACGTACGGCTCGGGCGTGGTGACCTCGGAGGAGAGCTCGGCGCCGGCCATCTCGGCGCTGGCCCGCACCTTGGCCAGCAGCCGCTCGGGGTCGGTCTCGACCGTGGAGATGCCGACCCGCATCGCGCCGGCCTCGCGCAGGTGGCGGGTCAGCGCCCGGGTGTCGACGCCGCTGATGCCGACGACGCCCTGCGCCGCGAGCTCCTCGTCGAGCGAGCGCCGGCTGCGCCAGCTGCTCGGGACGCGGGCGGGGTCGCGGACGACGTACCCGGCGACCCAGATCCGCTTCGACTCCGGGTCCTCGTCGTTGACACCGGTGTTGCCGATGTGCGGCGCGGTCTGGACGACCACCTGACGGTGGTAGGACGGGTCGGTCAGGGTCTCCTGGTAGCCGGTCATACCGGTGGCGAAGACCGCCTCGCCGAAGGTCTCGCCTTCGGCGCCGTAGGACTCGCCGCGGAACGCGCGGCCGTCCTCGAGAACGAGCAATGCAGGGGTGGCGGCACGACTGTGCACCCGGGCCTCCTTCTCCGCCTCACGGGACGGTGGTTAAAGGACGATCGGTTTCCCGCGACCCTATCAGCCACACTCTTGTCGGTCGGCATCGCTAGCGTGAGGTCCATGACGACGTACGTGGCGCTGATCCGCGGGATCGGCCCGGGCGATCCGCGCAAGTCCAACGAGTCCCTGCGTGGGGTGCTGGAGTCCCTGGGGTACGACGCGGTCCGCTCGGTGATCTCCAGCGGCAACGTGGTGTTCGAGTCCGACCCTGATGATCCCGATGCGATCGGTGACCGGATCGAGGCGGCCTGGCCCGAGCTGCGCGGCTTCACCGCCACCACGATCGTGCGCTCCCGCGAGCAGCTCGAGTCGTTGATTTCGCACCTTCCATTCGGGGATCTGCCCCACGGCCGGGAGTCCTACCAGCTGGTGACGTTCTTCAAGCACCCCGTGGCGACCCACGCGGACCCGCCCGCGGATATGGCGCTCAAGGTCCTGGGCCTGGTCGACGGCGCGCTGTGCACGGTCTCGGACACCACCGTCACCGGCACCCCCGATGCGATGGGTTGGATCCAGCGGACCTACACCAAGGAGCTCACCTCGCGCACCCCGCTGACGCTGGAGCGGATCCTGAAGAAGATGGGCTGATCCTCAGCCGACCCGCTCGGCGACCAGCTGCCAGGCGAACCCGATCCGGTTGAACGGCTCGCGGTCGCACAGGGCGAGCTCGAGGTCGAGAAGCCCGGTGAAGTACGCCGGGTCGTGCTTGGCGGCGTTGTCGACCAGCAGGTCGTTGGCGATCCGGTTGCCGTAGAGGCCGAGCTGGCGCAGGCCGGCGGTCGCCATCTCGTCCGCGGTGCTGTTCCACGTCACCTTGCGAGCGTCGGTCTGGAAGGTCTCCACCGTCGCGCGCTCGGCCGCGAGCTCGCCGAGCGCACCCGCCGGCCCGTCGTTGAGTAGCGCGCGGAGCACCCGGCCGTCGGGGTTCACGTCCATGACCGAGAGCCGACCGCCCGGACGGACCCGCTCGGCCAGCGCCGCCACGTCCCCGGCGTCGGCCGAGCGGTAGCGCAACACGAAGTGGCACAACACCAGGTCCCACTCCCCCGCCGGCAGATCGTCGAGACCGGCCTCGACGGTGGTGATCGTCGCCCCGGCCTCGTCGGCGCGTCGCCGGGCTTCGGCCAGCCACGCGGAGGTCGGGTCGACGATGGTGACGTCGTGGCCGGCCCGCGCGAGTGGGAGCGAGTCCATCCCGTCGCCGCCGCCGACGTCGAGGACCCGGAGCCGGCCGCCCAACTCGGACGTGTGCCGGCGCAGGATCGCGCCGACGACCGCATACCTGATCCGGGCCCACGGAGACTCGGTGTACTCCCGCCAGATCGCCAGCTTGTCGGAGAACAGGTCACTCACCCGGCCACCCTGCCAGACCCTGGACTGCTCGCCGCTGCCTACCTCGACGAACCGTCACGCGGGTCGCCCGGCGAGGAAGGCCACGGTGCGGTCACACCGCGAGCCGCCGAAGTGGCGGTCCAGGACCTCGGCGAACACGGGCTCGTCGGACACGCCGGCGAACAGCGTCATCGAGGAGCGCAGCTTGGCGGCGTCGACCGGGCCGAGGAGCTGTTCCGGCGTACTGGCGAAGTCCAGCACCGCCCGCACGCACGCCAGCAGCCGGGGCCCGAGCACCGGGTGGGCGAGGTAGCCGCGCGCCTCCTCGGCTGAGCCGATCGCGTAGAACCGCGACGTGGCGGACGACCCCAGTCCGGCCACCTGGGGGAACACGAACCACATCCAGTGGCTGGTCTTGCGGCCGGCTCGAAGCTCGGCGAGCGCCCGCTCGTAGACGCCGCCGGACTGCGCCTGCACGAAGCGCTCCAGACGGTCGTCGTCCGCGCTCATGCCGCCAGGCTACGCGCCGTGGTGGTCCTCGCCGGCTGGCCGGTGGGTCGCCGGTGGGGCACCGCCCAGGAGTTGGCGGTGGTGGCCGTCCTGGTGACGGCCATGCTCCTCGTCGAGCGCCGGGTCAGCGGGCGAATGCCTCCCGGCCTCGCAGGTAGGTCGCCCGCACCTGCCCGGTGAGCTTGCGGTCGTGCCAGGGGTTGTTGCGCGACAGCGACAGCGAGGCATCCCGATCGACCACCCAGGTCGCGGCCGGGTCGACCAGCGTGAACGTCGCCGGGCAGCCCACCTCGATCGCGTGGCCGTGCTCGGCCAGCCCCGCGATCCGGGCCGGGTTGGCGCTCATCACCCGCGCCACGCCGTCCCAGCCGAGCCGGTCGCCCAGCACGGTCCAGACCACGCCGAGCGCGGTCTCCAGCCCGAGCATCCCGAACGCCGCGTCCACGAACGCGTGCTCCTTGTCATGCCGCGCGTGCGGCGCGTGGTCGGTGGCGACCGCGTCGATGGTCCCGTCGACGAGCGCGTCGCGCAGCGCCTCGACGTCCTCGGCGGGCCGCAGCGGCGGGTTCACCTTGTACGTCGGGTCGTAGCCGGCGAGCAGGTCGGTGGTCAGCAGCAGGTGGTGCGGGGTCACCTCGGCGGTGACGTCGATCCTCTGCGCCTTCGCCCAGCGGATCACCTCGACCGAGCCGGCGGTCGACACGTGTGCCACATGCACCCGCGAGCCGGTGTGCCGCGCGAGCATCACGTCGCGGGCGACGATGACCTCTTCGGCCACGCCCGGCCAACCCGGCAGGCCCAGCTCGCCCGACAGCGGGCCCTCATGGCAGCACGCGCTCGGGCCCGCGAGCGCGGGATCCTGGCTGTGCTGGCTGATCACGCCGCCGAAGGCCTTCACGTACTCCAGCGCACGCCGCATCACCCGTGCGTCCCCCACGCAGCGACCGTCGTCGGAGAAGACCCGCACTCGCGCCCGCGAGCGCGCCATCAGGCCCAGCTCGGCCAGCTCCTCGCCGGCCAGCCCCTTGGTGACGGCGCCGACCGGCTGCACGTCAACCAGCCCCGCCTGGCGGCCCAGGTCGAAGACTCGCTCCGCCGCCTCGGCTGTGTCGGTGACCGGAGTGGTGTTGGCCATCGCGAGTACCGCGGTGAACCCGCCCGCGGCCGCCGCCTGGGACCCGCTGAGCACCGTCTCGGCGTCCTCGCGGCCCGGCTCGCGCAGGTGCGTGTGCAGGTCGACCAGGCCGGGCAGCAACACCAGGCCGGCGGCGTCGACCGTCGAGTCGGCCGGAGTCGAGACCGTGCCGATCTCACGGACCACGCCGTCCTCGACGTACACGTCGGCGGTGTTGCGCCCCAGGATCGAGACGCCCTTGATGAGCAGTCGGTGGTCGAGCTCGTCGGGACTCACGCGGCTGCCTCCTCTCCGGCCAGCAGGTGGTAGAGCACGGCCATCCGCACCGCGACGCCGGCCGAGACCTGGTCGAGGATGACCGACTGGTCGACGGCGTCGGCCGCCTCGGGCGAGATCTCCAGGCCGCGGTTCATCGGGCCCGGGTGCAGGATCGGCGTGCCGGGACGCAGAGCGGCCAGCCGGGCGCGGGTGAGCCCGTAGCCGACGGTGTACTCCCGCGGGGAGGGGAAGAAGCCGCCGCTCATCCGCTCCTTCTGCACCCGCAGCATCATCACCGCGTCGACATCGGGCAGCACCGCGTCCAGGTCGTACGACGTCCCGAAGCCCGCCTCCTTGGACCAGTGCGCCACGCCGCTGGGCATCAGCGTCGGCGGAGCGACCACCGTCACCCGGCCGCCGAGCTTGGTCAGCGACTTCACGTTGGAGCGGAAGACCCGCGAATGGGTGAGGTCGCCGACGATGGCGATGTGCTTGCCCTCCAGGGTGCCGAGCCGACGGGTGAGCGTGTAGGCGTCGAGCAATGCCTGGGTGGGGTGCTCGTGCATGCCGTCGCCGGCGTTGATCACCGGGATGTCCACCCAGCCGGCGACCTGCTCGGGCGCGCCGGAGGCGGAGTGCCGGATGACCAGGCCGTCGATGCCCATCGCCGTCACCGTCAGTACGGTGTCGCGCAGGCTCTCGCCCTTGGACGTCGAGGAGCCCTTGGCGGAGAGGTTGATGACGTCGGCGGAGAGCCACTTGCCGGCGATCTCGAAGCTGGACCGGGTCCGGGTGGAGTCCTCGAAGAACAGGTTGATCACGGTGCGCCCGCGCAGCGCCGGCAGCTTCTTGACTTCCCGCCGCTGCACGTCGTGCATCTCCGCGGCGGTCTCGAACAGCTGCCGGATCTCCGCCACGCTCACGTCGTCGATGCTGAGGAGGTGCCGGGTCATGCCTCCACGATCCTTACCTCGTCCTCGCCGTCGGTCTCCACCAGCCGCAGCCGGACGCGCTCGGTGCGGGCGGTGGGCAGGTTCTTACCGACGTGGTCGGCCCGGATCGGCAGCTCGCGATGCCCGCGGTCGACCAGGACGGCCAGGCGTACGACGGCCGGACGGCCCAGGTCGGAGAGCGCGTCGAGCGCGGCCCGGATGGTGCGGCCCGAATAGAGCACGTCGTCGACCAGGACCACTGTCTTGCCGTCGACGCCGCCGGGCACGTCGGTCTTGTGGGGGGCTCGGGTGGGGTGGTTGCGCAGGTCGTCGCGGTACATCGTCACGTCCAGGCTGCCGGTGGCCACCGCCGTGCCCTCGACCTCGGCGATCTTGGCGGCGATCCGCCTCGCCAGCGGTACGCCCCGGGTCTGCAGGCCGAGCAGCAGCAAGTCCTCGGCGCCCTTGTTGCGCTCGAGGATCTCATGCGAGATGCGGGTCAGCGCGCGGGCGATGTCGCCGGCGTCGAGAACCACGCGGCCGTCGCCGGCCGGGTCGCCGGGCCCCAGACCGGGCCGGGCGTCGGGCCGGGCGTCGGGCTCGTCAGGGTTCGCCGTCACGGCGAGGACCTCCTTCTCCGCCTCACCGGACGGCTCGTTAAAGGATGTCGGTACGGCGGCAGCCTAGCCCTCCCCGCCGTGACGGGAGAAAAAGGGCACCGAGGAGCCTCAGGCGAGGTCGAGCAACACCTTTCCGATCGCGCCGGCCTCGACCGCGTCGTGGGCGGCAGCAGTGTCCTCGAGCGCGAAGTGCGTCAGAGGCACGCCATACTCCTCCCCCACGCCGAACGCCCCCGCGGCCACCGCCGCGGTCACGTCCTCGGCGGCCCGAGCCAGCAGGTCGTCGCCGACGGTGTAGAGCAGCACGAACTGGTAGCGGATGTTCTTGGAGAACGTCGCCCGGACCGGCATGACGAGCTCGTCGCCGCCGTTGTTGGCATAGATCGCGATCGTGCCGCGGTTGCGGATCACCTCGCGATCGAGGTCGTTGTTCTGTGCCGGGGCGACGTCGACGACCAGGTCGACGCCCTGCGGCGCGAGGTCCTGGACGGCCGTGACGGCGTCACCGACCCGGTAGTTGACCGTCTGGTGGGCGCCGGCCTCGATCGCCAGCGCCGCCTTCTCCTCGCTGCTCACCGTCGCGATCACCGTCGCCCCGGCCCACCGGGCGAGCTGGATCGCGGCGTTGCCCACCGCGCCCGCCCCGCCGTGCACCAGCACCGTCTGCCCGGCCATGGTGCCGGGAGCGATCCGATCGGTGAGCTCGCCGCTGGTCAGCGCCCGGTGTGCCGTCAGTGCCGGGACGCCGAGCGCGGCGCCCACGTCGAAGGATGCGTTGTCGGGCAGCGGCACCGCCTTGCGCAGCGGTACGACGGCGTACTCCGCGGCGGTGCCGTGCGGCTGCTCATGCTGGACCAGGTAGAGCCAGACCCGGTCGCCCACGGCGAGCCCCGCCACCCCCTCCCCGAGCGCGTCGACGGTGCCGGCGCCGTCCTGGCCCGGCGTGATCGCGTCCGGGCCGAGCGGGCCGTAGGTACCGCCCGCCCGCTGCTTCCAGTCGGTCGGGTTCACCCCGGCGCGCGCGAGCCGGACGCGCACCTCCCCCGGGCCCGGCTCGGGCAGCTCGCGCTCGACGAGGCGCAGGACGGAGGAGGGGCCGGTCTCGGAGTAGACGATCGCGCGCATGCTCCGACGTTACCCAGCCGTGGCCGTCACAGTGCGGCCGCCATCGCCGCACACGCCCGATGCCAGGAGCGCCGGGTGGCCTTGGAGAGCCGGTGGTAGTTCACCACCGACCCGGAGACCAGCGCCGGGTCGTAGGGCACCCGGAACACCGCGCGAGTGCGCTGCTGGTAGACCTCGACCAGGTCCTTGGCGAGTGCCTGGTCGACCTGCGGCGAGGGGTCGGAGAGCACCGTGATGCTCTGGTACTTCAGGTTCTGGTAGCCGGCGTCCTGAAGCGCGTCGAGCATCCACAGACCGGAGTAGCCGGTGTCCTCGCGCACGGTGCTGGTCACCACCAGCAGGTCGGCGGCCTCGACCGCTGCCAGCCAGTTCTCGGCGCGCAGGTTGTTGCCGGTGTCGAGGATCAGCAGCTTGTAGTAGCGCTCCAGCAGCTGGTGGACCGCCTTGAAGTCATCGGCGTGGATCTGGCCGGTGACATCGGGCCGCTCGTCGGAGGCCAGCACGTCGAAGTGCGCATCGCCCTGGGAGCGCACGAACGCGCCCAGGTCCCCGATCCGGCTCTGGTAGATGTCGGAGAACCGGCCGATGTCGGTGAGCAGCTCGCGGGTGGTGTTGCGATGGCTCGACCGCGCGCCGCGGATCCCGAGCGTGCCGCGGGTCTCGTTGTCGTCCCAGGCGATCACGCCGCCGCCACGCACGGTGCCGAACGTGTAGCCGGCCATCAGCACACCGGTGGTCTTGGCGGCACCGCCCTTGGGGTTGATGAAGGCGATCGTGCGGGGTCCGTCGAAGTCGCGCTGGATGCTGGCCCGGTCGTGGACGTAAGCCCGCTCGGCCCGGCCCATCGCGGGCGACACCAGGCCGCCGGTGATCCGGCGAAGGAAGCCCTGCCAGCCCCACGTGGCCGGCCCCTGCTCGGCGGTCTCGGCACGCCGCTCGAGGAAGTCGGTCGCGGTCATGAACCGCCGCACCTCGGCGGCCGGCGGGTCCGGCTCGGGAGGCACAGGCGGCACGGGCGGGGCGACATGCGCGGCCGACGGCGGGCCGACGGGGCCCGGTGGCGGCGCACCGACCGCCTGACCCGCGGCGTACGCCCCCAGGTCGGCGGGGGTGAAGGGCCGCACCGCGGTGTGCCCCTCCTGGAACGGACCCGAGAACGGGTCGGGAGTGCCCTGGCTCATGGCGCTTCTCTCCTCCGAGCAGGTCAGCAGCGTCTGGGACAAACTATGTCCGAACCGACCGCACCACAAACGGCCCTCCACAGGGACCGCGCAGGGAAGCAGCGACAGGAGCACGGATGAGCACCGACGCCGACCAGGCCTGGGTGGCGGCGTTCGTCGCGCTCGAGGCCACGCCGGACCACGTCGCCGCATGGGTCGACCGGATCGCCTCGGCCGTCCTCGGCGAGACCAGCGAGCTGGCCCGCGACGCCGAGCTCGCGGCGATGGTCACCACCACCGTGCGCGACCAGTGGCAGGCGTTCCTCGCGACCCTGGCCGAGGACCGCCCGGAGCCGGTGGTGGTGCCGAGCGCGGCCGAGGTGGCCGCCGAGCTCGCCCGCCGGCACGTCGACCTGCCGGTGCTGCTGGCGGCGTACCGGGCCGCCCAGCGGGAGGCCTGGGCCTACGCCATCGAGGTGGCCCGGCTGGCACCGCCAGGGGTGGATGCGACCGCCCTGCTGGTCGACTTCTGGACCCGGGCCGGGCGCTGGCTCGACCGGGTCACCGAGGCGTCGATCCTGGTGCACCAGGAGGAGCGGCGCCGGATCCGGCACAGCGGTACGGCGCAGCGCTTCGAGGTGGTGCGCGCCCTGCTGGCCGGCGAGGACCCGGACGCCCGCGACCTGGCCACGGCGCTCGGCGGCTACCCGCTGGCCGGCCCGCACACCGCGGTCCTCCTGCGCGCCACCACACCGGACGCGACGGTGCGGCTCGAGCCGCTCGCGCACACCCTCGCCGGCCACGTCGGCGGCCTGCGCCCGCTGCTGGTCGAGCCGGGTGGCCGGGAGCTGTGGATGTGGCTGTCCACGGCCGCGACCGACGCGGTCCAGGTGCCGGAGGACCGCGGAGTCCACGTCGCGATCGGCGGTCCGGCCCGCGGCCCGGACGGGTTCGTGACGGCCCACCAGGAGGCGCTGGCCGCCCAGCAGGTGGCGGCGGCCCAGCCGGCCCCACCGGCGCTGACCCGGTACGACGACGTGGCCGCGCTGGCCCTACTGGCCCGCGACCCGGCGACCGCCGCCCGCTTCGTCGCTCGCACGCTGGGCGCGCTGGCCGACGACGTACCGGGTCGGGATCGACTGCGCGAGACGGTGCGGGTCTTCCTGGCCTCCGCCGGAGTGGAGGAGGCCGCCCGCACGCTCGGCGTGCACAAGAACACCGTGCGCTACCGGCTGGGCCAGGCCGAGGACCTGCTCGGGCGTCCGCTCAGCGAGCGCCGCGGCGACCTCGACCTGGCCCTGCGGTACGACGCGGCGTTCGGCCGACGCCAGACCGGCAACTAGACCGGCAGCTCGGTGAGCGGGATGAAGTCGACCTTCTCCCGCACCCCGCAGTCGGGACAGCACCAGTCGTCGGGGATGTCGCGCCAGGCGGTGCCGGCAGCGAAGCCCTCCAGCTCGTTGCCGGCGTCGACCTCGTAGGTGTAGCCGCAGCCGGGGCAGCGTGCCGCCCGGACGCCATCGTCGAAGGTGTGCCGGGTGACGTCCTCGCGGGCCTCGGCCGCCAGCACCGCGGCCGGCACCGGCCAGCGCGCCAGCAGCCGGTCGAGCTTGCCAGGCTGCACGTTGGCCCGGCGCAGGTCGCCGTCGAAGTGCGCGACCACGCGCGGGTCCATCACTCGGCGCCACAGCGGCGGGACCAGCGCCAGCACGATCATCCCGGCGTACCCGGTCGGCAGCACCGGGCTCTCGGCGTAGTCGCGCAGCGTCTGGTAGCGCCGCGTGGGGTTGGCGTGGTGGTCGCTGTGCCGCTGCAGGTGATAGAGCAGCACGTTGGTGGCGATGTTGTTGGAGTTCCACGAGTGGCTCGGATCGACCCGCTCGTAGCGCTGCCGCTCGCCGACGCCGACCTTCTGCCGCAGCATCCCGTAGTGCTCCATGTAGTTGACGATCTCCAACAGGCTGAAGCCGACCACGGCCTGCAGCAGGAGGTACGGCGCGATGCCCACCCCCAGCCAGGCGATCATCGCGGCCCAGAGTACGGCCGACATCAGCCAGGCGTTGAGCACGTCGTTGCCGATCCGGAACGGGTGCTGTCCGCGGCGGGCGTAGCGGCGCCGTTCCAGGTTCCATGCCGAACGCAGCGACCCCGAGACGGTGCGCGGCCAGAACCGGTAGAAGCTCTCCCCCACCCGACTGGACGCGGGGTCCTCCGGGGTGGCAACGCGGACGTGATGGCCGCGGTTGTGCTCGATGTAGAAGTGGCCGTAGAAGCTCTGCGCCAGCGCGATCTTCGACAGCCAGCGCTCGTTGGCCTCGCGCTTGTGCCCGAGCTCGTGGGCGGTGTTGATGCCGATGCCGCCGATGCAGCCGATGCTGATCGCCAGGCCGACCCGGTCCACCACCGGCCAGTCCCGGGTCGCGATGAGCCACATCGCCACCACGAAGCCGGCGTACTGGATGGGGAGGAAGGCGAAGGTGATCCAGCGGTAGTACCTGTCCTTCTCCAGCGCCTCGATCACGTCGTCGGGCGGGTTGGAGCCGTCCAGGCCGGCGAGCAGGTCGATCGCCGGCACGATCACCAGGATCACGATCGGGCCCAGCCACAGCCACACGCCCCATCCGGTCAGCGCATACGCGCCGAGCGCCAGGAACGCCAGGCTCGGCACGACGAGGCCGATCAGCCACAGATACCGCTTCTTGTCGCGCCACCGTTCGGTCGTGCCCTCGGGAACGGTGCCGCTCGCATCCAGTGCCGTCATGAGACGAGCGTCACACGCCGCCCGGCCCGGCGTCACTGGTCACCGCCCCAAATGCGACGGGTGCCTTTGTGCCACAGCACAAAGGCACCCGCTGGCTCACTTCAGGCCGAGGTCGACGTACGCGTCGCCCTTGCCGAACAGGTCACTGACCTTGAGCTTCGCGCCAGCCAGCTTCGACGGCGGCACGTCGAAGACCAGGACGCCGGTCTTCGGCAGCTGGGGCTGCATGTCCGCCAGGATCAGCGAGTTGTCCGCGAAGATCGAGCCGTCGTCGTCGGTCGAGTACTGCGTGCCGTCGGTGGCCACGAGCTTCGCCGCGGACTCGCTGAAGGTCTTCGTCTCGTTCTTCATGTTCTCGATCGTCAGCGTGACGACGACGAACTTTCCGTCGGCCTTCGCACCGAAGTCGCCGCCGACCTTCGAGGTGGTGTCCACCTTCTTGACCGTGTAGCGGGTGCCGGCCAGCTCGACCGTCTCGCCGACCTTGATCGGGTTCTTCTCGGTGCCGGCGGTGTCGCTGCCGCCCGTCGATGAGCCGCTCTCGGAGCCGCCGGTCGAGGCGCTGCCGGCGGTGTCGACCTTCTTCGGTCCGTCCGAGCCGCCGTTGTTGGTCGCGACCACGATGATCACGATGACGACGACCGCCGCCAGCAGCCACCAGCGCTTCTTGCGGTACCACGGACGGGATGCCTTCGCGTAGGCCTTGGCCGCCTTCGCCGCCGCCTTCGGGTTGACACCAGGGTCGAAGCCCGGGGTGGGGTCACTCATCTGTCCGTTCCTTGCTGTTCGTGGCGTCCCTCGGTCGGGACACAACCTGGACCGAACCTTAGAGCACATATTCGTGTTGCATCTGCACTTTGGTGTTCTGGCAGCGACCAAGTGATGCGGTCAGGCTGGTGCCCTCATGGCCGCCACCACCACCGATCTGCTGGAACGGATCGGATCGAACCTCCGCGCCGAGCGAGTACGGCGCCATCTCACCCAGGAGGCCGTCGCGCGACGCAGCGGCATGGGCGTGACCCAGGTGGCGCGGATGGAGCGAGGCGAGACCGACAGCGGGATCTCGAAGTACCTGCGCGTGGCCGCCGCGATCGGGATCGAGCCGACCGAGTTGCTGCACGGCATCCGCCTCGACCTCGAGTGGCACGACTGAACGACGGGAGCGCCCGGGCAACAGCCCGGGCGCTCCCGCGCCGATGGTCCGGCCGCAGCCTCAGACCAGGCTGGCCTTGTCCCGCTGGATGGCCCCGAGGACGCCGTTCACGAACTGCGGCGACTCGTCGGTGGACAACTCGCGGACGAGCTCGACCGCCTCGCTGAGGGCGACATGGTCGGGCACGTCCTCGGCGTACAGGAGTTCCCAGGCGCCCAGCCGCAGCACGTTGCGGTCCACGGCCGGCATCCGGCCCAGCGTCCAGCCCTGCGCGTAGCGCGCCAGGATGCCGTCGATGGTGTCCTGCTCCGCCACGACGCCGCGGACGAGGGTGACGGTGTACTCGTTCGTCGGACCCTCGCCGTCGGCGATCTGCTGCTCGAGCAGGTCGACCGGCGACGTTCCCCGCGCCTCGGCGGCGAAGAGCAGGTCGAGGGCCCGCTTGCGAGCCTTGGAGCGAGCCGCCACTAGGACTTCACGCGGCTCAGGTAGGAGCCGCCGTCGCGGGTGTCGACCTTGATCTTCTCGCCCTGCTCGATGAACAGCGGCACCTGGATCTCGGCGCCGGTCTCCAGGGTGGCCGGCTTGGTGCGGCCGGTGGCGGAGTCTCCGACCACGCCGGGCTCGGTGTAGGTCACCACGAGTTCCGCGGAGGCGGGGATCTCGATGAAGAGCACGCGACCGTCGTTCGTGGCCACGATGGCCTCGGTGTTCTCCAGCATGAAGTTCGCCGCGTCACCGACGATCTCGGGAGCGACCTCGATCTGGTCGTAGGTCTGCACGTCCATGAAGACGAAGTTGCTGCCGTCGTTGTACAGGTACTGCATCGTGCGGCGGTCGACCGTCGCGGTCTCGACCTTGGTGCCGGCGTTGAAGGTCTTGTCGACGTTCTTGCCCGACTCGACGTTGCGCAGCTTGGTCCGGACGAAGGCGGGGCCCTTACCCGGCTTCACGTGCTGAAACTCCGTGACCTGCCAGAGCTGGCCGTCGATGTTGAGAACCATGCCGTTCTTGAGGTCGTTCGTGGTTGCCATGTGGTTGCTACGCCAGCCTTCTGATCTGTGCAGGTTGTCAAGAGCTCGTACGGCGCACAGGCGCCAGCGACCGAGTCTATCGGCGCGGGCTGCGGGACCGGAAACCGAGATGTCGCATTCGGCGCAGCTGACGACATGTAGCCAGCGAGCCACCCCATCGGCAGACTTCCCAGGAACCACCATGACCGACAAGCCGAACCCGCTGCGCCTGCCGCCGCCGGTCCGCACCGCCGACGACTCGCTCGGCGAGCGACTGGCGCTGCTGGCACGCGCCTCCACCCCCACACCGGTACGACGCCGGGCCCG
>Ga0164242_10005764_pt1 | contig 13734 bp, 9 predicted proteins | sample OricomgcompostMG_FD_108783 | JGI IMG/M metagenome (GOLD analysis project Ga0164242, IMG submission 108783) | Miracle-Growth compost microbial communities from Emeryville, California, USA - Original compost - Miracle growth compost (MG) ...
AGGATGACGAGGATGTGGCTATGACGGGTTGAGGACCGGTGATTCTTTTTCTTTTTTCCTTGCGGCTGGTGTTTGCCCGCGCCGTGATTATCATGACTTTTGGGGGATGGGCGCATTTGCATCGCGGTTCTCTTTTTTAACAAAATAAAAGCATATGAAGATAGCCCTGTATAAACACGGAACTCCCATTTATTTTGCATGTCCGAGCGCCAGATGACAGCGACAAGGCGAAAAAGATAGCCCTGAATTTTACCCATCCCAGATCCTACCCATTATACGACCCCGAGTTGGCAAGGCTCGTCGTAGCGAGCAAAGGTGGCAAACCGTTTCACTCCTCTACAGCATCCTCCAACAGAATTCCTGGAGGCAGTCTTCCCTCCTGTAGCGCTTTTTCTAACCGGATGATTTCCTCCAAGCTGCTGGCCCTCTTGATCAGATCTTGCAACTTCTTCCGCTCCTTGTCCGTCAGCTTGAGCCGTGATAGCTTAGATGTGACACCTGTCGTGCCGTTGGCAGAGACATCAAATGTCATGGCCTTGGTACCCATAATCTGTTGCTATGAGTTAGTATCTTCCATTGGGTATTTGGCTGGGAAGGGGCGTTGGAGTGTATGGGTGCATACCGTTGAAGCCAGCTCAGTCGGCTCCTCCGCTGTTCCGAAGAGCTCCTTCGCTCGCTCCCTCTCCGCATCCTTGACCTTCTGGTAATCTAGGAATCGTACCGTGGGGCATCTCCAGAGAACCCAGTATCGGTAGTGCTACCATCCATGTCAGCTCAGCACTTCCACAGAACAACGTGGACGCCTGCTCCCCCAGCAGCGCATCTCTCTTTACGCACCTCTTTCTTGGTCGCCGGATTCTCCACCAACACCAGGTGAGTCAGCCTGGCAAACTTCCCGAGGGCATCTAGGTCTGACAGCTCCGTGAGGTTATTTGATGCGAGGACTAGGTTCCTGAGGTTCGGTATCGAATTGGCGAGGGTGGGCTGGATGGTGGAGATGCGATTGCGCGCAAGGAGCAACGTCCGTATCCGCGGCGAAAGGGGGAAGTTCCCCAGCAGCTGGATGTCATTGTCCGTAAAATCTATCGCATCTAGGGGCTGTTATTGGCAAGGGTCAGCATTGCTCGCGACCGGGGGGAAGAGGGGGCGCCGCGAAATGGCCGGGGCGGGGGAGGGGGAGAACTCACGCCGGCAACACCCAGATTCTCAATGTTTGGAATTCTGTGACCTATTCAAGACCGGAAAAACGGGATCGATATCAACTCTGCTCTGATCATGTGTGTAGTATCTGTCCTTTTCAAAACGCACCTCGGAGATCCAGTTCCCGCTCCTTAAGAGGGTTGAGGTAGGAGAGGGAGTTGCCGATGAGCTCTGCGTTGAGCCTCATCTTGGCAAACGCGATACCTTTTTTATAAAGTTGTCGTAGCAGTTAGGGTTCGTACACGGGCCGTGGATTCGTTCCAACTCGTAAAATGCTTCGTAAAATGTGCTGGTTTAATGCTGGTGTGTGCTTTGGGAGCTTCGTCGGTGGTCGTGTGGGTGCCACGAGGCTGAGACTTCTTGAGCATGCTGGAGGGAAATAAAAAAATAAAAACGCCAAAATGCATTACATAATCAGATTTAGGAGGTCGTCGGAACAAGCACCCAGCCCCTATCACGACTGCAAAATCAACAAAGCACTCATAGTATAGAATCTTCAGGATATGTAGAAGGAATATAACAAAGTCCTCATAGGTAGGTACCAAGTAAGTAATGCTCTTTAAAGTTACAAAGGATACTTCCACATTATCAACTCTGATATGTTGCTCCCTGAAGCACTAACTACAGCCGCCATGCGCCAGACATGATGCGCTCGCTCACTGAAATACAAAAACCACACCACTCCGATCCACCGAAACCGACATCGTATACGGCACCTCCAGCAACGCGACGTCCACAATGGCATCCATATGGCTCTTAAGCAACTGCTGCTGCTGCAGCGAAATCACCGTCGACCTCGACGGCCGATTCCTCGCCTTGCTGGACGACGACCCACCGCCACCGCCCCCAGCCGCGCCGTTAGCGCTCGACCCCGGCGCGGCCAGCCTCGGCAGCCGCTCCGTGTTCAGCGTCATGGACGTGGTCGGGTGGCTCGCCGTGAAGGTGGGCCGGCCCTCGTCGGGCTGTATGCCGCTGAACACGACGCTGTTCTCGATGCGCGCAAGGTCCCAGAATCGGAGCTTCTTATCCGAACCGGCCGTCACGATGAAGCCGTGCCGGACATCGCGCTGCTCGTCCGTCGCACCCGTGCCCGCGAACATGGTGCGCACGCCGCGGTCCGCGTTGCCAGTCGCCGAGGGCTCGATGTTGGTCGCGAACCGCCCGAGCATGCCCTCCGGCCTGTCCTCGTCCACCTCCCAGGGGTCGTAGCCCTTGGGACCTTCCTTGTTGCCGCCGACACGGTAGATCTCGCGGCAGAGCGTGCGCTCGAGATCCCAGACCGTTACCTCGCCTTGGCCCGTGCCTCCCGCTACGCATACCCATTTACCGCGACCCTTGACCGGGTGGATGGTTAGGCGGTAGATGGAGCTCTTTCCGGGAACGCCCCAGCCCTTGAGCCGCATCTTGAAGCGGAGATCCCAGAGGTCGAGAACACCATGCGAGGTTCCGAGGCAGAGCCAATTCCTCTTCCGGTCGATGCAGAAGCAGGTTGGCGTCCCGTGATGGACCGGATTCTCCAGTACGTAGAGCAATGTCATCGTCCGGAGGTCGATGCCGAGGATACGAGACTTGTTCGTCGCCAAGAGCAGGATCGAATTGGCCTCCTGTTTGAAATGTTCGCACCAGACGGCAAATTCTCCATCGACGAGCTGATATTCGCGGAGCAGACGAAGCTTTCCGTAACGGACTGTCCCGCCGACGACTCCAGATTCGACCTTAACTACGTGAACGCTCCCGTCGCTAGCACAACTGACGAAACAATGCGTGTTCTCGATAAAACAGAGAGCCAGGACCTTTGCGCCTTGGGCATGCTTATGGGTTTGCCGCGATCTCTGGGCGCTGCTGCGCTCCAACCTAGCTGTGTCCCAGACTTTCACGTAACCATCGTCCCCGCCCGTGAGGAAGAAGAGATGGTCTGGCGCAACGACGATGCGGTTGATGGCGCCAACATGCTCTGAGAATGTGGCTACCAGTTTCCCCGTGGGTTTCCAACCATCATCGTTGACAGTTGGCGGGCTCTTGGCTGGTTTTCGTCGCGTGACCGGTGCGACTAGCGGTCCAAACTCTGCAATATCATGGGGGTAATTGTCAATGTACATGGAGTCAAGCATATTGAGTATGCTTGGGTCATTGCCGGTGTACGTATGGTTCGCACGCAACCGACTAGCATTGCTCGCCTCAGTGACGTCCGTCTCGGCATATGATGGTCTTGGTTGAGGGCTGTGGACAAAGGGTCCCTCCACTTCGCCAAACGCATTAGTCGTGGTGGTACCGGTCTCGGCTCCAGACTTGGCGCTGTCTTTGCGATTCAGAAGGCTCATCGCGCTCGGCTGGTGGCGAAGCGTCCTTCTTGTCGGAGGCGGACTGCCTTGCGAGGCTCGGCCGTCGTCCGACCCATCAGGGATCGCCCTTCCATGTGCCCCTGAAACACTTAGTGAGTTCCCAGCGTCAGACAAGACGGCGGTTGGGGATCGGGTAGGTTCTTCGTCTAGTGGTCGCATCCCATCGGAAGAGATGGGCGAAATATTACCACGGATGCTGAGTCGTGATCTGTGGGTATTCAGCGCCGCCCGCCTCCTACGGCCAACTGGATCGTCGATAGTCATGGACGCGTCAAGCAGGGCATCCGTGATAGTTCGCGGCGCCGACGCATCTTGTTCTGGCATGAGGTTCGGTTGCCGCAGAGGCTCATCGTCGAATAAAATAGTCTGCGGCGTTATGCCAAGGCTCCTCAGCGGTATTACGTTGTTGAGCGGATTCACAGCTTGGGGTTCGCTCGAGTCTCTCGATTTGATTTGGCTCAGGCGCCAAATGAACTCCCTCAGGGCTAGAAGCTTCGGCTCATCCTCAGTTGTAAGGCCTAAGTTTCGTAGCCTCGACATCCACTGCTCGTCCTCGTCATTCCGCGAAGACTTGCCTGCAATCTGAGTACTGAGGTCCTTCATGGTCCGTCCCATAGACGATGGGCTTCCGAAGGTCAGGTCTCGCGACCTTTTCAGCGGTTTCCAGAAGTTCCCGCGGTCTTGCTTCAACGCCCATACCAGTGCCTGGTCGAAGACGGGACGGGATAACGGCCTCTTGAGCGCAGCGAGGAGTGATAACTCGGAGAAATCCGGGCTCATGTTCGGTTTCAGGTACGTCCTTACCAATGGTAGGACAAGACATCTGATATCCGCCGGGCTCAAATATCTCGTCCCAGCGGAGAGGAAGTCGGCCGCCGATTCACGAATCCAGATATTGGGGTGCATTGTGAACCGCCCGGCGACGTTGACCAGTTCGCATATCGTAGACTTGGAGAAGAGGCCCAAGTTTGCAAGCTCGGCGAGAGAATGCAAAGTAGCTTGCACAACAAACTCCTCCGAGTCGGTCAGAGCCTGGATCATTAAGGGGAGGATGAACTTCTCAAGCGTAGGGCTGCCGAGGAATGCGGCAATGCCGACGATCGCATCAAAGAAGGCGCACTTCAGCATCCAGTCGTTATCGTTCAAGTAAGTATTAAGATGGGTGAGTATGATGTCGTTTGATTCGGCCGTGCCGAAGAACATGCACAGCTCCGGGACAGAGCTGAGAAACGCCCGACGGACAAACGGGTCGGAGTCCTCAATGAGGATCTTGGTATGCGATTCAAACAGGTCGACCAACTCTCGCTGGGCGTTATCAAAGAGCCCGTCAAACGCCGTATTGGCCCCGTTTCCCGGCTCAATTTCGGGATCTGCTGCAGTGGCTGAACCGTCCGCCTTGAGGGTAGCCGCCATCTCCAGGAAACGGCCGGCCGTTGCAGCAAGGTGGCCGATACAGGAGGCGTATATAGCCCTAACTAGCGAGCTGGATGTCTTCTGGGAGCCGAGCACCGCGGCTTGCATCCTGGGGAGGATGTACTCCAAGAAAACATGTGAGTTGACAGGTGTGACAACCTGCACGAGGCTAACTAGCTGGGTAATGCTTCTGATCGCTGTGACTACCACGGTATCGGCCTTGTCGCCCAACAAGGCTATCAAGTATGGCAAAACCCGATCTAACTTAGCCTCATCGGTGAGTCGCTCGGCGAATGCAAGCAGGATATCGCAGGCTCGTATCTTGGCTGCAGATCGTGCTGTGTTTCGCAAAGAGGATACAACGAGTGTCAGGAAAATAAGCGTCCCGTCGTCTGAAGGTGGTTGTTTGCCCCCGGAAACAAAGTGCTCATTGTTAGGGATGTTGAGGCGCACCGGGAAGTGGCCCATACCCAGCCGAGGTGCAGGTTGCTCAAGGCTTGAAACTCCATCGTCTTGATAGCCCAGAAAGTAGGATATCTTGTCAAAGTCCAAGAACACGCGATCGATTCTTTGGTCAGCCTCGCCCAGATTCCTCGAAGCCCCGGAGATGGGAGACTGCCCTGACGACGGGTCTGTAATCAGGCCCATATACTGGTGGAGGAAGCTGTAGAAATAATCCGGGAAGACCTTGGTTTTATAGCGATCCAAATACTCTTTAGCAGAGATTCGTTGTTGCGGATCCAATTGGACCATGTGCGCTATCATCTCCCTGAGATTCTTGTCGGGTATGCGGCTGAGGTGCGATATGTTTGGGTCATATTCGCCCCGACGATATTTATATAGTTGGCTGAGGCTGAAGATGGGGGACTCGAGGAATAGTTCGGCAATGACGCAGCCAACGCTGAACACGTCCATTGCCCCGGTGATCTTGGCATCAGGTCTGGCCTCCTCGCCGGTGGGGATGAACCTCTCCGGTGCCAAGTAACATGTTCGCCGACCAGAGGTGTCAAAGAAGTAGGAGAAGTCAGCCGGGTTGTCCTCCGGCAGCATCACCCGCTTGAAGCTGGACGAGAAGTCGGTGAGGTATAGCCAATTCCAGGAGGTAACGAGGGTGTTCTCCGTCTTTATGTCTCCGTGATAGATATCCCGGCTGTGACAATCGCGGAGTCCGCAGAGTAGCTGGAAGGCAAGCCACCTCTTTTCGATGTCTTCGAGGAACGGGCGCGTGCTCAAGCGGTCGTACAGTGAATTGTAGAGGAACTGCCGTACAAGATATCCGTTCGTTTCCGTTTCGATTATTCGTTGATACCCGAGGGCATTAGGGATATCAGTCAAAACCCTCCGTTCGCCTATGTGTAAAAGCCAAGTCAGTCAGGGCGCCAGCAGCGAGAAATTGGTCAAGCAGCTTTGATGGTGACTAACGGAGTAATTCGTGCTTGTATCTATCTAGCGACATAGGATAAGGCTTGATCAAGACCTTCACCAAAACCACGCCATCATGATGCCGAGCCCGGATGCTCTTCATGAAACGGGCGGTGCCGACGGACTTCTCGTACACCAGGTCGGCGAGCTCGGGCACGTCAATGCTAGCCGCGCCGGCAGGCGGCGTCGCGAGAGAAAACCCCTGACCCATGATCGCGAGCAACCGACGCCCGTCGTCGTCGGATGGTGAACTACCTAGATTCCGAAGGACGGCGGCTTTGTGCTCATCTTGACTATAGCCAGCTTTCGCGGGTCTCGCTCCGGAGGGATTGCCGCGACGACGGAAACTAGGAAATCGTTTGAAGCTGCTCGCGGTTCGGGATGAAGCATGAGAGAGGTTCACACACAAAAAACCCCCGGTGGGAACGTGAGCTCACGGGAGTATTTGCAGCTTCGCTCGCGGGGGAGATGGGGTCTTTAGCTGCCTGCTCTCGAAGGGAGCTCCAAGCACGGTGACGTGGGGTGGAGCTTATCGGTTGGGGCTCCGGAGTCGCAACCTCCAGCCAATCAAAGGGCGGATAGATAAAACATCGCGGCACGAAAGCACGTGGACAAGACTCAGCCTTGCCAGTCCCTGGGAGCTCTGGTATTGGTTCGGAACCTGCCTCTCCCAAAGTCCAGGCCAGCGATCAAAAAGATAGAGCCACAGGGTCCATCCCGTGTATCAAACTCATCGGTCCATCTCCGTTCAATCGCCTCCCAACGTTTGTCCCACAACGTTCGTCCCATGATCAAAAAGTAACGGTTCTTGACGTTTGCTGTCCAACCTTAGATAGACTTCTCCGGCTACTCTATCCGGAAACAAACTGGCCTGGTCCTTGTTTCTAACACTAAAACCGCACGCACCTCTCGGGTTTGTTTTAGTCCAACTGCTTGGGCAGGGCCTACAGCCAAGCAACCGGGTGCATATAGATTTCGGAACATAACCAAATCCAAGCCCTCGAAATGTCCGGCTTGGAAACATTTCTTTCCGAATAAGACGCGGGTTAGTAATAACTAATAAGCAATCGCATACCACCTGGGCAGGGAAGTCCTGGCCAGCTCGTGCGCAGATGCAGGGAAGAAGGCCGCTACCCCCGAAGTTTCATCATCGCGACTGATGAAACTGCGAGGGACTTTACATGCAGAAAAGGGTGCCGCATTGCAGAACCGCTCCGCCGTTAGGCCTTCGTTTTGGGGGCTCTTAGTCGGGACCCTTTAGCATATGTGTCGATATTGGAGCAAGTAGGACGGAGAGTAAGGTAGGTAATAGTTCAAGGTGTTCTTTTGGTCGGCGACTAACTATGTAGAACTCAGAGCTCAGCTCGTCCGAGCTGAGGGATGCCTATCGAATATCTTGCTCCTTGTAATAGCACGCCACGTCCGTCCCCTGCCTTATCAGAAAGATAGACATTTTCCCATTCCTCCTCGGTAATGTCACAGGTAGCGAAGAAGCTCGCTCGTCCCCTCAACCACCAAGCAAAGCACAATTACATTTGCAGAGGTCCTCCCCGACCCCTTTCCATCTTCAAAAAACGCCCTTTTGATGGCAAACCGGGTATATAAATAAACAACGAAACGAAAGGGGAGGGCGCGGTGCGGGCGGTAGCCGTAAAATTAGGCCATCGCGACTCAAGTCGTCTTCTCCAAATTGGTGCATGTGGAGGGCCACGTGGCTTGGCTTGAGCATCCTCCGTGCAAGATTGTGAAGTCGACTCAGGTCGTAGTCCGAATGATATTAAATAAGTCGTCTGGGGACTGAAGAAGCATTTGGCGTGTTCGCGCCGCAAATGCGCGTTTTTGCGTCTATATGACTGGGTTGGGGATGGGGTGGGTGGTCGCACGTGGATAGGTAGTGACTATGAACAGGGCGGAAGATGGCGAGATGCCGTGTCTAAGAGTCTTGGAATGTAGTGATGATGTCGTTCTGCGATAAAAGGAGGACCGCGCAAAGCGAGTGGGATGCTGTGATGCCGAACGCCGCGGCAAATATCGATATAAAGGCACCAATGTCTTCATGAAACGCATTATTCTACGTTGGGATCGGGCATCGGGAGTGTCCGAAGCGCCAACGAGGTTCAAGATCCGGCCGTATGGGGGTGAGCACTCGATCCGGTTTCTGTGGAGCCGTCTCCTTCGATCGTTTTCTTCCAGTGCTCGGGGAGACAGACACAAACCAGCGGGAACGCCTTGATCTCACCACTGACGGGTGGAGATGGGTCGCGGCCCCTGCCAGACGTGTTGGAAACACCGCTGTCTCGTTGAGCTTGGCGCCGAGCGTCCCATTCTTCGGCGCGGTCGTCCGTCAACACACCAGTCGCCCAGCCGTCATCCCATATGCCAACCACCTTGAGCATATCACCCCTCTCGAGGGCAAACTCATCAGCCGCACGCGGCTGGTAAGCCCACAGGACTGCGACGCGTTCTCCTGGATGGATATCATCCTGAGAGTAGTAGTCCTTGAAAAATGGCAGCTGCTCCGATTGCTGGCTGGCCATTCCCGGTGGCGATGACATGCCACCAGCACTAGTGGGAGACTGCGGGTCCTCGCCTCCAAGGACCGAGCCGCTCGAGAGCGAGCCATTTCGGCGGAGGGCGGTAGGTGGCGGTCTGAGTACCCCAGCAGCGCCTCGGTCCGACTCGGGACTGTCGCCAAATCCATCGGACGACGAGTGGTCGTCACCTCTCCTCCTAGCAGCGGCATAGGCGGCGGCAGCTCCAACAGCAGCGGCACCAGCTTCCTTACCGTGGCCATGATGGCGTGGCGGACCATCACCCGAATGGCCTTCCAGTGCCGACATCCGCGCAATCCGGCCGCCAGGCAAAACCTCGTAACCCTGCGGAGGCGCCGGTGCGGCCTGAGCTTGTGCCGTCGGTGGACCTGTTCTCGCAGGTGATGGCTGATTGAAAATGCTGCCGTTCTGGCTTCCGTGCCTCTTCCGCCTCATAAAAATGCACGCGAACAGCAGACCTGCTATGAGCGCAACTCCCACCACGGAGCCAATGACGATCCCCGCGATGGCACCTCCGGATAAGCCACGGTGCCCACTTGCCACAGCCGCGGTATTTGTCGCAGTCGCCGTAACGGTCGGGGTGACAAAGGTCATATTTGGCGTGACTGTGGGTAGAGTCACACCGACACAGCGGCTCTCGGCGTTAGAGTTGTAGCAACACGTGTCAGTCGAGTTGATGCCGCCCGACGCGCAGTAAGAGCACAGTCCAATTGTGCTATTACCGTATCCGCAGTCTTCCGGTTCGTTCTCGATACCCGAAATACAATTATTACTCGAGAGAGAGTTCGCCGGGAGAGCACAGTTGGTGAAATCCGCCCGAATCTGCTGCATAGCACCGCTGCTCGGGTTCGAGCAGAGATCATCGTCGGAAATGGCGTACGCCTCACTTTCGGCAAATTGGGCCTATTCGCAGTTAGAATCCGATACCATCTCCCAGATATGTGGGAGCTTACGCATGTCTCCGCACAGAGAGGGCGCGAGTTCTCTGCGGACAGGCCACATGGCTCGATCGAGTTCTGGATGACGGCATTACATATTACGGAGGTGGTGAAACGCGCATAGAGGTTGCTCGTGTTTGTGAGGCTAATGCCCTGGCAGCCAAGAATGGTTTGATATCTATTCGCAGGTTAGATGGGTCTGAGGTTCTCAAACTCTGAGGTGTGCGGCTAACTTTTCCTGGACGTAAGTCGTTTGCACGTATGATTTCAGTTGCTCGTCGAAGGTTGCCGTGTCCGAGACAAACTGGAGGAAGGGACTGCAGAGAGTGAGTGCTATTAGCAGGTGGTTCGGCATCGGCGCGCCGAAGTACGTGACGAGATCAGCAGCACCAAAAAACCAACAGCACCAAACACAAAAAAAAGAGTGCTGCAAAATAAAACAAGCAGCAGCGTCGACGAAGCAGAAATACGTACAATAGCCCGACTAGGAAGCTGTCGGTTGACACTGATGATGATTGGAAGGCCGAACACGTCGTTGAACCTTGCAGTGGGATGCACTGCGCCATTGCTGCTGGCGATGCTGAGAGTGAAGCGAGGAGAACCGACTTCAAGCTGGTTCGGGCCATGTTCCTTCTCCTCCCTGACGCCTCGCGCCCAATTGCTCTTTCTGCTCCGGGAATCTGCTGTTGACTCGGGCAGCCGTTTGGCGACATGGTGATGCCCGAGACGGCGGCGTCGCTGGGTTCGGTTAGGCGAAGGTGTCTCACGGTAGTGACGAATTCATCATCGGATTCTGGCAGTATCATAGTTCATATTCACTGCGCGCAGCCGAGGAAGGTCCAATTAGCGACACCGTTGCGGCAGACGGGGAAACCGCGCTCTACCCGCAACAACAAATCCGGCGAGGCTCTCCGGCGGGTGGAGGATGTTGACCACGAATTTCGGCGCGCAGGTGTTCTGCGAGGCCGGATATTGGGTGGAGAGGTCAAGCAGTGGTGGGTGTGGGTGGGTGGGAGGTGAGGAGGCGACGGTGTTTTGTAATTGTGAGGCTGGGCGGCAGGCCTTATTATGAACGAGTGTGGTGAAGGAGTGTAAATAGAGAAGGCGGCACACGTCAGAAGAGGCCAACGAAGGCCGCTTGGGTACTGCTGCAGGCGCTATGCAGGTTCGACGTGCATTCAACGACTTTGTCCGGTACCTATTAAGAAGAACTGAGATGGAGGGTGTGGCACATCCTATCTTGGTGCCAGCGTTGAAAGGCGGGATGGAAGACGTCCGTCAAAAAAAAAAGAGGGAAAAGAAAGAAACAACCACTCAGAACGTGGAAGAGGAGACGGGCGGGAAAGGAAAATTGAACGAAACGAGTGACAGCCGGGGGCAGTGACTTGGACGTGTGCCCAGTTAATTTTGGGGAGAGAGAGAGGGAAAAGAGAACAACACAGTGGGTTGCCCGCACGGGAAATGGGTTGGGGAGTTTGGGGGGTACGAGCGAGAGGCGGGAAGGGGCGATCCAGGAGTTACTCCGCCAGGGACAACCGCACTAACGCAAACCCTAATTAAACTGCAGGGATCCCATGGGTTGCGTGCAGGGGTGGCAGGGGGGTGGGCTGCTTGCCAGCATGAGCGGAGGAAACGATTGCAAATATTGGGTGCTTGGCTTTCTTGCTTGAATGCCTGAATTGCTTGTTGGTGATCAATGCTACTACGGACCCGTACTATATGGGCCAATTCCAATAAGGAGGAGACACACACAGAGAGAAAGTGTCTGTGTGTGTGTGCGTGTGTGTGTGAGAGAGAGAGAGAGAGACGGAGAAGATGGCTATTAAATCAAATAATCTCCGTTTGGTTTCCTTGCTTCCGGGGCAGAGGCAACGGTAGCGATGCAAGTAACGTCCGGATGCACAGGGGGAATGGGGGATGGGGGAGGGCGGAATGGAAGACGGATCTGTATGAAGCTGACTATTCGTCTCCTAGGTTGCGTACGAATAAATACAAAGAATAAATTGCGACTGCTCAACTGTTCTGTCTGCGCAGCTCGTGGTTGGCTGCATCCCAGCCATAACTTCCACAACTTCCACAACGCCCGGTGGCTCGCTGCTGATCTTCTTCAGACACGACATGGTGGACGAACTGCATCTTCAGCCGTTCAGGTTCGGACGTACTGTAGCAGCAGCGTGGGTGTTATTTTTATTTTTTTTTATCTACGAGTTCCACTCTCTCTCCTTGCTCACCTTCGAGAAAGGATCCCAAGGAAGTTGACAAGGTAATACGTAGTACTACGTACCGTAGTGTTGTCGGGCGCAGTATCAGTAATGTCGCTTCGGTCCTCTGCCTCCATCGTGGGTCGTTCGTAGCGGGTCCACCCCCAATTGAGGATCATCCAGCACGCTCAGGGCAAGAAGGCAGCGTGTTTCAGGTCGCCTATTGGCTGGGCTTCCCTCATTTAACGTACAGAATTGGCTAGAACGCCCGGTCCCCTGCCCAAATGCGTGACAGTCAACGGCCCCGCTTGTACTAACCTTGTCGATTCCACTCCCCCTCCTGAATATAAAAGTAGAAATACAAGGGGAGAGAGACACCTGCCGTAAACAAACTCGCGATTCCCGAAAATCGCAAATCACTTTCTCTCCCGTCCCCTCATCGGCATCGTCGCATGCGCGTCTAACCCCGTGGCACACGCAAAAAGACGGAACGGCGCAACTGCCGCGCCAGCATGCGGCAGGACCAGAGTCTTGTTCCAGAAAAAGAAGCATGGGCAATATACTTAAGCGCTGGCGGGGAATGACATGAACGACATGACTGGACAGCAGACCGCACCGTCGCGTCCACGGTCAGATTTGCGCGTGCGCTGCATGTAATCCGTAAATGGCAGCCAATCAGTAGCCCATCGCAGCTCTTCGCGACCCACCACGGCTCGTCTGCAGCATTTCTCTCGCCCTCTCGAGGGTTCAATATATATTTGGAAAGACAAAACAGCCGCCGGACGGAATGAAAACTGGAATCTGCTGCTATTTGTATTCATCGTGCATGCAGCCACCGGTAGATATGAGCCGGACGACGGCGACGATGACAAAAAAAGAACTTGGCAACGAAATGCAAATGATGAATGGGATGCTGGGCTTCCAGTGCAGGATGAGTGCATCAGGGGATGTGCGCAATTCAGAGTCGCAATATCCGCAAATTTGGTCTTGCATTATTATTATTATCGACACGCTAATGCAGACGTAGACTGCAATGAGTTATCGGAGCTGGCCTGACGCAATGATGCTTCTTCGATTCGCAGGTCACGTGAGTATTGAGGTCAGACCAAGCACGGGCAACGTGGGAAGCCCGCGAATAGGTCAGGTGCATGGACCTTATTGGGGCCCTAGCGCGACCTAAAGGGCCGCTTGGTTAGCATAGCATGACACGCAGATCAAGTGTTTCGTGCGTCGCATTCCAAAGTTTATACCAAAGTTTAACGCAATCGAGATACCAGTGGACCGCTGATGAGCACTTACATCAACCAGGAAAGTATTGGTGTAGACCGATAACCAAGCCAACTGAGGATACATACTTGCTATTGCCAAATTCATGTCCGTTCATACCTCGACCCCGCAAACTCCACTAGAGAACTCGGCCTCGGGCTCAAGATGATTTCATCAGAGTCGAGCGAGAACACCACGGGGTGCATTGCGTGACGCTATCGATGCAGCCTGGGAGTCAACGCATGGATTTCGACCTTTGCGTTCCCCCCCCCCCCCTCCCTCCCCTCCAAAAAAAGGCCAAACCCGCCGCCCCCCCCCTGCAGTTGGGGGAGGTGTGGGGATCCAAAGCCGACCAAAAACCTGCCCCACCACAAAAAAAAAATTCCTTTTCGTGGTTACG
>Ga0164242_10005765_pt1 | contig 13730 bp, 12 predicted proteins | sample OricomgcompostMG_FD_108783 | JGI IMG/M metagenome (GOLD analysis project Ga0164242, IMG submission 108783) | Miracle-Growth compost microbial communities from Emeryville, California, USA - Original compost - Miracle growth compost (MG) ...
GTCATTTCCCTTCGTCACTCGGTTTTTGTTGTTCAAAATATTATAACATAAAACGATCATCACAATCATTTCTATGAAAGCAACTGTAATCAAATGTTGGATTCCATAAACTTGTGCAATAACTCCCATTGCATAATTGATGATCATATTTCCAAGAAGTGCAATTACAAAAACAAGGCTGAAAGCCGTTCCTGAAAGTTCTTTATATCGATCTCCAACAAGCCCGAGCATCAATGGAAAACCTCCTGCCAGCCCTGCTCCAAGCAGAATCAATCCTGCAACTGATAAATAAAAATATTTTCCAATAAACAGAAAAATCAAGGCCAGGAATATGAGGCTAAAAGCTGCGAACCACAATTTCTTTAATTCAGTATTTCTAAATACACTTCCTAACAAAAGCCGCATAACCGTCATTCCAACAACAAAAAGCGAAAGCGCATACAATGCTTTATTCTGTGGTACCGCCAGACCGTTGGTCAGAAAAGTTGTTGTCCAGTTATTGATGATTGCCTCAAAACTACTTTGACAAAAAAGAAAAAAAGCAATGAGAATTAAAACACTGTCTTTGAATAATGATAAACTTTTTGCCACAGGAAATCCCTGCGCTTGTTTTGGAGGAGGAAATTTAATTAGTAAATAAAATATTCCTACTGCAAGGGTTGCAAATCCAACAACAGACAAAATAATTTCATAATTAAATTTATTTTCTAAAATGCCTAACAGGAAAGGCATTCCCAATGCACCAATACCAAAAAAAACTCCCAACAAACTAAGGTTGGCACCTTTGTCTTTTTCGCTAATATCAGAAACCAAGGCGCTTGTAGCTCCATTGATTGCTCCTCCACCTAAACCAAATAAAAAAATACTTCCTTTTAAAAAACTGTGTGTCGGTGAATAAGCAATTCCCTCAAATCCAATGAACATGCTGAGGCAGGTGAGCGACAATAAAACCCGGTAACCATATTTATCACAAAACGGTCCAAATAATAAAGAGCCTAATAAAATTCCAAATGGTAAAATGGAAAATAAAGTGCCCGAAGCAATTTCATCCAATAAATATTTTTCTTCCAGTCCATGCTTTACAGAACCAAGTGTAGTGATACCCATTCCGAAAAATAAAATACCTATGCATGCCGCCCAAAAGACTACTTTTTTATTGTACATGTACTCCTGGTTTTATTTATGAATGAAGGTTTTTTAATGCCAAAAATCCTGCACCCATCACACCTGCGTCTGTTCCTAATCCAGCAGGTTCAAAACAAACTTGTTGAATGCTGATTGGCTGCGCCCACTTCGTTGCTTCCTCTTTTATTTTTGGAATCAAAGGAATTGCAGGACCAAAAACGCCACCACCAAAAAGAATTTTTTCAGGATTAAATAAACTTACCAAGTTGGCTGCTGCCATTCCCCAATATTGGATGCAATTACTGATAACTTTTATTGCAATTTCATCATTATTTTCATACGCTCTAAACACATCATGGCAAGTAACTTCTTTTAAAGATTTATTTCTCAACTGACCATTATAATTCTTTTTTTCTTTTAAAAATTGTTGCGCCTGTTTTGCAATTCCTTCACCCGAAGTATAATGTTCAAAGCAGCCACACTGCATATATTGTTCTTTAAAAGGCGGACGCAAAGCCAACCATCCAATAGCTCCGGCAATATCATTTGATCCACGCAAAACTTTACCATTAATTAAAATCCCTGCACCAATTCCTGTTCCTACTGCAAGAAAAATTGCATCATTGCATTTTGTTGCATTTCCTTTCCATACCTCACCGAGAATGTAACAGGCACGATCATTGTCAATCGTAACAGGAATTTTTCCGGAAACTTTTTTTATTTCTGCTAATAAAGGATAATCTTCCCAGCCGGGAATATTTGGTGCCCATACTGTTCCGGTTTTCGATCGGTAAATGCCAGGAACACAAATTCCTACTGATTGAATTTCATTTCCTGCAAGTCTTGCCCCTATTGAGATTAAGCGAAAGCTATGTGTAATTAATTCAGCGACTTCACTTCCAGTTCTTTTCTGCAATGCAACAATTTTGTGGAATAAAATTTCGCCATCTTCATTGAAAACGGCCATTGCTAATTTGGTACCTCCAAGATCAAATGCTAATAATGACATACAGTTAGATTTCTTTTATGGCCGCAATTAAAGTTCTAAATTAAGCAAATCATTTTATCCAAATTTATTTTTGAGAAATAAATGAAGCAAACATTCAGCCTTATAAGCGCTTCCATTTTAAACACTTTTCCCTCTTAAAAAACTGCCGGTCAATGCTGCAAACCCCGCTACCATCGCTCCAATTAACCCCGTAACAAATATTAATAAAGAAGGACTATCAGTTTTAAAAATTAATAAAGAAACCCGGTGAGCAAGAATATGATCATTGCTAACACTGATCCATAAACTTAATAACCCCCACAACAAAAAAAGTCCGACAAAGCCGGAAATAAAGGAAGCAAGATGTCCTTGTGGAATTATAACAGGAATAATAAAAGCAACGATTGCAATGCTCCACCACGGAAAATATAAACAGGAAAGAAAACTAAAAAGCAGGATTAGAATTGTGTTTAGAAAAAATTTCATTCGTTTAATGTTGGTTAAATTATCTATTTATTCGTACAGTTTAATAATTATTAATTAAAACTCATTACCCATTTCACTTTTGGATCATTAGCATCTGAATCTCCCATTACCCATAATTGATAATACTTTCCCAACGCCCAATCGCTTACAAAGTCATCATAAAATCTGCTTCCAGGATTACCGCTTTGTCCGCCCGGATAAATGCCCCATGCTTCTGTTTCGGGTGTAAGTGAAACTACCATTCTCCAACTTGGACCATGTTGCTCATTGGCAGCATTTATGGTATTTGTTCCGCCTCCAATTGGCAAATGCAGACGACTAAAAGCATCAATGCGTGCAAGATGTTCAACCCTGGTATCTTTATATTTTGCCCATTCCATTTTACCATTTTCATCAGCATTTTTGATTACTGCACATGCATTCTTAAAAGCAGCGGTCACATCATCAGACAACGTTTCGATTTGTGGAGTGTTGATGTCATCAAAAAATCTAAAATCAGGGTATTTTTGAATATCGTCAAATAAAGTGCTTTCACTTGGCCACAATAATTCCAGGCCCGTTTTTAAAAATTCATCCTTCCATACTTTCGTTTCCAGGCTGTCCCAGGTTACTACAAACAAGGTTGCGCCCTTGGAAGCTGTATCATTCCGATAGTCCCAATTTTTAAGAATATTAAAATATTTTTTCTCCTGTGGAGAAAGCTGATCCACTTTCATATTTTTTATCAAAACAGGTGCTGCCATTTCTCCGAAAACATTATAATTGTCAGTTTGCAGTTTCATCATGTCCTGCGGAGTGATATTATTCATCGTTGCCAATCTTTTATTTATTTCAAAAGCCCTAAAGGGAGGAAAACTACCACCGAGGTAATATGGATAAGTTGTATCAGCCGGCAATTGATTAGCGCTGCTTACAAAGCCTCTTTCTGGATTGATCAAATGAGGATTTTCTCTTTGAGGAATCATTGCCTGCCATAAATAATTACTGTCTGTTCCCGGCATAACAAAATCTCCCTGGCGATACCACTTAGCGGGAAACCTGCCTTGATCCCAAATGGCAATATCGCCACTTTTTGAAGCAAAAACACAATTTTGCCCCGGTGTATGTAAATATTTTATTGCACGCAAATAATCTTTATAGTTTTTCGCCTTGTTCAATAAAGCAAACATTTTTAATTCATTACTCGGATCATGAGCTTTCCATCTTACTGCATAATTTTTTTCATTAGTATTTCTACCGCCACTGAATCTTTTATCATACATAACAGGGCCGAGATTCGTGTAGGCAACTGTATCTAAAAAGTCAGACTGACCTTTTACTTTTATGTCTTCAATTCTAAAAGTAGTAGGCTGCCAGGAGCTGTCAAACCAATACTCACGGCGGCTTTCATCTTTGAATTTCATTTCATAATAATCTCTGACGTCACGCATTGCATTTGTAAATCCCCATGCACAACTATCGTTAAAACCAATAATGATCGAAGGCGCACCCGGAAAAGTAGCGCCGTAAGCATTATAAGAAGGTGTTTTGATTTGCATTTCGTACCAAATCGAAGGAAGGTTTAATCCAAGATGTGGATCATTACATAAAATCGGCGAACCGCTTTTGGTTTTTTTGCCACTCACCGCCCAGTTATTGCTTCCATTATCAGGATTCGGTTTTTGTTCAACAATCGTTGTAGAATCTTTCTTATCATAATAAAGAGAATCAGCGGACGCAGGAATTTTTAAATGAATAGCAGGTTTTGGAAAAACCGAATCTTTCGGTACGATCGGATCTAAAGAATCCATTACAATTGGGTAAATTTTGTTAAAATCAGCAGAAGAAAAAACTGATTTGGCATTCGTCATCTCAAAATCCTTTTCATAACCAGCCAATTCAAGCGCCATATATTTCATGAAAAGCGCTGATTTTAAATTAGTCCATTTTTCCGGTTTGTATCCTAATAATTTATATTCAATTGGAAGGGTACTTTCATTTAGACTTTTAATATAGGCATTTACCCCGGCAGTGTAATTATCGCATTGGGCAAGTGATTCAGGATCTTTTTCAATTTCACTTAAAGAATTCTCTGCCGCATATACCATTCCCAATCTTCTTTTATCGCGGTCATAATCAATTGTAATTGGACCAAGTACTTCACTCAATCTTCCGGCAGCAGCGCGTGTCTGAAATTCCATTTGCCATAGCCTGAATTTTGCATGAAGGTATCCCTGGACAAAAAAAGCGTCGTTTTCATTGTCAGCAAGTACATGCGGAACAAGTCGTGCATCAAAATATACTTTTACTTTTCCTTTTAATTGCGGAAAAGAAAGTTGCGCAGAATAATCTTCATCCTGGGGTTCCGCATTTTGCCATAAGCCATGCTGAGGACTTAATAATTTACCGAGAGGAACAGGAAGAATCATAGTACTATTGAAAAACAAAATCAGAAAGATAGTAATGGCGCCAAAAAGAATGAAAGCAATTATTTTCATTAAAAATGTTTGAGATGTAAAATAAAGAAAAAGAATTTACAAAAAGTTGTACAGAAAAATTTAAGGCGCGGTAAAAAACTTACGTTCTTATCTTCGCACTCATTTTATTAAAACCATCTCTTTACTTTTTTAAGTAACGAGATAAAAAATTCAATTATTTCAGAAATGAAGAAGCATCATAATACGCAGGCTGTGCGTATTCAAACTCCCCGTACGAATGAAAAAGAACATAGTACTCCCCTCTTTCTTACCTCAAGTTTTTGTTTTGACAACGCAGAAGAAATGCGTGCCACTTTTGCCGGCGAATTAGATAATAATATTTACTCCCGGTTTGAAAATCCAAATGTTCAGGAATTGATTGACAAGATGTGTGCACTGGAAGGAACTGAGGCTGGCTTTGCAACTGCATCAGGCATGAGTGCCATCTTTAATTGCTTCATGACTTTTTTAAATGCAGGGGATCACCTTTTAAGTTGCAGCTCAGTATTTGGTTCCACTCATACGATCATTACAAAATTTTTTAAAAGATGGAACATTGAATATTCTTATGCTGAATTAAAAGATCCTGATTCATGGGAAGGTTTAATAAAGCCTAACACAAAAATGATCTTTATAGAAACACCTACGAATCCGGGATTAGATATTATAGATTTGGAATGGGTAGGAAAACTTGCAAAAAAACACAATGTAATGTTGGTGGTTGATAATTGTTTTGCAACACCGATTTTGCAAAGACCCGCCGATTTTGGAGCCGATCTTGTTTTGCATTCTGCTACGAAATGGATTGACGGACAAGGACGTGTATTAGGAGGAATAATTGTTGGGAAAAAGGATTTGATCAAGGATATCTATTCGTTTTGTAAAAATACAGGTCCTTCTATTTCTCCATTCAATGCATGGCTGCTGAGCAAGAGTTTAGAAACCCTTGATGTAAGAATTCAGCGGCATTGCGACAATGCAGAGGCATTAGTAAAAGCACTTGAAGGCCATCCAAAATTAAACAACATCAATTATCCATTTCATCCATCTCATCCAATGTATGAGATTGCAAAAAAACAAATGAAGCGCGGAGGCGGACTAATAACTTTTGATTTAAAAGGTGGCCTTGAAGGTGGTAAGAAATTTTTAGATGCATTGCAAATGCTTACGCTCACTTCCAATCTTGGAGATACTCGCAGCATTGCTTCTCATCCATCATCTACCACTCATGCAAAATTAACAGCAGAGGAACAATTAAGCGTGGGGATTACTCCGGGATTAATCCGGATTTCTGTTGGTTTGGAAAATATAGAAGATATAAAATCTGACATCCTGCAGGCATTAGAAAAATGTTCATAACACGAATGTTGAATCCTCTATTTCTTTTAAAATCTTATCCTGCGCCATTTTCAACTGTTCGGGTGTTGGAGACATTTTTTTTCTTGTAAAATTAATGTCGTCCATTGTGTTCAAAGGAATAAGGTGAAGATGAGCGTGAGGAACTTCCAGTCCAACCACACTTAATCCGCAACGTTGACAAGGAAATGACTTTTCGATTGCAGCAGAAATTGGCTTCGCAAATAATAAAATTTCTGTAAGATAAACATCAGGCATGTCTAAAAATTTATCTACCTCTATTTTGGGTATTACCAAAGTATGTCCTTCCACCAATGGATTGATATCAAGAAATGCATAAAACTTTTCATCTTCGGCAATCTTATAAGATGGAATTTCGCCTTTTATGATTTTGCTAAATATTGTCATAACGATAATTTACTTTTTCCAATTGCAGCCAAATGATTTTCATCAGGCGGTAATTTTTTCAACCCTGAATTTTATTAATCCTGCCGGCACTTTTATCTCTGCTATTTCACCTACTGTTTTACCAAGTAAACCATTTCCAATTGGTGAAGATGCTGATATTTTTTGCTCTTTCAGATTTGCTTCTTTTTCAGAAACAATTTGATAGGTAACTTGTTTTTTAGTATTTAAATTAGTCAAGGTTACTTTGGTAAGAATAGAAACCTTGCTTGTATCAATTGAGCTTTCATCAACAATTCTTGCAGTTGCAATAACAGTTTCCAGTTGTTTTATTTTTGCTTCAAGCATTCCCTGTGCTTCTTTAGCCGCATCATATTCCGCGTTTTCTTTCAAGTCACCTTTTTCCCGAGCTTCTGCTATTGCTCTTGATGCTGCCGGCCTATCCACACCTTTCATGTGCTGAAGTTCAGCTTGCATCTGATCGAATGTATCTTTTGTGACATAATTTACCTGGCTCATAAATCTTTATTTAATTTTCTAAACGTTTACAGGATGATGAAAAAAAATACAACGCCTCATTTTTACTAAGACGTTGTATGAATACAAATATAAGAAAGATTCAAACTTATTTCAAGCCTAATTTTTCTAAAAGAATTTTTGCCATTTTGTATAATGCTTCATGAGAATACCCGGCAATGTGAGGTGTTAGAATGACATTTGGCTGCGCTAATAACCAGTTCAATCTTTGGTTTTCTTCTTTGGAATAGGTTTCCAATTTTTCATTTTCCATGACATCAAGTGCGGCACCCGCAATTTTTTTATTTTTTAAAGCAGCAATTAAGGCAGCTGTATCTGTTACTTTCCCACGACAGGTAGAAATAAAATAAGGCGACCGTTCCAGGAGATTAAAAAAATGTTCATTTGCCATATGATTGGTTTCTTCTGTCAGTGGAACATGCAAACTCAAAATATCTGAGTACCTGCAAACCTGTTCAAAATTCGCTTCTTTCACATAGCCGGAACTAAAACCGAATTTATATTTATCATAGGCCAAGACAGTTACATCAAAGGAAGATAATAATTTTGCAAGCGCCGAACCAGTATTTCCAAATCCAATAATACCGACTGTTTTGCCTTCCAGTTCCATTCCACGATTGGCGTCCCTGATCCATTTTCGATCTTTAATTTCTTCGAAACTGGAACAAATCTTATTGGTCAAATTTAAGATCAAACCAAGCGTATGTTCAGCAACTGCGTTCCGGTTTCCTTCCGGACTGCTAACACACATGATACCTTTTGATTCTGCATACGGCACATCAATCAATTCCATTCCGCTTCCAAGCCGGCCTATCCATTTTAAACGGATTGCTTTGTCTAATAAAGGTTGGTCGATCGGCATTCTCGTTGTAACAATCAAGCCTTCAGCCTGGCTGATTATCGCGCTTAATTCTTCGTAAGTAATTTTTTCAGCAAAAAGAACTGAATAACCTTTGTGCTGTAAAGTATCAGTTAAATATTTGTGCGCCTTTGATGTTATAATTACCTGTTTGTTCAAATTTTTTTCTTTAATTTTTTCAGCGATTGCAACTTTTCAAAAATATTATATAGCTGCAATCATACTAATTTCAACGTTCACATCTTTAGGCAAAGTTTTTACTGCTACTGTTTCCCTTGCAGGGAAATCTTTATCAAAATACTTTCCATATTCTTCATTTACGGCTGCGAAGGAAGTCATTTCTTTCAAAAAAATTGTGGTCTTTACCACATTACTAAAATTCATTCCCGCTTCTTCTAAAACAGCCTTTAAATTTGCCATTACCTGCGCTGTTTCCTGTGTAATATTTGAAGTGTTTAATTCTGAAGTATTTGGGATCAAGGCCACTTGTCCTGATAAAAATAAAAATCCACCGGCTTTCACAGCCTGGCTGTAAGGTCCGATTGGCGCAGGCGCATTGCCTGTATTGATGATTGTTTTACTCATATTTTAATAGATTTAGAAAAAGTTTAAAGTTGCAAAACTTTCCTTCAACTAACAAACCTATTTTTGTATAAAATAAACTATGAAGATTTTTATCGTGGCAAATGAAGGGCAGCAAAAGGAATTGGAATCAATAAATTCTGTTGAAAAAGATTCATACATTATTTCCAATAATTTGCCGGAAACAGTGGATTTAAAAATTTATGATCTTTTTTTAATTTTAAAAGATTACAATGAAATTAATATTGAAATTTTTGAAAAAAAGGATGTTATCATAAATGAAGTAAGTCAAACGCTACACGAATTAAATTTGCCGGAAAATTTTCACCGCATCAATGCATGGCCAGGCTTCCTGCAAAGAAAAACCTGGGAAATCGTTTCCAACACTCCTGAAAAAATAAAAGATGTTTTAGCCATTTTTAATCGTAAAATTTTTAGCGTGAAAGATGAACCAGGATTTGTGTCGGCAAGGGTGATCAGCATGATCATTAATGAAGCATTTTATGCTGTGGGCGAACAGATTAGCACAAAAGAAGAAATAGACCTTGCAATGAAATTGGGCACAAATTATCCGTATGGACCTTTTGAATGGGCAGAAAAAATCGGCATTGAAAATATTATAAAACTATTGGAAAAATTAGCTGAAAAAGAAGAACGTTATATTCCCGCCGACGCTTTATTAAATTTTTCTATTAATCAAAAAAACTTTGGATGAACTACCTCTTAAACATACATACTACTTTGGAAAAGGCAATTGTAAATGTTAGTAATGGTCCCGAAGTCATCTGTACTTCTGTCAATTCTAATGCTCTCCAACATGCCGCTTTTTTACATACTTCAATAAACGAAATTTTACAACAAAATGACATTTTGCCATCGGCATTAAAAGGAGTGGGTGTAACAGCTGGCCCTGGTTCTTATACAGGAATTCGGGTTGGATTAGCTACTGCAAAAGGATTGTGTTTTGCATTGCAAATTCCGATGATGATGATCAACACATTAGAACTGATGGCTTATGAAGCAATTGAAAATGTTTCAAATAAAAATGGTTTATTCTGTCCAATGATCGATGCAAGGAGAATGGAAGTTTTTACTGCTGTTTATAATGTGGCATTAAATGAGGTAAAGCCGCCATCAGCAATGGTCCTGGAGGAAAATTCATTTAGTGACTTATCACAGGAACATCCTGTTTATTTCTTCGGAAGCGGAAGCTCTAAATTTGAGAAAATTATCAATTATTCCGCTAATCAAAAATTTATTCAGGCAGATATTACCTCCTCATCTTTTGCCAGCTTTTCCTGGAATAAATATCAGAAAAACCAGTTTGACAACATTGGCTATTCAAATGCATTTTATGTAAAGGAATTCCATTCCAATACTAAAACTGCCTAAAAAGAAATATTTATTTTAATATTTCCTTACAAAATATATCTATTTACAATACGTACCTTTGCCTTACAAAAAAAATGAATTCGTTTGAAAACCATTTATTATCATTTAAAATCTAATTAGAATGACAGTTACAGCTCAAAGTCACGAAACAAACCATTTAGAGCACGTGAATGAAAGTGATGCTCTCCAAAACCTGGATTATTTGAAAATTAAAAAAGCTGCTCTTGTATTGCGGGCACTTAACCATAAACTCAGACAACTGATTCTTAAAACAATTGACGAACACAAAAGAATTACCGTTACTGAGCTTTATGTAAAACTACGTCTGGAGCAATCTGTGGCTTCTCAGCATCTTGCTATTTTGCGTAAAGCAGAAATAGTAAACACAGTACGTGAAGGAAAATTTATTTTTTATACGATTAATGAAGATCGTATTGCAGACATCAACAAGTTTGTCCAGCAACTTGTTGGATAAGTTTTCGGATGGAAGTAATTTCTATAAAAAAATCTCAGCCATATTTATGACCTTTGCATAGATATGGCTGTTTTTTTAAAACCTTGATTTTATGTTTATACAACAAATTTATACCGGCTGCTTAAGTGAAGCAGCATATTTTGTGGAGAGTGATGGAGAAGCGGTTGTTATTGATCCCATGAGGGATACAGAATCTTATTTGCAAATTGCAAAAGAACATAATGCCTCAATCAAATATATTTTTGAGACTCACTTCCATGCCGATTTCATAAGTGGCCACCTGGATCTTAGTAAACAAACCGGAGCAACAATTGTTTATGGACCAAATACAAAGGCAAACTTTCCATTTCATCTTGCAAAAGATGGTGAGGTTTTTAAAATTGGGAAAATAACCTTACAAGTAATTCATACCCCTGGTCATACTTTAGAATCAACCTGCTATCTATTAAAAGACGAATCCGGAAAACCGTTTTGTATATTTACCGGTGATACTTTATTTGTTGGAGATGTAGGAAGGCCGGATTTAAGCAGTGGCAACTTAACCAAAGAAGAGCTTGCATCTATAATGTACGATTCCCTAAAAAATAAAATTTTGACTCTGCCAGATAACCTGATTGTTTATCCTGCGCATGGAGCAGGAAGCAGTTGTGGAAAAAATATCAGCTCTGAAACCTATACCACGATTGGCGAGCAGAAAAAAAACAATTATGCTTTGCAGCCACAAACAAGGGAAGAATTTATAAAAGTTGTTACTGAAGATTTGCCGGTTGCTCCCGCATATTTTAGTATTAACGCCAAAATAAATAAGGAAGGTTATAAAGAATTAGATGAAATAAAATCAACAGGATTGCGGCCTCTTTCAATAAAAGAATTCAAAAACAAAATAAATGAAGGATGCATAATTTTAGATACACGTGAAGTTGGTGATTTTACCAATGGATTTATTCCAGGTTCTATTTTTATTGGACTGGATGGAAGGTTTGCAGAATGGGCAGGAAGTTTACTTTCGTTTGAAGAACCGATTATTTTGGTAACAGAAAAAGGAAAGGAAGAAGAAACTTTGATAAGGCTTGCCCGTGTAGGATTTGATAAAGTGGAGGGTTTTCTAAAAGTTGGATTTGAAGGGTGGGAAAAGGCCGGAGAAAAAATTGATTTGATCATCAATGTTGACCCGGATGAGCTTGCAATGGACATTCCATTTGACGAAAAACTAACCGTCCTGGATGTTAGAAAATTTAATGAATTTGCTGAAGGGCATGTAAAAAATTCAATAAATATTCCTCTTGCAGAAATGGTGGATGTTGCCCAGATTGCACAACTTGAAGAAGATCAGAATATTTACATTCATTGTGGAAGTGGCTACAGAAGCGTCATTGCGGCCACACTTCTCAAAAGGCATGGATATAACAACCTTAGAAATGTTTCTGGCGGCTGGACAAAAATCAGAGAGCAAAAAAATATTCCAACCAAAAAAGAAGAAAATGTATTGAATTAATTTTCAGTGATTAATTACTGCTAAATTTTACACATAATTTTTTATCTTTCTTTGCAGCATATTCACGCATGGAAAGATCACAGCAAATACGATATTTTTTATTCAGTCAATACCTTTCAGACGGGATTCGTATCACTCTTGAGATTATCATTCCCGCAATCGTTTTTTCTTATCTTGGAGATTTAGAAACCGGACTGGCGTTGTCTTTGGGCGCTTTATGTGTAAGTATCAGCGATGGTCCGGGACCTGTGGTTCATAAGAGAAACGGAATGTTGTTTTGCAACCTCTTTGTTTTCATTAGTGCGTTTCTAACCGGAATGCTGAACGGTAATCCTCTATCTCTTGGGATTCTTATATTATCCGCATCTTTTGTTTTTACCATGTTCTCGGTTTATGGAAGCCGCGCTACTTCTATAGGTTTTGCAGCTTTGCTAATTATGATTTTGCAGATGACAAAGGTCATTCCTTCAGAACAGGTGCTTAAAGAAAGTTTATTGATTTTGTCGGGAGGAGTTTGGTATATGCTGATTGCCTTATTATTTTATAAGATCACTCCATACAGGCCGGCTCAGCGCTCCTTGGGTTACTGTATTCATGAGACAGCGAAATATTTATTGATCAAATCAGAAATGTATAACCCAAAATCTGATCCGGACGAGCAATACCAAAAGCTATTACAACAACAGGTAACTGTAAATGAAAAACAAAATGAAGTAAGAGAATTATTGTTTAAAAACAGAGCGCTTCTTAAGGAATCTACACATTCAGGAAGCCTGCTGGTATTGACTTTCGTTGACGTGGTGGATTTGTTTGAGCACATCATGGCTACATGGTACGACTATAAGCTTTTAAGACAAAAATATTTTACTACCGGAATTTTAGAAGAAATATCTTTCATTATAAAAAAGATTGCCGGTGAAATGAATAATATCGGTGAAGCAATCCAGGCAAATACTTCTTATAAGAAAGAATTCGACCTGATAACTGAGTTAACTATTTTAAAAGAAAAAATTGATACATTGCCGGATCAGGGAAACAAGATGATGCTTAAAAGGATCCTCGTGAATCTTCGCAATCTTGGAGAAAAAACTGAAGCGATTTCAAAATATTTTAATGAAGATATTTCGCAAAAAGGAAATTTAAGAACGACAAAAGAGTATTCCAGATTTGTAAGTCATCAAAAAATTAACTGGCCGGTTTTTAAAAACAACCTCACATTCCAATCATCTATTTTTCGCCATTCATTGCGTGTTATGATCACGTGTGGTGCTGGTTTTTTTGTTTCTAAATTATTTCCTCACGAACATCATAGTTACTGGATTGTAATGACTATCATAATTATCCTAAAACCAGCCTTCAGCTTGACAAAGAAAAAAAATTCAGATAGGTTATTGGGTACTATCGCAGGAGGAATAGTTGGATTGTTGCTACTTTATTTTGTGCATGACAAAACGGTTTTATTTGTACTGATCATTTTTTTTATGCTGGGGACTTACACCTTCAAATTATTGAATTATATCGTGATGGTAATTTTTCTCACGCCTTACGTGTTGATCCTATTTCATTTTCTTGGA
>Ga0164242_10005766_pt1 | contig 13729 bp, 10 predicted proteins | sample OricomgcompostMG_FD_108783 | JGI IMG/M metagenome (GOLD analysis project Ga0164242, IMG submission 108783) | Miracle-Growth compost microbial communities from Emeryville, California, USA - Original compost - Miracle growth compost (MG) ...
GGTAGACCTGGCTCGCGAACGCGTCCGCCCGCTTGGAGGCTACTATGCCTTCTCTCAGCTTGCGCAACGCCCCGAGGATATGCGACAGCTCCGTGCTTCCGGGGCCGGGCACGGTCACCGGCGTGACGGGAGAAGGCGTCGCATTCTCCTGCGGTGTGAGCTGCAATGAGGAGAACCGCTTCAATAAGGAGGTCGAGTCACCAGCCTCGGTGCAGAATGACATGTACTTCTCGACGATCTTGGCATAGTACCGCTCCTGTGTTGCGGAAACGAGAAGTCTGCGCAAACGAGCCTTGGGTTGGTAAGCGCACACGGTTGAGGGGCGGAAGCCACGAACCTCTTGTCTCCTTTGCTGGGGAGCCCGAATTCGTCAAGAGGATGCTCGTTGACTGGCTTCAGTCTGCCCCAGGGTCCAGAGTTGTTCCTACCCCCGCGGCCGCCTTTCCGTTGCATGGTGTAGGCTCGATGATTGGGTGTCTGTTGACAGATGTTCGAGGATGATGTCGCAGAGAACCAACCCCCCCACCGTTATCTTATCAGAGCCCCTCCACTTGCGGGGGAAGGACGGATCCGCACGACGCACAGAAGCCCTACCAGAAGCAAGGAGTTAGGGTTGAGTAGTGCCATACCGGTCCGTATGCATCATCTTCCTCTGGTTTACGAAATATTTACCAGTTGCGACTCACACGGGTTGAGATCCAGACCCATTACTTTCTTAGTGGCATCGGCACCTCGGCCGTGGAATGTTCGGCGCCCGCATCCGAGGGACGCTCACGCGAGGGGCGCGGGGTCTCCACAGGAGCTTAGCATCCCCCGCCAGTCGTTTACCGCTAGCTACCTCGGCATGTTACCACCGGGTCTGGGCGGATCGCCGTGAGAAGCTTTAAGAACGAATAGACGGTCCTTCCCAGAACGAGATATCCCGTTCAATTTTTTTTTATAGATTCGCTTCTGTAACATATACCAGACGAGCCTATACTCCCCACACGCAAAAATGGCGAGCAGAGTAAGCCAAATCGCCGGCCACCTCAACTACCCCAAGGGCCTCCTGTCCGGGCAGGTAGCCATCATCACAGGGTCTGCGCAGGGAATTGGTGCCGAGTGCGCGAGGCTGTTTGCGAACGAGGGAGCATGGGTTGTCATCTCAGACATTGACGCTACAAAGTCCCAGAATGTAGCCGATCAGATCAACGCCGACGGCGGAAAGGCGATTGCCGTGCCTGGCGACCTGTTGAAGGATGAATACATCAAGGAGCTCGTCAAGAAGGCCGCCGAGTTTGGAAAGGGCAAGATCCACATCATCGTGAACAATGCAGGCTTCACTTGGGATGCAGTCATCCACAAGGTCGGTCGGCCCCTATCTCTCTCTCGGGTCTTACTCCCCTGCGCCCCGGGACAGTTCTCTAACCCGTCATCTAGATGACTGACAAGCAATGGGACACCATCGTCGCCCTCCACGGCACAGTCCCCTTCAAGCTCACCCGCGAAGCCGCGCCCTTCTTCCGCGTCAAGGACGGCGAGCCGCGGTGCATCATCAACATCTCCAGCACCTCGGGCCTGCACGGCAACGCCGGCCAGCTCAACTACGCCCTCGCCAAGGCCGGCGTGACCGGCATGACCAAGACCATCGCCAAGGAGTGGGGCCCTGCGTTCGGCGTGAGGTCCAACACCATCGCCTTCGGCCACATCGAGACCCGCCTGACCGCCAACAAGGAGGAGGGCGGCTTCGTCCTCGTCGACGGCCAGAAGGTCGCGCTGGGGATCCCGCAGGCCCAGAAGGCCGCCGCAGGCCCCAGCGCGTACGCCGATATCCCGCTCAGGCGGCCTGGCACCGCCACCGAGGCCGCGAGCGCGGTGTTGGCCGTGGCGAGCCCGCTGTTCGCCTATGTCACAGGTCAGACGATTAGTGTAACAGGAGGTCGGAATATTTGAGCCGCGGGAGGTTCATAAATCGGTTGGAGAGTGTAGGATAGTTTCGGTGGAAAATTATCAGTCTCCGGGTTATAGAGGCTGGACATGTGTGTGTGTGTTCCGGAGAGTGAGTTCGGTGAAATTAGCTTTTATATTGCGCAGGCAGTAAACCAATACCGTAAACGCCTTTCTCACGAGAACCTCGCAATTCCATGCATCCTCGGTAGACAAAGAAAGCCATGTCCATGTGCTCCACCGCGTAGAGGGGGGGATCCAAAGCTCCACGAAGCAATACCTCCTCTTCCTCTCGTTCGACCAGCTGCAAAAAGAACCATCCTCATTACACCTTGAGCCAAAGCTGTATCACTCCCTTGGCGTACTCAACAATTTCCTCCCCACCAAGCTTGCTCTCGCCGTATAGCCGGTCCACAAAGGTGATGGGCACCTCAGCGATAGTGAATCCCTGGCTCTTGGCCGTCACCGCGAGCGCCATCTGCATAGAGAACCCGCGAACATCGGTGGTCTCGAACAGCGTCTCCAGCACGGCGCGCTTGTAAAGGCGGAAGCTACCGGTCAGGTCGCTGACGCCGGGGCGCAGGACCGTGTCGGCGAAGATGTTGGCGCCCTTGCTCGTCAGCTTGCGGCGCAGGTCCCAGCCGAAGACGCCGCCGTCTCCGGCGTAGCGCGTGCCCGTCACGATGTCGAAGTTGCCCTCGCGCTGCCGCGCCACCATCTGCGGGATGAACTTTGGGTGGTGGCTGAAGTCGGCGTCCATGATGATGATGTAGTTGCCCTTGGCGAACTTGAGGCCGTGTACGTATGCGGTGCCTAGGCCGAGCTTGCCTGTGCGTGTCTGTAGGTTCACGTGCGGCGCGTAGGCCTTGACGAGCTGCTTGGCGACATCTTGGGTTCCGTCGGGGGAGCCGTCGTCGACGATCACGAGTTCCCAGTTGAGGTTGCTTAGGTAGGGGGTTTGCTGGTTAGCGAGGTGGCAAGGGATGGGAAGGGGGCCCCGTTGGGGAATGGGAGGGAAGGGGTTGCCTCACTTCTCGGTGAAGGTGCGGTTGAGCAACCAGGTGACGATTGGGAGGTTCTGTCGCTCATTGAACGTTGGCAGGATCACCCTATGTAAATGTTCATCAGCAAATTGGCCATCCCAGCGTTATCATGGATCCGAGCGCGTACGAGTAAAGGTCCTTGCCATCCTTGCCAGCGGACTTCTTAGGAGCCATTGGGACGAGAGTTCGGACGTAAAAATTATAGGTGTAAGTAAAGGTTAAGGAGTGTCGAGAATCAAGAAAGTCGCGTCAAAGTCGAGCAAACGTGGAATAAATGGCTAAGAAGCTGATGGGTTCGCGATAAGATCCACATCTGGGAAGCTGTCCTTTCTAGGCGGCCTGTGAAATTGATTAAGCTAGCTCAGCCCCTGAATCACTGGACCGTGCGTTTTTCAGCCACAAATACGAAATCCACTGATGAATTGTAAGGAGGCATTTTGTCACGAGCCAAAAGCATGTGGAATATAGGTAGTAAAAAATTGTCCAATATGTTCCGTGTTTCGACAATTTGTCCCGCATCTACTCTACCCATACTAAAGTCTTACTTTCATGGTATCTATGAATTCCTGTGAGACTCGACCAACCCTAGGTGGTATTGGTATCCCTCGCTCCTATCTTGCCAAGCTGCAATCTCCTAAAGAGGAGACGCGGAGCTGTCATGGCTATTTCGTTCGAATCCGTACCAGACCAACGTGAGTCTTGGTTATGGATCTAATGCGACACCGAGCATGCTGCCTTCGGGCCAGCATCTCATATCCGATTCCAATCAGCTGGCCGAGTGGGACGAAAGATTGGTGTTACTCCTCGCCCTCGAGTCTGCCTTTCCCCAGCTCCTCCAGCTTCGCAAACTGCTGAAGCTCATGGTCTTTCCAAACTTCCTCCCTTCTTCGCTTCCCTGGCTCCAGTGGCCCCTCACAACAGCATGGTCGTCCAAGATGTCCATCGTGCGCTTGATATACTTCCAGACCTCCATGCCAAAGACGAATACGATGGTCATCGCGACCACAACGCCCCATTCCCAGCTGATGCCGATGTGCTTGAACACCTTGGTGTTCAGCACCGGGATGTACACCACGGGGAAGACGCTGATGGCGCCCAGCGTGACGGCCCAGAAGAGGAATTTGTTCTCGTACAGGTCCTTGAAGAGCGGGAACTTGCTCTTGTCGTCCGGGTTCAGCCGGAACAGGCTGCGGCGGATGTTCTTGAACTCCCACGCGCTCAGCAGGATCAGCCACGTGAGCTCTGCGAAGACGGCGGCGCGGGCCCGGAAGACGGGGATGCAGCTTTCCGAGTACTCGCGGTTGCAGTCGAACCCGAGCTTGCCGTCGTTGGCGCCGTAGATGACGATGACGAAGGTCATGAGCGTGCACGTGCCCATCAGCACGCCGTACACCATCATGTCGACGAGGATCTGGTTCGTGAAGACGCCGCGGTCCTTGTTGTGCGGCGGCTTGCGCATCACCTCGCGGCTGGCCTTCTCCCGGCCCAGCCCGAACGCCGGGAACGACGACGTCAGCATGTTGATCCACAGGATCTGCAGCGGCGAGATGGGGAACACCGAGTACCCCGAGTCGTCGCGGAACCCGAGGCCCGCGATCAGCAGGATCACCTCGCCGACGTTGCTGCTCAGCAGGTGCAGGATGAACTTCTGCACGTTGTCGAACATGCGGCGCCCTTCGCGGATGGCCGCGACGATGGAGTTGAACTTATCGTCCGTCAGCACGATCTTGGCCGCGCTCTTGGCCACGTCGCTCCCCGTGCCCATGGCGATACCGACATCGGCCCTGCTGAGCGACGGTGCGTCGTTGACGCCGTCACCCGTCATGGCCATGAAGGCGTTCCGCCGGCGCAGAGCCTCGATCATGCGCGTCTTCGTCTCGGGCGCGCAGCGCGCGATGACCAGCGGGAGCTCTTCCATCTCGTCAATCTGGGCGTCGGTGAGCTTGTCAAAGTCCGTCGCCTTCTGCACACACGAGTTGGCTATCGAGGCGGGGAGGATGCTCAGGTCGTGCGGGATGATACCCACTTCCTTCGCGATCGCCTTGGCCGTCTCCGGGTGGTCGCCCGTCAGCATGTGGACCTTGATGCCGGCCGTTGAGCACTCCCTAATGGCCGAGGTCGTCTCGCGGCGCGGGGGATCGTAGATCCCGGCAAGGCCGAGGAGGATGAGGTCGCTCTCCACGCGGGCGCGCAAGGGGTCATCGCCTTGGGTCACGTCGTTCGGGTTGGTATGTTCCTGGAACCGACCGTCCCACTCGCGGTAAGCTATCGCAAGGACACGCTGGCCCTGTGAGGCAAAGTTGCTCATCTGCTCAAGAACCTTCTCCTTCACGTCCTCAGTGATCTCCTCCCGGGCATCGCCAATTCCAAGGTGGGTGCAAAGGTCGAGAACGCGCTCTACGGCGCCCTTCGTGAAGACATAGCTATTCTTGCTGTTGATGGCGTCCTCGGCATTGTCGGGGGGATTATACACCACGGACATGCGCTTTATGGAGCTATCAAAGGGGAACTCGCCAACCTGCTTCCACCCAGCCTGCTGGAGCGGCTTCCGGCCGAGCTGGAAGCGGTGAGCGAAAACTTGGAGGGCGATCTCGGTGGGTTCGCCAGTGGTCTGCCACTTATCTTCCTTCTCGTCGTACCTCACCGTGGCGAGGTTGCAGAGGGCCGCAGAGAGTAGGAACATCCTGAAGTCGGGAGTCACCTCGGCCTCCGGCTCCTTCTCCTTAGTGGCGTGCTGGTTTAGCTTCTCGTCGGGGACATCGAACTTGATGGCTTGGGTAGTCCGCTCCTCGTCGTAATCCCTCTTCTCCGGCTCCTGGGGTGTTTTGGACTCCCCTTCCGAGCGAGTCACTGTCCCAGCGGTCGGGTTACTGGGATCCATTGAGTCCCGGACTGTGTAAATATTGGACTTGGGGAGCCAGGCTTTCTTCACGATCATGGCTCCCTGGGTGAGCGTGCCGGTCTTGTCAGAGCAGATATTTGTAACCCCTCCCAGAGCCTCGAGAGCGGACAAATCGCTAAAGGTAAAGTTAGAGACAAGTTTTCCATCGGACGGTCAGACAACAGGGGTGATTGAGTTTCGACTTACCGAACAACAACATTAGCCTTGCGCATCACGGTAGTGGCAACGACCATGGTGATGGTCAGAACAGCAACCAGCGACTCCGGAATAATGGCAATACCGGTCGAGATGGCATAAATGACGACCTCGTTTGGCACGGAGAACCTATTAACGGCAAACACGACCACGGCCAGAATCAGAGCGCAGAAGAAGAGGAAATAGGCTAGCTTGGACAACTTGATCTGCAACGGAGTTCCCTCGGTCAGGCCCAAGAACTTGCCGAAGAAATCGTACGCGCGCCTCGCGCCACCGACGATCGGCTGCTTCTTGCCGTACTTCTTCCAGTTCATGGAGCGACCGGCCTTGCGATTCTTCTTGGAGGTCGACGCCGCGATCTTGCCGACCTCGGTGGCCATGCCGGTCGAGATAACGATGCCCCTCCCGCGGCCCTTCCGGACGACGGTGGTAGCGTACGAAATGTTGACGCGGTCGCCGATTCCGACCTCGTCCGCCGTCTCGGCGGGCTTCTCGGTGCCCGGCACGAGGATGTCGTTGTCGATCACCTTCTCGACGGCCATGGCCTCTCCGGTGAGGGACTGCTCGTCGCAGGTCAGGTTCATGGCCTCGAAGATGCGCAGGTCCGCGGGCACGGTGTCGCCCATCTTGAGCATGACGATGTCTCCAGGGACGACTTCGGCGCTGCGCAACAGGTGTTAGTCTATGTCTACCGAGAGATAGGGGAGAGGGTGCGTACTTTGGGATGACAATGATCTTTCCGTCGCGAATGACACTGGCGCTTGGAGAAGAGAGCGCCCGGAGGGCATCCATTTTCTTCTCAGCGCCGTATTCCTGGTAGAAGCCGATTGAAACATTCAGGATGATGACAGCGGCCAACACTCCGCCTTCGATATAATCCTGGATGCCAAAGCTAAGGGCCATGGCGAAAAAGAGGACCTGTAACAGGGGGCTCGGATTAGTTGGCTATCATAACCTTGGATTACTCCAGTCAGGTGAGGGGGGGTTCATACCAATATCATGGCATTGCATAGTTGCCGTATAAAGATGGTGTACCACGGAATGGCACCAGCGATATCCAGTTCATTAGGGGGGTATTTCTCGGCCGACTCCTTGACTTGGGCCGATGAGAGGCCCGTGTCTACATTGGTACCAAGAGCGTCGGCCACCTCTTGGACCGACAACAGAAAAGGGTGCTTCTCGAACTCAGCCGCCATGACTTATAGCGATTTCAAGACGGTTCGGGGGTGGTATCATTTGCAAGAGGCCCTTTGAGGCTTCAAACGAACGACAGAGGTTGGTAGTGGGAAGATTGAAGTTTGGAAACTGGTATCCGAGGAGTTATAGTCGGTAATGTCGAAGGGGGACATCTGCAAGTATATAACCACGGGTGAGCGGTACCGGAATGCTTGCAGCCAAGACAACCAAGACTTTGTTATCTTGTCGCGCCTTCTTGGCGTCTTCGCCTCCTGCTTCCTCTTGTTAGTATGGGACTTTTGCCTTGAACTCTCCACTGCGAGTTTCCCAGGTAGTACGAAGGGGCCAGTTGAGTCAATTTCACAGTCGTAGTTCTTGGTTCGGTGGCTCTATTATAGATTTCTATCTATGCAACATCAAACCTAAACATGAGGCTCCCGCATTGATTTGAAGTGCTCCCTCAATTGACTTTTTTTGGCCCGAACTAGTTTCTCCAACTACCAGGTAGGTACTTCCTCAGCCAATCGTCGAGTGTGCATTCTCCCCCGTCGTCTTGACGTCAGAAGCTTGACGCCGTCGAGAGGCGCTTCCGGGTGGACTATATCAGATTGGCCACCCTTGTGTGTTTTTGCCTGCGGAGTCATTCACGGCTATGCACGCCGCCCGATGAATCAGGAGATGTTCCAATTGCAGGGCACTTAATCCGGAGACACCGGCATTACCCTATGCAAGTTAGGCAAGCCAGCGGCTATCAAGGCCTGGTAAGCAAGTAAAGTAGGTTGCCATAGCTGTGTCTTGGTGATATTCCGTCGGATGTTGACCTGAACGGTGGAAGATTCTGGAGAAAACTATGACGTCCTTCCCCTCCCCGCTCGTACCTCCACTAACAGAGAGGCTGACTTCCAAGCCCGCATGGTCCGACCTTGGCCCACGTCGAGGCGCCTCTGAGCTCCTAGTGCGCTACTTAGATCCCAAGATCCCTCGGTGGCTTGGTCTTGGTATTGAGGCGCAGCGGGTCGCCCTGTCGCCCTGTCCGGGATGTGGCAGCCAAGCTGCCGGCCCCGGACATGAGTGCTGGAGCACCTGATTGAACCGGTGTTTCGGAGGGGGCGGGGCGGGGGAGGATGAGTATTTGTGGGGAACGAGCGAAAGCGGAGTTGAGCACGCAACCGATGCGCCAAGAGAGCCGTGCACTAACGCTACATGTGCCCGCCCACGTTGTCTTGGCGAGGTCATTAGAGAGGGAAAAACGTGTGGCGGGAAACCGTATTTGAGTCGATGGTACTGGTAGGAGATGCCGGGAGGAATGCCGCCGCTGAGATACTTGCAGAGATGGATGCCACTGTCTCCTCCTGTGGTGAACATCCACACACAGGTCGGACCCTGGAGCACTTCTGGTTAAGATGCCAATGACGCCGCGTCAGGGAAGTCGTATCGACAGGTCGTCCGTAGAGCTGTCGACATCAGCCTCCAGATTGACAGTAACCCGGATAGGGCCTACCCTGAGCCGCGCAGTCCTAGCCGACGGCATTTGGGGAACTGTGCTTCTTGGGTGCTTGACAGTGCCCTTCATGATCCCTCTCTTCTCTCAATCCATGTTGGTACCAGTCGCGTTGACCTTTCGGCACTCTCCCAGAGAGGCGAGAGGCTATCCATGGGCCATTGGGAGTCACCAAGTTGTCGATTGGACAGTAAGCGGAAGCAATTGTTGGGAAAGCAGAGGAAGAGTCTTCTCCAAGGGACTTCCACGAGCGTGGTTGTGCTCTGTTGGCGAGGTAACCGGCGTGTGACCTGACTGACAGATCTATAATAGGTACGGATACCTGGCTGGCAATTGAAATACCACGAGAAACGCAGAGCCTCTCGCTCTCATCGGGATGGCCATGGATAAGAAAGATAAGAAAGAAGCTTGACGCCGAGACAAGAAAACACATGAACCGGGGAAACACGCTAAACCCGATGCGTCCAAGGGAGACGGGAATCGTGGTTCAACCGCTCTCCCATCTTCTGCGCTGCAAATCGATGTACCGGTCCAGCTCCTCCCTCCCTCCCTCCTCCAACCCACAGCTCCCCAGCTCCCTCCTCCCGACCCGCTCGGCCCAGCTTTCCCACCTCCACGCCGCCTCTGGTTCCGTCATTCCGACCATCTGATTCGCTCGTGCTACCGCATCTTTGCTCAGACTGTGCGATGGATCTCTTTTCCGTGTGTGCCCCAGAAACGGGACCTTTCCCCCATCTTCGAAACCCTCCCTCACTCACCTTCACCTCTCACCCTAAACTCCGAAGCTTTTCCTAATCGCCTCGCAACCACACCCCTTCCCCATCGATTTCACCCCGAATTCCCATCCCCGATTGTCGATTCTCCCTAGGCGAATCTAGAGCGAGGTTCACTTTTTGACTCCCGGCTATCCGTTGTTTGCTACTGCTACGGGAACTTGCGTATTACGTCATCAACGTCATGGCTGGGGCAGTTGATCAAGGTGAGCCACCCAATTGCTATGAGATGTCGATTCTACCACGGATGTGATGGACAAGCTCGTACTCAATGGCCCCGGGTTGTCAATTGGGGAAATCACAAGTCTCACCTTTCACGCCGGGCCCTCACCCGTACCACCCCCGGCCCCCGTCCTAAGCAGTCGCAGCGCTGACACCCGCCACTTTTCACCGGCCTCATAGTCGCCGCTCAGGAACTCACCTCCCAGGAACACGCCTCTCAGGGGCTTGCCGCCGCCAAGGGAGAGTCCGGTCCTCCGGCACCCGCCGTTTCTGACTTGGCGGAACCCGCCAAGCCTCCCCTGGAGGCCCATGTAACCCAGCCTGCCGAAGGAGCTGGCAACAACCTGGCCCAGCAAGGAGCTCCGGCAATCTCGTCAGAGGCCCCAAAGTCGGACATCGCCCCCGCAGAGGCGGCCCCGGCTGAGGTTCTCGCCAATGGCAGTGAGCCCGGCGCAGGGGCGCCCCGGGAGCCACCCACCATGACGGGAGCGCTGCAGGACGGGACCGTCCCAACAGCCCGATCGCCTAGCCCCGCCAACCTCCCGGCCGTGGCCGCCGTTGGAGCGCCCGTGATCACCGACGCGCCGGCGGCTGCTGCTGTTGCTCCTGAGCCCGCCGCCGCCGAAAAGGCCAACGGCGAACTGCCCCGGCCCGCCGAGAGCGTCGAGGAGAAGCCACCGGCGCCGGCAGCAGAGGAGCCCGCCGTCCAACAACCCGGGGACAAGCGGAAGGCCGAGGACGCGTCGCCGACCAACGGCGACGCGGCGGCAGGCAAAAAGGCCAAGACGGACGAGGTCGCCGAACGCGGGGCCGCCACAAATGGCGCTAACGGTGCCGGGCCGAAAAAGTCTGGCCGGCCGAAGAAGAACAAGGAGGCCGCCCCGCCGGCTGGGCGGACGGCGCGTAAGACTAGGAGTCAGGGGCCGGCGGACGCCTGAGGGGTGCGCGCGGAATAGTTGAGGGGAGGTGGCTGTTGAGTTTGAGGTGGTAACGACTTTCTCCTTCTTAATCCGGGTTCCTTGTATGAAACGATTTTACGGTCGTCAGGCTTGGGCATCTTGGATTTGATAGGCGGGGTATCGGCGAGGGCTATCGCTCTCATAGGTTGGTTGGCTGATGGAAAATATAGGTTTCATTTGTTTGGTTTGATAGCTCCTTATCCGGAGAGCAGAGCTGCGCTGTGGGTTTCGCTCCTTGGCGTCTCAGTGGTGGACAAATGGAGGGCTTCGAGCTTACCAGCCTTTTGTTGTCGACGGTTGTATATACGGAGGCGGAACTTGCACAAAAATCTGCAATGCCAATTGATTTCTCAATCCTTTTACATTTGACCGATCTGTATGAGCAAGTTTAGCAAGTGAAAAGCTTGGCAGCTGGTATCTTACAGGAGGCTCTTATTCCGGCAGTCCCTGATCAGTTAGCCGTACCGGTCGGTACGGTCTTCTGATAGGAAACTAACTCCTTTGGACTTACAAAGTCCGAATATGACCTCAAATTTGCGCATTATAATCTTCAATCCCCGTCTAGAGACAGTAAACAAATGCTGCATTACTCTACCTCTAGGGCCATAATGTAGTATTAAAGACCTATTGACCGCCTCGCCGGGATCTTTGGATACCGGAGGAGGAAGTCCCCTAAAGCATCACCCCTATTGTAGAAAGTGAGCCCGTCCACGATGCAACTCAAGCCCGCGGCTCTCATCGCGGCAGCCATTTTGAGATACACGGTGGAAGCGCGCTCTTGCGACGATGATCTCACCGTACAGACCGACGGCGGTGTGGTCCACGGCACGGTCGACAGCACAACACCTGCCGTACGTCAGTTTCTCGGCATCCCGTACGCACAGCCACCCGTCAACGAGCTGCGATTCGCGCCGCCGCAACCGGCGCTGCCGTTCGGGGAGTTACAGGCGAAGGAGCTTCCCCCGAGCTGCATGCAGTACCTGAGCGAGGTACCCAACGTCTATGTCAACGAGGTCCTCGAGTTTAACCTCGGCGGGCTGAACGGGTCCACGGGCCCCATCAGCGAAGACTGTCTGACCCTCAGCATTTGGGCGCCGCGCGGGAAGGCAACAAAGGACCTCCCTGTCCTGATCTTCTTCTACGGGGGAGCATTTACTACTGGTGGTACTAATGTGCCGTACCAATTGCCACAGCAGTGGATACAGCGGACACAGAGCCACATCGTGGTGGCTTTCAACCACAGGGATAACATCTTCGGCTTCCCCAACGCTGCTGGTCTCCCCCTGGAGGAGCAGAATGTTGGCCTCCTAGACCAACGACTGGCGATCGAGTGGGTGCGTGACAATATCGCAGTTTTTGGGGGAGACCCTAAACGGATTGGCATTTGGGGTCAGAGTTCCGGTGGCGTTGCCATTGCATATTACAGTTATACCTACATAGACGACCCTATCGTGAATAGTCTCATCATGGACTCCGGCAACGAGTTCATAGACATCCTGACGGTAGACCCAACCCACGGCAACTTTACATTCGTGGCGTCACAGCTGGGTTGCGGCAACCTCAGTGCCGCCGACGAGCTCTCATGCATGCGCCAAGTCGATGCACAGGCCCTCGAGGACTTGATGCACACGTACTACGACGCAGGCACAACACCCATACTCACCTTCTCCCCCATCGTTGACAACCGCACCGTCTTCGCGAACTTCACAAGCCTCGCCCACACCGGAAAGATAGCGCGCCTCCCTGCGCTGATCGGCAGCAACGCCCAAGACGGCGTGCCCTTCGTGCCGTACAGCCCGGACGGCATCGACACCGCGCTCGTCGACGAAACGACCAGCGTCTGGTTCTTCTGCCCGACGTACGAGTCCGCCAAGGCCCGCATCGTGGCCGGCACGGGGCCCGTGTACCGGTACCTGTACGCAGGCAACTTCACCAATATCAGCCCAAAGGGCTGGATGGGCGCGTGGCACGCGGCCGAGATGCCGCTCGTGTTCGGCACGCACCCGCTGTACCGCGGGAACTCGACGGAGCTAGAGTATGCGACGAGCCACGCGATGCAGGACGCGTGGCTTTCCTTTGTGGCGACGGCGGGGGAGAAGCCGTCTGTGGAGGGGTGGGATGCTTGGGATGAGGTTGAGGGTGGGCGGGTGGTGGAGTTTGGGAACGGGGTTGCGGCGAGGTTGATAGATACTACGGAGATGGAGGACGACTGCAGTCCGTTGTCGTAGGGGTGAGGTGTATGGTTTTTAAAATGAGAAAAGAGGGAAGAACGATATATGAGGCGCGTCAGGTCATTGCAAAGCACAGCGGATCCCTGCTTTGTAGGTCCGATTTTGCCTATAAATAAGTATTCCCTGTTCGCGCAAAGCACTTAGATAAAGTACGAAGGTAAGGCAGGAAGTTTGTAGGTAAGTACATGACTGAATTAGGAAAGTCCCGGGACTCCCCTGCGACTCTCTCATGACCGCCTCGAGGCTGCCTTAAGACTACCGTAGGGTGGCCCCCCGTTTGCCCGACTATCGTCCTTAAACTCAAATCCCCTTCCTTAATGCCTACCTAGCTGCATACTACACTGACACCGCATATTTTTGGAGTATCTCAGTATCAAGCACAACATCCTCTTCAAGATGGTTGCTTGGGGCCCAGAGAAAGCAGTTGGCAAACCCTAAAGATAACGACTCGCCAGTTACATGGTATAATGCTGTGTTTCTTGCATCAAGCCCAACGCCTCGCGTGATCTTCATAGTCTGCGTACGGGTTGCTTCAAGAGCCGGCCCTTGTTGAAGCGCTCGGGTTCGTGCTCGCGTAGTTACTCCCGGAAGAAAAGCCATAGGAACTCCCATCCATTTCTCGATGGTGGTCTGTTGCAATTGCCTTTCCAGCTTGACAAGAAGAACCACCTTTACGTTAAAGCGAGACGCGTCAAACAACCATCTTACCTTATTTCGTAACGAACGCTAACTTTGAGAGACCCTAGCTCTCGTTGTTATCAGCACGTGGTTTGTGGAGATTAGCGCTGGCGCTGCACAACC
>Ga0164242_10005767_pt1 | contig 13729 bp, 6 predicted proteins | sample OricomgcompostMG_FD_108783 | JGI IMG/M metagenome (GOLD analysis project Ga0164242, IMG submission 108783) | Miracle-Growth compost microbial communities from Emeryville, California, USA - Original compost - Miracle growth compost (MG) ...
CGTTTTTTATAAACAGCTTTATTGCAATAAACCTTAAAATAGTTCCATTAAAGAAGGCTGCACAAGTCAAAACTATTTATCTTCAGATTATCCCCAAGTTCCTTTGGCTCATAAGGTTATATTTCTTATTCTCATTTTATTTTCAGGGTCTTTATAGCAGGGATTCTGTCAGCAACATTGTTTTATATTATTGGCGATTTACCATTCGTTAGCTTTAATTAAGGAGGCAATCGTTTTAGGTTCTACTTATATCGATTGGATAAATGGATATCAGCATTAGGGTTTTAAAACCACATTTAGCGAGTCTTGTCACGATTTAAGTTTTTGTAACTAAGCCTTTATAATCGTCATTAATAAAATAGCACCTTCATAATCAACAATAAGCAATCATTCTCTTTCTTTATTAGTGTTCATAATGCGCCTGATTAAAAACTAATTAAGTCCAGTTAAATCCTCTGCCGGCAAAACTTTGTCCATAACAATAATTTTATTATCATCGGATCGAAGTTGAGATATCAAAATGTCTGGTTACTATGGCTATTAAATCATCCAAGCCCGGATTTTTGCCAAATTTACCCACCATAAACAGTAAGATTTCAGCGCGTCATTTGTTTTGCCATTGCAATACGTGGCGTTTTCCAATGCATAAGTTATGCTCCGGTCCCTCTTCCTTTTTTATTATTTTCAAGGTTCGCTTTTGCAAACGGTTTACTTTCATTATCAAGGTCAATGTTTTAAGGTCGGATTTTCTTAATTTAATTTTAATCCATTCGTACCTTTTCTCAATCTTTCTTATTTTAAGCTTAAAGCATTGACAAAGTTTTTAATTTTGTCAATCGTGACAGCCCCATACTGGGTAACATCCTTTTATATAGAATGAATCAGGGGTCTACGTCAATCAATTAATAGCCAATACCCGGACATTAATATCCCCCGATTTAACCCTTGGCACAGTGATTTTCAACCCGGCATCCGTTTGTTTCCAGGAAATCTTCCCACCTGACAACAGCTCCACCTTCTGAATTTTTTTAAAATCACCAGCGTTCAGCGACTGAATCAGAACACGATCTTCCAAAAGACTATTTAAGAATACATAGAGAGTGGCAGAATTCCCCTGCCCTTTCTCAGTAAACCTTATTTCAGGTATGATATCTTTGGAAGTGTTATCATTTATGACGTCTTGCATCCCATGAACCAAGGAAATTTGTTCCTTTTTCCCAATGCTTTTTTCAGGATGCACGGAAACTATTTTCTCTAAGGATATTTTCCAGGGATGTGTCCCATAAATGGCCTGGCCGTTTTTCTTCATCCAATAGCCTATTTTTACCAGCCTACTTACAGCACTGTCCGGAAAACGTCCATCTGCTTTGGGGCCAATATTTAATAAATAATTTCCTCCATTACTCACAGTTTCTGTTAATTGACGAATGAGTAATTCTGGGCTTTTCCATGAGGTGTCATATTTGTTATAGCCCCATCCTCCGCTCATGGTGACACAGGATTCCCAGGGATGCAAATTAATTTTACCCCCGATCTTTTGTTCTTGAACGGTATAATCTCCCAGGCCATTTCCGATCCGGCTATTGACAATACAATCTGGCTGAATAGAATGAATGAATGCTTTTAGTTCCCTACTTTGAACCTTGGTGATGAGTTCCGGGGTATCAAACCATAAAACGCCAATGGGACCATATTGAGTCAAAAGTTCTTTTATCTGAGGCAAGACCTTTCGGTGAAAATACTTATCCAAATCCTTCCCATCTTCATCAGGATAATCCCATGTATTACTGCGTCCGGCTTTGACGGGCCAATTTGTCGGCACATCGGGATCCTGCCAATCGCGGCCTAAAGAATAATAAAAACATAGTTTAATCCCGTATTTTTTGCATGATTTTGCAAGAAGCGCCATAGGGTCTTTATGCCACGGCGTCATTTTTACTATATTATAACTACTGGAAGGGGAGTTATACATAGCAAAACCGTCATGATGCTTTGCAGTGATAACAATATATTTCATGCCTGCATTCTTCGCCCTGCTGACCCATTGATCAGCGTTAAATTGATTTGGATTGAATCTTTGAGCAATAGTTCCATATGTTTTCCACGGAATTCTTTCATACAACATAAAATGCTCATTTCCCTTATAACGGTGACCCTGCCAATCCCCAGCCGTAACAGAATATAACCCCCAGTGAACAAAGAGGCCGAATTTTGCATCTTTCCACCAGTCAAGATGCTGTGCACCACAATAGTTAGTTGAAAAACAAAAGCTTAACAGTATGATTATGGCCATCACCTTCTTTTGTATTTGTTTCATAATCATTTTTTTACAGGAGCAATCCATCTATTAATTTTTTATTTAACTAAACCCTGTTCATTATTACTACATTGAATGTAATGAAATATTTGAATAATTAGGTTGTTTATTTAATTATTAGCGTGTCAGTCTGACCTATAATCTTTCCATATTGCGATGCACTTTTGCTTGCTGAATTCAACTGGACAAAATAAATACCAGCTGGTAATCCACTGGTCGGGAAACTTATTCTACCCGAACCATCCGCGGCGACGACTCGCTGGTAAGCTAGCTGACCTGATGCATTAAAAACTCGCAAAATCAAATCTGTTTTTGCATCTTCCGGTACTTCCAATACGACATTTTTACCGCGCTCAGCGGGATTGGGATACATTTTGAAAACAGTTTCTCCTCCTGCAGCGTAATTCACCACGACCACGTTACTATAATGTCTGGTGCCATTTTTTGCCTCCTCCTTCAACCGATAATAATTCAGGCCAATACTTGGCCATGTATGAGTAAATCGATAGTTGTGCGTCCCACTCACAACAGTCTGACTTCCTGCCTTTGAAAAGATTTTACCATCGTTGCTATGCTCAATTGTAAAAAAAGTGGAGCTATTCACACTATAGGCCTTCCAACTAAGGGTGACTTGTTTATTGCTTAAGGTAGCCTGTAATGGACTGAATTCAACGGGCAGCGCCGCTGCGCTCATAATCCCCTTAAAGATTTCCAGTTGTGGTCTGTTTGAAATAGTTGCGGCATTACTAGAAAAAAATGAAGCATCTGATGTCCCATTCACTGTTGTTCCGACTATTGCAAGGGTTAGCGTTCCGTCCTCAGTGAGCAAGTCCTGAATATCCTCATGGATCGTCCAAAATACAGTCCCTGTCTTTTTACTGTCTATAGTCCCTAATAAACTATCTGTACCGGGTTGATTATTCCAAGTAATCTCCTGCTCCTTCCAGTTGCTGTCATGACAAAGCCAGAGTTGCCATTGAGTGGCCAAAACGTTGCTGTTGGCTGCATTTATATGTAAGGTCAACCGGATGCTATCACTTGCACCTGAAAAATTATCAGGTACAAACTTCAGAAAACTGATCCTATTATAACCGCTTATATCTTTTTTAACGACAAGTATTGAATCTTTTCCAAAATTCACATTTTTGTTGCCACCATCACGGACATAAGCATCCGCCTCAGGTAAATAAGCACCCACGCCGACACCAATCTCTGTGGATTGATCTTGACCGCCAGCCTGGTATAACACCCTGGCTTTTATTGCATACAGGCCGTCTTGGGACGCCTGCCAATTGTAATGATAAGGCGCCGTAGCGCTTTCACCAATTTTATTACCATTGGCATAAAATTCCACCTTAGAAATCCCTGTAGTGGAGGCAATGATAGCCCTTATATCAATTGTGCTGCCACTTGTAAATGAACTGTTATCCAATGGATAACTGATACTGACGGCTTTTTGAACGATCGTTAACGGATCGGAAGTAATTACCGCGTTATCTTTTCCTGTCGCTTTAAGCACCACGGTATGACTTCCGGCAGGGACATTTTTCCAAACAAAAGTAAATGGCCGAGTCGTGGACTGCCCTATTTTTGTGCCATCAGCAAAAAATTCAACCTTTTGAACACCAGCTGGTCCATATGCAGACCCATTCAAAATAACTGAATCAATACGATCCGGATCGCCTTCTCGTGCCACACGGACTGCCCAATTTTCCCTTAAATCAGATGGATCCGTTGTTGGCATTGGTAAATTCAATGCAGCAATTTCTTGGTATACATTATTGTCTACAGGTAAATTCCACCTTTTAAAGAAGGTCGTTAGGTCCTTGCCACTGATTTCGCAGGCATAAAGCATCAAGTGACGAATTTCTGCCGCATCTCCGCTCGGCACAATCTTTTCATCCCTGGTCCTTTTGTGCAGTTTATGATAAAAAGAATCCCCGAAAGCCATGCCCAATTGGTTCCACAGGCCCAATTTTACATAATTGGCACTGGTGTTATAATTTTTGTCCGATGCGGTATCTTCCAGGTACTGCATTGTTTTATCCCAGTCTGAAGAAGCCATTCCCATTGATCCCGGGTGGAAAAAACGTTTTGCAGCCATGGAATAGATATTGACGGTGACTTCCGTACAGGCCGACCAGCTCCAGGGATACTGTTGATGATGGTGTCCGATTTCATGAAATATGCCCCATCCGCCTTCACCATCTGAGATATACGTAGGATCAAGGATCCAGCGGATGCTGCCAGTTGGAATCCTTACCCTACCATAGGATGTAGCATCGGGATTACCGCTGGCCTTTTCCAGCAGCATGAGCTTATTACCATAAGCGGGCGCATGCACCGGGCTGCTATAATCCAAACCGCTAATAGCATCTTCTGCTTTCATAATTTCATCCATATAGTTCAGCAGTGTATCCTGATTGGCTGTTTTATACTGTAAGGCGCTCTCTTTGGATACTACAATGAAAACCCGGTTGGCAATCATTGTCACATTGGGCGCCGAGGTATCGGTTGCCAATTGTTCCAGCCACTGTTGGTGAGTCGTTTTACCAAAAATATACAAAGGTGTCTGTTGAAACCCGCTCTGGAAAGTTACTTTGACCTGATTACCCTCAGAAGCATTGTCGGAGCTGTATTTAATATACAGGTCGCCTCCATTGGCATTATTTATTGTATTATCACCCAATTGTAAATCATAGGTCGTGACAGACTCCCGGTCATATGTTCCGACCATTAATTTGGGCAAACCCGTGCCACTAATCTGATCTACATGGACCACTAAAGGAATTCCTGGATTAGCTCTCAGGCCTACCGGATTATAATCGGTCATTTGCAGGGACTGCATTAGCCTGGCTCGGGTTATGTCCATACTGGGTACTTGCGTAAATAACCATTGGTTACGACTAATAGGGCCTGTGATGCCATAGGCGGCATTAACGAAAGCGGACATGTTTCTGGAACTGTCTTTCAAAACCGTTTCTATCCTGTAAAAATGTATTTTATTTTGCTGCGGATCCCTATGAGAGAATTGATAGGGTACCGTATCTGCGGAGCTTCCCTGGGCACTTACTTTGGCAAGTTTTATAAAGTTCGTACTATCTGTTGCATGCATTACATTAAAATAAGCTACGCTGCTTTCAGTTGCCGTCTTCCAGGAAAGATTGATTTCTGCATTATACAAATCGCTGACTGCTTTAAGATCAAAACAGTTAGGATGGATTGTGTGACTATATATAACCAGGTGTGGGCGAAGGTTTGCCGCTGCCGATTCCCGGGATAAAAACCGGATATTGATGTCGGTTTTATAATTTGGGAAAACGGCCAGGGATAGGATTCTATTGCTATCACTTAATTCAGTTAACACCTGGCTGGTGATATTCCAACTGTAAATAAGGCCGCTGGTGGATGTGACAGCGGGGTTTAACCGTGCAACAGGCAATGAGGCAATAGGTGCTGCGCCATGAACAGTATCCGGCCTTCCTGTGTTCCAGGTAATTGTATTTTCGTTCCAATTGTCGTTATTATCATTCATGGGAAGGATATTTACGACGGCTCCGCTACCCTGATTATAAATCATGGTAAGGACCAGTTGGACGGAATCAATAACTTCATCCTGAGGTAGGGAATATCCGGTTAAATCAAATTTAAGAAAGGCAATCTCGTTATAGGCAGAGGTACTGTGCCGGGACATAAAGGTGGTATCTGACCCGTAATTCAGATCCTTATCTGTACCGGAAGAACGCACCCAGGTATCTGCCAACGGATAAAACTGGGTAGACGAAATTTCTTGTGCCTTCAAACCATGTGATAATCCCGTAATTAAAAGAATAATTACCATAAACCACCACCATTTAACTTTATGTTTGTCTGTATTGGCATACCCCGAAAAATGGCAGGTACTTGGAGTTTTATCTCTTCCGTAAATAGAGAAAGAAGAACGTCCTTCTGATGGAAAATGAAAAGGGAGAAAAATGTTATTCATGGTCATTCTTTTATTTTGTTATGCACTAAAAAACGGTATATGAATTAATAAGGTAAAGATGTTGTCATTTACCCGTAACACAAAATATTGATAGAATTTGAAAAAACTCTGGTTTGGTGGTTTTATATGGACATATTAGAATGATGGGGACAATTTGTGATGGATTTTTTTGAGTCACTTTTTTAAATCTTCCGTAATTCCAGTGAAGCCAGGCAATCTTATAAAGATTGCCGGCATCACCTCATTTTGAATTATCAGCGAAAGTGTCATTACAGACTCTGCTGGTGATTCAAACCATATTCAATACAAAAACGCTATTATTCTCAACCTTTTGAATCTCTATTGTACCAGTATTTTCCTGGCCTTGTCAATTGCCTGTCCACGCTCCGTTAACAGCTGAATAAAATAAATGCCAGATGTTAGACCCTCCGTATTAATTTGTAATGCTGCTCCTTTCGAAAATTTTTGCACCTTTATTATGCGACCAGTCACATCAAGGATACACACGTTAATATCACTTTCGCTTCTTTGTTTCAGAGTGATATGGATTTTTCCGCCCGCATGAACAGGATTGGGATATACCTTCCACGTGCGGGCAACAGTAATTTTAGACCAAATAGCGGAAGTGATATTGGAATAATTTACATCGCCGTTTTTATCTACCGCTTTTAACCGGTAATAATTTATCCCAATAATCGGCAATGCATCTGTGAATGCATAAGATTTAGTGGTCGTAGCCGTTCCCCTAGCATCAACAGTGTTTATGGAATTAAAATGAACGCCGTCTTGACTGCGCTGCATTTCAAAATGGTCAACATTTAACTCAGTAAAGGCTTTCCAGGTAAGTAAAATACCATCACCTTGAAGTTGCGCTGTCAACTTTGACAGGTTTACGGGTGTTACGTTATCTGCAGGATCTTCTGATATTAACAATACCGGGATGGCGTCTGCGTTAGCAGAATCCTTTGAGACAAAAGAAACATCATCTGTACTGCTGATATTATTACTTGTAATGGCAAGGCTCAATATACCATCTGCATTCAGGACGTCTCTTATGATATTTACCGGTATATTAAAATCAACTGCACCGGTAGATATACCTGATCGACTGGATAGGATCCGACTGCTATCGCTCATACTCGGATAATTTTTTCCTGTTATCGCATTTTCGGTCCAATTATTATCCGCTATATCCCATAAATACCAAGTAACAGCCGCAATACTCGTATTCGCACTATTTATTGTCAGATGAAGTTTTGCTGCCTGTGCTGTTCCCCTCAGTCCATTCAGGTCAAATTTTAAAAACGAGATTCTGCTGTAAGTAGAATTTCCATCATTTTTTACTAGTAATTTTGTTTCAGATCCATGATTTGCACTACTATTTCCTAATTGTACATATGCATCTTCCAGCGCATTAACCACAACAAAAAAAGCAGCGGCCACACCGTCAGATGTGTAGGTTGTGTTGTCTGTCATCACATATTTAATCCGGTAATAATTCGTGTAACCGGAGACAGGATTATCGTCCGTATAGGTATAGCTGGTAGAATCGGCCTTGGAGCCCTGTACAGTTAAATGACCACTGATAGCGGCATAATCCTTATTATTTGTGCTCCGCTCCACCACCGCATAGGCTGTATTTTGCTCGGCAGCTGTTTGCCAGTCGAGCAAAATGGAAGACGTATTTCTGTCCAGAGAGGCGCTCAGGTTCACTACTTTCACCGGAACTTTGTGAGTAAATAAGGCCAAAAATGGCTTATTTTCATCAGCCGTCACCGAGTCTTTAGTTATAAAAGTTGTATTTGCACCGGTATTATAATCCTGAAAAATAGCAAGGGAAATGATTTTATTGCCACTGACCAGTTCTTGTCGGAGATGATCGGTAACATCCCAACTATAGCGCATATGTTTAGCAGCCACATAAGTAGTGGCAATCGTACCGAGGGTATCAAGATCACCTGCTTTGTAACTATTCCAGGTAATGTCGTTTTCCTGCCATAGATCGTAACTGTCAGACACAGAAATCAACCGGACGTTAATAGCCGTATTCAATCCTGCTCCAACTGTCATAAAGACTTTAGCAGAATCAAGCTGTACAGTGGAAGGTAAATCGAAACTTGAGGCATCAAAACGAACCAGACCTAGTTGATGGTAGCTGGAAATACTGTTTCTTACATACATCGTTGTTTTATCGCCGAAATTAGCGGTGTTGTCAGGAGAGGTACTTCGCAGGTAAGTATCCGCATTTGCCACAAAAGAAGCAGAATCTTCCTGGGCCATTAAGGTTGCAGGGGCCAATATTGCTGCCAAGCACACCAAGGAAATCCATTTGGTTAATTGTAAACTTCTAAGATTCATAATCGAACAGTTAAAGGTGAAAAAAAAGCGTTCAAGCCACCGAAATTGTTGCATTCATATATTTCTATGATAAACCGAACGTTACATGAAAAACAACATTTCAAATAACCAATTCTATCATTCATATTAAGGAATAGAAAATAATGCAAGATGCAAATCCTAACGCTATAAAGCTTGCATAATGTGCAGCCTTTTTAAAAGCCAAATCTACCTCCTCAACTGCAGGCCATCATCATAAACTATAGGATACCCCAGATCGTCTGCAAACTTGCTTACAGCCAGAACTATCCGCAAAAATTTACGCCACGTTGTTTACTTTACTTTATAGACTTTATCCCCGTCTTACGAGCAAAAAATTTCAAAATGATTAATCGGCATTAAAAATGTTTTAATGGACTTAAACAGTCCAATTCCCGGTTCTTCAAATCATTTCAGTCAAAAAACTGAATGGTTAACTTTTTAGGCTTTTAAGGCAGCTAAGCACCATAATCCAACTGATCTTTTTTTAATGAAGCCATTACTGTATAACTTATAACAGAAAACATCTGCCTGAACTAAACCTTTCGCTTTATTGAACGCACTCAAAAAGCTTTCTTTCTGCTTTCTTTACTTCGTTCGCCCTTCACCCGTTTTTTCGTTTTATATCCATTTACGCCAGCAACAAGCAATAATTACCGGACAGCCAACAATAAATAATACGATGAACAATCATTTATTTAACATATTCAATTTCAAAATCAGTAATCCATGGTGTTCCATCAAGCTCCCATTCATCTTTAATATCAACCCGCAACCATATCAGGGCATTGGCAGCGATATCTGCATTTTTAGCGATAATTGAGTTAGGATTACTAGGGTCATTACTATACTGGACGTTGCATGGAAGTTTCGAAGGATCCAGGAGATCCCACTGGTTGCCACCCTGGGCAATAAAATCTGCAGGTTGATCAATGGGCGCATAATTTCGTATGAGGCCACCAGCACCATCATCACATGGCCAATAACCAATCAAGTGCTGATAATCCGGATGCTTTGTCATGTCTTGCATACATGCAGTAGTAGCAATAGTCGCAGAATCTAATGCTATATCAAAAATTTTCACATTGCGCATTTCAAATGAACAGCTGCTTTTCCCCTCGTCCGAGGCAGGTGAGCCAATTAGGTGGCCAATGGTTAAAGGAGCGTCTGTCGAGATATCCCCTATTGCCGCCTTTAATTCTTTTGTGTCGCCCACATCCATAGAATCTATTGCGTGCAGATAGGTATATCCCCTGACATATCTTTTTCCGTTCTCCACACTGACCACAGCTGTAATAGTATACCAGTTACCATCCCGCATATTCAATGTATTACTATAAGGTGTGCCACCTAAGCGGTAGCCTGCGGAACGTTTATTACCAAAATCCATACTCCAGCCTTTGTCATAGCCAAAATAAAAGACCCAGCCCCTAGCGCTTTCTCCCTTGTTGACATATAATTTTTTGCCAAAGACAAATGGAAAGGATAAGGTTGCAGCGTTTACCTTAATGGTGAACTGAACCGTAAAGGGCTTATCGGTACCGAAATTATATAAACCCTTATCATCCGGTATTTCATAACGCATATTGGTTGAACCGTTATAATTCAGATAAGGTGCATAAGCACCATTACGCTTAATTTCCTGACTGGCAAAATTGTCATTATAGGCCATAAGAAATCCCTGATTGGGATTTTCTCCATTCGGGCCCTGGTTAGAAGCAATCATAATCAGCCAGTTTTCCTTATCATAGGTGGACCTCGCACGGATGGCTTCAACAACATCTTTGATATAGCTATCTACATTTGTGACCGCGGTTTTGAACCCTGTGTGGCTAGCACCAAAGCCGTTTACCTTTCCTGCCAGCGCAACTGAATTAAAATTGAGGATGCTTAAATCTGCATTTCCAAATTGGAGCTGGCTGACAGCGGAATCCCGGACCGCTTTATCATCGGCCACGATCATACGCTTACTAGCTCCTTTTAATAAGAGGTTTGCAAGGTTACCCCATGGGGTGATCAACAGGGAATGGTCTAGTGGCTTATAACGCAACAAATAATGGAAAATATTATTCGGATCTTCTGTTGCTTCTTCCGGATCTGTTTCATCTCCCTTTGGAGCAAAACTACTGTCTTTAGTGAGATGCTTGGCATAGCCCATTCCTGTAGCGAGCGATTTCCAGGCAGAAACATCGTCGTTTTCCTGTTCTTTCAGCATGTTCAAGGTGTATTTGGCATGCTTTTTCAGCTCAGTGAGTTCCCCAGGCTTAATAGCCTCCAAATCTGCGCCTGCCAACCCATCAATGCCGATCACAAGCACTTTTCTGATTTTAGCCGCATTAGAATCTCCCCCGTAATCCTCATATACTGGCGCCGGATCTGCAAACTTCGTACAGGCCGACATGCAACAGATTCCAAGAAAGACAGTACCTAGGATTTGTATAATATTTATTTTCTTACGTAACATGATAGTAAATGTTTTAAAAATCTCAATTGATTATCTGATGTATTCTTAGAAGGCACCTATTTCAGCGACATTCATTACTGGTTGGGCTGGATTCCCTGCCTCTGTAAATATGACTTTGAAATACCTGAATGTCTTGCTACCGCCTGGTATGAAGAAATTTTGTTGTCCGTTTGAGGTAGGGTCTAATTCAGCCCCGGAAATCACAATGTCAAGATTATCGGGATCATCCCCTGCGTAGATATCGACTGTTTTAGGATTCTGTCCATAGGCATTGTCCTTGCGGCCGATAAAATAAAAACCGAGGACTTTTGTTTTTTCGGCCATATCAATGGTGGCATAGTGCGGATAGGGAGGTTTAGTACCTGAATAAACAGTGTTCCAGAAAGTACCGGCATCCCCGTCCAAAGTAAACTCCACAGGATACTTTTCAACTTCGGAATCATAATTTAAAACAGTCCATTCGGAACGATCCTTGGGTTTTGGCACATAGGTAAAGCTTTCATCCCCACCCGTTTTTGTTCTTGGGTCATATAGCCATATTTTTTTATTTAAATACGGATAATTGTGGGTAGCTACGATGTCCTGTTGTTGTTCGCTAACATGGAGTCCCCAGGCGTCAAAGAAAGGCAACATGTTGGTGTGTGTAAAATCACAGAGCGCATCATAAACAAAATCAATGCGGTCCTGGTCATTATTTGATGTCCGTAGGGCATGACGGGTTTTGGTATATAACACTGTCATAAAATCAAAGCTGTATTTATCGAAGATCTGCAAAAAGAAGGCGCACTTGGAGATGGGGTCTTTGGCCATCCCTTCATCAGTAAAGAAATCTTTTTCCGGATCCTCTTTGGCCGCAAAATCAAGAGCGACCTTATAGTTCTGGCCAGGTCGGAAGCCGAGCCTATCGCCGACTTTATAACTGAACAGGTTATTGGTGGTTTCCCCCATATTACTGAAGCTCCAGTTGCTTTGTTGGTTATTATGCCCAACTTCATGCAGTACGCCCCAGCTACCGGAGGTATGGATGGCCTGCGCATTTGAGAGCGCTTTAAACCAATGGTCATCATCCTGTATGACAACAGGATAGCCATTATGACCGTAACCAACGCTTGGTTGGACATCTGCCACTACGCGCCAGGGGAGACCGGAGGCCTGGTCTAGCGGATCTGCGGCATTTTCTGAGAGTCCTTCCCATTTGGAGTAATCCAGATTAAAGATATCCTCCCAAGTCTGCATTAGGTATTCTGGATCCTGAATGCCGATCCTTTTAGCCTTTTCGGTTTGCAGTGTAAAAATCATATGTGGAGCAATAAGCTCAAACCAGGGCACGCCAGATTTAGCTATAGCTGCTTTCCAGGCCATAGGGTCGGTTTTACCAAGGATAAAATTAGGCATCACGCAGGCACCTGAAAAAGTAAGTTTTATATGCTGACCTGAGGCAAATGCAGGTTTTATATAAATCGGGCCGCCAAAAGGGCTCCTGATATAGTTGACTCCGGGAAATAACTGTTTGGTGGTGTAAATAATAGGCTCGCGCTTCATAGCATCAGGTTCGCTTGCCTGCTTTGAGGTAAGGTTATCTGTCCAGCACCCGATCTGTGCTGTCAGCCCATTCATCCCGGCAGGCACAATAACAGTAATGGGTTCACCGGTGGGCGCATATAGGCCCGTACTCATCCAGGCCCCGGGCAAAACTGATATTCTTAATTGACTGGGATTTTTTAGGTAGTCCAGGTCAATATCTACACTGTAATCAGTCAATCTAGGTTCTTCATCGGAAACAACGCCAGGAAAAATAGTCGCCTGTGCGTACATACTGTAATCCGGTTTATTCAGAGAAGTATCCACCGTTATTGTGGCAGTATCCGCCCCTTTATTATTAAACCCGTCCTCAAAGGAATAGCCATATTTCTTACAGCCCGTAAGTATTATCCCAATGCCGATGGCGAGTGTGACCAGGCCCACAACAGGTGCCGGGCGGCGGACAACGGCGGACAACCAGTTGCCGGTTTGTATTTTATCCATGCTTTTTATCTTTTTGCCGATAAAGGTCTTTTTGTTAACTGTCGTCATATCTATATTTTTTCCCAGATGTCCCATCTTTTACGATTCTTATCTTTTTCTTTTCTTGCCTGATGTTTTTATTTTTTTAACTCAACAGGACTTTTTATTCAGCATATTTTGCAACTGGATGTTGCTATTAATACACTGCCTAGTTATCCTTCAGGTTATTATATCCTGTCGGCCAGTATCTTCCGTCCAGCTGCCAGGAAGGTTGCACCTGAATACCCAGCCATTGATAAATTTCATAGGGGATGTCCAATCCTTTAGGGGTAGCCACCAGGTAATCCGCACTTACATCGGGACAGATATTATTGGAAGCATCATTAAATCCGCTCCAGGTTGTTGAAGGTTTGTTGATAAAGACCATGTCGTTTTGGCTCGGGCTTAAATCTTTTAATTTTTCCCCGTTGCCATCCGTACAGGGCCAATAACCGATAAGGTGTGGGTAATAGGGATCATCCGGAGTGACATTCGGCTTGCAGGCCCGTTCTGCGATAACGTCGTCGGGCAGTGCTGTGTCATA
>Ga0164242_10005768_pt1 | contig 13728 bp, 17 predicted proteins | sample OricomgcompostMG_FD_108783 | JGI IMG/M metagenome (GOLD analysis project Ga0164242, IMG submission 108783) | Miracle-Growth compost microbial communities from Emeryville, California, USA - Original compost - Miracle growth compost (MG) ...
GCTGGTATTGGGCGGCACGGTCATTTCCCATCTGTTCGGCGCGTCGGTCGGTCGCGAAGGGACCGCCGTGCAGATGGGTAGCGCGCTGGCCGACCAGCTCACGCACATCTTCCGCATGGACCAGCAGAAGCGACGCCTGTTGATCATGGCCGGCATGAGTGCCGGATTTTCATCGGTGTTCGGCACACCGCTGGCCGGCGCCATTTTCGGCCTTGAGGTACTGTCGATCGGACGCATGCGTTACGACGCGATCCTGCCCTGCTTCGTCGCCGCGATCGTCGCCGATCAGGTCGGCCTGCTGTGGGGCATTCAGCATACCCATTACGCTGTTTCGTCGATACCAGAGATCACCGCCTGGGGCCTGCTCGCAACACTCGTCGCCGGCGTCGCGTTCGGATTGGCCGGCATGCTGTTTGCGAACGCAACCCATGCACTGTCCGACTTCGGGAAGAAGCATATCAACTATGCGCCGCTACGTCCCCTCATCGGCGGCGCTGTGGTTGCCGTCGCGGTCTGCGCGATCGGAACACATCGCTACATCGGGCTGGGTATTCCGACCATCGTCGAAGCCTTTCAGCAGCAGCTTCCTCCGTGGGACTTCGCCGGCAAGATGGCCTTCACCGTAACCTCGCTTGGCGCCGGCTTCAAAGGCGGCGAAGTCACGCCGCTGTTTTACATCGGCGCGACGCTCGGCAATGCGCTGGCGCCGCTGCTGCACTTGCCGTTCTCTACGCTGGCTGCCATCGGCTTCGTCGCCGTGTTTGCCGGCGCGGCCAATACCCCGATTGCGTCAACCGTGATGGCAATCGAACTGTTCGGCCCCGCGATCGGTCCCTATGCAGCCATCGCCTGCGTCGTCAGTTACCTGTTCTCCGGCCACACCGGCATCTACCGTGCGCAGCGCGTCGGCCACGCGAAACACCATCGCCATGTGCCCGAAGGCATGAAGCTCGGCGAAATATCCGTCTATCGAAAAGAACTTCGCAAGAAACGAAAACATGAACAGCTTACCCACTAAACACGACCTACTGCACATGAAAGATCTCGCGTCACTCCGCCTGTATTTTCCGTTATCCGCGAAAGCTAAGGCTACCCGCTTCTGGCATCGGCTTAGCGCACCCAACCTCGCGCACCATTTGCTGTCTTACGCAAGACGTACCGGCATTCACCAAGCGATCTTGCATCACGTCAGCGCCGGTTATCTGCCGGGCGAGAAGCTCAGCCATCATGTTCTCGACGGAGGATCCATGCGCCACCCGCAATGCCTCGAATTGATCGACAGTGAGACGAAATTGCGTAAATTCCTCGTCGATCACGAGCATGAATTGCACAAGGTCCAGGTGGTGCTTTTCCGCTGCGAACTGCCTTTGAAAGCCTGATTTTCCCTTTTGAAAGGAGTAGTTATGCAAGGATTCCAGTTGACGTTCTTCACCGAGCAGAATCGGCACCACGAACATCGGCTGCTGCACGAATGGCTGATGGAACTGGCGAAGTCGCTTGGCATCCGGGGAGCAACCCTGTTGACGGCGGCGGAAGGGATCGGTCATAACGGCCGTTTCCACTCCGCTCATTTCTTCGAACTCGCCGATCAACCGGTCGAACTGGTCATGGTCGTCAGCGAGGACGAGGCAAACCGCTTGTTCGAACGGCTCAACCAGGAAGACATTTCCGTCTTCTATGTGAAGTCGCCGGTGGAGTTCGGCATAGCGGGCGCAGCGGCAAAGACCTGACACTGCTCTCGCAATCTAATTCAGAGACGATACGGACGGCGTACATGGCGGAACCGGTCAGCGAGCAAGAGGCGGCCAACATCGACCGGCTGGGCAACTACGCCTTTACTTACGGCACGCTGCTCGCGCTGGCGAATCTCGGCCTGCTGGGTCTGGTGACGATGGTCGGGCTGCCGCTGCAAGGGAGCATGGGGGCGCTCGACATGTTCTATTTTCTGTTTCGCCTGATGTCGGCGTTCGCCATGATCCTCGGTGCCTACGCGTTGTATTGCCATCGCCACAGTAACGGCCATACTCGTTTGCGCGCGAGTCTGAAACTGTTTGCCGTCGCGATTGGCTTCGCGCTCCTTGGTATCGATTATGGCGACAGCACGCTGGCCTTGCTCAACGTGCTTGAATGGATCGGCACCGACTGCGCGTACTGCATGGTCGAGCCGCTATTGTGATCTATCGCTTGGCCGCTCAGACGTCGCACCGTGTGAACGGCTTATCGCGGCCCGACAGATAAAGCGCCACATGTTCCAGCCAGCGTTGCGTGGGCGCTGCTTCGGCATAAGACGATGCCAGCACGGCAATCAGGCTGAATGCGATCAGGCCGCGGTGAAGTACGGGCTTTTGCATGCTGGCAGAAATGAAAATGAAGCTCGTACTGACGAGATTCCCCAGGATGCATCCCGCGATCACTTCGGACGGCGAATGGGTATGCACGGCCAGCCTCGATAGGCAGATGAGGAGACCCAGTGCAAAGCCGACCGCCACACCGAACCGGAGTAGCGACCTTGGTGCCCTTTGCAGCGCGAGATAGAACAGGACGGGAATCACTGCGGTGGCTGAGGTCGAATGACCGCTGAAACCGGTGAAATCGAATGAATCGATGCCGATGCCCCAGCCCATGAAGGCGATTTTGGTGACAGCGACCAGCCCCATGCTGGCGGCAAACAGCATGCACCACAACGCTGCCAAGCGCCGCGTATTGCCGATCAAGAGCCACATCGTAATGGCAAGGGCTGCAGGCGCCATCAAATAAGCGTCGCCCAGTTTCGTAATTGCCCACCACATCGCCATGCATTCGCTTTCCCGGCTCCACCAGTCAGGAATGATAATCGACCTCGACGCCACCTTTTTTGATCCTTAGCAATAGGACGGGAAACATCAAGTCGGCCAGCCTCTTTTTATCAGGATATGGTCGATCGCTTGCTTGAGCAGCGTCGCATTCAAGGATGGCTTGACGATGTAGCCATCGGCGCCGGCTCGGGTGGCGGCCGCCACATTGTGTTGCTCGGTAATCGACGTGATCATCAATACAGGCAAGTCCCGCAAGTCGGTGCTCGCGCGGATCGTTTTGAGCAGAGCCAAACCGTCCATGGCCGGCATGTTCCAGTCGGTGATGACAAAACCGAAGGGTATGCTGGTGGCACTACCGAATCGCAGAAGCGCGAGCGCCTTCTCGCCGTCCTCGGCTTCGGATACGTGGTTGTAACCGAGCGCCTTAAGCAAGGCAACCACAATGTACCGCACAACAGGCTGGTCGTCGACGACAAGGAAATGTAATTCAGAGGGCATGACGGCGTTATGCCCCTCCTCTTACGAACGACGTAGATGCGCGCGACGCCTTCGCCTCAACCATGCTTTCGTATGGCATCAAGGACTTCCATCAATTGCTCATACGTGAGAGATTCAAGATGCTGATCTCGCAACATGCTGTTTTCGTCGCGCTGGTTCGGCGGCACCAGGACCTTTTCAAGATCGACCAGGCATAGGCGAAGCCATGCGGTCGTCGGTTGGCGCAAGGAATTCACGTTCAGGGACAGCGCGGCGATGGCATTGGCAAAATGCGTCGTTTCCCAATAGCCGAGCGAATCCTTCATCGCCAGCAAGTGGTCGGCGGTTAGATTCGCGACGGCGCTCCGGATATCTTTCAAATCGTCGCCACCGTCGAGTCGCTGGAGAAGAGACTCGATACTCTGCATGAGTCCCACTCGCATCATGGTTGATCGCGACATCTGGTGAGTTCTCAATGAATCACCACGCTTGCGCCGCCATCATAGGCGTTGATCAATGGAAGAGGCATTTTGGAGAAAAATTTGATGATCCATTTGTTGAAAATGGGTATCCAATCACGTGGTTTTAAAAGCATCATAGCGCGATTATTCGCCGATGCCAAGACTCTCCTCCAAAGCGGATAAAGATAAAAAGCTGGTACGGCTAGGCGCGGCTATCCGCGCAAAACGAAAAGGGCTCGGCATCTCCCAAGAAGAGTTGGCGATCATCTCAGGAGTCGAGCGCAGCAATATGGGGAAAATCGAGCGCGGCGAGAACAATGTCTCGATTTTAAATCTCGTCCGTATCGCCGATGCACTCGACAGCAAAGCGGCAGATATCTTGACGGACGCCGGACTGTAATTGCCGTTCTGGTTTCGGTTTACGCATCAAGCAGGCGTGGCGTCATCGACTTCAGAAGCTCCGTTTTCATTGTCATTTGGTAGCAGGGCAGGCAAATGCTTTACATCATTATTGGCTGCCTTCATCTCTGCATTACCGATTTCTAGCCCCACATGATCGGATTGGCTCTCTCCCACTGCAAGATCGTTCATACGCCTCCGCAAGCCGGACGCCAGATTGCGCGCCATCCCCGCCACACCGCGAATCATGCGTTTGAAGCCGGCCCGCTGGATGTCAGCATCGCGCGCCGTGATCACCTCGTGGATTTCCAGCGTCTGCAGCAGCGGCATCAACTGATCGAGTTTGTTCAATAGTTCGAAATAACGCCGTCCGTTCGATGAAATGAGGCCTACTTCGATTTCAAGCGGCCTGGTATCGTAGGTCGCAATGCTGGTGATGCCATGGCTTTTGAATAGCGCCTCGGCGCCGTCGATCGCCTTGTTCAGTTCGTCTGCCACTGCTTCGAGCCGCTCCCGTAGCACCGCCTCGACACGCTCGACATCCTCGTGCCTGAGCTTGGTACGCGCGATGACCGAGATGAAATGGCCGTTGAGCTGCAGGGTACTGAAAAACCGCGCGAACAGGCGTTTGGCCTCGGCGCTCGTGAAATGCGTTACCACCTTCACGCTCGCCGCTTCGACCCGACGAAAATCCACCTTGACCTCGCGCGCCAGAATGCGGTCGTTGACCGCCCCTTGATCCCATTTCACGATTTGGATGTCTGCCATGTCCGAACTCCACCGGATACCTGATCGATTTCCATCTTCGGATCGGATCGACGCGCTTGCCACGGAAATTGGCGCGTCGGCAAGGGGCTTTTCGGCGTTAGCTTGGAGTTTGGACGAAAACGGCATTGACTTTGCCTGCGCTGCCTCCTAACGTCCTCTCATGCAGCAGCTAGCCCTGCAGACAATCAGGCAAGCCTTCAAATCCGTCATGTCGCGCATATCTTGCCGGCTCAATCCGTAGCGTCTTGGGCCGTCATCGACGATTGCTTTCGAGGCGGGAAACGCCTCTCGCGCCGAAAGCTTTCTCCGATCGGTAGCTGGCACACCGATCAGGCGGCTCATACCGCGACGTCATCAAGCCAGTCCACTAGCACCGGTTTTACCGGTCGTTTCTACCCCGCGGGGGCAATGCCCCTGCCTGCGGTGCACATTGCCTCCTCATTTTTTTGGAGGCCCTGATGCTGAACCAAAGCGCATCATTTACCCAATCGGCACCCGCATTCCCCGGCACTTTTCCCGGGAACGCGGTTTCCCGGAGCGCCGAATCGGCCGTAATGAAATCCATCGTATCCGCAACCGGACCAAGCGATCCGCCTGACGAGGATGAGACAGCGGAATGGGATGAAGAAAGCATCGTGTTTTTGCACTGGCGCCTGCTCAAGGACATCGGCGACCTGTGCAATCCGGACACGCCGCTCGAAGAGAAGCTCGACACCTTGCGCTGGATCTTTACCGAGCGTGACAAGGAAAGCCTGCCTTTTTCATTCGTCAATTGCCTGAAGGTCGTCGGTTGCAGTCCTTTGTCGCCGATGCCCTATTTCGGGCTGGTGGACGCCGAGGAAATCCGTGATGCGATCCGCTGTCAGGTCAAGGCATGGTTTATCACCACGCTCGCCCGCTATCCGATATGGGTGCGCGAAGCGGTCCTCAACCATCCCGGATGGGTGGAACGCCAGTTGGCCAACAATCCGCAATGGATCAACGAGCAGGTCAAGAAGCAAACGATCCAAGGCGACTTGTTTGCGTAACCCGGCACCTGTTCGCGCAATCCAACAACTGTTCACATTACCGGTCGGCCGCCCAGGCTGGCCTGATTTCCAACCCTAGGCGGCCCGCTGTCCCTATTGGGGCACGCGCCGCCTGCATTCATTCATGGAGAACCGCCATGCAAGTACAGACCTGCATCAATGAAGACGGCGCGTTGCGCAATCAGCGCTACGCTTTCACCGACAAGTTCACGCTGATCTCGGAGCTGATGCAAAACGCCCGGCGTGCCGGCGCGCTGCGCATCGAGATCACTTATGACGAGTCATTCGGAGTATTGCGCGTCGTTGACGACGGCTGCGGCATTGCTGATTTTCAGAAGCTGCGGAGGTTGAACGAATCCGGCTGGGACAAGCCTACCTGCGACGCGGAGCGCCCGTTCGGTATCGGCTTTTCGAGATGCCTGTATTCGGCGTCGCACTGCAATGAGGACCGTAACGCACTGGCGGATCTGATACGCCGGCTGCGGTCGGTGGACCCGAAGGCGACGCTCGATTCGTTGCTGCAGGAATTGAAGCTGGAAAAATATCCGCTGCTGCGCGGCCGCAGCTTCCGGCCAACTGTGGGACACAGCCATGACGGGCATGTGGTCGACGTCATGTCGCCGACGGACACGGGGAGGCCGTGATGGACAGCCATGCATTCGAAGCGCGCGTTGCCGACATCAAGCGGCGTGCGCACGGCCGCTGGAGCGAGTTGCTGCGTGCGCTCGGCGTCGACGAGAGCATTCTCAATAAGCGCAACCAGCCTTGCCCGCTATGTGGCGGAACCGACCGTTTTCAGTACACCGACAAGTACGGCGATGGCAACTACCATTGCCGTGGCTGCGGCCCTGGCGGCGGTCTGAAGCTGTTGCAGGCTGTACAAGGCTGGGACTTCGGCATGGTGCTCAAACGGCTGGAGGAATGCGTCGGCAGCACACTGCCGGCGCAGGCTCAGGCGCGTATCGGCGCCAAAGAACCGTCGGCTGATCGGATGAAGGCGTTGGCGAAACGGATCTGGAACGAAGCAAAACCGATTGCCCCGGGCGACGAAGCAGACCGCTACCTGTGTCATCGCGGCCTGTCGCTGGCCACCTATCCAAAGGTGCTGCGATTGCATTCGGCCCTCGGCTATTACGAACAGGATGCATCGGGCAAGTCGCGCAAAGTCGCCGACTATCCGGCGCTACTGGCTTGTATCCAGGGTGCCGATGGGCACGCGGTCACGCTGCATCGCACTTACCTGGAAAACGGCAGAAAGGCGCCGCGGCGCGATCCGAAGAAAGTGCTGTCGGCCGGGATCAACGGCGCCGCTGTCAGGCTGTTCGAAGCCGGCGAGGAATTGGCGATTGCGGAAGGCATCGAAACGGCGCTCGCGATCCATCTCTCCACCGGCAAGCCGGTATGGGCGGCGCTCAATGCCGGCAACATGGAAAAGCTGTGGCTGCCGGAAACGGTGCGCCGCATCTGCATCTATGCCGACAACGACGTCGACGCCGAATACGACGGCCAGGCATGCGCATTTGTGCTCGCACGGCGCCTGAAGAAGGAAGAAAGAAAATCCGGTGTGCGCCAGGTCGAGGTGTTCGTGCCGCGACAGGCGGGATGCGACTGGGCCGACGTCTGGTGTTCGCGTCTCGAACACATCAGACAGGCTGCATAGGGTTTCGGGTGCGATCGCAAGATCGCACCCGCTTTTCCGGCGGCGCTTCACCAAGGCGTCGACGAAAAGGATTTCCACTGGTAGCTGCCATACCAGGGTATGCGTTCGTGCATGCCGAAGGCAGTCCTTCCATCAACGCGCGATCGTCATCGCGCTTCGTTGGCCCGGAATTTTCGGGCCAGTCATTGACCCTATGGGGACGCGCATCCCCGCAAGGGGTCATGCCGTCCCCGTTTTTCTGGAGGATTCACCATGAAAATCGGACGTTCTCTCGTCAATCTGGCACAGGAGCTGGAACGGCAGCTCGTCGCCAAGCAGGACATGATCGTGCCCTCTTCGATGATGCACTGCCATACCGGCGAAGACGGTATCTGCCGGATGACGATCGAAGAAACCGGCGGCGTTGGCAAGTATGGCATCACTGGCCTGGCGCGCCGTCAACTCGCTGACAAGCTGAAGATTCCGTTCGCGTATTTTGAACGCATGCGGCAGGAACAGCCGGCGCTCCTTGACCGCAACATCAACACCTGGTTGCAGGCGGATCAGGAGCGCCGCATGGTCCGCACGCTCGATGGCCGGGTACGGGCCGTACTGTCCGACCGCTATCGTCGGCTGGACAACTATGACCTGGCGGAGAATGTGCTGCCGATCTTGCAAGGACTGCCGGATGCACGCTTCGAATCGGTCGAGCTGACGGAAACGAAGATGTACATCAAGGTTGTCACGCCGCGCATCCAGGTCGAAATGGCGCCGGGCGATGTAGTGCAGGCCGGCATCGTGATCATGAATTCGGAGATCGGCCACGGCACGCTGTCGGTGCAGCCGCTGGTCTACCGCCTGGTGTGCAGTAACGGGTTGATCGCGTCCGATCACGCCTTGCGCAAAACGCATGTCGGACGCATCCTGCCGTCGGACGACGAAGCGATCACGGTCTTCCGTGACGATACGCTCGCGGCGGACGACAAGGCTTTCTTCCTGAAGGTACGCGATGTCGTCGAAGCGGCCGTGTCCGAGGCGAGTTTCCGCCAGGTTGCGCAAAAGATGCAGAAGACACTCGGCATCCGACTCACCGGCGATCCGCTGAAAACCGTCGAAGTGCTTGCCAATCGTTATACGCTCAACGAGGTCGAGCGGGCCGGCGTGCTGCGCCATCTGATTAGCGAAGGCAACCTGTCCGGCTACGGACTGATTAACGCGGTCACGCACTATTCGCAGGATATCGAGGACTATGATCGGGCGACCGAGTTCGAAATGCTCGGCGGCAAGCTGATCGAATTGCCTGTCAGCGAGTGGAAAGGGCTGGCGGAAGCGGCATAAGGAATGTTCGCGGGAGGGCAAACTTTTCCCGCAGGTGCGCCAATCTCTGGAGATGTCCATGACGGACGTCTCCTTTGCGGCGCCAGTGGCTCAACGGGGCATCAGCGTCCACAACCACCATGCGAATCCTGCCCAGATCGCTACGATCAGCACCACGCCCCAGTAGTGGCGGGGCTTGCGCCCCTCGCGCGCCATCCATTCATCGCCCTGTGCCCGGCATTCTTGCAGCACGCTTGGCGGCACTAGCTTGATGGCAAGCCAGATCAGGCCGGGCAGCAGCAGCACGTCGTCAATGTAACCGAGCACGGGAATGAAATCCGGAATAAGGTCGATCGGGCTCAGTGCGTAGGCGACCACAAACACGCAAATCAGCTTGGCGAGCAACGGTGTCATCGGATGACGGTATGCGAACCAAAGAGTCACCGCATCACGCTTGATACGGCGCGCCCAAGCGCTTATCTTTTCAAGCAGCGGCATTCGGTATCGCCAGTGGGGCCGCTGTCTCGGCTCGCCTCAATACGATTTCCAGAACTTCGCGATACTAATGCAGCCGCGCACTTTTCCAGTCACCTTCAGACCCAGGCGCTTTGCCGCCGCAGTATTCTTCACCACGCATTCCTGATACTTCCGGTTCTCGCAACTGAGCACCAGCCCTGCCCCGATACGGTTCTCCACGGTGCGCACCATGACGCGTCCATCGTATTCGACGACATAGATGCCGTTCCCGATTATCCGTTGCGTTGTATAGTCGACGAACAGGGTATCGCCATCGTGGATCAGCGGCTCCATATCGTCGCCGCGCATTTTCAGGGGATCGCAGCCGGCGACTTCGTCGGCAAGATCATGGATGATCGCCGCGACCCATGCTGCTCTGCCCGGCGTATCCAGCGTCAGCCTTTCCCGCTCGGATAGCGGCCCTCCTTTGGGTACGATCACGTCATCGGCTTCGCGCAGGCCGAGCAGCCAATTCGCATCGCTGTGAAAACCCAGGCACAACAGCACGAATGACTCCAGGTCGGGCAGGCCGGGCTTGATCGGATCAATCCATCGCCTCGACGTCTGGGGCACGCGCCCCGTCATTGCCGATAAATGGGCCAGTCTTGCTTCTTCCGGGACCTTCGCTTCATCCATCTTCGCGATCAGCCGTTCCCGAAATTCCCGATTCAACGCCAGCCCGCTACGCCCCCGAGTCGGCTTCGTGCCAGATAGTCCCGATTTCCTCTGCTTGACGGCGGACGTTCGAATGCGCCGTTGGGAAGCGGATTCGTTATGGGTCTTCATGGTCTCCCCTTTTATTTTGCAAGGAGTCTAAACGGTCAGAAATCGGGACGGCGCGCGTTGCCCGGCAAAACGCGCCTGAATCGGAGCATTTGCTCGTGGCGATTGCCGTAATGCGAGCATTTGCTCTTGACGAATAACTTGACAAAAAGATAATCTCGATACATGTCTGCAATTGACACTACGCTCTGGCATTGAAGGATTGCGCTGCGTTGATCGCTTGTCCCTGAACCAATCCGTGCCCCGGCGAAGCGATGACGCACGCCGTACTTACTGAAAGGAAATATTATGGGCCATATTCAGTTTTCCGACATGCAACTTCTTAACCTGTCCATGCTCATCGCCACAAGGGACAGCATCAAGCATGACTTGGTTTCCGCCTGCTGCAAGTTCGGATTGCAGGCCGACCAGGCTGGCTTCCTCGGCAAACTGTCGATCGACCAAATACTCGTCATCGTCGCCAACATCGGCGACGAATGCCTGTTCCCGCCACGTCGGGACCTGGTATCTCTGCTGGAGCTGCCGATCCCCCTTGCCGGCCCGATTACCTCGGTCCACCCGCCGCAGCATTGGCTTCCGACCGTATCGCAAACTACCTGTCCAGCCGGCGCGCCTTCGCGTTAACCGCCGATGGCGACTAACACGACCCAGGCCGAACGGCATATTCGCGCGCTGGCATTGGCGAAGGAATGTGCCGCGCTTGGTGCGCGCATGCGCACCATTGCTTATGTGACCGGCCTCGCGCACGCGCAGCTCATCCATCTGTTTTTCGCGGACCGCGCGTCCGCACCGCGCGGCCGTCCGCCGGATTCGCCGGACTGGTATCACGGCGCCAATCTGCTCAACCGGACCGAGGCGTCGATTTTCGTGTCGATCTACCGGCGAATTCGGGAACTGGGCTTCGCCCCGGGCGAGGCCCTGGTAGCAGGTTACAAGCACTATCTGTCAGTGTGCCGTGCACATCCGCGCATCAGCTTCGACCGCGCGTTCGATCTGGCGTCGCATATGGATGGCCTCTGGATCGTCAGGACACCCAGCTTCTCGCTCGTGACTTGCCCCGCCTGCGCGAGCCAGTATGTGACGGCAGTCAGTGCACCTCCGGCGACGAGCCACGAATGTCCGTTTTGCAAATTGCTGGCTCGTTACCGGCGCGATCCGCGTATTCAAACATCTTTCCCGGTGAGCGCGTTGCCCGACGTCAGCCGGATTCAACTGGGCATCGTGGCCTTGTCAAAGCACACGAAAGATCACTGATGGCGAAAGCGGTATGGCAGACCGGCCATTTCCATTGGACGTGCGCGCTGGAGAACGCAAGAATCGGAGCTCCCATCCGACGCTCGTCTTTCGGCCATGCGCAGCTTCGATCACATTCTGGGCAATCTCGGCCTGCAACGCGTGGCAGCCGCTTCTGCCGCGCACGCCGGCACGCCCCCGTCGCCGCAGGACCGGTCCACCGCCCTCGCCTATCCGCCGGTCGATCCCGGCATTCCCGCCCATTCCATTGAAGAAATACTCGATGCGCATCAGGATCTGATCAATCGCATCAAGCTGTGCTATGGCGCCGATCGCGCTGGTTTCGAGCAGGCGCTGCTGCCGCTGATCCGCCGCTATGCAGAATTCGTGCACCTGCTTCCGGCCACGCCGGACAACTATTTCAATGCGCCAGGCGGGTTGCTGTGCATGGGACTGGAAGTCGCTTTCTTCAGTTTGCAGGGTACGGATGGCCATATTTTTTCCGGGCGCTCCACGATCACGACGCGCCGCCATCTTGAGCCGCGTTGGCGGCAAGCCACGTTCATTGCCGGGTTGTGCAGCGAAATCCATCGCACATTGAGTCATGTGATCGTCACCGATAAACACGGCGACGAATGGCAGCCATATCTGCTGCCGCTCTGGGGATGGCTTGCAAAACAACGGGCGTCGCATTTCTTTCTGAAGTGGCGGCCCAGCGTCCACGAAAGCCGCACGCTAAGCATTTTCGCGTTACCGCATGTGGTCCCGGCCGAGGTACTGCAGCACCTTGCCGCGGACAATGCCGTCATCGTGCCGCACTTGATGGCCAGCATTTCCGGCATGCCGCTCTACCGAGAACATAATATGTTGGGCGATCTGGTGCGCCGCTCGGTCGCGCTGGTCATCGATCGTCATCTGCAGTCGAGCGCGGACCGCTATGGCAAACCGCAGCTCGGCTCGCATCTGGAGCGTTACCTGGTCGACGCGCTGCGTCGCCTGATCAGCGGCAACGCCGCGTGGAATCCGAATGGCGAGAAGTCGCGCGTCTGGTTCGGCAGCGACGGCTTGTTCCTCGTCTGGCCGAATGCAGCGACGGAAGTACGCGCACTACTGGAAGCCGATCAATTGCCGGGCATCCCGAAGGCGCCGGAAACGATATTGGAGATACTGATCGCAGCGGGCGTTTTCGAACCGAAAGATGCCGTTCAACTCACTTGGCAGATTGTTCCACCCGACGGCAAGACAGCCATCGAGGCCGTCAAGCTGTCGTCGCCCGCGATTCTGTTCGCCGGCCTCGATCCACTCCCCCGGCCGCTGACGATCGCCTTGGTTCGCAGCCCCGACACGCCGGTTACGCCGGCATCACCATCGTCAACGTCCAACAGAAAAACACGCGCATCGCCTCAACTGCCGCTGCCCATGGAAACAGCAACGACGCCGACTACCGACACCAACGAACATGCGATTGCCTCCGCACCAGTCCACGGCAAACCCTCCGCAAACCAGCTTGCGTTAGCGATATCGCCATTCAGTCTGGAAGCTCCGATGCGACTGAACCCGTCCGTGCGAGATGCGCTTGCACGGATTGTCGATACCTTGAACAGCGGCGGGACCAATATCGCCGCTTGCACGCTGCCGTCGGGACTGTTCATTCCGCTTGCGGAATTCGAGCGCCGCGGTATCGAACCCTCGCTTGCGCTACGCGCATTGGCCGAAGTCAAGATGCTGGTACAACCTGCTGACTCGGTATCGCACACCATAATGCGCGACTTCAGCGGCGAACAAAAGGTGGGGTTGCTGCTTCACTCCCGTTTCGTTGTCGGCCTCGACCCCGGCGATTTCGACACGACGCACGTCAACCAGAATTGACATGCTGATTCGCAAATACGAAATGCCCTGGCGCCGCGCATATGAAGGCTATGCCGCTGCCGGATGGTTCGTCGCTTTCGGCTCGCTCATCGTCATCGCGATGCGAGACGAATTGCCGTGGCGCTTCGCTGGCGCGCTGGCAATGCTGTGTCTGTGGATGGCGACACTGCGCATGCAGCAGGCACTGCGGATATTGGTTGTGCGCGCATCGCTGTCCGGGCGGGCAATGCAAGTCGTCACCACGAAGGAATTGCACAAGCTCTGCCGGCAACCCGAGCAAGTCTTTCTGGGTTTTGGCTTCGAGTGGCAACCCATCCATTCGCAACGACTGTACGAACTGGCGAAGATCAATTTTCGTGACTATGCGGTATCTCCGGCATTGCTTCAATGGCTGGGCTACGCCGTCCATCCGCAACCGGATAGCGAAATCGGCCTGCCCTACA
>Ga0164242_10005769_pt1 | contig 13728 bp, 11 predicted proteins | sample OricomgcompostMG_FD_108783 | JGI IMG/M metagenome (GOLD analysis project Ga0164242, IMG submission 108783) | Miracle-Growth compost microbial communities from Emeryville, California, USA - Original compost - Miracle growth compost (MG) ...
CCCGATCTCTACGCGTTCGAGATCACGCTGGTCAACAACTGATCCGGAACGTGCAACTCACGCGTGCTTCTTCTCTGGCAGGTAGATCGCGCCGGTCGTGACGTCCTCCTCGAGCTCCTCGAGGGTGCGGCCGCGGGTCTCCGGCACCTGCGTGTACACGAAGATCAGCGACAGGATGCCCAGGCCCGCGAAGATGAAGAACGATCCGGTGATCCCGACTGCGGCGATGAGCGACGGGAAGTAGAGCCCGAGGAACGCGTTGGCGATCCACAGCATGAACACCGAGACGCCCATGCCGAACGCCCGCATCTTCAGCGGGAAGATCTCCGACAGCGTCACCCAGACGGCCACGTTCAGGAACGTCTGCATCGAGCCGACGAACGCGACCACGAGGAACAGGATCACGTACGGCCGCAGCGGATTGCCCGTCGGCAACAACATCGAGGCGATACCGATCAGGATGTGGCACAGCGTGGTCAGCGAGAAGCCGATGAGGAAGGTCTTGCGGCGGCTGAAGCGGTCCATCATCTGCAGTGCGATGATCGCGCCGATCACGGCGATGATGCCGGGCCCGAGGTTCGCGATCAGGGCGGCCGTCTTCGAGAAGCCGGACTCGATCAGCACGATCTGGCCGTAGTACATGATCGAGTTGATGCCAGTGAACTGCTGAGCCACGCCGAGCCCGATGCCCACGAGCAGGATGCGGATCAGCCATTTGTTCTTCAGGATGCTCCGCCAATCCATCTGAACGCGCTCGGTCTCTTCCTTGACGACCGTCGTGATCTCACCCAACTCCGGTTCTGCCCGATTGACCGGCCGCAGCGTCTTCAAGACCTCCAGCGCTTGGTCGATACGCCCCTTCTCGGCCAGCCAGCGCGGCGACTCGGGCATGCGAAGCATCCCGATGAAGAGCGCGGCGGCCGGGATGGCCTCGAACGCGAGCATGACGCGCCAGATCCAGCCGACGTCGTTCCAGATGCTGCCGATGATCGCGTTGACCACCAGCGCGGCGAGCTGACCGACGACGATCATCATCTCGTTGCGGCCGGCGAGAGACCCGCGGATCTCGAAGGGCGCGAGCTCTGCCAGGAACACGGGAACGACGGTCGACGCCGCCCCTACCGCCAGGCCGAGGATGACGCGACCCACGACCATGAACGCCAGGTCGGGTGTGAACACGCAGAACAGGGCGCCGACGAAGAAGAGCACCGACAGCAGGATGATCGTCTTGCGGCGACCCCAGGCATCCGAGAGCCGTCCGCCGGTGACGGCTCCGACGGCAGCTCCGAACAGCAGCGAACTCGTGACCACCCCCTCGGTGAACGCGGTGAGCCCCAGTTCGTGGCTCATCGGGTTCAGGGCGCCGTTGATGACGCTCGTGTCGTAGCCGAAGAGCAGTCCGCCGAACGTCGCGACGAGCGCGACGACGCCGAGACGCTTGCGGTACGGGCCGGGGGTCAGCGGTGGGAGCGTGGAACTGGATCCGTCGCTCGCATTGGTGGTCGAGGGCTGGGACATCTGGACTCCTTCGTCGCATCGTTCGTCACGTCGCTTCTGACGTCCTGATTCCAAGAACAGCACACGTCTTTATGTCCTGTCAAACATACATTCTTCGTGTTAGCGTGTTGATGTCCGCCACAGACCTCGCGGGAGTCATCCATGAGCACAGACGACATCGGAGTCGCCGTCATCGGCGCAGGCATGGCCGGCAAGGCCCACGCTGCCGCCTACCGCGCCGCACCGACGCTGTATCGCAGCGCCTTGCCGCCCGTGCGTCTCGTCTCGATCGCCGACGCGTACGAACCGCTCGCGGTCGAGACGGCCGCGCGGTACGGCTTCGAACGCCACGACACCTCCTGGCAGGCGATCGCGGCGAACGACGACATCCAGGTCGTGAGCGTCGTGGTCGCGAACTCGCTGCACCGCGAGATCGTCGAGGGCCTGCTCGCCGCCGGCAAGCACGTGCTGTGCGAGAAGCCGCTGTCCGACACGATCGACGACGCCGAGGCGATGGTCGCCGCAGCGGATGCCTCGGCCGCGATCGCGCGGATCGGCCTCACGTTCCGCCGGCAGCCGGGCTTCGCCTTCGTCAACGACCTCGTGCGATCCGGGCGGCTCGGCCGTGCGATGCACGTGAACGGCTACTACTTCACCGACTACGGCTGCGATCCACAGGCGCCGATCAGCTGGCGGTACAAGGGACCGGCCGGATCGGGCGCGCTCGCGGATGTCGGCAGTCACCTCAGCTATCTCGCCGAGTTCGCCGCGAACAGCGAGATCGTCGCGGTGCGAGGCGGCACCTTGAACACCGTCATCACCTCACGCCCCAAGCCGTTGGGCGCCGTCGTCGGCCACGAGCACGTCGCGGTCGGCGAGGAGCGCGAGATGGTGGAGAACGACGACTTCGCCGCGTTCTCGGCGAGGTTCGCCAGCGACGCCACAGCGACCCTTCAGGTCTCACGGGTCTCGGCCGGCCACCCGAACACGCTCGGCGTCGAGGTGTTCTGCGAGAACGGGTCGGCCGCCTTCGACTTCCGCAACCCGGGCGAGGTGCGCGTCTTCGTGGCCGGCGGCGACCCAGCGACGAACGGATACCGCACCGTCATCCTCGGCCCCGAGCATCCGTACTGGCGCGGCGGTCTGGCGATGGATGCGCCGGGAGTCGCCATCGGCCAGAACGACGGGTTCGTGTTCCAGGCGCGGGCGTTCCTCGAGGAGGTCGCCGGCATCCCGGAATCCGAGTCGCTGCCGCGCAACGCCGGGTTCGCGGAGGGCCTGCACAACATGCGGATGCTCGTCGCGGTCGCCGAATCCGCAGCGAACGACGGACGCGAGGTCGAAATCGCGCAGGAGGACGGACGATGAGGCTCGGACTGTACAACGCGATCCTGCACGACCGCTCGCTGCCGGAAGCGATCGACGTCGTCGCCGGGCTCGGCCTCACCGGGCTGGAGATCAACACGGGCGGGTTCCTGCCCGCCGTGCATGTGCCCACGTTCGACGACATCCTCGTGAGCGACGCCGCTCGGGATGACTACCTCGGCCTGTTCGAGGGCACGGGAGTCTCGATCGCCGGGCTGAACTGCAACGGCAACCCGCTGCATCCGAATCCCTCGATCGGTCCGAAACACGCCGAGGATGTGCGCCGCTCGATCCGTCTTGCGGAGCGGTTGGGGCAGCATCGCGTCGTCACGATGTCGGGGCTCCCTGGCGGGGAGCCGGGCGCGTCACGCCCGAACTGGATCGTGAACGCGTGGAACTCCGCTGCCCTCGACGTGCTCGACCATCAATGGTCGATCGTCGCTGACTTCTGGCGGGAGATCGACCGAATGGCTCGCGACCACGACGTCAAGGTCGCGCTGGAGCTGCACCCGCAGAACGTCGTGTTCAACGTGGCGAGCGTGCACAAGCTCATCGACCTGACGGGCGCGACGAACGTGGGCGTCGAGCTCGACGCATCCCACCTGTTCTGGCAGCAGATGGACCCCGTTGCGGTGGTCCGCCATCTCGGCGAGCTGGTGTTCCATGCCGCCGCGAAAGACGTGCGCATCAACCCCGAGACGGCAGCGCTGAACGGAGTGCTGGACAACTCGTTCCGCCGCCTGTGCCCGGACGAGCCGCGCACCAACCTCGGCGGCGACGAATGGGCCAACGAATGGCCGAAGCCCTCATCGTGGGACTTCGTCGCGCTCGGCAAGGGGCACGACGTCGCCTACTGGACCGAGTTCCTGCGGGCGCTGCACGGCGTCGACCCCGACATGATGGTCAACATCGAGCACGAGGACACCGAGCTGGGACGCATCGAGGGCATCGAGGTCGCAGCGGATGTGCTCAAGGCAGCGGATGCCGCGCTGCGGCAGCCAGACCGCTGAGGTCGCGAGTTCTCGAGCTGACGCTCAGGCCACCGCCGTCCACTGCCGCGTCGTGCCTGAGCGCTCCGCGGCGTCGGCGACCGCTGCGGCGGCGAGGCCGTCGGCTACAGAAGGTCCGTGCTGCACACCTTCGGCGACGGAGCGCAGGAAGTGCACCGCCTCGATCGTCTTCAGGTCGTCGAAGCCCATGCCGGTGCCGCCGCCGGGCTGGAAGCGGGCGAAGTCGCCGTCACCGGGCTGCGCGTACACGGTCGTGTACCCGTACTCGCCCGAGCCTCGCAGCGCGACCTGCAGCTCGTTCATGCGCTGGAAGTCCCAGCGCAGCGACCCCTCCGTTCCGTACACCTCGACGACGTACTCGGCTCGTGGACCCACGGCAACCCGGCTGGACTCGAACACCCCGACGGCGCCGTTCTCGAAGCGTGCGAGCACGCCGGCGTAGTCCTCGTTCTCGACCGGCCCTGGCTCACCCACGGCGTCGGCATGATGCCCCACCGTGGCGCCCACCACGCGGGGCCGCTCGGCCAGGAACGTCTCCTGCACCGCGGTCACCTCCGCGATCGGCCCGACGAGCTGCATCGCAAGGTCGAACCCGTGTGAGAGCAGGTCGCCGTACACTCCCGAGCCTGCGCGGTCGCGTTCGAAGCGCCAGGTGAGCGGGTCATCCGGGTTCGACGAGTAGTCGGCCAGGAACGAGACCCGCACGTTCGTGATGCGGCCCAGGCGACCGGATGCGACGAGTTCACGCGCCCTCGCGATCGCCGGCGGGTTGCGGTAGCTGAAGCCCACCGCCGTGACCAGCCCGCGCCCCTCGGCGGCGCGGGCGATGTCCGCGCTCTCCGCACGGCCCCGGCCCATCGGCTTCTCGATCCAGAACGGCTTGCCCGCCTCCGCCGCGGCGAGCGCCATCTCACGGTGCAGGAAATTGGGCGAGCAGATCGACACGGCCTCGACATCCGGATCGGCGAGCACGTCCCGGTAGTCCGCGACGGCGCGCTCGTACCCGAGCAACTCGACGGCATCCGTACGATTGCGCTCCACCACGTCGGCGGCGACGACGAGCCGCGGGCGCACCGGCAGCTCCGGGTAGTGCTCGTTCACGTTGCGATAGGCCCGGGAGTGCGCGCGCCCCATCCAGCCGACGCTGATCAGTCCGATGCCGAGTGGTCGCGCCGTCATCGTGCCGCGACCTTCATGCTGCGCTGCCCGGATTCGCCTCGGCAATCAGCTCGCGTATGCGCGTCAGCTGGAACCGCGACGTCTCGTCGGCGGTCTCGTCCTCCGCGAACACGTTCGAGCAGATGATGGCATCCTCACGGTCGAGGAATCCGGATGCCTGCAGCACCGCGAAGAGCTCCCTCCAGTTCACGTCGCCGTCGCCGATCCTCAGATGCTGGTGCACCCGGGCGGGGTTGCCGGGCGGGTTGGTGATGTAGCGCAGCCCGTGCGAGCGGCGGTGGTCGAACGAGTCGGCGGTGTAGACGGCGCCGAGCCTCTCCCCCAGCTCGGGGATGAGCGTTGTCGCGCGGTCGCCGTAGTGGAACGTGTGGCTGGCGACATAGACCTGGCCGACGGCATTCGAATCAAGTCCGCGGATGATGCGCCATGCGTCGAGCGCATCCTCGACGAAGTCGTCGGGGTGCGGGTCGATGTTCACCCGCACCCCGGATGCCTCGATCAGCGGAAGCAGCTCCTCCATCGACCGGTAGAAGCCGGCTTCGGACTCCTCCGCGCGCTCCGGACGCCCCGAGAACTCCGTGTTGATCACCGGCACCTCGAGGTCTTCGGCGATCTGGATGATGCGCTTCCAGTTGCGCACCGCCGCCTCGCGGGGCAGCTCGTCGGGCCACGACCAGCGCTGCACGGGAAGCAGCGAGCAGATGCCGACGCCGGCATCCGCAGCGCGCTTCTTCACCGCGGCGAGGTACTCCCGGTCGACGCGAGGGTGCGAGAAGAAGGGGATGAAGTCCGGGTGCGGCGTGAGCTGGATCCAGTCGTAGCCGGCTGCCGCGGCGACGTCGAAGAACTCCAGGAATGAGTGCGTCGAGTGGTAGGGCGTGGGGTCGAGGGCGATCTTCACCATGGAGGTTCTCCTCTTTCTCTACGCGTAGAACTCCGGCACGGGCGGAAGTTCGACCGCGACCGGGCCCTCGGTCTCCAGCGCCTTCACGCCGGCGGCGCATGCTACGGCCACCTTGTAGCCGTCCCACGCCGACGGCCCGGCGATGCCGCCGCGGCGGGCGGCATCCACCCAGTCCTGCACCTCGACGTCGTACGCCTGCTTGAACCTCGTCGTGAAGCTCTGGTGCTCGTCGATCTGGAATCGGCCGTCCTGCCACAGCTGCAGCCCGTCCGGCTGACCGATGCGCGCGACACCGCGCTGGAACACCGCCTCGGTGGCCACCTGGTAGCCGAACTGCACGCTGACGTTCATCTCCACATCGACGAGCACGCCGTTGTCGAGCTCCATCAGCACGAGGATCGGCTCGCGCAGCCGCTCCGGGCTGAGCGCGTTGCGCTTGCCGTACCGCACCTCGACGGAGCGGATGGTGGCACCGGCGAGCCAGGGCACCACGTCGAACTCGTGCACGACCGAGTCGGTGATGAGCATCTGCTGGGTGTAGCTGTCGGGCACGGACGGGTTGCGGTGCACACCCCGCAGCATGAGCAGCTCGCCCGCGGTCCCTGAGGCGATCAGCTGCTTGAGCTGCCGGTACTGCGCGTCGAACCGACGCATGAACCCGACCTGGATCAGGCGTTTGCCGGTCTTCTGCTCCGCCTCCACGATGCGCCAGGAGGATTCGGGGTCCTGCGTCAGCGGCTTCTCGCACAGGATCGGGATGCCCGCCTCGAGTGCCGGCAGCAGCACCGGCTCGTGGAATTGCCCGGGCGTGGCGATCACGACAGCGTCGACGGCATCCGCATCCAGGGCTTGCTCGATCGCACTGAACACTGCCGCTCCAGGAGCGTGCGCTGCGGCGGCTTGCGCGCGCCCGGCATCCGGCTCGATGATCGCCGACACCACCGCACCGGCGATGGTCGTGGTGAGGCGGTTCACGTGGTCGGCGCCCATCATGCCGGCGCCGACGACGCCCACGCGGAGGTCAGTGGTGGTGGTCATAGTGTCTCTTTCGGCCGAGTCAGCGGATACGGGTGAGCGGCGAGCACCCGAAGATGTGCTGCCGGGTGCGGGTGGCAATGGCCGCGGGCACGTCGATGTCGACGCCCGGCATGTCCTGCTCCACGATCGCGAAGATGTTCTCGTCGATGGCCGAGACCGCTTCGATGATCGGGGCGAAGTCCGGAACGCCGGCGGGCGGCTCCACCATGACGTTGATGGCGGCGTCGGCGAACGGCACGTCGTTCTTCAGTACTTCGAAGCGCAGGTCTGGGTCGATCTGCTTGAGGTGCAGGTACCCGATGCGGTCCGGATGCGCGCCGATCAGCTTCACGTTGTCGCCTCCGTAGTACGCGAAGTGGCCGGTGTCGAGGCAGAGGTTCACGTACCGCGGGTCGGTCAGCTCGAGCAGCCGTTCGACCTCGCGGTAGGTGCCGACGTGGCTGTCGGCGTGCGAGTGGAACTGCTGGTGCACCCCGTACTCCTCGTACAGCGCCTTGCCCAGCCGGTCATGACCAGCTGCGAGCTGCGCCCACTGGTCGTCGGTGAGGGTGCGCGACTCGAGGGTCTCGCCCGTGGCGTCCGATCGCCACAGGTCGGGGATGACCACGATGTGCTCTGCACCGAGCGCATGCGCCAGCCCCGCCACGTTCACGGCCTGGTCCCACGCGCGCTGCCACTGCTCCTCACCCTTGTGGAACCCGGTGAACACCGTTCCGGCCGAGAGCTCGAGGTCGCGCTTGCCGAGCTCGTCCTCCAGCTCGTGCGGGTCGGTGGGCAGGTAGCCGTACGGTCCGAGCTCGATCCAGTGGTAGCCGGCGGTCTGCACCTCGTCGAGGAACCGCTGCCACGGAATCTGGCGCGGATCATCCGGGAACCACACGCCCCACGAGTCGGGGGCCGTGCCGATGCGCAGGCCCTGCGTGTGTGGCGCGGTGTCGGTGTCGGTCATCGTCGTCCTTCTCGTGTAGGGGCGGCTCAGCCCAGCAGGGGCCGCTGGTTCTTGCGTTGTTCGACGTACTCGTCGTACGCCTGCTTGGTGCTCTCCAGCTCGGAGACCTGCGCGACCGGCACATCCCACCATCCGTCGCCGTCCGGTGCGTACTGGAACGGATCGGAGTGGATGTGGATGAGCGTGGATGCCTGGCTCGCCTTCGCCGCGACGACCGCGTCGTGCAGCCGGGCGACGGCATCCGCTCCCGGTTCGATCTCGATGACGTCCACGCCGTAGCTGCGCGCGTTCGCCGCGAGGTCGACCGCGTCGAGCAGGCTGCCGGACTCGAAGTTGAGCTCGTCGCGGTTCAGGTAGCGGTAGCGGGTGCCGAACCGCTGCGAGCCGACGGTCTCGGAGAGGTGCCCGATGGAGGCGAAGCCTTCGTTCTGGATGAGCACGACGATGATCTTGATGCCCTCGGCCACCGCCGTGGCGAGTTCACTGTGCAGCATGAGGTAGGAGCCGTCGCCGACCATGACGATGACGTCGCGTTCATCGCCCTGCTCCGATGAACCGAGCGCGTCCAGACCGCGCTTCACGCCGAGGCCGCCGGCGATCTCGTATCCCATGGTCGAGAATGCGTACTCCACGTGATACCCGAGCGGGTCGCGCACCCGCCACAGCTTGTGCAGGTCTCCCGGCAGCGACCCCGCTGCCTGTACGACGATGTCCCGCGGTGCGCTGGCGGACTGCACGGCGCCGATGATCTGCGACTGGCTCGGCAGCTTCTGGTCCGCTTCGCCCGGAGCAGCGGATGCCTGGAACGCCTCGTCGACGACGGCATCCCACCGCCGCTTCTCGCGTTCGATGCGCTCGGTGTACGCCGGCTCCACCCGGTATCCCCCGAGGGCCGGGAGCAGCGCGGTCAGCGTCTCGCGCGCATCCGCGACCACCGGCAGCTGTGTGCCGTGCTTGTAGGCGTCGAACGGCGCCACGTTGACGTTCACGAACGTGACGGAAGGGTTCTGGAACGCGGTGCGGCTCGCGGTCGTGAAGTCGCTGTACCGGGTGCCGATGCCGATCACCACGTCGGCCTCGGCGGCCAGCCTGTTGGCGGCGGCTGTTCCGGTAGCACCCACACCCCCCAGATACTGCGGGTGATCCCAGTTCAGCGCACCGCCACCGGCCTGACTCGTTCCGACCGGGATGCCTGTGGCCTCGACGAGCGCTCGCAGGGCGGTCTCCGCGTCGGAGTAGATGACTCCCCCGCCCGCCACGATGAACGGATGCCTCGCCGCGCGGATCGCGCGCACAGCGGCATCCAGCGCCCACCGCTCCGGCAACGGACGACGGATGTGCCACTCCCGGTCTTGCAGGAACTCGACGGGCACGTCGATCGCCTCGGCCTGCACGTCTTCCGGCAACGCGATCGTGACGGCACCCGTCTCGGCCGGGTCGGTCAGCACGCGCATCGCGGCGAGCGCGATGGAGAACAGCTGTTCCGGGCGCTGGACCCGGTCGAAGAACCGCGACAGCGGACGGAACGCGTCTGTCACCTGCACGCCGAGGTCGTGCGGGTGCTCCAGCTGCTGCAGCACCGGGTCGGCCACTCGCGTGGCGAACGTATCGCTCGGCAGGAGCAGCGCCGGCAGCCGGTTGGCCGTGGCCAGCGCCGCGCCGGTGAGCATGTTCGCGGCGCCAGGACCGACGGATGCCGCGGCGGCCAGTGTCGCCCGCCTGCGGTGCACGCGCGCGAACCCGACGGCCTGATGCACCATCGCCTGCTCGTTGCGTGCCTGGTGGTACGGCAGCAGAGTCGGCTGCAGCACGTTGTACTGCTTCAGCGCCTGACCGAGTCCGGCCACGTTGCCGTGCCCGAAGATGCCCAGGATGCCGGGCACCGTTCGCTCGCGCACGTCGCCGTCGACCGTCCACTGGTGGCCGAGGAACTCGACGAGCGCCTGACCGACCGTCATGCGTCTTCTCGTCATCGGTGTGCTCCGTTCTGCACGCTGCTGAGCCGTGGGTCGGGAAGGCGGCTTTCCCAAGCCTTGCGGATCCAGCTCTGCCGTGGGTCGTCGCTGATCAGCCATTCCCGCTTCTCGCCGGGGCCGGCCATCACGTTGAGGTAGTACAGGTCGTACTCGGGGGCCGCCGCGGCCGGGCCGTGGTAGCCGAACGGCACCAGCGCGATGTCGCCGGTTCGCACCATGGCGCCGGTGTCGATCTCGCCCGCCGGCGAGGAGTACGCGGCGAACGTGCCAAAGGCATCCACGTTCTCGGGCGCGTTCAGCCCCGAGTGCGGTGCTGCCTCGAAGTAGTAGATCTCCTCGAGCCGGGACTCGTGACCGGGAACATCCTCGTCGTGCTTGTGGGCGGGATGCGACGACCAGTTTCCCGCCGGCGTCACGACCTCGCACGCGATGATCGCTGCGGCATCCAGAGCGTCTGGCGTGCCGAAGTTGTGCACCTGCCTGGTGTCACGTCCGGCGCCCCTGATCTCCACCGGAACGTCGGCCTTCGGCAGGTAGACGCTCGGCTTGCGCACGGTGGTGACGGCTTCGGCGATCGCGACGCGCCCACCGGCATCCTGCGCGCTGATGCGCAGACCCTCGCCGCACCCCACGTAGAGCACGTCCGTCGGCCCGTCGAAAACGCCGGCGCGACCTTCGAGCTCCGTCGCGGTGCCCTCGTGCTCCACCCGGAAGCCGCCCGAGAGCGGCACCACGATTCGCTCGAGGTCCGCGGCAGGTAGGTCTATACCCGTGCTGTCGATCCGAGCGATACGGATGCCCGTGTGCCGCCATCCGTCGATACTCCCGTCGACCACGGCCTCCCACGGGCCCGAGCTCAGCGCTCCACGGGGAAAGAACCACTCATTGCGCACAGCCATCGTGACGCGATGCCTTTCGTTCGTCGATCGTTCTGCGGGAGGTCTCGGTCAGTCGTTCTGCGGGAATCCGAGGTTGATGCCGCCATGCGTCGCCGGGTCGAGCCAGCGACTCGTGACCGCCTTCTCCCTCGTGAAGAAGTCGAACCCGTGCACGCCGTACGCTTTCGCGTCGCCGAACAACGAATTCTTCCAGCCGCCGAAGGAGTGGTATGCCACCGGAACCGGGATCGGAACGTTGATGCCGATCATGCCCACCTGCACCTCGCTCTGGAAGCGGCGGGCCGCACCGCCGTCGTTCGTGAAGATGGCGGTGCCGTTGCCGAACTGGCCGGAGTTGATGAGGTCGATGCCCTCTTGGAACGTCTTCACCCGCACCACCTGCAGCACCGGGCCGAAGATCTCCTCCTGGTAAGCCCGGGAGCTGGTCGGCAGGTCGTCGATGAGGGTGGGGCCGAAGAAGAAGCCGTCCTCGCCGCCCTCCACCGAGCAGGAGCGGCCGTCGACCACGATCGTGGCACCATCCGCCTCGGCGATGTCGACGTAGCCCGAGACCTTCTTCTTGTGCTCCGCCGAGATGAGCGGTCCCAGGTCAGGCTCCCCATCGGGGCCGCCGACTCCGTTGCCCACCCTCAGCCGTTCGATGCGCTCGGAGATCTTGCCGATCAGCTCGTCGGCCACAGTCCCTACGGGCTCGGCCGTCCCGTCGCTTCGCGACGCGCCGGAACCGGCCCGTGGGGGCCCATCGACCACGAGCACCACGGAGACCGCCATGCACCGCTCGCCGGCAGCGCCGTATCCGGCGTTCACCGCCTGGTCGGCGACCAGGTCGAGGTCGGCATCCGGCAGCACCAGCATGTGGTTCTTCGCCCCGCCGAGCGCCTGCACCCGCTTGCCGTTCCTCGCCGCGGTCTCGTAGATGTACTGCGCGATCGGAGTCGAGCCCACGAACGAGATCGACTGCACGACCGGGCTGTTCAGCAGCCCGTCGACGGCGAGCTTGTCGCCCTGCAACACCGTGAAGACGCCATCCGGCAGCCCGGCCTCCTTCCACAGCTTCGCGATCCACAGCGATGCTGAGGGGTCCTTCTCGCTCGGCTTCAGCACGACGGCGTTGCCCGCCGCGATCGCCACCGGGAAGAACCACATCGGCACCATCGCGGGGAAGTTGAACGGACTGATCAGCCCGACCACGCCGAGAGGCTGCTTGATGGAGTACACGTCGATCCCGGTCGACGCCCCCTCGCTGAACTCCCCCTTCGTCAGGTGCGGGAACCCTGTCGCGAGTTCCACGACCTCCTGGCCGCGGTTGATCTCACCCAGTGCGTCCGAGAGCACCTTGCCGTGCTCCGAGGTGATGATCTCGGCGAGTTCGCCCTTGCGTTCGTTGAGCAGCTCACGGAACTTGAACAGCACCGTCAGCCGCTTCGCGATCGAGTACCGGCTCCACGCCTCGAAGCCGCGCTGAGCCGATGCGATCGCGGCGTCGATCTCCGACTGGTCCGCGAGCGCGACCCGCTTCGTCTCCACGCCGAGAGCCGGGTTGAAGACCGGAGCGGTGCGTCCGCTGGCCGACGGGTACTCGGCGCCGTCGATCCAGTGCGAGACGATCGGCAGCTCAGCACCGGTTTCCGTTGGGGCGAGAGTCTCAGTGGTGTTCGTCATGGTGTTCCTTACTTCTTGCACTTCAGGTCAGGGCTCACGAGCGCGGCGGATGCCGTCAGCGCCCGTGCACGAGAGCGGCGGCGATGTCGACGGCCTGCGCCACATCGTCGTCATGCGGGTACAGCAGCGTGCGACCGACCACGAGGCCGTGCACGCCGGGCAGCGCCAGGGCGGATGCCCATGACGCGTAGGTCTCGTCGGGAGCGGCATCCGAGTCACCGCCCAGCAGCAGCGTGGGCAGGGTCGTCGCCTGCATCACCCGCTCCATCTCCGCCACCACCGGAAGCTTGAGCCAGGTGTACGACGAGGTGGCGCCGAGACCCGACGCGATCGCCACGGAGGTGATGACGGCATCCGTCGAGAGGTCGTTCACGACGCGCCCGTCGACCCACTCGCTCATGAACGGTTCGAGCAGGATCGGCAGGCCGGCACGAGCCGACTCCGTCACGGCACGCGCGGTGTCCTCGAGGATGCCCGCCGTAGCGGAATCCTGCAGGTTCACGCGCACGAGCAGCTTGGCGGCATCCAGTCCCGAGCGCACCATCGAGTCGACGTCGTACCCGGTGAACCGGTCGTCCATCTCGAACGCGGCGCCGCGCAGACCGCCCCGGTTCATGGAGCCGACGGCGATCTTGCCGTCGAGCGCGCCGAGCAGAGCGAGGTCTTCGATCACGTCGGGCGTGCCGAGCACACCGTCGACGCCAGGTCGCGACAACGCAAGGGCGAGGCGCTGTAACAGGTCGTACCGGTTCGCCATGGCGAGCGGGTTCGTTCGCACCCCGAGAGCTCCTCGGGCGGGGTGGTCGGCGGCCACGATGAACAGCCGTCCGTCGCCCCGCACGAGCTCGCGGCGTGTGCGGGCCTGAAGCGCCGTGGCGATGGATCCGGGATCGCGCTGCCGCGCGGCCCTGAGCCGTGCGAAGGCATCGGCACTGATCCGGGCGTCGTGCGCTCCCCCAGCGTTCGCGGTACCGGCAAGGCCGGCGAGGTCAGACACGGACACGGTCGGCCTCCTCGATGAGCTCGTCCACCTCCGAGGTGGTCGGCATGGCCGTTGAGCACTCACGCCGGCTGGCCACGATCGCTCCCGCCACATTCGCGAAGCGGATGACACGGCGCAGGTCCCAGCCCTGCAACAGCCCGTAACAGAGCGCCCCGCCGAACCCGTCACCGGCACCCAGACCGTTCACGACCTGCACCGCGAACGGTGGTACCTCGACCGTCTCGTCGCTGGTCTTGGCGAGCACAC
>Ga0164242_10005770_pt1 | contig 13727 bp, 9 predicted proteins | sample OricomgcompostMG_FD_108783 | JGI IMG/M metagenome (GOLD analysis project Ga0164242, IMG submission 108783) | Miracle-Growth compost microbial communities from Emeryville, California, USA - Original compost - Miracle growth compost (MG) ...
GATTTTACCTGCCACTCATTTTGGGTCATCACAGAGCGATAGGAAAATCTGTCAGAATTCAATATCCGCCAGAAGTCCCCCCCTATCAGGGTTGACCTGACATCGGGGCGCAGGTAATAATTATTATCAGTGGTTAATACAACTTTGGGCGATAAATACATTCCTTTAAAATGCTGGTAAACCAAATCATACACCCATTGCTCCTTGTACAGGGAAGTCTGCAGGGAGAGCGAGTGGGTCTTACCTTTATCCTTATCTGTCCCCAGCAGCCTGAAAGAGGCGTTGAGCGTCAGATAACGGTAACTGATACCTAAACCTAAGCCCTTTGAGTTATTGGGTTTATAATCGAAGGAAGGTTGATCGGGAGCGCGAAGGCTAAGTCCGGTATTCTCCCTGGTGTAGTAAATCCTGCCGGTAATGTCCCGATCATACATTTTAATATAACTTGTATCCCGCTGATCATGAGACCGGCCCAGCAGCCGCCAGAAGCGGCCTTGCTCCTGCTTCTGCTTCTGCTTCTGTTCCTGCGCTTGCTTCTCTGGCTGTTGGCCATACGCTTGTAAAAGGGCTATGCATACCAGAATACATAACAGTAAACTGGAATGCCTCCACCACCTGGCTTTGTTTTTCATGTTGTATTCCGGTGTTGTTTTTTAAGGTTATCGTGAAGTTCGGCATTTATTTGATAACTCCATTAAAAAAAGACAAATAAAATCCTTTCCAGCCTCATTGCAAAATGGGTTCGTTGCAAAGTGGCCGGCACCTGAAAAAACAAATAAGCATCCGTAGGCCAGTTCGTGTATGACTTTCCCTGCAACATGCAAGATGCGCTAAACTGCACGCTTGACTCCCTGAAATTACCCCAGACCCAAACGTTTTTCCAGGCTAAACCATGCATTTGTTTGCGCCAACCTTATACATTTTATCCCATTTTCTGCTTCCATGATACCCTTGTCTGCTTTGAGCGCGGTTAAATGCCCCGCTAATTGTATTTTCGTAGTATTCATGAACTGTACATTTGCTCCATACTTAAACGTAATGCTCAAAAGCATTGCCCTGACCTGCACGCTATTAATGGGCAGTGGCCATATGGCCCTTTTTGCGCAGGTGAGTGGCTTTGATCCTGCTAAAGATAATATCACCTGGCATAGTTTCAGTAAGGACGCCTCTGGGTCCATGCCCGTAGGCGGTGGAGATATCGGCCTGAATGTCTGGACTGAAAGTGGGGATGTCCTGTTTTACATCGCTAAAAGCGATGCATTTGATCAGAATAATACCCTTTTAAAACTGGGCAGGGTGCGTATCCACCTTATGCCCGACCCATTTACCGGATCAGTCTTTTCACAGACCCTGCAGCTAGCCGATGGCAGTGTTTACATTAAGGGACAAATTAATAAAAAACCGGTTACACTTCACCTTTGGGTGGATGTATATCATCCAGTGATCCATGCTGACATTCACTGTTCAGGCCCGAAGGCACCCAAACTGAACGCCGTAATTACCTATGAAAGCTGGCGGGATAAAGACCATATTGTCAAAGGCCGGGAAAATAATCAAAACTCCTATAAGTTCGGGCCTCAAGGCGTCATCCGGGTAAAAAAAGATAGCATCACTACAGGCACCGGTAAAGCCTTAGGCGGTTATGTTCAATTCTTCCACCGTAATCCGCCGCAAACGGTTTTCGACGTAGCAGTTCGTCAGCAGGGACTGGAGAGCGTCAAAAACCAGTTGTATAATCCGCTTGGAAACAGAATTTCCGGAGGAATATTATATTCCAGACAGCTACAGGCAGCGGGAATCGTCAAAGGCAGATACCAGCGCACAGATTATACCGGTTATGTTTTAAAAACGACTAAAGCTGTCAGTTCACTCAATTTTAATATAACCCTGCTTTCCCAACAAACACCAGCACCACTTGTCTGGACCAAAGCTTTAAGGGACGCCACGAGATCACCTTCTCAAACCAATGAGGACTGGAGTCGCACCAAGAGCTGGTGGCAGGATTTCTGGCGCCGCAGTTTTATTGATATCAATCCCGGTTATCGATCTGGCGCAGTTCATGACAGCCTGCAGACTTTAAGCTTTCATATGGGCAGGAACTACCAGTTATTCCGCTATATGCTGGCCTGTAATGCTTATGGCAATTTTCCGACAAAGTTCAATGGGGGCCTCTTTACTTATGATCCGGTCCTGGTCGACAGCGCCTATCCTTACACCCCGGATTTTCGCAATTGGGGCGGCGGTACCTTTACACAGCAAAACCAGCGCCTCGTGTATTACCCTCTGCTCAAAAGCGGCGATTACGATATGATGCAAAGCAGTTTTGCATTTTATAACCGCCTTTTAAAAACAGCGGAGCTGCGTTCAATGATTTATTGGCACCATAAGGGGGCTGCTTTTACAGAACAGCTGGAAAATTATGGACTACCCAATCCCAGTGAATACGGATGGAAAAGGCCTCAAGGATTTGATCCGGGAATGCAGTATAATGCCTGGCTGGAATACGAATGGGATACGGTACTGGAGTTTTGTGATATGATTTTAAAAAGCCGCCTTTATAATAGCACGGATATATCGGCTTACATGCCGCTGATCAAAAGCTGCCTCAGATTCTTTGACAAGCATTATGAATATCTGGCACAAAAAAGAGGCGCCAGAATCCTGGACAGCCACGGCCATTTAATCCTGTATCCCGGATCAGCAGCTGAAACCTACAAACTGGCCTATAATGCGAGTTCTACCATTGCTGCTTTAAAAACAGTGACCCGCCACTTATTGGCCTTGCCCCGGGCATTACTGGACAGTGCAGACAGAAAATATTTTATTGAATTTTCTAAGAAGATTCCCCCTATCCATTTAGGGCAGATCAAAGGACAAAAAGTAATCACACCGGCCGTCACCTGGGCCCGCATCAATAATCAGGAATCCCCGCAGCTCTATCCGGTTTTCCCCTGGGCCATCTATGGTGTAGGAAGGCCTCATTTGGATATAGCGCTCAATACCTGGAATCTGGATACCAATGTCATTAAAAACAGAAGCTATATTGGCTGGAAGCAGGATAATATATTTGCTGCACGGATGGGCCTGCACGAGGCTGCCTTTAAACTGACTGCCCAAAAATTAATGGACAGCCCCCGGCGATTCCCCACCTTCTGGGGGCCTGGCTTTGATTGGGTACCGGACCATAACTGGGGAGGATCGGCCATGATCGGGCTGCAGGAAATGCTCCTGCAAAACGTCGGCGACAGTATTTTGCTTTTTCCTGCCTGGAATAAAAAGGTAGATGTCCATTTTAAACTACATGCACCTCATCAAACAACAGTGGAAGCCTGGCTGGAAAAAGGCAAGTTAAAAAAACTCATCGTCCTGCCCGCCGACCGGCAAAAAAATGTCTTCAATTACCTGGACCGGTCACAAAAATAATCATATGGCGGAGATGCCAGGATTTTCATCAAAATCCATGCATGATACGGCCCTTGTTCCACCCGGATCAGGGCTGGATTATAGGCTTATTTTTTAATGCTGATCAGGTGAGTTAAGCGTCCAGTCCCAGGTTCATTGAAATGCGGCGCGCCGTCTCTTTTGCTTTGGCAGCAATCTGATCAAGGCTTACCTCTTCTTTGAGCTGTACGGAAAGAATGGCAATAGTCAAACAGGCAATTGCCCGGTCCCCATTCATAACAGGCACCGTCACATCCATAATACCCTTAGCCAGGTCGCTACCGGTTATATAATGACCGTCCGCTTTAATTTCCTGCAAAGAGCCAATAAACTTTTGTTGTTTGCGTAAAGGATATTCCTTAAAGAGCGTGTTTCTTTTGAGGAGCTCCAATCTTTCATTTTCTTCCATATAGGCCAGTAACACTTTACCTGAGGCCGTCAGCATGACCGGAAAAGTACTACCCTCTTCAATGGATAAGGCTATGGGAACGGGACTCCTGGATTGAGACACCACAATGAGTTTATCCTGGTAAAGTACCCCTAGATGGCAGGACTGTTTAATACTGTCGGCCAGATCATCCATCGGATAATGAGAGGCTCTTCTGATTTCATCAATGGGGGAATGGCGGTGAGATAAATTATATAATTTCAGGGATTGCTTGTATTTGCCGGAGATTTCATCCCGAAGCAAATATCCCCTTTGCTCAAGGCATACCAGCATCCGGTAAATTTCACTGGGGTTCTTATCAATTCCCTGAGCGATGTCCGCCTGAGAGAGCGGCCGCCCTTCGGCGGAAATAAATTCCAGAATATCAAGTCCTTTTTCCAAAGCGGGCGCATGGTATTTTACATCTGCTTCCTCAACAGTTTTCTTTTTAGCCATATGGTGATGATTCGTTCTTATATATGAATGGTGAATTTACGCTTTTCGACGGGAACAAAAATAATATTTTTCCCGCCATTTTTGTTTATTTATGAATTTTATATTTATATTTGAATTATAAAATAATAAAAATTGGGGCAAATAAGATTAAAAGGTATCACCTGGGACCATAGCAGGGGATATACCCCGCTGGTGGCTACCGCCCAGCGGTTTATGGAACTGAATAATGATGTGGAAATTACCTGGCATAAGCGCAGTTTGCAGGACTTTGCTGATAAGCCCATCGGCCAGCTGGCAAAGGATTTTGATTTATTGATTATTGATTATCCCTGGATCGGTTATGCAGCGGAAAACGAACAATTGCTGCCACTAAATAAATACTTGCCGGAGCAGTTTTTGCGCCAACAGCTGCAGGGAAGCGTCGGCGCTTCTTTTGAAAGCTATACGCATAAGGGGCAGACATGGGCAGTCCCGATGGATGCGGCAGCACCTGTAGCCAGCTACCGGCCGGATATTTTCCAGCAGGGCAACTGGCAACTACCCCGTACTTTTGAAGATGTATTGGCTCTGGCAGACCGGGGACAGGTTATTTTGCCCGGCATCCCGGTGGACACTCTCATGAATTTTTATATGTTTTGCTGTACACTTGGAGAAAATCCATTCAGCCAGCCCGGCAAAGTTATCAGCAGGCCAACAGGACTCCAGGCACTCCAATTATATAAAACACTGATTAAAAAAATAGATCCGATATGCTTTGAACTCAACCCGATCAAAGTCTATGAACTGATGTCTACCACTGATCAGTTTAGTTACTGTCCCTTTGCTTATGGTTATAGTAATTATGCAAGGAAAGGCTACGCAGACCACCCGCTGCAATTTACGGACCTTGTCAGCCTTGACGGACGGCCACTTATTACTACCATCGGCGGCACGGGTCTTGCCGTTTCCGCCTATTGCATGTATAAATCAAAGGCCATTGCCTACCTGCAATATACCACCAGTGCAGCTGTCCAGGAACATCTTTATTTTGACACTGGTGGACAGCCCGCCCACAGGCAGGCCTGGGTGGCAAAGGCCAATAACCTGGTCACTGGAAATTTCTTCCTACAGACTTTGCCTGCCCTGGAGCGGTCCTATCTGAGGCCTCGTTACAATGGGTATATTCACTTTCAGGACCATGCAGGAGATTTGATCCGTGCTTACCTGATCAGTGGCGGCCAGCCGGAAAAGGTTTTATCCGACTTAGATCACCTTTTAAATAACAAGCACTGATGGCACCCTTAGAGAATTTGATTGTACTTGAATTTTGCCAATATATGTCCGGGCCGTCGGCCGGGCTCAGAATGGCAGACCTGGGGGCTACGGTCATAAAGATTGAACGGCCCAAAACCGGAGAAGGCGGCAGACAGCTGGCCATTAAAAACCTTTTTGCCGGCGACAACAGTGTACTATTCCATACCATTAACCGTAATAAGCTCTCCTATAGCGCCAATCTCAAAGATCCGGCAGACCTGGATAAAATAAAAAAGCTGATCCGCAAAGCGGACGTATTGATCCATAATTTCAGGCCGGGCGTTATGGAAAAACTGGGCCTTGGCTATCAGGATTGTGCGGGTTTGAACCCTGGTCTTATTTATGGTGAGATCAGCGGCTATGGCAAAGAAGGTAAATGGAAATTTAAGCCTGGGCAGGATTTATTATTACAATCCATATCCGGTCTTGGATGGTTATCGGGCAACAAAAACGACCCGCCTGTCCCTTTTGGACTTTCCATCGCCGATTATATTTGTGGCACCCATCTGGTCCAGGGCATCTTATCCGGTCTTATCGCGCGCGCTAAAACAGGTCAGGGGATGCTGGTAGAAGTCAATTTACTTGCCTCCCTGGTAGATTTTCAGTTCGAAGTGATCACCACCCACTTAAATGATGGCGGCCGCCTGCCGGACCGGGCCGCCCAGGGAAACGCCCATGCATATCTTAGTGCCCCTTATGGCGTATATGGGACCAAGGACGGCTATCTGGCCATGGCCATGGAAAATCTGGAATATCTGACAAAGGCTCTGGACATTCCTCAAATCGCCTCTTTAATACATGACGGCTTTACCCATAGGGATGCTATTATGGCAGCCATTGCCGGTGCGTTAAAAAAACAGACGACAGGGTACTGGCTCGATCTGTTTGAGCCCGCAGATATCTGGTGTGCTGAGGTACAGAATTATCACCAGTTCACTGCGCATCCCGGTTATAAGGCTATGCGCCTGGAACAGGAAATTGTCCTGCCGGATGGCCGAAGTTTAACCACCACCCGCTGTCCGATACGCATCGACGGACAGTTATTTAACAGCAGTAAACCGGGACCGGAAGTGGGTGCCCATAATGAACAGCTGGACCATACCTTACTATAAATGAGTTTAAACCTGCAGCACATGAATAAACCCTTAAACGATATACTGGTGGTCGACTTCAGTCAGTTCCTCTCTGGCCCTTCGGCCAGCCTGCGACTGGCGGATCTGGGCGCCAGGGTCATTAAAATAGAAAGGCCCGGCACAGGCGATATTTCCCGCCATATGTATATCTCAGATGTGGAAATGAATGGTGCCTCCTCGGTATTCCATGCGATCAATCGAAACAAAGAAAGTTATACGGCGGACCTTAAAAATCCGGATGACCTGTCAAAAATCATGGTCCTCATAAAAAAAGCGGACATTGTCATGCATAATTTCAGGCCAGGTGTAATGGAAAGGCTTGGGCTGGATTATGACAGACTGAAAAAGATCAATCAAAATATCATCTACGGTGAGATCAGCGGCTATGGAACCGAAGGGCCCTGGCGTGGCAAACCGGGCCAGGACCTGCTTTTACAGGCGCTTTCAGGCATGTGTTTTCTGAGCGGCAATGGGGACATGGCCCCTGTGCCGATGGGCATTTCACTGGTGGACATCGCTACAGGTGGACACTTGGTCCAGGGGATTTTAGCCTGCCTTGTCAGACGGGCAGTGACGGGCATGGGCGGCCTGGTCCAGGTCAGTATGCTGGAATCTGCCTGTGATCTCCAATTTGAATCCCTTACCTGTTACTTCAATGACGGCCATCAACTACCGGAACGCACCCTGAAAAATAATGCCAATCCATATCTTGGTGCTCCTTATGGGATTTATAAGACCCTGGACGGCTATTTATCCATAGCAATGACCCCTGTCCATACCTTAGGTGAATTAATTAAGTGCCCGCCGCTGACTAAATATACAGATCCCGCCGGGTGGTTTACGTTTCGTGAAGAAATAAAGGCTATATTGAGCGCGCATTTATTGACAGCAAAAACCGGTCATTGGCTGCAGATACTGGAGCCGGCGGATATCTGGTGCGCTCCGGTAGAAAGCTGGCGGGAACTGCTGGCAGAGCTGTCGTTAAATAACGGGCACATGACCCAGACGGTTAGCATGGAAGACGGTTATCAGTTTGTAACAACAAGCTGCCCGATCACACTTAACGGAGCGGCGCTGACCTCAAAAAAGGGTACCCCTTCACTTGGACAGGATAATCATAGAATTGACACTTCCTTGTTATCCGCCTTAACACAGGATGTTTAAAAAAATGTAACATGCGGGCAGATCAGTTTCATATAGCCATCAGGAAATTTGCGCCTTTTGAGCGCTTTATCGAACAGTTGTGGCAAGAATATGCCCATAGTACAGGGAGCGCCCTGGAACTGGTCGCAGTACCGATGGACCTGCCTGAACTTCATAGCAGCCTCATAAAAGAAAACGGTCTGAAAAACGGTCAGTGGGACCTTGCATTAATCAGTTCTGACTGGATTAAAGAGGCCATTGTGAAAGGTTCCGTACTTCCCGTTGAACCTTTATCAGGCGGCCCTGAATTTTTTAACCCCTGGCCTGCCTCTTTACTACGCGCGCAAAAACACGGGCAATACCATTACGGCGTGCCTTTTCATGACGGGCCCGAGTGCCTGATTTACCGTAAGGACCTGTTTGAGGATCCCAATCATCAGGAAGGCTTTTTTTTGCAGTTTGGCTATGTATTGGAAGCACCTAAAAACTGGGAATCTTTTTATGATGTTGCCCGTTATTTCCAGGGTAAGGAAAAAGATTTATCGGGCACGGCCCTGGCCGGTTATCCCGATGGACATAACGCCGTCTATGATTTTTGTATCCATTGCTGGTCCAGAGGGGCAGAATTCACCAAGCCGGATGGCCGGATTGATTTTATGCAGCAGGCCATTGAACAGGCACTCAGCTATTACAGAAAACTTTCCCAGGACCGGGCGGCCATTCACAAAGGATCCATGCAGATGGATTCTGTGCAACTGGGGATGGCCTTTTCTAAAGGGGAACTGGCCATGATGATCAATTGGTTCGGTTTTGCCACTTACGCCGGTCAGCTTAGTGAGGGTCCCGTTGCGGGCAAAATTGCGGTGGCACCTATTCCTCATCAGCCCGGCACGGACCCCGTTGCTCCTAATTCATACTGGGTGTATGGTATTGGCAGCGGCAGTATGCATGCAGCCATAGCCATGGACTTTATCCGCTTTGCCACGACCCATGACAGGGACGTTCAGCTGACAAGCCAAGGCGGCATCGGTTGTCGTATATCCACCTGGCGGGACGAGCAAATCAACCGTCAACTGCCTTTCTTTCATCAATTGGAAACCATACACCAATATGCGAGGGAACTCCCTGATTTTGGCTATTGGCCGGCCATTGCTCAGATCATCGATGAAATGATGGTGTTGACAGCCACGACGAGCCATGCAATTACCGGGATATTGTCTTTAGGACAGCAAAAAGCAGACAAGGTCCAGGCCGGCGCTTTTATGTACAATCCACCGCAGCCGTCCAAATAATCTCTACTTGAATTTGGACAGGTGAAATTATAGGATAGATTCATGATATAATAAAACATTAAAAATGGAGAATCTGATTGATATAAACGGACAAGCCACCCTGCATCTAAGGACGCCCGCTCCTAAAAAACCCGTCCCTATCATTATCATTGGTGCGGGAGGCATCGTAAGAGATGCACACCTGCCAGCCTATACCTCAGCAGGGCTGGAAGTATTCGGGATCGTTAACCGGACCCTTAGCAAGGCGCAGGCGCTGGCACAGCAGTATGGAGTTCCTCATGTTTTTGATAGTGTGGAGGCCGCCGTAAAAGCAGCACCCGCCGAAGCCGTCTATGACATTGCCCTTATGCCAGATCAGTATTTGGCAGCCCTCAAGGCTTTACCGGACGGAGCAGCCGTACTTATACAAAAACCCATGGGCGAAACCCTCAGTGAGGCGCATGCCTTACTTGAAGTTTGTCAGCAAAAAAAACTGAAGGCAGCGATCAATTGCCAATTACGTTACGCCCCTTTTGTATATATTGCCCGGCAAATGATTGAGCGTGGGCTCTTAGGTGAGATTTACGACATGGAAGTCCGCCTGTCGACTTATACACCCTGGGAAATTTTCCCGCACGTAGCGGTTAATAAGCGCCTGGAAATCCTCTATCATTCCATTCATTATATGGACCTCATCAGAAGCTTTATGGGGGAGCCTGATAGTCTTGTAAGCAAGACCTTCGGGCACCCGAACAAACCCTTCTCCTCTACCAGGACCACCACCGTATTTTCCTATGGGCCCAATAAACGGGCGGTGATCAATACCAATCATGACCATGATTTTGGCCCGGATCAACAGGAAAGCTTTATAAAATGGGAAGGCACAAAAGGCGTGATTAAGGCAAAAATGGGTTTACTACTGGATTATCCTACAGGCGTTGCCGATCAGTTTGACTATTGCCTGCTCCAGGGTACGGAAGCCCCGCGGTGGCATAAACTTGCGATCAAAGAAACCTGGTTCCCGGATGCCTTCAGAAATATCATGTACGCATTGCAAAGATTCCGCGAAGGCTCTGATCCGCATCTGCCCAGCCGCGTAGAGGATGTTTATCATACCATGGAACTGGTAGAGGCCGCTTATAGATCAGCCAAACTGGATGGACATCATATACCGGTTGCGTCCATTATTTAATTTATTCACCTTCATGTAACTTTTCTTTATCTTATGCATATACATCAGCAATTTTACGAAGATTACCACCTGTCGCAAAGCAGGATAAGCCTTGGCAGGACGATCACTGAAAGTGATATTGTGCTGCACGCAGGTCAGACAGGCGATTTTTTTCCGCACCATATGGATGCTGAGTGGTGCAAAACACAGCCGTTTCAACAAAGAATTGCACACGGAACGCTGATTTTCAGTGTGGCGATCGGGCAAACAGCTACCCAGATCAATCCGGAGGCCTTCTCCAAAGGCTATGACCGGCTGCGGTTTATTAAACCTGTTTTTATCGGTGACACCATCCACACCAAGGTGACGATCACGGAGACTTCCCCGGATAAAAAACCGGGATTTGGAAAAGTTGTGGAACATGTAGAAGTCTTTAATCAAAGCGACACACTGGTTATGGTCTGCGACCACATCTTACTCGTGAAGCTGCGTCCTATCTCCACTTCCAAAAACACCTAAAACATGATGGCACCTAATCCAATAGAAGGCATCGGCCTGCATGCGGTGGGCGCAGCGGCCGCCTCAACCTGCTATCTGCCTTATCATAAGACACGCAAATGGTCATGGGTTTCTTACTGGCTGGTTCAGTCCTTATTTGCCTGGATCCTGACACCGCTGGCCCTGGCACTTTTAACCGTGCCGGATTTTTTTGCCATTATACGACATGCGCCCAATAAAGTCCTCTGGCTGACTTTTATATTTGGCGCTGTATATGGTTTCGGCGGGATGTCCTTTGGCTTTGCGACCCGTTATATCGGTTATTCCTTAACCTACGCTATCTCCATCGGAATCTCTGCCGTCCTGGGGACCCTTTTGCCGCTAATGATGCATGGCACCTTAGACACTTATTTCCAGCAGCCGGGCGGTCACATTATCGCTGTCGGCATGCTTGTGGCCATTTTAGGGGTGAGCCTATGCGGCTGGGCCGGTTTTAAAAAAGAACAGGAAATCAAGCAAAATTCGTCTTCCACAGGCCTTTTGCATTTTAACATGCGTACAGGGCTAGTGCTGGCCATAGCCGCCGGCGTATTATCGGGTATTTTTAATATTGCGCTGGAATCCGGCCAGCCCATCGCGGATATGGCCGCGCAAAATGGTGCCGGCATATTTGAAGGAAATGCCAAACTGATTATAGCGACCAGCGGCTGTTTTGTCGTGAATTTTATTTGGTTTTCCGTTTTAGCATTCAAAGAAAAGCGTTTTAAGGAATTTTCTAAAGCTCATTACAAAGTAAAGGCGGATGCCAATAGCGGCCTTCAACCTGCAAAGCGCTTTAAAAATCTTTTATGGTCTTCCCTGGGCGGAATCCTTTGGTGTATGCAGTTTTTCTTTTATGGCCTGGGCCATGTCAAAATGGGCAGCCTGCAATTTGCCAGCTGGGTTATCCATATGTCTATGCTTATTTTCTTTAGTTTCCTGGTAGGTATCGCCATGAAGGAATGGAAAAATGTATCAAGACAAACCTATGGTATGTTGATTGTCGCACTGATTACCCTGGCGATTTCTTTTGTCATCATGAGTTATGCAGGCATGTAATCGTAATACCTGTTATGGATAAAAGTTTTAAGAAAAAGCCCGGTCCGCTTTATTTATAAAAGCCGACGGGCTTTTTCGTATCGGCTTTTATGAGCGTTACTGCTATACATAAGCTGAGCTCTGATTACCTGTTTCTTTACCTGTTTTTTTTGCCTGTTTCTCTTTTCCTCTCCCGATTCCCCTGATTTGATTACATCTTATGCTTTTACATTTGCCTTTGCTCAATGACTTCTTGCTTTGATTTATTTTGCAGCCAGCGGCATCCATACCTCCATATCCGCGCGGCCTCTGTTTTCCCAACTGTAATAGGGGATCAGCCGAATTTTCACCGGCCGCGCCGGTTGGTCAGAAAGGTTGTAATAAAGGGCCTTTTGATCTTTAGGGGGAAATGCTGCATACGCCGTGGTTTCTAATGTGGTAATTTGCTGGGGACCGATTTTCATTTTAAAAGTCTTCCAGTCATTTTCTTTAGAGAGGTGTATACGTGTAATATCCATATTTTGAGGCAGATCGGTAGATTCAAGGCAATAAACCACCGGACCTCTTAGCACCGCCACCTGTCCTCTGGTTGCTTCCACCAATGGATTGGCAGCTATAAGCCTTACCTCCATGGGCAGGTTCAATTCGATTTTATCTGCCGCCTGCCATTTTCTGGTAAGCGTATAATAACTACCCGCCTCCACCTGCCCTGAAACAACCTGACCGTTTACCTTAAGGCTTGCGCCTGTAGCCCAGGCCGGAATCCTGAAATGTAAGGAGAAGGGCGTTGCTGGCATTTTACGCAGATGCAGGGTAATTTTGCCGTTCCAGGGATAATCTGTCACTTCCTTAATATCGATCAGCTCGCCAGCCGGCGTATGCGTGTGTAGTTCATTAGCGCCATACAGGTGCAGGTACAGACCGTTATCAACCAACCCATAGACGTAGTCACTGGCTTCCGCCACCGTTCTCACGACGTTCGGGGGGCAACAAAATGAATAACCGATATAGGGATCCCTGGGCAGTTCCGACCAACGCAGTGTAAAGGGCTGATGCCGGTTATAGGCCAGCGGATTGGCATATAAAAAGGTCTTGCCGTCAAGGCTGATACCTGACAGGACACTATTGTATAAAGTTCGCTCTAAAACATCGGCATATTTTTCATCTCCGGTAATCTGCAACATCCGCCAATTCCAAAGCATATTGCCGATATTGGCACAGGTCTCGTCATGGGCTGTGAAATTAGGCAGCTGATAAGGCCTGCCATAGGCTTGGGCCACCTGTTGTATTTGCTCGGGATGATAAGAAGTGCCGTCTGGGGATACTCCGTCATAAAGTGCGCCGCAACCGCCGGTGATATACATTTTACGAAATACAACATCTTGCCAGATACTGTCCAGAGGCCTCAGTAAAGAACTATCTCCTGTTTCCAAAAATAAATCCGCTGCACCGCTGTACAGATAATTAGCACGTACCGCATGGCCGACCGCCCTCACCTGTTGACGAAACGGGATCCTGTCCTGATTCTGATCTGTGCCATTGGTTACACCGTCTCTTAAGTTCAATAGTTTTTCCGCCAGCGTCAGGTACTCTTTCTTGCCGGTGGTCCTGTATAGTTCGATAACCCCCATATAATGCGCCGGACAAATTGCACTGCGCGCCAGGGCCGGGGAACTATGCTGATAATATCGAAGCAGAAAATCGGCGGCCTTCTCAGCGACTTTCAGCAAAGTCGTTTTGCCGGTGGCTCTGTAATAAACACAGGCCGCCGTCATTAAATGCCCCATATTGTAGGCCTCAAAACTCAGGGTATCGCC
>Ga0164242_10005771_pt1 | contig 13725 bp, 18 predicted proteins | sample OricomgcompostMG_FD_108783 | JGI IMG/M metagenome (GOLD analysis project Ga0164242, IMG submission 108783) | Miracle-Growth compost microbial communities from Emeryville, California, USA - Original compost - Miracle growth compost (MG) ...
ACTGGAAGTGTAAATCGTAGACGGCGGGGAGGTAGAGGTAGCGGGATTGAGTCGGCCTCGTCGGTGGGCGCTCGGGTGAAGACACGGGGGCTCATATCTCCCATGTCGGAAGCGTCGGTAGAGGGCATAACGCGCGACGGCGTTATAGGTTTGGAAGAGTCGAGGGCATTTGGAGATTCGCTGATGCCGACTTGTGCGATGGTACCGGCGGCGTCGTGGGAGAGCTCCAATCTAAGCCTCGAGCCGACTCGTCGTTGGGCGGCATACCGCGCTTGAGCAGCATCGTTTGGGTCGGGCTGGTTGGGATCGAGAAAGGCGGTCGTGTCCTTGCGGGCGGTCGGCGCCTCCTTGCGGATGGGAGACTGGGGCAGGTACTGCTGCGACAGACTGCGCTGATGGGCCGGTCTCTGCGACAAGCCCGAGCCGCTGAGCGACCTCTGGGCCTGTCGTGGCTGGACGCCCAATGCAGGTCGCGAGGTCATCCCTGGTTGAGGGCCCAATGCGCCATATCCGTGTGATTTCGTGTGTATGATTCGACACTTGGGAAAGGGGGACGACGTTGCGAGGATCGAGGGCGACGGGCGTGTGTGTATTGCGAGTGAGGTTGATGGGCGGAGGGGGACAACGGGCTTGTCGTTGCTTGGCACACCCTGGTCGTTGGCAGCCGCGGCGGCAGGCGGGGATTCGGAAAGAAAATCAAGCGCAACACACCACACTGGACATACCCGACCCGACTCAGCCGCAAAACACTATGTACATATCTACAGTGCCCGAGGTACCTCTCCGCCAGGGGATGCTAGCTAAACGGCGAGGCGCAGGAGCCTGGAAACACGTCAAAAACGGAGGAATATGTGAGGCTAGAAGTCAGTCCGTCCGTTCTATCCGTCCGGCTGACCAGATCTAGCCATCTCATTATTTACCACAGGTACGGATCCGTACTTGTAGTTCGTAAAATAGCGGGTAATCACACAATCAGGGTTAGGTGAGAGGCAGGTAGGTAGGTACCTGACCCCAGGCGGCAGGTACCAAAATATGACCGAATGGCACCCCGGCAGATAAGGAATGCCCCTGGGAGGAGATGGACAACGCCGATTATGCTGCTTGTCCGGTCACCGATGCCTTCGATGCCTTTGAGTACGCGCAAAGAAGGATCTGCTTCTACTCTCAATATAAATGATACGGCATGTACAGATCTTGTAGAGTCGTGTGAGATGGCCGCCTGTAAACCTGCCAACTCGCCCCCCAACTGCAAGACGCCAAAAAAGTAACTTTACCGGGAAAGGATCTTCCCGCTGCCAGGCAAAGGCGCAAAAGGCAAGTCCACATGATATTTCCAACAGACGTGTTTGTCATCGACGCCAGTTCCTGCCAACCAGGTGGGACGCACCTACGCCATGGGATTATTGTGCGCATAGGAGGGGATGGAAGGCACTGGACCAAACTTCTAGAACCATCTTGGGAAGGGAGTAATTACTTACAGTCCTTCGGTGAGATATACAACGTGAAAGCCAATGGGACCTGACAAATTGTAAGCCGAATCCCAAACAAGTCGGTGTTCAATTAACCTTGATACAAGGCCCAGGGAACCATGCCCGAAATGCCGCCTGCATCCGCCGAAGATGTTCCATGTGGGCTGGCTTGTGGGGGGAACGGAACACCCGCAGACAGACCACACGGACAGGCACCGGAACTGGAACAGTGCAAGTTTGCACTATCGGGACAGTGTTGAGTCAGCCTCCGCTTAAGGAACCTCTTTCCGTGGAGCCGTACGGATATGGGGGTGATGGACTGTGGAGACGAACTCGGTCCTGATTCGACAGTTGATCATCACCCCAAGCTTAGCTCCACCATTTCCTAAACTGTCCTCCCGTTGCTTTCGCATCTCCAGATCGACAGGTCCATCCTCATCGACCTTAGCTGTAACCTCAACACCATGGCATCCAAAGGCAAGGACATGCGCCGGCCGGACCTGAGTGAGTTCCCCATCCACACAGCCCCCGTGACCTATTTCCGATGGATACACAGAAATGCTAACGGGTGTTGCGCAAAGTCATTCCGTATCAGGAACCGGCCGGGAGAGGCGAGAGCGTCGAGTTCGCGTCGACGCTGTCGACGACATTACCAATGGCGGCTATTTTCATGCGCAATCGCTACATCGGATGGTATGCAGTTACCTAGCGACATCGAACGGGCTTGGCGCAGTGGAACTGGAGAGCTCGCTAACTCTGTTCAACCCTAGGGCATCTGTTGTCTTCAGTGTCCAGAGCTGGCTAGGCGAAAGCGAAGAGACAAAGAAGAACACAAGCACCCCTGGCTATTTCTCCGTTGGCATGGCATGTATGACAAACCCCAAAATGGACAAGCCGCGCTACAAGATGAACAACCAAGCTCACCCACAACTCGTCTAGTCATGTCCCTCCTCGTCACATACCTTCCACTCTTCCTCCCGCCCCAGCCAGGCACACAACCTGGAGGCACCACCACTGGTGCCCCTCCGCCAGCGCCCCCATGAGCGTTTGTCGACATTGCCGATATCCAACGAGTGCGAACCGGTCGAGTTGGAATGGGATCGATTGCCTAGAGTAACCAACGGGAGGGTATGGAGGAAGGCCGGAGAGGATAGTGGAGGGGACAGAGGAAAGATAGTGCCAAGGGGAATGTCGTGGAAATCACCGGATGAGTGTACGATATACCCCCATAATGCTGTAATCATGCCAATCTACTCGTTGCGCTTCGGCTCTGTGCAGACTTGAAGACTCCCTTCAGACATCTTCCAGCCATGTTGTCGGTCGCGCTATTAGATCCTCGAAAGTTTTCGCGACCGTGACCCTATTAGCGTTTACGTTGACTATTCAACTGCCAGTAATTCCCAATAGTGCCATCCTCAAGCACGCAAAGCTATCGCGTGATCTGTGAGCTTTCCAAATGACGAACTTTGAGCAAAGACATGTTCCAGGCCGCTGAGGTAATACAGAACGCCACAGCGCGACAGTGCCACAGTACCCAGTGACACAACTCGGCTGCTGTGGCTTGAGCCGGGTCAATCATAGTAATTACCAAACCCCCAAAACCGTTCATGCACCAACGCATCCAGGGGCTCCTCGCGTCGCGGCTCACCTTCGACATGACCTCCCGCCGCCCACCACGAAAAGTAAACCGAACAGGATATGCCGTGACCGACATCAACGTCTTAATTGAGGCGGCATCTGGGGGCTCAAATTGAATTCTCGCTCTCACTGGAGCGTGCAGGTTTGTCGACGCTACTAAGAGCGCAAGGGCTTAGATTTAGTGACGATTTGGCCTGGCGAATCCTGAAACTCCGTACGCGCGCGACGTACCCCTGTGATCAGCCCAGACGGGTTTCGTCGCAGGCGACACGACCCTGCCCTGCCCCCATTCCCAGGTTTCGTACTTTCTCCTGCGCTCTCCTAATCTCTTTCACACTTTCGAACTCTAGACTGCGAGTTGTGGTTGTTGATCTTCCCGTTGCGTCGCCATTCATTCCTCAATCTCGTGCTCTCTTTTCTTTCGCAGCTGGTCTGGATATATATACCCTTATATATCAATCAAATTTGTCTTGCTATCTCTCCTATAAACTCCCCACCGAGCGTCCGACAAGAAACCCCCCGTAAACGATGAAGCCCGCAACCCTTGCCGCAGCGGCTCTCTCGCTGTGCGTTTCCCTCGTCAGCGCCGGCGTCGTCACCATTCCCATCAAGCCCGACCAGATCGTGGAAAAGCAGAACGACGACTGCTTCTTCGGCGTCGTGACTCCCATGGGATGCGGGTTCGTCTTCGCCCCTCCCTTTAATATTTTTCTTAGCCCTTTTTTGCCCAAGTTGCGCTTCTTGTACATGTGGGATGTCGTGCATTGCCCGTAGCTAACCACAAGTACAGACCCCTCGCATCCTCCTAGACAACCAATCCTCACCGGCGAACTCGAGTCGGAGGACTGGGTACTCGGATCCGGATCGGTTGTTATCGCCGACCGATGGGGACCTCCTGTTTGATAATGTGTAACGGACGCATGTGTTAGTGTCTGGGACACGGAAGGCAATGCGGCGGATGGCTCAATTGAGGCAGCACACGAGGTGCATTCAGTGGATGGATGGGTTTTGGGTTTAGATTCAGGAAGCCGTCGCTCGGGACTGGCTGGCCGCGCAAGGAGACGGGCAGTTGAGGTCGTGGCGGAGATGATGTTCTTCTAGCCTCCTTTGAGGTGGCACATATATTTTCTCGAACGTGGATATTTCTCCAAAACTTGGAACTACAAATATAGAGATTCACAACCAGAGTCTTCCTATGCTGGAACGTTGCCAGACGCGACGCGGCAGTCCCGGCCGGCTGTGCCACAAGGATCTGAGGGCAGTGTGCAACCTGTGAAAAGTAGACAGCTAAGAAGTTGGCATGTTACACACTATCTTAGGTAGTATGGGAGGCGTTCATATCAGAGGAAGCACATCAAGTTCCTCAGTGGGAGGTACGTATTGTGGCGAAACGGTCGCAGAAGTATGGATGTAGCTGGTGACGGATGGCCAGGCAAGAATATCGTCGTTCTTTCCTTAAAAGTCAAAAGTAAATGTGAAGGAAAATAGTTAAAAATCATTATATACCGTATCCTCCATCACTTTGCAGCTTATCTACACCACGAAGACCGTATGTGCGTGCGAATGTATATCATCTGCGAAACGCCCGAGTCCAAAACCCGTTGTTTTGTATAATTCTGCGACTGTGACTCTCTCATAACAAAAAAAAAAAAGAAAAAGAGAGAGAAAAATCTTAGAGGACCCAGCCGATCAAACCCTCTAGCGAACCCACTTCACATCTCAGGGAATCTAATAATGTTTATACTAGGAATTGCATGTCCCGGGCGAGGACACCCGGGGATGCGGCGAAACATTGTACATTAGGGAATCCTAGGTTTTTGCTCGGGGGTAGAAAAGCGGAACAGGAACGGGGCACCATCTACATGAAGCACATGGCTAGACCAACGAAGAGACCCCCAGCCAACGCCGCGGAGCTGTAGCTAGTCCGCCCGGCAGCGTTCTTCTTCAGGGCCGAGGCCTCGCACTCGCCAGTGAAGCTGGCGCCGCCTTCGGGGATGGCCTGCTCGCTCTCGCCGCAGTTGACGTACTGGGCCATGGAGATGGTCTTCTCAGTCTGGTCGAAGACGACGAAGGCGCTGCGCATGAAGGTGTCACCGAGGAGGGCGGTGATGCCGGACGAGCTGTCGACGGGAACGGCGCCGAGGATGCAGGTTCGCGAGTCGAACTGCCAGATGAACTCCTGGAAAGGTACCTTGATGGTAACGTCACCGAAAGCGAAATCGACGGTGCCATCAGAGTCGACCAGCGAGCAGTCGACGAGGTAGAGGCCGCTCTGGTCCAGATCGGCGTTGAGGTCGGAGGCCATGGACCTGACGACGGACGCGGGCAGGTAGCTGAGCGAAGAGCCGGAATCGAGGACGACTGGGAGGTTGGTACCGCTGTACGAGTTGGAACTGGAGCCCTGGACGAGGGTGATGCTGCTCATCTCGATCCAGTACCGGTACAGGTTCTCGCGGTTCTGCGGGCCGAGAATCGGGTTGCTGACCAGCTTGCCGGTGAACTTCTTGGTGTCAACACCACCGAAAATGAGGGTGCCGCCATTGTTCTCATCAACGCTACCGAGCGCGACGCTGAAGGCTCTCGTCTTGGTGACCTTCTGGTCGTAAAGCTCGTCGATCAGGTTGGAGTAGTTCAAGTTGTAACCCTTGCCGAAGCCAAGACCCAGGATGCCCTCGTTCAGCTCGGAGCTGGAGGTGGCAACGCCAAACTGCGCGTCGGTGACCTTGAGGGTGCTGTTAGGGAGCGCGATTGTGTCCTTCACGTACTCCAGCTCCACGTAGCCCTTTCCGTACTTGATCTCGCTCGTTTCACTCAGCATATCGGCCGTGTCGGACTTGGAAGGCTTGTACTCGGCATTTGCCAAACATTCCTGCGACTGACCGGAGGTCAGATCGGGGCTGGAGCAGTCGGGATTGACCCAAAGTTCGTCGGAACCGGTATCGATGGCGACCTTGAGGTTTTGGCCGGGGGTTCCGAGGCTGACTGCAAAAAAAAAAGAGGTTAATTAGCATGGTTTGAAGAGCGAGGGAGGAGGGGGAAGTTCGGTTTCTTGCTTACGTTCAATCAGGTAGCTAATGGCAGTGACGTTGTATAGCGGAACATCCAGGTCTCTCCTTACGAGGGGACGATTCCGAGTCTCGCGGGTGATGGGGTACTTTACGTAGCCTTTGCTGGTAGGTTCGTTGGCGGCGCGAGGTAATGCGGTAGCGGTGCAGGAGGCCACCAATGCCAGAGACATCAAGAGTTTGGAAGCCATGGCGACTTCACAGGATCGCGGAATGCGTCGCTCACGGTGTGTATGTGGGGGGGCGGGAGGGGAGGAAGGTCGAGAGCGAACCAGGGAAGAACTCGGTATCGAGGGGGTTTGGTCGACAGCGAGTTTTTGTAAGGCTGATTAGAAAATGAATACTAGAAAGAAAACACTTCACAAGAAGGCAAAGATGACCGAAACGGGGTGTTCGGCGGGTGTGGAGCGGGCATTGAGTGTAAATGTAGCAGAAATTGGTCGGGACAAAGCAAGCGGCTAGAGGGACGGAGAGGCAAGCGAAGCTGACGCCAAGCGACTGGCGTTGCGAGGCGCAGCCGCGTTCCTATTTACGGCGTAGTTGTAGTACCAATGTGCGCATCGCGGAGTACCCGTGGGGTACAAGAATTTCAGATCTCCAAACTGATGGGGAAATCTAACAGGGAGCAACTCGCCCTATTGCAGGTCCCTAGTGATGCTGGTGATTGTGGGATCTGCATCCGCTAGCTTCCTTGGAGTCGATGGGTATTCAGCTCGCCGAGAGACTGCAACTAGGGTCCAGAAAGTACCCAAGCAAGTACTTGTGTGGCGTGGCAGAGGTACCGCGAAGTGTGGGACTTGGAGTCACACGGCCAGTAAATTCAGCGCCAGTAAATTCAGCGCCAGTAATCCAGCGATCACCATCTGGCAGGAGGCGGGACCTTCCCCAGGCAGCAGGAGGCAAGGACTACCACGAACCCTTTGAAAGAAGGTACCTACGTAGCAATTCCCATGGTGACAGCTGGTTGGGTTACAGTTGGCCGGAACCCTGGGACCATCACGGGAAGGCGCACTCCAGCGCCCTCCCTCCAGCAGTCGGAGCCGTCATCCCGCCCCGCGCCAGGCAAGCAGGGGTGACACCATACTCACTAAGGTATGCATAATGGGTGGAGGTGACTGATTAATATAAGGCTGACCAGAGAAGAAATTAAAATATCGAAGACTCACAAAAATGGAAAAACAACCTGGGGAATGTCGGCGCACTCTGGAGAGTCAATGAATGTCCGCACAGCCGCAACTGAGTCGGGCAGGACAATGCCAAGTTGCTAACCCCAACGTGTCGCGCTGGTTGCTTTCCTGCCATCGCCAAGACCGCCCAAGCCTAATTGCCAAGGTTCCTACAGAGTCCCCGCTGGAGCCGGAGCCAGAACCAGCGTAATCTCGGCGATAGTTGGCTTTCCATTGGGCCCGTCGTGAGATGAGTGGGATCGCCGCCAAGACCATCCCCCCCCTATCTCGCCCACAGCGCACCCGATTGCGTGGATGCGTGCGTTGTCAGCTCGGCCGTGTTGCTACCTCTGAACCGTAGGGTAACATCATAAACTTTCCATCGTGCACGCGGCCACGAGCAAGCGCCTAGAGAGACGGATTTAGTGTCGTCCTATTGCCCATTATCTCGAGGCTCAACCCATTATAGGCTGCAGCATCAAGTGACCCATTGAACCGGCCAATGTTGCAACCCCTAACTAAACCTCTTGCGTGCACTGTATATTGCTATAATTCAGCAGCTAATCAACAACACTTGCCTACTCGATCGCCAACGTCGATGCCATTCAAGTCGTCAGACAAAGGAGTCACTGTCTACCATCCTGTGGCCGGCTCGTCCGCTGCTAATACGACCAACTGCGTTCGGCTCGAATCCCGTTTACCGGCGTCTTTGTTTAACTCTGCTCATTTCCGTGCCGCACGAAGCCCACACTTGAGTCACCGGCAAGCAGAGACGTAGTATTGATGAACCGGGGCCAGTTGCTGGTAGCCATCGTGGCCCCTTCCAACAGCCTTCCAACAGACCCGGCGGCGAGGGTGTCATGCATCAACAATGCTCTCAGAGTCACCCCTCCCAAGTCTACGATTGTTGCATGCATCCAGTGGTTGCACCTCCACGGGCAGCTAAAAGTACCGCGTCGGGTAGAAGGAACGGTCAGCGCAGGTGATGCCGGTTTTCTACCAGCCCTGCTCGTATTGTAACCACGAACTCATGGGGATGCCCAGCTGTGCGACGTAGCCCACGCAAGCTGTCATACTTCCAATACGAAATATATACAATTCCTAACATCGAGATGCACCGACGCCGTGACTCCCTGAGCCATGCATGCATTGTTCCCAGGCAGTTGTCCAAGACCGTACCAAGTAAATCCCATGTGCTGAAACCCCAATGCCGAGATATATCCTGTTGCGAAGTGCAACTGATGTAAAGGGAACCGTGGTATGTTGACCAACCCAGAGGCCCAGTACCTTCAATATGGTCCTCGTACCTTCAATATGGTCCTCATACGGCAGCATCGGTCTTTGGCCGCTGATCGGCATATAACCTAAACTGGAAGAAAATGATTAAATCCTCAACTATCGTTCCCAAAGAGCCCAGTAGCCACGGTAGCGCCCTGACCAGGTAATCGCCATCCTGCGAGTAGGCCAGTAGACTTGCGCCGTACGTGAAATTCCCAGTGAGGGAGAGCAGGAAGAACAGCAGCGAGAGACCGTCGCACGACTTCTCTCGGTAGTTCTTGATAATCTGGGGGATACGCGCACTAAGAGGGTCACAAGATTAGCATTTTGGACGGTCGATCTCAGTCACACAAAAGTCACGGTGAACTCTGAAAACTGGGGGAAAGGGGGACAATAAACTTACCATAGGTAGGCCGCGGCGCTGAGATACCCCAACACCACCCCAATAACAGCCGTCGGCTCCACCGCGTCGCCCGGGTCGGGGACGCCGGGGCCGGCCTCCCAAAAGCCCATCCGCCAGCTAACGAACCACCCGGCCGCGCCGACGGCATACACGGCGACGAGGCCGAGCGCGTTGTGCAGCCACCGCGCACCGCCGCTGATCTCTCCCTCGGCCGTGACGATGCGCGACAGTGCGTCGTGGTCTTCCGAGTGCCGCCGCATGCTGTGATGGCCGTGGCTGTGGCGGCGCCCTATACTGCCGCTACTGCTGTCGTGCCGCTGCCGGGCCAGGAGGGGCGACTCCTCGGTGGTCTCTACCTCGGCACCGCCCGTCGAGGCGGTCGGGATGACGTCGTCCCCTAATATCGCCGTGCCGTTTGAACCTGGTGACGAGGCGTGCTTGTGGGGGTCGCCGTGGTGGCTAGCTCGTATCTGTTCGTGCCGTTTCCGTCGGCGAGCGTTGAGAGTGTTGTAGTACGTGCATTGGCCAATCAGTGCTATGTCTGCTATGCAGAAGTAAATGGCCAGCGCAATGGCTGTCGGGGCGAGGTTGGCAAATAGGGCGCCTGTTGGTATAACTGTCAGACAAGTTCTAGAGACCACAAAGAGGGAGCGTCGTAATTGACACGCAACATGCAACACAGCTTGCTTCTCAAGGATGAAACTCACCAGAGAGGTTGGCGACATCGCCGAACAACCATACAAAAAGAAAGGCCATGGATAATCCATCGGCGCTCTGGGCCTTGTAGTTGGTAATGAGTTGTGGAAGCTGCATTCCGTGTTAGTCCACCGCAGCATATCACCCCTAACTAAAGACCCAAATGGCTCACCAGAAGGCATATCCATGCCGTCAAACTTATGCTCCCAAACACGCCAGAGATAGCCTCCCCCGCGCCCGACGCTGGTTGCGATGCCGCCGTCGTGAGGACGGCCAGGAGGAGGCTCGCCATACTGATGTCGAGTTGCGAAGAAGGAGTTGCGACGAAGACGGTGTGCAGAAGGGCGAGACGGTAGGGGGAGCCGGTTGGGGTGTGCTTTCAAACTTATATGCCCGACACTGTGAAGGGTTTGTCGACCTTATCGTGTTGGGACTCGTGCTTTGGTGAGGCGAGGCAGAGTCACTGGGGCAGAGGGCCTTATCTCGAGAGGGCGGGGCGATAAGACATTTGCCGTCAGCTCCACTCTTCTACAGGCCACCAATGACCGAGCTGGCAAAGCTAATCCAAAGTCGCTTCAATTTTTACTTTGGGCATGATGTAATTGCAGAAACATAACAGTGGACAATGAGAACCTTCGTGCGTCAATAATTACCCTTAAACGGACCTACGCGCCGATAAGACGGTCTGGTGTAGCTTTATTTACACAGAACTCGCGTCGCCATTTCTGTCTTCGCGCGAGCGTATTAACAGCAATGCGCCTGTGTGGGGATAAATGGGAAACCATCTTGTGGATGTTTGCTGCAGGAACCAACTTCACAATCACCAATCACCGTGTTCTTGCCATGCCAATGCTGTCTTAACGAGGCTGCGAGACCCGGCAGATAGGACCTCATGATCACGTTTGGTCCTACGTGCACAGCACCGAGGTCGATCGTGCCTGTCAGCCTGTGGTTGTCTGCTGGGCACCTGGACGATGAGGCGTTTCACGTGGGTGAAGCAAACGCATCGTCATTCGCTGGGATGTCTTGTTCCTCCAGCAACCCTTCGGCGAAGGCTGCACCACAGTAATCAGAGCATGACCTGAGGCCGCACAGCTAGTAGCCAGCACTGATTTTGTGAGAGCGCTTGTGAATCCTGACCTCGACTCATGGCTCGCACATAAATATCATTACTAAACGCGATCCGTATATATTAATCCAGCTCGGCGTTTACGGTTCTGCACATGTAGCGTGTTTGTCGACTCATCAACAGTAACAAAGATGAAGTTCTCACAGTTAGCACTCGGCGTCGCAGCCCTTCCGAGGGCCATTGCCTGGGGTGGTATGCCAATCCACAGTCCATACCAGCGTTTAATGCCGCTGTAGAACGGTTTTGTTCTAAGAAAACTCACTGCGAACAGGGTTTGGCCACATTACCATCGCGTACATCGCAAGCGACTTCGTCTCCGACCAGACATCCACCTACCTACAGTCGCTCCTCCGCGACGAGACACCCGACTACCTCGCCGGGGTAGCGACGTGGGCGGACTCGGTGCGCTACACCAAATGGGGCCACTTCACGGGGGCCTTCCACTACATCGACGCCAAGGACGACCCTCCGCGCTCGTGCAGCGTCGACCTCGCGCGCGACTGCAAGCCCGAGGGCTGCGTCGTGACGGCGCTGGCCAACTACACGACGCAGCTCATGGACCCGGCGCTGCCAGCGTACCTGCGCGCTCAGGCCGCCAAGTTCGTGATCCACTTCGTCAGCGACGTGCACCAGCCGCTGCACGACGAGGACGTCTCCCGCGGCGGGAACGGCATCCACGTCCTGTTCGACGGCGTCGAGCTGAACCTCCACCACGTCTGGGACTCGAGCATCCCCGAGAAGATGGTCGGCGGCGTGCGCAGGAAGCCGTACGCCGAGGCGCGCCTCTGGGCCGATGAGCTGAGTCGGAGTATCACCGAGGGCAAGTTCGAATCCGTCAGGGATAGTTGGCTGGCAGGCATGGATCTGGCGCATGTCGAGGATATGGGTCTGGACTGGGCAAGGGAGGGGAATGCATATGTTTGCTCCACTGGTAAGTGTGCTCTGCTTTCCACATCCGCCGCCGGCACCTGTCTGTCCCGAGAAAAGATGGATGGGATGAAAGATAAGAAAGGCGTGGGACAAGAAACCTGCCACGAACAGACCGCTAATGCGAGTGCCTAATAGTGTTTCCAGAAGGCCCGGAGGCTATTGCTGGGCAGGAACTGGGCGGAAAGTACTACGAAAAGGCCGCTCCGGTCATAGAAATCCAGATCGCAAGAGCCGGTTACCGCTTAGCAGCCTGGCTGGACTTGGTCGTGTCTCGCATTGCGGGCGGGGAGCCCATACTTGGCGATGAATTGTAAGGGTATGGAAGGGGGATTTGGCCTAGTGAATCGACTTCCGTTCGCGTATTCCATTCTTTGGCGAGTAGTACCAAGAGCTCTAGAAGCAGCAGCTCACCTTGCTCGTGTAGCATTGGACGTCACGATTCCATGCCATCCTATGTTGCACCTGAATGCTAGGCATGTCCATGAAGCAGACAGGGTCCTCCTTATAGGTTGCAGCTGGCGCCCGTCTCGAACTCGATCGGCCTGGATTGAAACGATCAACGATACGCAACTATGGCGATGATTACCATATCAGCAGGATCTGCCCGGAACCCAATCACATTCGAAGGAGTTCCCGTGCGACCACTATGTCGTAAATTCATGGGGTTGGCATAGGCGCCAAGGCCTCTTCCCGAATCCTCTTTCGTTTCGTTTTGGCGATGTTCCTCGCAGGTTGACGCGGTCTTGGCACAGCGATCGCGGGACGAACGGCAGAGGGGGCGTTGAAAAGGGGTGAGGGTGGGGGGGTCCAGCAAACCCAGGGCTCCCAGTGGTGCCGACGTTGCCGACTCGGCGTTTGGAGGAGTCGCATGTATCCCAGTGCTGTCTCAATCCCTGGTGAGAGTTGCGGAGAGTGCTGGGCCGCTGGGGCCCACGCCAGTTTCACAAATTCAGGGTCTTTGCGCTTCCTTGAGTTCCCCCAACCCCACGTGACTCTCTTGCCGGCTTTCCTGCTGAGGTTCGGCTTGAAACTTGACAGGCCTGGGATTGGGAAAGGGCCTTCTTAGCTGACAAGCATCGAGGCTGTTTCATCCCGAATTCTGGCACTGGCCTCAGACCCCTCCACCCTGTTCGGCGACTGCGCCAAAGGACAACCAGAGGCTGAACCATAATTACCCGACCGAGGAGAAGAGAAGAAGCAGAAAAGAAAGACTTGAGGCGGGTCCAGATATCGGCCATTTTATTGACACTCTATTGTCGCGGTTTTCGCACTATCAGGTCCTGTCCGCTGATGGGGCCTAGATGTGTAATTGCGAGGTCAAAGTCCAGCAGCTCGACATTGTCTCTCCAACAAGATGGGTTAGTTGTGCATAATGCAGCTGGCAGTGCAGGTGATCCTGATTGGTGTACCTGGCCACCGCCCTCTTCCCTGTTCGTCTCGAGATCTGGTAGCCTCGAGAGAAAAAAAAGAAGCGACAGGATGGCGGAGCTGCATGCGGTGCCGTTCCGAATACAAGGGATGGCACAGGGGCTTAACTCTAGCGCCCTACTCTAATGCCAAAGTAAGTGAGGGTCGTGGAGATGAAAGGGGGTCGCCCTGCTTCCTTCTTGCCGACTCGATTCCAACCACAACCTTGGAGATACCACTTTGGGATTGGCCTGAATCAGAGCCGATCTGGGGCTGCAGATGGTGGAGCCGCACTCTTATTCAGTCGGCAGCTCGGCATCCTCCGGGTGAGTAGTTAGGTGTATGCACGGCAATACGCCAATACCTACCGTCGGGAGAGCATACCGCTACGGATATGTGTGTGTGTGTGTGTGTGTGTGTATATGTGCTGCACAAGGAAGTAGTGTGCAACAACATGGTGCGAAAGATGCAAGGTCATCGAGAGGCAATATAGCCGTTCTGCCTTGCTGATGATATTCCCTCCCGCCTGCCGTCAATTGATCCT
>Ga0164242_10005772_pt1 | contig 13725 bp, 26 predicted proteins | sample OricomgcompostMG_FD_108783 | JGI IMG/M metagenome (GOLD analysis project Ga0164242, IMG submission 108783) | Miracle-Growth compost microbial communities from Emeryville, California, USA - Original compost - Miracle growth compost (MG) ...
ACCAATCGGATCCAGCTGATGTGCAAACACCAGCTTGTTGTCGCCACCCTTGATGATGTCTTTCACGTACTGATCGTTGCCGACCTTGCACGTGTAGGTGACCTCACCGCCAGGATCATTGTTGCCAAGCGAACAATAGCCCTCAACCTCCAGGACGTACTGATCAGTGAACAGGTCGTACACAACGATCTGCCGGAACACCTGGAAATTGTCAGCATCCTTGGAGACGTTGTGTGATGCAACATCAGCATCTGAACATGCCGCCACGCCGAGACCGGCAGCAACAACAGCACCAGCCGCGATCAGCTTCTTGATCTTACCCATTGCAGACTCCTTGTTTGCTCGTGATTGAAGGTTGGCTCAGTCCCAAGGATCGGACCCGCTGGCAGCTGCCTCCTCGACAGCCTTATCCACGGCATTCTCGCGCTCTGAGACGTACTGGACCAGCTTGTTGTACTCATCCCGACTCGGGGACGCAAAGGCCCAGGAACCCCGATCACTACCAGGCCGAGGAGGAAGATGATTGATCTTCACGACACCCGCCCAGCCCCGGTCCTTCGGCTTGATCGTGCCGCTCTTGGACCCCATGAAGAATGCGACGATGGCAGCACCTCGGATCCATTGATTGTTGTACTCCGTGAAGCGACCATCTTCTTCCAGGGCAACCAGGTTCACGTTGACCGAGGGTTGCTTGCCGAACCGCTGAGTCTCATACTCGGCCTCATAGGCAAGGAACTCCACAAAGACATGCTTGCCTTCGTTCTGGTCGAACCTGAAGAAGCCACCGCGCTGGCTGTCCTCGAAACTCTCGATCTGCATCAGTTTTCTCCTTCCAGCAGAGTATTCAGCTCTGCATCAAACTGGAACCGGGCAACCCCGGCCTTCCGAACAACTTCTTTGGCAAATTCGATTGCCGTATCCGGATCCATCACAACATCCAATCCGGTTTCCCCGATAACGATGCAAACACCGTTATCCTTGGTGGTGACGCCAAGACTCGACATGACCTCACTCACAGGTATTCACCCACCTTGATTGCGGGGAGTCCCGGTGCTGCAAGGTCTTGCATCCCATAGTCGCCTTCGTCGTCGTAGTCATCCTGGTCGGACGAAACCTTCTCGACCGCCATCTTGGCTAGCCGGGATGCAGCTTCCTTGTAGTCCGATCCAAGGATGTGGCAGGCCACGAACAGCTCCTTGACATGTGCCAAGCTCAAGCCCTTGGTGTCCCGAACATAGGCATCAATGTCAATGGAATCCTCGTCTTTCAACAATGACTCCAAGTACCGCCGACGTGCAGCATCTGAAGGGGTCGGAACCTTGATCCGAAGATCGAACCGGGATGGACGGTTGATGACCCGACCCTCCAGTCGCTCCGGATAGTTCGTTGACGCCAGGAACACCACCCGATGCAGCTGCTCCCCACCATCCAGGAGGTTCAGGACCATTGAGGCGTATCCACCTGTCAGGTAGTCCTCGCAGTCCTCCATCAGAACAACCATCGGCGTCTCAGGCTGAATATCCCGGAATGCACGATAGGACAGCAGGAACCAACGGGGATCGAACGTGACAACCACACCACCCTTGGCAACCACGTCCCGAGCAACGATCTGCATCGTGCAGGTCTTGCCGGATCCAGGCGGGCCGTACAACAGGATTCCCCGCTTGTAGGGGAGCCCGTACCGCTTGAACATCTCTTCCTGGTCCCAGAAGTCCCGGATGCCCTCGATGACCTGCATGCTGGCAGAATCAGGGAATTCCAGTAGATCATCCTTGCGAGCCCTGATCGACATGAAGTGCAACCGACCGGAACCATCCATCACGGTGTCATAGTAACCCGGTGCGATGCGAGCAACCGTGTCGGCAACCGGCACGAACGACCCATCATCATCTTGTGCCCATTGGGAGTAATTCATGCGAGTGTCTTACCCTTCTCGTTGAATGCTTGCTTGACCTCAGGGTGCTCAGACCCCGATTTGACGGCCCCCGGAAGCGTGACCCATATCTGAGTCAGGCTCCGCTTGTCTTTGGCTGTGGCGATGGCGTCCAGCGTTGCCTGATAGGGATTCTCGGGCTCCTTGGGTTCCCGCTGCCGTGGACCACGGTCACTCCGGGACGGCCAGGAGTTCGAGGGTTGCAGATCAAGAACCTCGGATGCCGACTTCATTGCAAACTGAACCGCTGTCAAGGCCACCTCGTGAGGCGTATGGCCTGCAGCACCAGTCAGACCAAAGAACTCGATGAGTTGCTGCTTGATCTCTTCCGGCGATCCATCAGCCACGAACCAAGGTGCGTCGTGACTCGCGGCGAACTTGATTGTGAGCGTGGTCACAGAAACACCGCCTCAATGATGTCGGCGATCTGCTCGAACGTTGCGCCCTTGTCATTCAGCTCAGCAAGAGTGATGTTATCATAGGAGAGCCGTGTCGCCATTATCTCCGGCGCGTACTTATTAGCAACGAAGTACGGGATCTCAGGGTTTCGTTCGTTGAGCCCCAGAAAGTACTGGACTGCCACCGGAAGGACGCCATACTCACCCATGTATGACTCCCCATCGAAATGGCCGAGACCCGACAAGTCGCATGCGACACCCAAGCAGCAGTACGCATCCTGCATCTCCGGATACTCAGACTCGATCCTCAGATGCTCAGTACCTTGCGCATACTTGCCGGATCGCAGGGCATCAACCCATTTCCGGATCAGCTCACTGTTCGCCATCTTCTTCCTCCTCATTCCTCGTAATTATATTTTCAGAGATCTCGATTTCATCATGAAGTGGCAACGCCATAGCCCTCTCGCCGCCCATGATCCAGCAATAGTCCTTCACCGGACAATAGGAACATCCGGGTCCTGGTGATGCCATGAACACGCCATGCTCAATGTTCCGGCGCGCATCACTAACAAGCTTGCCGATCTGCTCGGTATCAAAAGACAGTGGAAACGGGTTCGCAGAAACCCGGATCTCCTCAGATACCAGCCTCTTGGATCTCCCGCCGCGTGGGCCGATGACTGTCTCGTACTCCTTGGCAGACCACGGCTTGATGAAGGCACCAGCAGAAGCATGAATCCCGAACATCTGTTCCAGGGCAATCTGGTATATCCCTAATTGAAGCTTGGATGGCGGATCATTGCCGGTTTTTACGTCGTTGCAGATATACGCATCCGTGCTCGGATCGTAGCGAACCTGATCAATCTTCCCGATTACCTGAACTCCGGCAATCTCGATATCGAACTCGATTTCCGGTTCACCCCAGAGCTGCCAGGATGTTTCATTCCGCCATCGAACGTATGCCTGAACAATCTGCGGCCCATAATAGAGCCACCACAGAGCATCCTTCTTGTTCGGGCCACCGTTCCAGCCGAACTCTTTCTGTTCCTTGCCGGAAGGAAGCAGGAGTCCCGATTGTTCGCGCCGGACAACCTCTTCAACAAACAGATGCTCGAAGAGATCAGGATCAACATCACGATCACCGGAAAGTTCCAGATCCTCAACGATCTGGTGAATCACGGTCCCACCAGCTGATGCGTAGTAATCCTGGTCGGCCAGCTTGTATCGTTCGAGTCGGTATTTTTCCCCGCAGTCCAGGTACTTCGACAAGCTGGAATAGCTCATGTGATGCGGGATTGTCAGGACGGTCACAGGATACCGCCCGCAAGGATTGGGGTGGTCACAAGCGCTGGGACTTGCTTGACCAGAACAATCCGATCATCGAACTCATCCCCGAAGAACTCGGCTTCTTCGACCAGCAAACCGTACGGGCTGTCGGTCCAACCGAAGCTCTCGGCCTCCGCGATCAGCATCCGCAGATCATCAACGTGGAACGCGATGTCTGCAGGGATCTCGATGAAGGCAACATCGTCATCAGCAAGGTGGATCAGTCGGAGTCCCGCAACCTGCGTTAGAACGTCGTAGGAGCGGGTATCAAGGGTACTGGGCATGTAGTGTCCCCCTAAGGTTTAGTTCTGAGTAATACTGTAGCACCAGCCTCAGTCACCGACTACCAAGGTGGGGTGCCACTACAGCATCAGGGGGATCATGCAGCCTTGCTTCTTGACCAAATCCTTATGCTCTGAGGCATATATAAACCAAGATGCCGCCAGGTATCAACTACCCAGCGGCATCTCAGGACTATAGTCCCGTCAATCCAGACAGTCAGCCGTCTCCTTGACTGGCTCGGGATCCGGATTGCGGATGTATCGCCCATCAATCCCCTCCCGTCGCGGCACCGCGAAGAAACCAAGCTTGGGTGTGTAGTCCATCACCAGACCCCGGGACTGCAGATCATCCCAGAAGTGCTGCGTGGACAACCTGCGGTTCTCGGGTACAGGCTTCCCGGCCTGCATCCGGATCAGGTACAGCAGATGCACGTACGGCCCATCACCGTGGCGATGCTCCTTCAAGACATCCCAGGGGATCAGGTTCTCCCGCTCCGGGCCGTAGGCATACCGGTAGCCCCAGCCGTGCAGCCGTGCCAGGTTCGAGAACGCTGTCGGGGTGATCTCAATGTTGTACTTCTGCAAGTACTGCTCCGACATCCAGCGGTACGGTCGCCCCTCCTCGAACCACGTACGAACCTCGGCCAGATCCACGATCTTGCTTGGATACGCCATTGCTCTTCACTCCTCCTCGCTTGTACTCAAGAGTAACCGCTATAATCGTATCTTGTAAAGATGAGCGGCCAAAAGTCAATCTAAAGGAATACTTTCATGCGTATCGAGGTAGAAGTTTGCAACGTTTGTCAGGATGTCAAGCGTGAAGTAACCCCCATCAAGATCCCGATGGGGCAAAACAACATTGACATAGCCCTATGCGATGAACACCTACAACTCCTGGTTGAGATGTTCGCTGAGCCGTCAGAAGAATCCGATCCTGAGCCGGGACCACCGGCACCCGAGCCCGCGAAACGCGCAACCAAAGCTTCCCCTCGGCGTCCAGGGCGCAAGCCGTCAGCGATCCCAGTACTCACAGAGGAGCAGGTGCAGAATTTGCGATGAATTCAGACACCGAGGATTTCTTCCGCCGAACGGTTATCACGGAGAACAACGATCTTGTTCGGATGCAAGATTCCATCGCCGGTAAACATCACCTTGGCACCATCCGGCATAACGTGCTGCCGCAACAAAGCTCTCCGGTCTAGGAGACCTCCTTGTTGCCACGCTTCAGATAATGTCCTGCCGGTTTCCTGAAACCAGACGGTCTGAGTTGGCGAGTTTTCGAGATCCTGCAACTCATCGAGCATGGCTTTCTTGGAACCGGCAGCTTCTAATAGTTGCTCCATGTCGAGGCTCGACAGCTGGGAATCAAGCTTACGGATCTCCTGCCTCAATGTAGCCATGCGTTCGGCACGCTGATCCACGGCATGAACAACCGGGCGTTCCTGGGTTTGCCCGAACAGCCGGAGAAACAATCTCTCGAAGAATGATTCGCCAAGATCGGCTCGAATCCGTGCCCGTTCGGTGCATCTGGCGTTGTTGCAGAGATACATGTCCTTCTGGTATTTCTCGCCGTTCCAGGTCCGGTGGTACATCCTGTTGCCGCACGAACCACACCGCAGCATGCCTGATAGCAGGTTGTCCTGGCGTGGTGTCCAATCAGCCCTCTTCAGGGGCTTGACGGTCTCTTGGGCGGCTTCCCACTCTGCCGGGCTAAGGATGGTGCCCCTCAATCTCTCGGCGCTTATAGTCCGTCTCACGGTCCTTGACGACCATTGCCGGGATGGAGCCACCTCCTGCAACCACTGGCATATCTGAGCCCATGACACCCCAGACTGCCGCTTCCGGATTGTTTCCCGGATCAACCCAGCCTCAGCATCATTGACAACCAGGAAACCATCCTCAGCCGAGAACCCGAACGGGACCTTGCCACCAGACCAGCGCCCCAGATCCCGAGCTGTCTCCTTGCCGTTCCGGATCCGGGAAGTAATGATTGCTCGCTCCATCTCGGCGAACGCTACCAGGATCTGTGCAACAAACCGGCCCATCGGGGTGGACATGTCCAATGATTCCGATACAGATACCAGGGACACCCCAGCATCCTCGGCCTCCTGGTGAAGATCCAGGAAGTCCGTGAGACTCCGGGACCAACGGTCCAGCTTGTGTGCGATCACATGGTCGTAGCGTCCCCATTGTTTCCGGAGGCGGGTCAGTTCAGGACGGTTCAAGGATCCACCAGACACGTCTAGATCCTCGAAGTACTCGACAACCTGCCAGCCTCGGGATTCGGCATAGGCACGACAGGCACGGCGTTGGGTCTCAGGAGCGACATCAGGCTCCCCGGCACGGAAACTAGAGAGCCTGACATAGATTGCTGCAGTCGGCATACCCTGGAGAATAGCAGCCTATTGTATGAGCGATTGGCTGCTATTCGTTGCATGAATCCCCTAGCCAGAACCAAGGAGCCCCCGACCCGGAGAAAGGTCAGGGGCTCTTGCCATACGGGCTTACGCGCGGATGATCTCGAACTCGTGCTGCTCGCACCAGAGAACCAACTCGGGCTCGGGCTTGGCCCCCGGCTTAATCCAGACCTGATCTATGCCAGCGCCAGCCAGGTGCCAATCCTCCCAGTGGGCCTCCAGCTCGTTGCTGAGCTGCTCCTCTTCGTCGTCACCGCGCCACATGGCTACAGCCTACCGATTCCGACAGCCCACGAACCCCCACCACCTCCACCGCCACCACAGCCAGCACCGCCACCCGAGCCACAGGGCATGGCCTTCCAGTGCAGGTCGATGCTCCACTTTGACTTCGGCCCGTCACCCCAGTTCTTGTGGCAACGGAACTTGTCCACGTACGGGATCTTCTTCTGCACGGAGTTGCCGTGGACGGCACCGTTGCCCCACGTGCGGCACTTCGCCAGTGTCTGGAACCAGTGGTACTTGTAGTTGATCGACCAGTGCGCAGGGACCGATCCTTCTGCGCTGGCCCGTGGTGCAGCGGCCGTACCGAGCAGGCCAAACGAAAGAGCCACCGCCAGCGACAGCCCGATCAGGAACCTCTTCATCCTTCCTCCTACGGAAGAGACTGGGTGTGTTCCCTCTGGACTATCGAAGGCAGTGGCCCTCGCGCGTCATACCTGGGAGTGATCTTGGTCATCCGTTCACGGTACGTTGCGATCCTGTGGCTTGCGCCGGAGCTTCTTGTGGGCGTCGATGAGGTACGAGATGGTCGCCACCAGGGCGACCGTGAACTCGTCCCACTTGATGTAGTGGTGGGCTGGTGCCACCACATCGGTGATGAGCATGATCATCAGGAAGAGCAGTGCCAGGAAGGTCACTTGGACTCCCGCCCCAGGCTGTACCCGATGATGAACATGACCCAGCCGACCAGCGCTACGGCCACGAGAGTGTCAGTCATGACACCTTACCAGGTGCGACTGGAGCTGGAGCTGTGCGCTGTCCCTGGCGAGCCGCAGGCTGTCCACCTCGCGGCGTAGGGCGACGATCTGCTCGGCCTGCTGGACCGCCCCCGGGAAGACGTTCTCCAGATCATCCACGATCTGCGCTGCCCAGTCGTGGTAGCTGGTCGTGCTCGACACCCGGTGGAGTGCCCACTCGACCCTGTTGATCAGGGCCTCCCTGCCGCGGGCGTCAGTCATCGAGCTCCCCGTTCACCAACATCAGACCGGCAGACCGATCCGAGTAATGCTCCTCGTTCTCGACGGCGGTAACCCAGATTCCACCGACCCCATCATCGGCCTCTTTGCCGATTGTCTTGGATCATTCCGGATCGCCCAGCTTTGCCAGGAGTATTTCCAGATTCCGGCGACTCAGCTCAACCTGAATCGTGTCGCCCGAGGTTGTTCTGATCCTCATGCTTTCCGCTCCTTCCAGAAATCAATAAACTCCCTGACGATCATTGCCCGATCTTCGAGTGTGTGAGCGAAGCCCTTAATCTGACCACCCCAGCTATCACCCTCGGAGTACAAAGCAATGACCTCTTGGCCTTTCACCTTTTCCCAGCTCTCAACACCTAGGGTTCGAAGAATCTCCCCAACCCAGTCAAGTCCGAACCCGGTTCCAATGCGACGATTCAGGCCTGCATCCCATTGATCCAGTGCATAACCACCGAAACCCTGTCCCCAACCCTGTCCCGCGAGGTGTAACCAGGCATCAAAGATTCCGTGGTCATTGAGTCCAAGAAACGTTTCCTGGATGACTGCGGGCACACCGTCGTAAGTTGTTCCATGATACTCAATTTTGAATGTTCGATTCACTAGATTGCACCTTCCGTGATTCATGCAGCCAGGTGAAGCTGCGCTTGCTGAACAGCCCTACGCAAAGAATTGATGTTTCCCTGAGAGTTCCAGTCGGTCGGATCACTAAGGGCCTCAAGCTCATCGAGAACCAACCGCTGCAACCGTGCTCGGATAGTAATGTGGCGAGGATGACGTGAATCCTTGGCACGATACATGACCTCCTGGATGGTCATACCCATGCGAGCGGCAATCTCGCCCGGTGTCGTACGAACAGATGTCATGGTGTCCAGGTCATCCCAGAACCCCCAGAACGGATCAGTCAAATGATCAGGATTGAAGCAATCTTGATTGTTGCACGTGTTGGTGAGCTTCCGGCCTGGATACCATTCGGTCTCCGGGAAAGCCAGATCATATGCAAGTGACCGGATCTTCGTCACCCGACCATCGAACTTGATTTCATGCTTGCCCGTCCAGATCCAGCAGTCATGGTCGAAAACAACTTTCGACAGGAAGCCACCGGTCACCCTGCCAGCCAGCGGTCGGGCACCGAGCAGGATCCGACGCGCTTGCCGAATCTCATTAATGCGGCCACCCTTGATTTTCAGAATGTGCCTGACATCCTCCCCGGTCATTCCCCCAACCCATTGAGCAATCTCCTCATAGGTTGGAATCCCAAGGTTGGACTCGGCCAGCTGGTACAGGACTTTCCGATCCTTACCCTTCAGGTTGGCTCGGGTTAAACGGCTGGTCATAGAATATCCTCATCTTTCAAGGCGGGAAGCGCTGCAGCCTGGTACAGCAGGTCGATTAGTTCTTCGAGGTCGTCAAGATTGCCGTATCGTTCTGTCATGATGCGCGGCGAAGGAAAGTCTAGACACCCATCCTTTACGAGCAGCTCCACACCATTCGACAGTTGGCAGTACCAGATATCCGTCCGATACCCATTCCGAAAGAATATTGAAAGATGGACCCCATCATCTTCGCATAGCTCGGCAGAAGACTTGCGTACTTCCTGGTTCGATAGAATGAACTCATCCGTTGCAGCACAGATAGCCTGCAAAGTATCTTGCAGTACAAATTGCATCGCTACTCGCCTGGCTCATCGCCGGACAGCCAGACTGCCTCGATCATGTTTGCGATCTGCTCGAATGTTGCACCCTTGTCATTCAAAACCGACAGGCAAACATACTCAAAATAATCCAGGACCGGCATCTTGCTCACAGTGTCAGGCGCACAAGGCCGAGCAACGGACACTGGAACCTGCGGGTCTACCTCAAGGCCGTAATGCTGGGCAACCTCGCCAATCAGGGTGTACCGACTCCCGATAGCCGAACCGTCCGACGTGGTGATCTTAGAAACAAAATGGTCGTTCCTGTTGAAGCTGCCAATATCGGGGGTCAGCTCGCATGCGACACCCAAGCAGCAGTACGAATCATTGACCCGAAGTTGCCCCGTGGCCTGCTTATACTTGCCGGATCGCAGGGCATCCACCCATTTCCGGATTGCCTCTTTGTTCGGTGTGCTCATCGCTTTCCTCCGTAAGTCAATTCTTGATGGACAGTCTTGGTGTGCCCACACACCCGGCATTGCTTCATTCCGTCCTGCCGATTCGAGGATTCTTGGAACTCCTCGCAATCACAGAACCCCTTGACACTATGAATTGCACGGCATCGAGTGTCCTCAACCACCTGCAACATGCCTTCCGTCATAACCGAACCTTACTGGACAGTTGCTCGCGAATCAAGCTTGCTCACCAGTTCAATCCAGGCATGACAAGGCCGCGATAGCTGCATGCCTTGCAGCCGTTGCCAGAGCAGTCCATGCAGTCCTCCAGGATCCCCGATTCCAGGGCGTCGTTCACGATCTGCTCGAATGCGGCACGCTGCCCCTCTGTGTGCCACCATTTCGGGTTCACTGTTGCGTAGACGGCCTCAGAGACTTGAGCCAATGTTGCAGTCCCCATCAGGCAGCTTCCTCAGATAGGCGTTGCATCACCTCTCGCCTGACATCTCCCCAGATGCGCACGGAGTACTCATAAGCAAGGGTAGCCAGCATCGACTTCTCTATGGTTTTCGAGCCCCACGGAACACCATCTGTTGCCACAGTAATCCATGCATTTGTAGCCGAGAAGCTGGGATTCCTGTCCATCAACTCAGTTACAATACGAACCGCGATCTGCTTTGCAACCGTGTTCCGGTCATAGGGCTGTTCAGTAATTTCTTTGGTAATGTTGTTCATTGTTGAATCCTCCATGGACTAGATGGTTGATCAGGATTGCAGCGCCCTGCCGGGACACTGGTTGGTCTGTCATGATTGAAGCTTCCGGCATACCGAACGGGACAAGCACGAACTCCTGATACACCGACGAGGCCGCGTAGCCGGATTGCTGGGCGTAGTAATGCAGGAGTGCGATCTGCGAATCAGTTGGCGGCATATAACTCCTGGAACCCCTTCTGTGCCTGCGCTTGATGCACCCGACAATACTCGGTGCCATAGGCGGCTGGCATCTTGCATTGATGAGTCGGCATGTTGCACCAAACCCCTTCATGCTTGTGAACTCCGTGATTAACCAATGCCAGGCACCTCTGGCTCACCTCATGTTTTGGCATTGTCACTCCCATGTATCCGTCAGCTTCTCGATTGATTCAGACAGGTTCACCGTGTAGTTAGCGGCAACCTCGAATGGCTCATTTCCGAGCACGAAGCGCACCCAGCCAGTAGCGTCAACCTCGCCGCTTTCGAGCACATGCTTCACGTAGTACTTGGCATCCTCGACAGCGGTAATCAGCGTCAGAGCGGTGCCGGTTTGCTTGATTTCCGTGTCCTCTTCGCCGTCATCAACACTCCACGGAAGCCAGTTGTCGCGTTCCAGCTGGTTCAGGATTGCTTTGATAGCGGCGTAGTCGCTGGTCGGATTGTTGCTCATTGTTCCCTTCCTGGAGGATTCGTAGTCATCGACACCCCAGGCAGTTTCAGCTGGCCTCTGAGTTGACTCAAGGCGATCATCAATCTCTTCTGCCACCTGGGCGGCGGCGATCTCATAGCCAGTGAGATCATCAATCTCGTCGTCGTAGTTGGATGGATTGTTCTGCCAGTCCTGCCGTAGCCGCTGCCCGGAGGCATTGAACCACTGGCCGCAGGAAGGGCAGGAAACATCGGATTGACCACGGTAGCGGCTCACGGTGGTGCCGCAGTCGCAGGTCCAGGTGTGTGTGGGTTCAGGCATTGTTGGCTCCCTTAAACTGTTCGTGCAGCGCCTTCAGGTGGGCTACATACGATGGCTTCCAGCCATGCTTGGCGGCAACATCATCCCAGGCGTCCTCGTCCAGATCATCATCCTCATCAGGATCATCGGAACCCCAGCCGAACACGATGGCCCAGATTGCAGCCGTGTCACGCTCTTCGGCCCAGTCGCGTGCAGAGAATGCCAGAATGTCTCGGAGTGCAGTCTTGTAGTCGGTGCTCGGAGACGTGTACGGAAGATCGTTAGCGATCACAACTCGTGTCATGATCGGCTTCCACTCTTCTTCTTGGCGTGGTCGAGGACTCGGGGGGGCATCATCGGCAGGACCCCGGGGTGGTGTAGACCTGCGGACAGCAGGACGGTCAGGGGTTTCCGCTGGTGCTGGACGGGGTGACGGTGGCGTACGTGGACTTGCAGGCAATGGTGTGGTACGAGTACGGTCACCGCCGCGTGGGTCTTTGTGGACTTCTTCGCCGTTTGTCACACTCTGTGACAAAACCCTGTTGACTGTCTGATAGCTGCATTCGACGGCGTCGGCTATCCGGCGCTGTGCCCATCCCTTACGGTTCAGTCCGAGAATGATCGTGTTCCGTGACTTGCGCGCCTCGGTGACGGTGCGCCACTCTGTGGGCCAGGTCGCAGCAATGAACGCCTGGTCGGCAGCAACGCGCTGTTCATCATCGTCATACTCATCGACGTCATCCGGCTCTACTGCTGCCAGCTGTACAACGTCTCCCATGGTTCCTCCTGATTGAAGCTTTATTCTAGAGCAAGTATGAGACAGCTCCGGGGGCCTGTCAAGAGCAACCCTCGGGGGCCATGAAACAAACACCCTCGGGGCACCGGTACGAATTGTGGGTAGAGGGCGGTGCAAAAATGACCCCCTGGCAGGCCCAAGGAATCCGAGGCTCAAGGAATCTGGTCCTGTCGGGTTGACATGTGCTTGCTTGGGATACAACATATAATCATGAGCAAATCACCGCAAGCTACATGGCAGCAGATGATGGACCGCCTGCACTCTAGGTGCCTCGTATGTGGCTCAACACCGGCAACCCCACCTGTTCTCGGTCCCCGGCGGTCCTGATGGCTGGTTGTGCGAGCAGCACAAGGATGATCCTGTCGTGATTGATGGACAGGCCTACGGTGCAACCCAGCGGCGGTCCTCAATCGAAGAATGAAACCGGTCCAACCCAAGGAGCAGCAATGCCTAGATCAATCGAGCACATCGTTGACATGCATCAAGCCGCACAGGAGTTGAGGAAAGCTTGGCAAGCCTGTCTGGAACAGAAAAGTTAGGCTCAAGGACATCCTCATTATTGAGGATGTCAGTTTCGAGGAGATCCGGGATCGGCTGGCAGCCCGGATCAAGCAGTCCCAGTGGATCAATGAGAATGATGTCGTGTCTGAGCTGGTTGATGAGCTGGCTGATACGACCGAGGAAGATGATTTGAACATCGTTCTCGATGCAATCTACGACGAAGCCGACTACGACCGGGTTTGGATTGCCTGAACCTCTCGCTTGACCACCCCACTTGAAGCCAGCAAATTGCCGCCAGGATTTTTGGCTGCGCAAAGTTCGATGTGCGCGAAAATTTTTGGAAAATTTGGAATTTCGCGAGAGGCTTCATTAAATCCGAGCCCCGCGCCGCCAGGATTTTTGCCTGAGGAAAATCGCCACCCCAGCGCCACTACTCTGCATCACTGACTACCGGGGGTATATGACCCCTACCCTGCCACTAGGGAATGCCGGAGACTGTTCGAATAGCCGCATTCCCTACCCTGCATGCCGGGATTATCTGCTAGCTGCCATGCGGCATGCCGGAGAGCGGCAACAATCGTGAATGTCTGAGAGCGGCAACAATCACCCAAACAATCGCGGCAACCCCGCTAACCAGGGGGTGCAGGAGTGCCGCTATCTAGGCGTGCGGGACCGCCAATAAGTACTTGCCACGTGGCATGTAGTTGTCTCACATACTGAGATACGCGGGACTGAACCTTAGGCTTAGGTCAAGAAACACACAAGAAACACGGCATAGTTGCTCTCAATCACACCTTTAAAGGCAATATTGGTGATGCGGCACCGCTAGGGGTGCCCGGAACGATTGGGAGCGTGGGAGTCATGGGGCGTAAGGCAGAGGCAGTCGCGGAGATCGGTGAGCAAGGGGTTACCGATTACCTCCGGGGTTGGAATGCGTCGGCCCGGTTCGGACGGTTGGACACGTTGCCGGACGTGTCGCCGCTTGACCGTGCAGACGACCGTAACGAGGCGGATGCATGGTATTGGGGTTACT
>Ga0164242_10005773_pt1 | contig 13725 bp, 12 predicted proteins | sample OricomgcompostMG_FD_108783 | JGI IMG/M metagenome (GOLD analysis project Ga0164242, IMG submission 108783) | Miracle-Growth compost microbial communities from Emeryville, California, USA - Original compost - Miracle growth compost (MG) ...
ATCAATGGAGCGGGGGAACGGACGATCCGTTCCCCCGTCTCTATCCTTATTCTTGCGGGACCACCGTTCCTGCCGGGGCAGAAATGTCTCACACACAAAGCGCGGCCCGCCGGGCGCGCAACAGCGCCTCGTTCAACGTGACATACGCGCCGCAGACGCTGCCGCTGACCGCGACCGTGCGTTATAAACGCGGCCTACCCATCAATCCGCATATCCGGGCGTTCGCGCGGGTCGAGAACCTAGCGGACGCGAAATATCGGGACGTATTCGGCTATGTTCGCCGGGACGCGCGGCCTATGGCGGCGTGCGCGTGAAGTTCTGACGCGACGGGCGGGATCGCAACGAAAGTGGACGCAGTGAGCCAGCAGCAGCACCGTATCCGCCACCGCGCGCTGGTGCCCGGCCTCATCGTGCTGGCGCTGCTTGCCGGATGGGCCTCGCTGGCGCTGGGCACGGTGCCGCTTTCGCCCATCCGCGTGCTGGCGGCCCTGCTGGGGCATGGCGACCGCATCGCCCGGATCATCGTGATCGAGCTGCGCCTGCCCCGCGCCGTGCTGGGGCTGGCGGTCGGCGCCATGCTCGGCCTGGCCGGCGCGGTGCTGCAGGGCTATCTGCGCAACCCGCTGGCCGAGCCGGCGGTGCTGGGGGTATCGAACGCGGCCGCGCTGGGGGCAGTCGCGGCGATCTATTTCGGCCTGGCGGAATGGCACGTCGCCGTGTTGCCGCTATTGGCCATCGGGGGCGGACTGGCCGCGATGGCGCTGCTGTTCGTGCTGGCCGGCCAGTCGGAAAGCCCGCTGACGCTGATCCTGGCCGGCATCGCCATATCGACCCTGGCCGGCGCCGGGATCAGCCTGGCGCTGAACCTTTCCGCCAACCCGTTCGCGGGAATGGAGATCATGACCTGGCTGCTCGGCTCGATCGAGAACCGCTCGGCCGAGCATGTCTGGATCGCGCTGCCTTGCATCGCCATCGGCAGCGCCCTGTTGCTGCCTTACGGCCATGCGCTCGATGCGCTCTCGCTGGGCGAGGACGGCGCGCGCTCGCTGGGCGTCGATCTCGCCCGGACGCGCCGCCGGCTGCTGCTCGGCGTCGCGATCGGCGTCGGCGGGGCGGTCGCGGTGTCGGGCGCGATCGGCTTCGTCGGGCTGATCGTGCCGCACCTGCTGCGCCCGTTCACCGATCGCAGCCCATCGGCGCTGCTGGTCCCCTCGATGCTCGGCGGGGCGGTGCTGCTGACCCTGGCCGACGTGGCGGTGCGGCTGATCCCGACGTCGAGCGAGCTGAAGCTGGGAGTGGTGACGGCGGTTCTGGGCGTGCCGGTGTTCCTGGTCCACCTGCTGCGGGAGCGGCGGCTGTGGTGAGCGTGACGCTGGAAGGCCTCTCGGTCGATCTCGGCGGCCGCAGCGTGCTGCGCGATATCGGCGCGACGCTGAACAGCGGCGAGCTGATCGGCGTCGTCGGTCCCAACGGCGCCGGCAAGTCGACGCTGGTGCGCGCGATGCTGGGCCTTACCGCACTCCGCGGCGGCACGGTCCGCATCGACGGTGCCGACATCGCCGCGCTGCCGCCGCGCACGCTGGCGCGCGTGCTGTCCTACCTGCCGCAGGGCCAGACGCTGCACTGGCCGCTCAGCGTCGAGCGGCTGGTGGCGCTGGGCCGGCTGCCGCATCTGGGGCCGCTCTCACGCCTCACCGGCGCGGACCGGCAGGCGATCGCCGATGCCATGGCGCGCGCCGATGTCACCGACCTCGCGGGGCGTGTGGCGACCGAGCTGTCCGGCGGCGAGCGCGCGCGGGTCATGCTGGCGCGCGCGCTGGCGGTCGGGGCGCAGGGCCTCGTGGTCGACGAGCCGCTCGCCTCGCTCGATCCCGGCCACCAGATCGACGTGATGGAATTGCTGCGGCGCGAGGCCGGGGCCGGCGCGCTCGTCGTCGCCGTGCTGCACGACCTGACGATGGCGGCGCGCTATTGCGACCGCCTGATGCTGATCGCCGATGGCGCGCTGGTTGCCGATGGCCCGCCCGACCGGGTGCTGACGCACGACCGGCTGCGCGCGGTGTACGGCATCACCGCGCTGATCGAGCCGCACGCCGCGCCGCCGCTGATCGTCCCGCTGGGGCGGATCGAGGATGCGGGCGGGTGAAGCCGGCGCACCTCGCTTGCGTGCCGCTTTGCGAGGGGGCAATGATGCCGGCCGGCGGAGTTTCGGATGAGTCATGAGGTGAAGCAGATCGCGGTGATCCAGGGCGCGGCCAGCGCCGAGATCCAGCGGCTGCTGCGCGATTTCGCTGGCCGCTGGCGCGATTCGGCCCGGATCGTCGGCGTGATCGAGGATGTGCGTGCCGGGGATGGCGAGCGGTGCGCCGGCGGAGCGCTGGTCAGCCTGGCCAGCGGCGCGCGCTTCCCGATCTTTCAGGATCAGCCGTCGGTGCCGGGAGTGTGCAATGCCGATCCCGAAAGCGCGATAAACGCCGGCGAGGCCGTCCGGCGCGATATCGAGGCGGGCTGCGACCTGGTGATCCTGAGCAAGTTCGGCAAGCTGGAGGCCGAACAGAAAGGCGCGCTGCTGTCCGCCTTCATCGCCGCCGCCGAGGCGCAGGTGCCGATCCTGACGTCGGTGTCGCCGCGCTTCGAGCCGGTGTGGCGCCAGTTCACCGAAGGCAGCTACGACCTTCTGCCGCCGACGCGCGAGGCGGTGGAGGCGTGGTGGCACGCCGTCCGTGCTAACCCAACCGAACGAGGCGATCGAGCAGCAGGGTGACGCGCGCGGCGAGCGATGCCGTGTCGGCCTTCGTCGCGATCGCTTCGTCGAGCAGTCCGTGCAGGCCGTGGAACATGAAGGCCGCCGTCGTCAGCGGTTCCGCCACCGCCCAGTCGCCGGTTTCGGTCCCCTGACGCAGCAGTGCCGCCAGGCTGCCGATGAAGGCCTCCTCGCTGATGACGCAGCGCTGGCAGACGTCGGGATCGTGGAAGATCGCATCGTGCAGCGCATACGTGGCGAGGTATTCGCCGACGATGGCATGGCACCACGCGGCGAGGCGCGCGTGCCGGTCCCGCGCCGGGCAGGCATCCATCGCGGCGTCGACAAGATCGGCGAAACGCTGCGAATAGCGCCGCCGCAGCGCTTCCAGCATCGCCGCGCGATCCTGGAAATAGTGATAGAACGTGCCCTTGGCGACGCCGGCGCGTTCGGCGATGTCCTCGATGCTGGTGGCGGCTATGCCCTTTTCGACGAACAGCGCGGCGGCGGCATCCAGCAGCGAGGCCTGACGCCGGTCGCGCTGGCGCGGGCCAGGCGGTGCGCCTGCGAGGCGCGCGGGGCGGTTAAGCGTTGTCGGCGGTAGCATGGCCCGATGCGGTACGCTATTTTGCCCGGCTTGTGGGAACAAATTGCATTTGACCTTGCACTGCAACATCAATAATCGACCCACAGTCGATTAATGCAGGTGGGGGCAATCCGGCGATGTCGGACGATGAGGCAGCGATGGCAGAGGATGAGGGCAGCCCGCCGCCGCGGCCGCTGCGCCCGACGATTATCGTGCTGGTCCTCGTCGTGGCGATCTTCGCCGTGCTGTTCGGCTGGCGCGCGTGGCGCACCGCCGCGCCGCCGCGTTCCGCGCCGCCGCCGGCCTCGGTGGTCGCCGCCGTCGTATCGCCCACCAGCGTCCCTTCCGCGTTTCAGGCGGTCGGCTCGCTGCGGGCCGTGCGCGAGGTCATGCTTGCGCCCGAAGCGGCCGGCCGGGTCGATGCGATTCGTTTCTCCGGCGGTCAGTACGTCCGCGCGGGCGCGGTTCTGGTCCAGCTCTATGACGGTCCCGAGCGCGCCGATCGCGCCGCCGCGGCGGCCAAGGCCGAATTCGCCCGGCTCCAGCTGGCCCGATCCCGCCAGCTCGCGCCGAGCGGGGCCGAATCGCGCGAGATGCTCCAGCAGCGCCAGGCCGAATACGACCAGGCCCTTGCCGCCGTGCACCAGATCGACGCGCGGCTGGTGCAGAAGCGTGTCGCCGCGCCGTTCGCCGGGCAGATCGGCGTGCGGCAGGTCGACCTTGGGCAATATCTCAATCCGGGCGACAAGATCGCCTCGCTGACCGCGCTCGACCGGCTTTTCGTCGATTTCACCGTGCCGCAGCAGGATCTCTCGGAGATCCGGCCCGGCGGTGAGGTGCGGGTATCGGCCGATGCCTGGCCCGGCCGCGTCTTTACCGCGCACGTCACCACGATCGAGCCGCGCATCGACGAGCAGACCCGCAATATCTGGGTGCGGGCGACGCTGGCCAACCCGGACAAGGCGTTACGGCCGGGCATGTACGTCACCGCCGCGCTGGCGCTGGCGCCGATCGACAACGCGCTGGTCGTGCCGGTGACCGCGATCCAGACATCGGCACAGGGCGACAGCGTCGTCGTCGTGCGCGGCGCCAATGCCCGCCACGAAGGCAAGGCGGACCCGGTGCCGGTCAAGATCGGGCACCGCTTCGGGGACTTCGCGGTCGTCACGTCGGGGCTGAAGCCGAACGACGTGGTGGTGACCGAGGGGCAGCTGCGCCTGCAGCCCGGCGCTCCGGTCCGCGTCTCGAAGCTGGTCCCGGCCAGCGCTCCGGCCAGTATTCCCGCCAGCGCCTCCGCTTCGGAGCACTGAGCGGCCGATGCGCTTCACCGATATCTTCATCCGCCGGCCGATCCTGGCGATCGTCGTCAGCCTGCTGATCCTGCTGGTCGGCGGGGCGTCGATGGCGCTGCTCAACGTCCGCGAATATCCGAACATGGAAAGCGCCACCATCATGGTGACGACGTCCTATCCCGGCGCGACGCAGGAGGTGATGCAGGGCTTCGTCACCACGCCGATCTCGCAGGCGATCGCGACCGCGAACGGGATCGAATATCTGACCTCGTCCTCGACCCAGAGCATGAGCACGGTGTCCGCCAAGCTCAAGCTCAACGCCAATGCCGACCGGGCGATGACCGAAATCCTCGCCCGGGTGCAGCAGGTCAAATACCAGCTTCCGCCGGGCGCGACCGATCCCGTCATCAGCAAGATCACCGACGGCGTCGGCGCGGTCGAATACGTCATCTTCAAGAGCAAGACGATGTCGATCCCGCAGCTCACCGATTTCGCCACGCGCGTCGCGCAGCCGCTGATCACGGCCGTGCCGGGGGTTGGGAAAGTGGAGATGGGCGGCCAGCAGGTGCTGGCGATGCGCATCTGGCTCGATCCCGACAAGCTCACCGCGCGCGGGATCAGCGCGGGCGAGGTGGCCGATGCGCTGCGCAGCAACAACGTCCAGTCCGCGCCGGGCCAGCTCAAGGGCGCGCGCACCGCGATCAACATCACCGCCTCGACCGACCTCAGGAGCCTCGACGATTTCCGCAACATGGTGATCAAGTCGGCCGACGGCGGCATCGTCCGGCTCGGCGATGTCGCCACGGTGGAGATCGGCGGCCAGAACTATGACAGCCTGGCGACCAGCAGCGGCCAGCGCGGGGTGTTCCTGGCGATATCGCCGACGCCCGACGGCAACCCGCTCGAGATCGTCAAGGCGGTCAACAAGCTGCTGCCGGGGATTCAAAAAGTGGCGCCGGCCGGCACGCAGGTTTACGACCAGTTCGACACCGCCCACTTCGTCAACGCCTCGATCGACGAGGTGACGCATACCCTGGTCGAGGCGGTGCTGATCGTCGTCATCGTCATCTTCCTGTTCCTCGGCACCCCGCGCGCGGTGGTGATCCCGGTGGTGACGATTCCGCTGTCGCTGGTCGGCACTTGCGCGCTGATGCTGGCGTTCGGCTTCTCGTTCAACCTGCTGACCCTGCTGGCGATGGTGCTGGCGATCGGGCTGGTGGTCGACGATGCGATCGTCGTCGTCGAGAACATTCATCGCCATATCGAGGAAGGCTTGCCGCCGGTCCGGGCGGCGCTGGTCGGCGCGCGCGAGATCGTCACGCCGGTGATCGCGATGACGATCACGCTGGCCGCGGTCTATACCCCGATCGGGCTGATGGGCGGGCTGACCGGCGCGCTGTTCCGCGAGTTCGCCTTCACCCTGGCGGGGGCGGTGATCGTCTCGGGCGTGATCGCGCTGACGCTTTCGCCGATGATGAGCAGCTTCCTGCTGAACGAGAAGATCGGCGAGGGGCGGTTCTCGCGGCTGATCGAGGACAACATGCATCGCCTGCAACGGACGTATTCGCGGCTGCTGGCCATGGCGCTGGCGCGGCGCGGTGCGGTGCTGCTGGCGGGGGCGGCGGTGCTGGTGGGGATCGTCATCCTGTTCACCGGCGCCCAGCGCGAGCTGGCGCCCGAGGAAGACCAGGGCGTCATCTTCGTCCAGCTCAAGGCGCCGCAATACGCCAACGTCGATTACACCGCGGGCTATGCCGCCCAGATGGACCGCATCTTCCACGGTGAGCCGGAATACCAAAGCTCGTGGTTCGGCTCGGGCACCGATGGGCCGAACGCCGGCTTCGGCGGCATCATCCTCAAGGACTGGAAGGACCGGGACCGCAGCGCCGCCCAGGTGCAGGCCGATCTCAACGCCAAGGGGGCGGGGCTGACCGGCGTGTTCGCCGCGGCGTTCCAGCCGCCCTCGCTGCCGGCGGGCAGCGGCGGCATGCCGGTGCAGATGGTGATCCGGTCCTCGGCCGGCTTCCCGGAGATCTATCAGGCGATGGAATCGATCAAGCGCGCCGCCTGGGGCAGCGGCAAGTTCGCCTTCGTCGACAGCGACCTCGCCTTCGACAGCCCCGAGGCGCACATCGTCATCGACCGCGCCAAGGCGGGGGAGATGGGCGTCACCATGGACGCCATCGCCGGCACCCTGGCGACGCTGGTGGGCGAGAACTACGTCAACCGGTTCAACTATTTCGACCGCTCCTATGACGTCATCGCCCAGGTTCCGCGCGATCGGCGGCTGACGCCCGAAAGCCTCGGCCGTTTCTATGTCAAGGCCAGCTCGGGCCAGCTCGTGCCGCTGTCGACCGTGGTGAAGATCGACATGCGGCCCCAGGCCAATCGCCTGCCGCAGTTCAACCAGATGAACTCGGCGACGCTGTCGGCGATCCTCGCGCCCGGCGTGACGATGGGCCAGGCGGTCGCGTTCCTGCAGGCGCAGCCGCTGCCGCCGGGCTTCCAGGTCGACTGGGTGTCCGACAGCCGGCAATACGTGCACGAGGGCAATCGCCTGACCGTGTCGTTCGGCTTCGCGCTGGTCGTGATCTTCCTGGTGCTGGCGGCGCAGTTCGAAAGCTTCCGCGATCCGCTGGTCATCATGGTGACGGTGCCGCTGGCCGTCTGCGGCGCGCTGATCCCGCTGTACCTGGGCTTCGCGACGCTGAACATCTATACGCAGATCGGCCTCGTCACGCTGATCGGGCTGATCTCGAAGCACGGCATCCTCATGGTCTCCTTCGCCAACGAGATGCAGCACGGCGAGGGGCTGGACCGGATCGCCGCGATCAGCAAGGCGGCGGCGGTGCGGATGCGGCCGGTGCTGATGACCACCGCGGCCATGGTCGCGGGCCTGATCCCGCTGATTTTCGCCGCCGGCGCGGGCGCGTCGAGCCGTTTCGCCATCGGCATCGTCGTCGGCATGGGGATGCTGGTGGGGACGCTGTTCACCCTGTTCGTGCTGCCCACCGTCTACAGCTTCATCGCGCGCGACCACAGCGCGGCCACCGACAGCGAGCGCTCGAAGCTGACGATCGACGACGAGGGCGCGGCCCATGCGTAAGCCCTTCGCGTTGCTGCTGCCCCTGCTCGCCGGCGCCTGCGCGGTGGGGCCGAACTATCACCGCCCGGCGACGCCGCCGCCCGCGGCCGGGGCGTTCCAGACGACCGCGCCGGGCACCACCGCCGCCGCGCCCGAGGATGCCTGGTGGCGGCTCTATGACGATCCCGCGCTCGACCAGCTGATCCGGCGCGCGCTGGCGGCGAACACCGACTTGCGCGTCGCCCGCGCCAACCTGCTGCGCGCGCGCGGCGCGCTGTCCGAGGCGCGGGCGAACCTCTTGCCGCAGGGCGATACGACGGCGGGCGCCGAATACGGCAATTCGCAAGGGGCCGAGTTCGGCGGCGTCGGCAAGCAATGGTCGTACAACGGCGGCATGAACATCAACTGGGAGCTGGACCTGTTCGGCCGGCTCAAGCGCACGATCGAAGCCGCGCGCGCCGATGCCGAGGCGACGCAGGCGGCGCGCGACCGGGTCGCGCTGACCGTCGCGGCGGAAACGGCGCGGTCCTATGTCGATGCCTGCGCGCTGGCGGAAAGCGTTGCCGTGGCGAAGGAATCGGCTGTCATCGCCGAGCGCCAGCTGACCCTGATCCGGCAGCGCGAGCATGCCGGCGCGGCCTCGCGGCTCGACAGCGAGCGGTCGGCCACCGCGCTGGCCAACATCCGCACGGAACTGCCCACTCTCGAAGGGCAGCGCCGCGCTTCGCTGTTCGAGCTGGCGGCCCTGGTCGGCGCGACCCCGGCCGAAGTGCCCGAGGCGGCGCGGCAATGCACCCGTGCGCCGCGCGTGCTGCGGCCGATTCCCGTGGGCGACGGCCGCACGCTGCTGGCGCGGCGCCCCGACGTGCGCGAGGCGGAGCGCAAGCTGGCCGCCGACACGGCGCGCATCGGCGTCGCCACGGCCGATCTCTATCCGCGGATCTCGCTGGGCGGGTCGGGCAATTTCTTCCGCAACGATGCCGTGCGCGGGGCCGATAGCTTCACCTTCTCGCTGGGGCCGCTGATCTCGTGGAGCTTTCCCAGCGTGCTGGCCGGCCGCACCCGCATCGTCCAGGCGCAGGCGACCGCGCAAGCCTCGCTCGCATCGTTCGACGGCACGGTGCTGACCGCGCTCAAGGAAGCCGAGCAGGCCCTGTCCGCCTACGCCGCCGAGACCGAGCGCAACGCCCGCCTGCGCGAGGCTGCCGACCATGCCGATGCCGCGTTCCGCCTGGCCGACCAGCAATATCGCGCCGGCTCGATCGCGCTGCTGGACCAGCTCGACGCGCAGCGCGACCTGACCACGGCGCGCGGCGCGCTGGCGGCGTCCGACCAGTTGCTCGGCTCGCTGCGGGTCGACGTGTTCAAGGCGCTCGGCGGCGGCTGGGCCGAGCCGCTGCCGCCGGCCGCTCCCTGACCAGTTTTCCATATCTGGAAATGAACGGTTGATCGGCGGAAATCGCACGGCTATTCCGGGACGGTGAAACGACGCCCGGCAGGAGCGAGTCGACAGGTGGCGATGTAACGTGACGGTGCAAGGCGACGGCAGCGGGCCGAACGGCCGTGTGGTGGAAGTGATGAACTTCCTGGCCGCGCACCCGACCGAATCCTTCACCCTGTCGGAACTCGCCTCGCGGCTCGGCCTCAGCATCGGTTCGGCGCACCGGCTGCTGACGACGCTGGCGGAGGCGCGCTATCTTTCGCGCCATCCCCGGCACAAGACCTATTCGCTCGGCATGGCGCTCGTCGCCATCGGCCAGGCCGCGCTCGTCCAGCATCGCGACATCGACGTCGCGCGGCGCGAGATGGCGCGGCTGGCCAGCGACCTGAAGGTGCAATGCCACGACTGCGCGGTGGTGCACGATGAGCTGCTGTTCCTTGCCGCCGAGGGCGTGCCGCAGACTTACGAGCCGCTCAATCGGGCTGGTGATCGGCGGCCCTTCATTCCTCCGCTGGGCATGGTCCATGCGGCCTGGGCCGATCCCGAGGAGCAGGAAGACTATATCGAGCGGGCGCCGGCCGCGCTGGGGAGGCAGGCGCGGGACCACCTTGCACGGTCGCTGGCGGTCATCCGCCGGCGCGGTTACGCGATGTCGGGCAGCGGCCCGGCCTTCCGCGCGCTGCGCCATTTCACCGTCGCGCCGGTCGGCTACCAGAAGGACGAGGCGTATTGGGCCGGCCTGCGCCAGCTCATCGCCGACCTGACCGAGCGCGAGATGCAGTTGCTGGATTTCGCCGACGCCGGGTCTGACGGGATCAGCTTCATCACCGCGCCGGTGTTTTCACCCACCGGCGAGGTCACGCTGGAGCTGAGCCTGGGCGGCTTGCCGCAGAACCTGACGCGGCCCGAGATCGAGCATCATGTCGAGCGGCTGTGCGCCGCGGCGGCCGTGGTCACGCGCGAGACGCACGGCCGCGCGCCGCCGGGCGAGCCTGCCGAAAGTGGAATCGCGGCCCGGCAGGGCGACCCGGCCCAATGACGAAGCAACATGCCGCTGCGCTCCGGCGCACCGGCAGGGAACGAGAGAGAGGATCAAGGCGATGAGAAGAGAACCGCATCCGCTGACGGGCACGATGTACGAGGACATCGGCGACGGGAAGATCAAGGTGCAGAAGGAGGGCAGCAACGCCTACGGCATCTTCACCTGGCAAGGCGAATGGCTGGAGGGCGAGGTCACCCAGGCCGACCCGCAGATGCTGCTGTACATCGGCGGGCCCGATCTTCCGCGCGATCACGAGGTCATCTGGATGGCCGCCCCGGCCAAGACCTTCGACGGCACCATCCCGATGGAGCATTTCCCCGGCACGCACATGGACGAGATGGCGCGCATCGTCGGCAAGTATCAGCCCGATACCGGTATGGAGACGGCGGAAGGCTGGCGCTCCAACGGCAATCTCGATCCGATGTTCTTCCTCGACAACGACCGCAAGCCCGAACGGGTGCCGCCGGAATACCGGATGCGCAACGCGACGCCGGGCGGGCCGAAGCGGATTTCGACCGATCGCTACTGGAAGAAGGAATTCCACGATCTCGAGGTCGAGAAGATCTGGAAAAAGACCTGGCAGATGGCCTGCCGCGAGGACGAGATCCCGAACGTCGGCGATTATTACGTCTATGAAATCGCGCACCTCTCCTATCTCGTCGTGCGCACCGAGGACGGCATCAGGGCGCACCAGAACGTCTGCCTGCACCGCGGCCGGATCTTGAAGGACTGCTCGGGCAAGGGCGAGAAGGAGTTCCGCTGCCCGTTCCACGGCTGGGCATGGAAGCTCGACGGCAGCCTCAAGGAGATCACGACCGAGTGGGACTTCCCCGGCGTGCGCGAGGACGCGAAGCAGCTGCCGTCGGTCAAGGCCCAGACTTGGGAAGGCTTCGTCTTCATCAATCCCGATCCTGATGCCGGGCCGCTCGAGGAGTTCCTCGGGCCGGTGATGATCGAGCATTACAAGCGCTATGGCTTCGAGCATCGCTATATCCAGGCGAACGTGTCGAAGCTGATCCGGGCGAACTGGAAGGTGGTGATGGAGGCTTTCATGGAAGCCTATCACGTCATCGCCACCCATCCGCACCAGATGCTGACCAGCGGCGACTTGTCCAACACCCATTACGACGTGTTCGGCAACTGGGGCCGCGCGGCGCAGTATCCGTCGCCCGGCAGCCCGCAGCGCGGCATGTTCGTCGACCGCGAGGAGGCGTTGGCGCAGTACCGCGCCACGGCGGACGCGCAGAAGCAGTTCATCGGCGCGCTGACCGGCGAGGACTTGTCGGACTGGTCGGACGCCGAGATCCACGGCCAGGGCTTCAACGACCTGTTCCCCAACCTCCACCCCTGGGGCGGCTGGATGCGCATCTGCTTCCGCTTCCGCCCCAATGGCGACAATCCGGACGAGAGCATCATGGACATCCTGCTGCTCGCGCCCTGGCCCAAGGACAAGCCGCGCCCGGCGCCGGCCCGCCCACGCAAGCTGGGCTTCGACGACGCCTGGACCGCGGCGCCCGAGCTGCTGTCGCTGAGCAAGATCACCGATCAGGACGTGTTCAACGTGCCGTCGGTGCAGCGCGGGCTGAAGGCCAAGAGCCCGCCTTACATCTGGTATTCGGCCTATCAGGAAATGAAGATCCGCAACTTCCACAACAATTACGAGAAGGCACTGGGGATCGCCGACGAAACGCCGCAGGGCTGAAAGTCGCAAGAGGAGCGGCGGTAATTCGCCAAAGGTCGGGGTGGCCGTGCTGGCCTCCCGGCCGCGACCGTGCTACGAGGCCGCGGCTGATGTTGCCATCGACGGATATCGGGCCGCTTCGGCTTTTCCCTTGTCCCTGAATCGCTTCATGAAGCCGGGATGTGCCGCGTTGGCGCATGCCCGACACACTACGGACAAGGACCGTACCATGATCACCGGAACCGTAAAATTCTTCAACGCCGACAAGGGCTATGGCTTCATCGCCCCGGAAGACGGCGGCAGCGACGCCTTCGTCCACATCTCGGCCGTCGAGCGCGCCGGGATGCGCACGCTCGATAGGGATCAGCGGATTTCCTACGAGCTGGAAACCGATCGCCGGGGGAAGACTTCCGCCGTCAATCTCCAGCCGGCATGACGCACTGAACGGCAGCGAGGTGTCGCATTGGTCGCCTCGCTGTCACCCATTTTTCCCTTTTATTACAAGGCTAAGAGTACCCGATTGATGGCAGGATACAAGGAACCCGGCTTTCAGGACCGAATGGCCAACGCCGCCAAAGCCCGCGCCAAAGCCCTCGCCCGCCTGCAGGCGAAACCGCCGATCGACCCGGCAATAGCCGCCGAACGCGCCGCCAAGGCCGCCGAACGCGAAGCCGCCCAGGCCGCCAAGCGCGCCGCCGCCAAGGCCGAACGCGAAGCCCAGCTCGCCGCCAAGCAGGCCGCCGCTGAAGCCGCCGCGGCGAAAGCCACGCCCGAACGCACCGAAGCGGAACGCAAGGCCGCCCGCGACGCGCGCTACGCCGCGCGCAAGGCTCGCAAGAAGTAAGCTGGCCTTGCGATGATCGGGCATGAACTGATCGGCACCGCCCAGGTGCCCGACGGCGTCGAATTGCGCCTGATGCGCCGCGGCGACGAATTCACCATCGCGCTGGACCGCAACGAGCTGATGAATACCCGCGTAAGCGCCTCGGAAGAGGCGCTGGCCAGGATGACCTGCGAGCGCCTCGGGCCACGAAAGGACACGCAGCTGCTGATCGGCGGCTATGGCATGGGCTTCACCTTGCGCGCCGCGCTGGCGGTGCTCGGCGCCGATGCCGGCGTGACCGTCGCCGAAATCGTGCCCGAGATCATCGAATGGGCACGCGGCCCGATGCACGAGCTGACCGCCGATTGCCTGGATGACGACCGCGTCGTGCTGGTCAAGGACGATGTCGCGATGCTGATCCACGCCGCGCGCGATGCCTATGACGCGATCCTGCTCGACGTGGACAACGGGCCGGACGGCCTGACGCGCCGGTTGAACGACCATCTCTATACCGGGCCCGGCCTGCAGCGCGCGATGGCGGCGCTGCGATCGCGAGGGATTCTCGCGATCTGGTCGGCACACCCCGATGCGGCCTTCACGAAGCGGCTCAGGGATGCGGGGTTCGAGGTCGGCGAAGTGGTGGTGCGAGCCAGGCCCAACGGCAAGGGCGCCCGGCACGTCATATGGTTCGCGCAGAAGTCCTGAGTTATCGTTCGGGGATGACGCTGAAAATCTATTTCGACGGCGGTTGCCGGCCCAATCCGGGACGGCTTGCGACCGCCGTGGTCGCTCGCGGCATGACCTATTTTCAGCGCGACCTGGGGGAGGGTGACAACAACGATGCGGAGTGGCGCGCGCTGCTCCATGCGCTCGACATCGCCCGCTCGCTCGGCGTGACGGACGTGGCTTTCCTGGGCGATTCTGCGATGGTGGTCGATCAGGCAAACGGCGCCTCGTCCGTGCCCGCGCGCTTCACGGCGTATCTTGCCGAATTCAAGAAGCTGGCGGCCGGGTTCGATCACCTGCGCGTTC
>Ga0164242_10005774_pt1 | contig 13723 bp, 11 predicted proteins | sample OricomgcompostMG_FD_108783 | JGI IMG/M metagenome (GOLD analysis project Ga0164242, IMG submission 108783) | Miracle-Growth compost microbial communities from Emeryville, California, USA - Original compost - Miracle growth compost (MG) ...
AGGCCGGGGACCGCGTCGACCATGGCCGAGGAGCTGCGGGTCGACGAGCGGCTGGCGATCCCGCTGGCCGAGATCGAGCTGCGCGCCAGCCGCTCCTCTGGCCCCGGCGGACAGCACGCCAACGTCACCGCCTCGCGGGTCGAAGCGGTCTTCGACATCGAGGCGTCGGCCTCGCTCGACGAGGCGCGCCGGGTACGACTGCTGGAGAAGCTCGGCCCGGTCGTCACCGCGGTCGCCCAGGACGGCCGCAGCCAGTACCGCAACCGCGAACTGGCGCTGAGCCGGCTGGCGGCGAAGATCAAAGCCGCGCTCCGCGTCCAGCGCCCCCGCCGCGCCACCCGCCCGACCCGCGCCTCGCGCCAGCGCCGCCTCGACCAGAAGCGCCGCACCGGCGAGCGCAAGCAGGGCCGCCGCCGCTTCAGCGCCGACGACTGAGCGTCAGAACACCTGGTAGCTCTGGACGCTGATGAAGAAGCCGTGGCCGGCGCGGTTGACGCAGGTGATGCCGTCGGGGCGGCTGATGCACTCGGAGGCGCCGACGCGCGAGGCCGTGCCGTAGGCGAGGGAGGAGGCGCTCGGGTCGAGGGCGGTGTCGCCGGCGCAGACGAAGCCCGCCTCGCCGGCCGCCGGCACTTCGAGCCCCTGGCCGTAGCCGACCTCCTTCGAGCAGGCGGCCGGCCGCGGCAGCGGCTTCCAGTCGCGTTTGCGGATGTCGCAGCGGGCGCCGCCCCGGTACATCGCGCAGCCGATGTTGCCGGACGGGGTGCGGAAGGTCTTCAGGTGGAGGACCCGCTTCGGCTGCTGGGCTTCTTCTTCCTTCTTCCGCGTCGCGGCTTCGGTCGCGGCGGTGTTCTCCCGCCCGCCCGAGCCTTCGGTCTTGGCCGGCACTTCGACCCGTTCGGTGACCGTCCGTTCGATCGTCGTCGTCGAGCCGCCGCCGCAGCCCACGACCAGGGCGGCGAGGACGAGCGCGACGGCGAGGGCGAGCGCCGGCGCCGCGGCCCGCTTCACCCGAGCTCCTCGATCTTGCCCGCCAACTCGAAGTCGGCCGCGGTGAGGCCGCCCTCGGAGTGGGTCGAGATCGTCACCGTGACCGTGGCCCAGGAGATCGCCAGGTCGGGGTGGTGGCCCAGCGCCTCGGCGGGCTCGACCAGCGAGTCGACGAAGCGCACGGCGCCGACGAAGTCGCCGCGCTCGAACAACTTGACGATCGCGTCGCCCTGCCGCTCCCAGCCGTCCAGATCGGCCAGCCTCGCCTCGATCTCCTCGCTCCCCAGCAGCGCCATCCCGCACCAGCGTAACCGCCGGCGTACCAGGATTTTGTTACATCGTTCAGGGAGTCAGGACGATCTTCAGCGCTTCGCGGCGGTCGAACAGCGCGTAGGCCTCGGCCGCGTCGTCGAGCTTCATGTGGTGGCTGACCAGCGGCGTCGGGTCGAGCCTGCCGCTCTCCAGCAGCGAGAGCACCGCGTCGAGGTGGGCGATCACGTTGGCCTGGCCGAGGCGGATGTCGAGTCCCTTCAGCCAGGCGAGCCCGAGGTTCAGCTCGTGCTTGCCGACCTGGACGCCGATCCCCGAGACGGTCCCGGCGTTGCGGGCGAGCGAGATCGCCGCGTCGACCGTGGCCGGTACGCCGACCGCCTCGATCACCACGTCGGCGCCGCGCCCGCCGGTCGCCCCGCGCACCTCCGCTTTCGGGTTTCCCTCGGTGAGGTGGACCGGCGTGGCGCCGAATCGCCGGGCCAGCTCCAGCCGCTCCTCGACCGAGTCGACCGCGAAGACCTGGGACGCGCCGCCCGCCACCGCCGCCTGCACGGCGCAGAGCCCGACCGGGCCGAGCCCGAGCACCGCGACCGTGTCGCCGATCCGCATCCGCGAGTGGGCGACGGCGTGGTAGCCGGTCCCCATCACGTCGCCGGCGAAGAGCGCGGTGTCGGCCGACATCCCCTCCGGCACCTTGCGCAGGACCATGTCGGCGAAGGGGACCAGCGCCTGGTCGGCCTGCGTCCCGCCGAGCGCGCCAAGGTTGGCGCCGTGGCCGAAGGTCCGCCCGCGCTCGCAGCGGTTGTAGTCGCCGCGCAGGCAGGATGCGCAGCTGCCGCAGGCGACGAGGAAGGTGCCGAGCACCCGGTCGCCGACCGCGACCCGCGTCACGCCGTCACCGATCGCCAGCACCTTGCCGACGTACTCGTGCCCGATCACCGTCCCCGGATCGACCGGCACCTTCCCGTGGAAGATGTGCAGGTCCGACCCGCAGACCCCGCTCGCCTCGACCGCGATGATCGCCTCGTCCGGATTCCGCAGCACCGGCTCGTCGACCTCGTCGACCCGGACCATCCCCGGCGCCTGGTAGGTCACTCCCCGCATGCGGGCAACCTATCGTCGCGGGCGTATCTCGGACGGGCTGGAAGCTACTTCCCGACGACCTTTTCGAAGGTCATCCAGGTCGAGTAGGCGCCGAGGGCGACCTCGAGCTGTTCGCCGTCGACGGTGGTGACGCCGCCGGTGCCGAAGAGCTTCGCTTCGATGATCCGGGGGGAGTACCCCGTCTTCGTGATCACGACTTTCTTCAGGGCGCCGTCGAGGAGGCCGCTCAGCTTGTCGGTCATTTCGGGGCCGCTGAGGTCGAGGGTCCAGTTCTGCAGCGGGCAGGCGCTGTCGTAGGGGTCGGGGACGCCGACGAGGTAGGGGATCGCGGTGCCGAAGACGTTTTCCATGCTCTCCGTTTTGCCGCCCGAGCAGGCGGAGAAGAGGGTCTCGGCGACCTGCCCTTCGTACATCAGCACCTGGCCCGCGGTTTCTTCCTCGGCCTGGTCGGAGGTCGTGTACTCGGATTCGAGGCCTTTGTAGACCTGGCTGCGGGTGTCCGAGTAGAGGTCGAAGCCGTCGCCTTCGACCTGCCCGGTGAGGGCGAAGGAGCGCGACGCCACCGCCTGCGCCTTCAGCTCTTCCATCGGCCAGGAGGGCGGCGACTCGTTGGGGATGACGCCCTTCACGTACTGGTCGACGGCGAGCGCGTTGACGACGTTCAGTTCGCCGCTTTCGTTGACGACGGTCTCGAGCGCGCCCCGGTAGCGCCCCACCCCCGCGATGTTGATCACGCCTTTCCCCGCCGCCCGCAGCGTCGCCCCGCATTTCGCCAGCGGCTTGCCCGCCGAGCTCCGCAGCACCACCGTGTTGCCGAGCCGGTGGGCCTGGTAGGTGCGGGTCGGTTCCAGTTTCGTGCGGCAGGCGCTGGTCGCTTCGGAGAAGTCGACGTCACCCGAGGAGGTCGTCAGCAGCACCCGCACCACGTTCGTCCCGCTGAGCTGCCCGAGGCTCGTCCCCGGGTAGTAATGGCTGAGGATGAACTGGTAGCTCTTCCCTTTCAGCGCGTATCCATAGGCCCCATACGCGCTCATCCCGACCCCGTGCCCGAACCCGTGCCCGTGGACGACCCAGGCGACCTGCGCCCGGGCCTGCGCCGCCGTCGCACCGAGCGCGCCGACCAGCGCCGCGAGCAGCGCAAGGATCAATAGGGGGGAGCGACGAAGCTGGGTCATGGAACGGCGTTGGGGGGTGCATCACATCAAACAGGCTCAATGCGTCGGAGTCGCGGACGAAATCGCCCAGAGCGCTAATCCCAATTATTCTTGGGATATCGCACTTATAGTTTGGCTATGGATTTCGAACGCCCCTTCAGTGTCGTCGCCCCCACTCTCGACGGGGATGTTCTGGCCGTCCTCGCGGGAGCCGAAGAGGAGTTCACGGGGCGACGCATTCATCGCGTACTGGGGCGCAGCTCCGAGCACGGTGTGCGCCGAGCCGCCGATCGTCTTGTCGAGCAGGGAATCGTCAGCCGTCGCCAGGCCGGCCAGGCGAAGCTCTACAGCCTGAATCGCAGGCACCTGGCGGCCCCTTATGTCGAAGGCATCAACTCCCTGTTTGCCCAGTTGGTCGACCGCCTCACGGAGACCGTCGCAGCATGGGAGACCCCTCCATCGCTTGTCTTTCTGTTCGGCTCGGTGGCGCGAGGTGAAGCCGGTCCCAGCAGTGACCTCGATCTCTTCGTGGTTCGAAAACTTACGGGCCTTACGTCACGGGAATCGGTGTGGGAGCGGCAGCTCGCCGACCTCGAGAGCCAGGCAACCGCCTGGACCGGGAATCAGGCGAGAGTCGTCGAGTACGGAAAAGGAGATCTGGCCGAGGTCGCGATTCGCGAACTCGCCGAAAGGGTCTTTGAGGAGGGCATTGCGATCTATGGAACTCGCGCCCGACTGCGCGAAATGATCACGGCTGCGGGGTCGTGATGGCGACTCGTCTGCGCCCCTGCACTGAGGCGACGGCCAACGGGCGTTTGCGCAAGGCGGAGCAGTTCCTTCGCAACGCGGAAAAGATCCGTGAACTCGCCGACAACGAGAGCGAGGACGGCGACGCCTTCGTCAGCCTCTGCGTGCTGGCAGGAATCGCCGCTTCAGATGTGCTCTGCTGCAAGGCACTGGGGCACTTCGTCCAAGGAGATGAGCACCGGCAAGCGGTCGACGAGTTGAAGAAAGTCATGCCCGACGGCAAGCGGCTTGGTGCCGACCTAAATGTGTTGCTCCAGATGAAGGCGCGCGCTGAGTACGCGGCCCCTCCCGTCAGTGCTGACGACCGCAAGCGCGCTTGGCGCAAAGCCGAGAGTCTGGTCGAAGCGGCGCGTTCCCGCTGAGGCGGGGATCGCCGAGCGGGCGCCGCGCGCCCGCTCGGCGAATCAGCTCAGCCCTGCTCGTGCGGACGGGCCATCGCGCGGTGGTCGAGCGCCTCGTCGAGGGTCTCGACCGAGACGCCGTGCTCGAGCGCGACCTCGCGCAGCGGGCGGCCGGAGTCGGCGGCGTCCTTGACGATCGCGGCGGCCGCGTCGTAGCCGATGTGGGGGTTGAGGGCGGTGGCCGTGGCGAGGGTCGCCTCGGCGTGGCGCTCGGTCATCTCCTCGTTGGCTTCGAGGCCGCTCACGCACTTCTCGTCGAGCAGGCGGGAGGCGCTCGCCAGCAGCTTGATCGAGCCGAGCAGGTTGCGGGCGATCAGCGGCACCCGCACGTTCAGCTCGAACTGTCCCTGCATGCCGCCGATCGTGATCGCCGCGTCGTTGCCGATCACCTGGCCGGCGACCTGGATGACGACCTCTGGGATGACCGGGTTGACCTTCCCGGGCATGATCGAGGAGCCCTTCTGCAGCTCCGGCAGGCGCAGCTCGGCGAGCCCCGCCCGCGGGCCGGAGCCCATCAGCGCGAGGTCGTTGGCGATCTTGTTCAGGGACACGGCGTAGACCTTCAGCGCGCCCGACAGCTCGACCAGGGCGTCGCGGTTGCCCTGCGCCTCGAACGGGTCGAGCGGCGCCGAGATCTCGAGGCCGGTGTCGGAGGCGAGCTTCGCCCGCACCTTGGCCGCGAACTCCGGGTGGGTGTTGAGGCCGGTGCCGGTGGCGGTGCCGCCGAGCGGGATCTGGCCGACGCGGCGGAGCGTCGCCTCGACCCGCTGCACGCCGAGCCGAACCTGCGCCGCGTAGCCGCCGAACTCCTGGCCGAGGGTCACCGGGACCGCGTCCATCAGGTGCGTGCGGCCCGCCTTGACGACGTCCTTGAACTCGGTCGCCTTCGCCTCCAGGGCGCTCTCCAGCGAGCCCATCGCCGGCAACAAGTCGCGCGTCACCTCGTCGAGCGCCGCCAGGTGCACGGCGCTGGGGAAGACGTCGTTGGACGACTGGCCCATGTTTACGTGGTCGTTCGGGTGCGCCCCGTCGCCGGCCAGGTTGGCGATCACCTCGTTGGCGTTCATGTTCGACGAGGTGCCCGAGCCGGTCTGGAAGACGTCGATCGGGAACTGGTCGTCGTGCTTGCCCTCCGCGACGGCCTTGCCCGCCTCGGCGATGCTGGTCGCCAGGTCGCCGTCGAGCTTGCCGAGCGCGCCGTTGGCTTCCGCCGCGGCGGACTTGATCCGGCCCAGCCAGCGCACCACCGGGACCGGCACGCGCTCGCCGGAAACCGGGAAGTTGTCGACTGCTTTGGTGGTCTCGCCACCCCAGAGCTGCTCGCCCGCGGTGGTCTCTGCGTCAACGCTCAAGGTTCGTCCTCCGTCAAGTCTTTTGGGGAGGACGAAGCGTATTCCTCGCGCCGCCGCGCCGGGTTCAGGCCCAGGTGTTGGCGCAGAGCCCGACCAGCGTCGCCAGCCCGAACAGCGTCACGCAGACGATCGCCAGGCCGGCGAGCCGGGGGCCGAGCGGGGCCTGGTGCGGTATCGCGGTTTTGAAGCTCTGATCTCTCACTTGCTCCTGATCGGTCAGGGCGTCAGACTCGTGAGCTCTGCAACGCGCCGGTCAGAAATCTCTACATCGATTTGTGTAACATGCCGCCGATGCCGACCGTTCGCGAGGCGACCTTCGAGCTGTTCCGGGAGCAGGGGATGACGACGATGTTCGGCAACCCGGGCTCGACCGAGCTGCCGATGTTGCGTGACTTTCCGAGCGACTTCACCTACGTCTTGGGGCTGCAGGAGGCGGTCGTCGTCGGCATGGCGGACGGCTTCGCCCAGGCCTCCGGCAAGACGACCGTGGTCAACCTCCACACCGCGCCCGGGATGGGCAACGCGATGGGGGCGATCTTCAACGCCCAGGCCAACCACTCGCCGCTGCTGGTCACCGCGGGGCAGCAGGCGCGCGCCCAGATCACCCTGCAGGCGAACCTCACCAACCGCGACGCGACCCGGATGCCGCACCCGCTGGTCAAGTGGAGCTACGAGCCGCCGCGAGCCGAGGACGTGCCGCTGGCGCTCGCCCACGGGGCCCACCTCGCCGGCCTGGCGCCGCGCGGCCCGGTCTTCGTGTCGCTGCCGATGGACGACTGGGAGGTCGAGGTCGACGCCGGCGACGCCCGCCACGCGACGACCCGCAAGGTGACCGGCCGCGCCGTCGCCGACCCGGCCGCGGTGGCGGCGCTCGCCGCCGAGCTCGACGCGGCGCGCAACCCTGTTCTCGTCGCCGGCCCCGACATCGACACGGCGGGCGGCTGGGACAGCGCCATCGCCCTCGCCGAGCGCCAGCGGCTCCCGGTCTGGGCCAGTCCCGCGACCGGCGGCGCCCGCCTCGGCTTCCCCGAGAACCACCCGAACTTCCGCGGCGTCCTGCCGCCGGCGATCGGCCCGGTCGGGATGACGCTCGAGGCCCACGACCTGATCCTCGTCGTCGGCTCCTCGGTCTTCCCCTACTACCCGTACATCCCCGGGCCGCTGCTGCCCGAGGGCGCGCGGCTGGTCGCGATCACCTCCGACCCCGACGAGGCGGTGCGGGCGCCGATGGGCGACGCGATCGTCGCCGACGTCGGTCTGACCCTGGCGGCGCTGGTCGAGGCGGTGCCCGAGTCCGACCGCCCGGTGCCGGAACCCAACCCCGGCCCCGGCGACCTCGAGATCACCGACCCGCTGAACGCCTCGACCGTCCACGGCGCGCTCCGCGAAGCGCTCCCCGAGGACGCGATCGTCGTCCTCGAGTCGCCCTCCTCGACCCTCGCCCTGCGCAACCAGCTGCGCCTCTCGCACCCCGGCTCCTACTACTTCAGCGCCGGCGGCGGGCTCGGCTTCGGGCTCGCGGCGGCGATCGGGGTGCAGATGGCGGAGCCGAGCCGGCCGGTCGTCTGCGTGCTCGGCGAGGGCAGTGCCCAATACGCGATCACCGCCTTCTGGAGCGCCGTCGCCTACGACGTCCCGGTCACCTTCCTGGTCCTCCGCAACGAGGAGTACGCGATCCTCAAGTGGTTCGCCGAAGTCGAGCAGATCGTCGGCGCGCCCGGCCTCGACCTGCCGAAACTGGAGGTCGCCGCGGTTGCCGAGGGCTACGGCGTCAAGGCCCACCGGGTGAGCGACCGCGACGGCGTCGCCGGAGCGCTGGCCGCGGCGCTCGCCTCGTCGAAACCTGAGCTGGTCGAAGTTCCGGTCGCGCCGGGAATGTCGCTCTTCTAGGCGATGGGCGGCCTCCGCTCCCTCCTCGACCGCGGCCCGGACGGGCTCCGCCCGGCCGCCGGTGATCCCTCGTCGGACCGCGCGCCGGACTCGCTCGCCGCCGGGACCCCGCGGCCGCTGCGCGGGGAACTGGAGGCGCTGCTCGGCGCCGACCGCGTCCTCGCCCGCCCCGGCGACATCGTCCGCTACGCCTCCGACGCCTCGCCCTACCGCAAGCTCCCGCGCGCGGTCGTGATGGCGAAGACCGTCGAAGACGTCGCGGAGGTCCTCGCCTTCGGCCGCCGCGCCGGCATCCCGGTCACCTTCCGCGCCGGCGGCACCAGCCTCAACGGCCAGGGCCAGACCGACGGCATCCTGGTCGACGTGCGCCGTCACTTCCGCGGCCTCACGGTGCTCGAGGACGGCGCCGCGGTCCGCGTCGGCACCGGCACGATCCTCGGCCACGTCAACCGCGTGCTGGCCCCGCTCGGCCGGCGCCTCGGTCCCGACCCGGCGAGCACCGACGTTGCCACCGTCGGCGGCGTCGTCGCCAACAACTCGGGCGGGATGCGCTGCGGGGTGACCAAGGACTCCTACTCGACCCTGCGCTCGCTGACCTTCGTCCTCCCCTCGGGGACCCGCATCGACACCGCCGCGCCCGGCGCCGCCGCCGAGTTCGAGGCCGCCGAGCCGGAGCTCGCCGCCGGCCTCGCCGCGCTCCGTGGCGAGATCCGCGCCGATCTCGACCTCTCCGCCCGCATCCGTCACAAGTTCGAGATCAAGAACACGACCGGGTACCGCCTCTGCGCCTTCCTCGACGCCGACGAGCCCCTGGAGATCTTCCGCCGCCTCCTGGTCGGCTCGGAGGGGACGCTCGCCTACGTCCCCGAGGTCGTGTTCGAGACCGTCCCGCAGCTGCCGCTGACGACCGTCGCCTGGGTCCACTTCCCCGACATCGATCGCGCCGTCACCCCGGTCGGCGAGCTGGTCGCGAGCGGCGCGACGGCAGTCGAGCTGATGGTCGCCCCGGCGCTGATCGCGGCGGGTTGGACGATGGTCGGCGCGCCGCCCGAGTTCAAAGAGCTCGACCCGACCGGCGCCGCGCTGCTGATCGAGTTCGGCGGCGAGACGGAGACGGAGCTCGACGCGAGGGTTGCCCGGGCGGGGGAGATCCTCGCCGACCACGAGCTCCTCGCCGAACCCGTCTTCACCCGCGACCCGGAGCGGATCGAGCTCGCCTGGCGCGTGCGCGAGGGCCTCCACGGCCTCGCCGGCCGCCTCCGCCCGCCGGGCACGTCGCTGATCGTCGAGGACGTCTGCGTCCCGCCCGCCCGGATCGCCGAAGGCGCCCGCGACCTGCAGGCGCTGCTCGCCGAGCACGGCTTCGCGCCCGGTGTCGCCGGCCACGCCTCGGCCGGGAACCTCCACTTCATGCTCACCCCGGACTTCGCCAAGGCCGAGGACGTCGAGCGCTACGAGGCCTTGATGGCGGGCCTGGTCGAGCTGATCGTCGGCAAGTACGACGGCTCGCTGAAGGCCGAGCACGGGACCGGGGTAAACATGGCGCCTTATGTGGAGCGCGAGTGGGGCGCGGCGGCGACCGAGCTGATGTGGCGGGTGAAGCGGCTCGCCGACCCCGACGACGTGCTCAACCCCGGCGTCGTCCTCAACCGCGACCGCGGCGTCCACCTGCGCGACCTGAAAACGACGCCGCCGATCGAGGAGTCGGCGACCGCCTGCGTCGAGTGCGGCTTCTGCGAGCCGGTCTGCCCGAGCCGCGACCTGACGACGACGCCGCGCCAGCGGATCGTCCTGCGGCGGGAGATCGCCCGGCAGCCGTCCGGGTCGCCCTTGCAGGAGGCGCTGCTGGAGGAACTCGACTACGAGGTGCTCGACACCTGCGCCGCCGACGGCAGCTGCCAGCTCGCCTGCCCGGTCGGGATCGACACCGGACGCATGGTCAAGGAACTGCGCGCCGAGCGCCACAGCGAGCGCGCCGAGTCGCTGGCGCTGGCGGGGGCGAAGCGCTGGGGCGCGGTCGAGTCGGCCTCGCGGACGGGACTGCGGCTCGGCCGCGGCGCGGCCCGGCGCACCCGCCAAGGCCGCGCGCTCCCCGGCCCGGGGGAGAAGCGGATGCCGGCGACGACCCGCGAGGGCGCCGCCGCCGTCTACGTCCCCTCCTGCACCAACCGGATCTTCGGCGGCGGCCCGATCGACGCCTTGGTCGCCGTCTCCGCCCGGGCCGGCCGGCCGCTCTGGATTCCCGCCGACGTCGCGGGGAGCTGCTGCGGCCTGCCGTGGAGCTCCAAAGGCTTCGGCTCGGCGCATCGCCACAAGGCGAACGAGCTGGTCGAGCAACTCTGGGAATGGAGCGCCGAAGGCGCCCTGTCGATCGTCGTCGACGCCGCCTCCTGCACCGGCCAGATCGTCGAACCGGGGGAGGGGACGCTGAGCGAGGCGAACGCCGAGCACCTGGCGGCGATGACCATCCTCGACTCCGTCGCCTGGGCCCACGACCGGCTCCTGCCCGACCTGGAGATCACCCACAAGCTCACCGCCGTGGCGATCCACCCGACCTGCGCGACCAACCGCCAGGGCGACGCTCCCAACCTTCGCGCCCTCGCCGCCGCGATCGCCGAAGACGTCTACGTCCCCCCGACCGCGACCTGCTGCGGCTTCGCCGGCGACCGCGGCGTCACCCACCCCGAGCTGACCGCCAGCGCGACCCGAGCCGAGTCGACCGAGCTCGCCGACCACGCCGCGTCCCTACCGGCGCGCCACTTCGACGCCTATCTCAGTTCGAACCGCACCTGCGAGATCGGCCTGACCCGCGCCACCGGCCACCCCTACGAGTCCGTCATCAACGCCCTGGAGAAGGCGACTCGGCCGCGCTAGTCGCGCGCGCGTCGATGTCGCGGAGCAGGGCCTGGGCGTTGGCGTCGCGCTCCATGCGCTTGTCGAGCAGCGGGTTGACCAGGCCGCGGAAGGCGGAGTAGTAGCGCCACCACCTGGGGGCGAAGACGCGGGGGGCGCGTTCCTCGATCCCGCGGACGAAGGCGGCCGCGGCCTCCTCGGGCTGGATCCGCTTGAGGAGGAACTTGGGGGTGGTCTTGTTGAGGCGTTCGGCGTCGGGTTGGGAGAGGGCGTCCTGGACCATCGTCGTGTCGACCCAGCCGAAGTAGGCGACGGTGGCCGAGGCGCCGTGGTGGGCGAGCTCCACCCGCAGGCCACGCCCGAAGGCCTCGACCCCCGGCTTGGCGACCGCGTAAGGGCTGTTGCCGAAGCCGTTGGCGAAGGCGTAGACGGAGGAGACCATGGCGACCTGGCCGCGGCGCTCGACGATCTGGGGGAGGGCGGCGCGGACGGTGCGGAAGACGCCGAGCAGGTCAACCTCGAGCACCCGTTCCCATTCCTCCCCCGACATCCCGTAGACCGTCGCCAGCTGCTTCTGGGCGATCCCGGCATTGGCGACGACGCAGTCGAGGCCGCCGAAGCGCTCCACCGTCTCGGCGACCGCGGCCATCATCGCCCCTTGGTCGGTGACGTCGGCGCCGATCCCGATCGCCCGCTCGCCGATCCGCGCGGCCGCGTCGGCGGCCTGCCCCGGGTCGAGGTCGAGGACCGCGACCGAGGCGCCGCGCATCTGCATCTGACGGGCGGTCTCGAAGCCGATCCCGCGCGCCGCGCCGGTCACCAGCGCCACCTTGCCGTTCAGATCGAATGCAGGCATCGGTGTAACCATATTGGCTCGCCCTGGCGGACGCGGCGTCGGGTACCGACGGGTACCGGCGCCGCGGACCGCACCCGCGCGCCACGCATCTCCGCGCCCGCGGTCACCACCCGGCCACGGGCCGCCTCGGCGCCGCTCCTACAATCCGCCGTCCATGTCCGGATTCGCCCCCGTCGACCCGAAGCAGTCCTTCCCCGACCTCGAGCAGCGGGCGCTCGAGCGCTGGCGCGAGCAGGATCTCTTCGCCCGCTCCCTCGCCGAGCGCGCCGACGCGCCGGTCTGGAGCTTCTACGAGGGCCCGCCGACCGCCAACGGCCGGCCCGGCTCCCACCACGTCCTCGCCCGCGTCTACAAGGACATCTACCCGCGCTACCGCACGATGACCGGCTACCGGGTGCCGCGCAAAGCGGGCTGGGACTGCCACGGGCTGCCGGTCGAGCTGGAGGTCGAAAAACAGCTCGGCATCTCCTCCAAGGACGAGGTCGAGGAGTTCGGCATCGCCGAGTTCAACCAGCGCTGCCGCGAATCGGTCTTCGAGTACGTGGAGGAGTGGAACCGGCTGACCGAGCGGATCGCCTACTGGGTCGACCTCGACGACCCTTACGTGACCCTGCAGGACCGCTACATCGAGTCGGTCTGGTGGTCGCTCTCCCAGCTCTTCGAGAAGGGCCGCCTCTACGAGGGCCACAAGGTCGTCCCCTACTGCCCGCGCGACGGCACGCCGCTCTCCTCGCACGAGGTCGCGCAGGGGTACCAGGACGTCAAGGACGCCTCGATCTACGTCCGTTTCCCGCTCCTCGGCGCCGAGGACGAGGCGCTGTTGATCTGGACGACGACCCCTTGGACGCTGCCGGGGAACAAAGCGGTGGCGGTCAATCCATCCGTCACCTACGTCCGTGCCCGCTTGGACGACGAGACCTTGATCGTCGCCAAGGACCTCGCCGAGAAGGTCCTCGGTGAGGACGCGGAGATTCTTGAGGAGGTCTCGGGAGAGTCCCTGATCGGGCTCCACTACAAGGGCCCGATCTTCGACCTCTCGGATGTCGAGCCAGGTGGCTTCCCCGTGATCGCCGGGGACTTCGTCACCACCGAGGACGGCACCGGGCTCGTCCACATCGCGCCGCCCTTCGGCGAGGACGACTACGCGGTCGGCGCCGCCGCCGGCCTCTTCGACCCCACCGTCGCGAGCACCCTCTACAACCCGGTCAAGCCCGACGGGAAATTCGACGACCGAGTCATCGGCTTCGCCGGCGAGTTCGTAAAAGGGAGTGAGACGACCCGGCGCCTCATCACCCAGCTCGAAGACCGTGGGCTGCTCTTCCGCGAGCAGGCCTACGAGCACGCCTACCCGCACTGCTGGCGCTGCGGCACGCCGCTGCTCTACTACGCCACCTCGAGCTGGTACGTCGCCACCTCCGCCGCCCGCGACGAGTTGCTCGCCAACAACGAGACGATCGGCTGGCACCCCGAGCACGTCAAGCACGGCCGCTTCGGCAAATGGCTGGAGAACAACGTCGACTGGGCGCTCTCACGCAACCGCTACTGGGGGACGCCGCTGCCGATCTGGGAGTGCGAGTCGAAGGACTGCGACGGCGTGATCTGCGTCGGCTCCAAAGAGGACCTGGTCAAGCACGGCGGCAGCGTCCCCGACGACCTCCACCGTCCCTACATCGACCAAGTCACCCTGCGCTGCGAGAAGTGCGGCGGCAACATGCGCCGGGTCAGCTCGGTGATCGACACCTGGTACGACAGCGGCGCGATGCCCTTCGCCCAGTTCCACTACCCCTTCGAGGGCCAGGAGGAGTTCGCCGAGCGCTTCCCCGCCGACTACATCTGCGAGGCCCAGGACCAGACCCGCGGCTGGTTCTACACGCTGCTCGCCGAGTCGACCCTGCTCTTCGGCGAGTCGAGCTTCAAGAACTGCGTCTGCCTCGGCCTCATCCTCGACCCCGAGGGCCAGAAGATGTCGAAGAGCCGCGGCAACGTCGTCGACCCCTGGGACGTCCTCGCCGCCCACGGCGCCGACGCCTTCCGCTGGTACTA
>Ga0164242_10005775_pt1 | contig 13723 bp, 7 predicted proteins | sample OricomgcompostMG_FD_108783 | JGI IMG/M metagenome (GOLD analysis project Ga0164242, IMG submission 108783) | Miracle-Growth compost microbial communities from Emeryville, California, USA - Original compost - Miracle growth compost (MG) ...
CGAGAATGATTTTCTCAAATCCTGTTTGAGCGATGTCGCCCACAGCGCCGCTTTGTTTCCCGTAGCAAAAGCCACCGCATTCAGCGTCGTCTGCTCAGCAGTGGAAGCAGTCCACGCGCCGGTGTCGCCGTAAGGAACTTGATAACCGAGATTATTCATGTTACCGATGCTGTAATCGGAAATTCGTTCGGCATTGCCGTTTTCAAAGACAGTGAAATCCGGACGCGACATTGAATATTTCATCATGTGCCCAAAAGTGAGCCATTGATAAGTGTTGCAATCTTCGTTGGATTTAAAGTACTTTTCCTGATTCTTAAAAACGCGATCCGCCTGTTCGAGCCATTTCCCGCCTTCCATCACATCAGGATAACTTTCGGTGAAATATAATCCGGCGCGCAAGACGCCCAGTGCCGGAAATGTTTGATGGTTGAAAGCAACGCGTCCCGGCGTCACGCTGGCTTTGGGAACAACCGCTTCGCGCAACCAACGCGCCATATCCTGAGTGACGCTCAGACGCTGCGCATCTGTAATCGCGGGATCTTCTTCAATATTATCCCAACCGCTGACGACTTGATAAGACGGAAAATCGCTGTCGAATCCCCACATGCCGCCGCCCATTTTGCTGGGATCGTTGACGGCGCTTTTGGCGTACATTGCCCACAGCGCCACAAATAATTGGGCTTCATCGCTGTTTCCAGTCAACTGATAACGCAACGCCGTGTCGCGCAATAATCCGGCGATGGAAGTATGTTTGCCGGTATCCAAAATATCCTGTCCGCGTTTCAAACCTTCTGAAACCGTTGTGGCGCTGGGCTTGCTATTTACCCACGGATAACGACTCAACAATTCAGCGCCATATTTGGCTTCAAAGAATTTGGGGAAGGAAAGTACTTTTGCCGTAAAAGTACTTTTGCTGACCTTTTGCACAAATGCGTCAGCAGCCAGTTTCAATCCAGCGTCATCCGATGCGCCAACCACAATCGCGCCGTGACCGTTGCCAAATGGATCAGCAACAGTTTGCAACAAATAGCCGCCATCGCCGGGACAAATCGCATCCACCGGCGTGAATTCGCGCGCATACAAAAGAAACATCGCCGGATTATTAAACACATTTCCCAGCAAAATCACATTCTCGTTAAATTCTCGATCCGCCGACGTGCCGGGACGCATCTTCAAATTGACGCCGGTTTTTTGCTGCACAGCTTTGGCAATCTGCGTTGCAGCGTTTTTGCCTGCTGCGGAGTCGGGATACAAAATAGTCGCGGCGTTATTATTCTCCACAACGGGAATGGCGCGCATCAACTTCTTGGGCGCGGCCAAATCACTGAGTCCGATCACCGGCGGCAACGTGCGCAAATTACTAATCTGCAAATCGACGGGAACATTGGCTTCACGCGTGCCGATGATAAATTCAATGCGATCCACATTGGTGGGATGGCGATCTTCCACAACGGTAGGTTCAAAAGCCAGGCTGCTGCCCAAACCTTTTTCCTGAAAATGGAATGTTTTCCAGTCGCCGCTTAAAGAGTTGCTCCAGGATGAAAAGGACAAACTCGGTTTCTTGTCGCCTTTGTTATAAGCACGCACATAAAAAGCTGCGGTGTTTTGAGGCTGCGTGGATCGCGCGTCCAAGGCAAGTTGCACGTTGGTGAAATCCCAGGTTTTGCCCAGCGGCACCATAATGCCGAAATAATGACTTCCGCTGGAACTATTGCTTTTGCCGCTGCTGGTCGCCGAAAGTTCCAAAGCGCCATCTGCGCCGCTTTTGATCACTTTCAATTCCGGCTTGGTGGAATCGCCCATCGTGTGTTTGATTCCGTTCAGGCTGTTCAATGAAAGTACTTTTTCATTCTGCGCCACGGCTCGCGATAAGTTCACGCTTCCCAAACACAACAACATCAGCAAACCACCAAACACGTTTAACTTCGTCATGAGAATCACCTTTTATGCTTAACAGATTAAGAACATCGCAGTTATAACATATTTGGGTTCATCATGTCGGAGTGATCCGCTGGATCATCCGCTAATGCAATCTACATTGGGCGATCCAGCGGATCGCCCCTACGTTAAACTCCTTTTCATGTCACACAGTAAAAGTACTTTTACATCCTCATTTAACGCCTATTTATTACCCGAAAACGAAACTATTCTGCTGGCAGTTTCCGGCGGTGCGGATTCGATGGCGTTGTTGCATTTCCTTGTAAACGCAGGGTATAAAAATCTGGTCGTCGGCCATATTAATCACGGCACGCGCGGCGCGGAAAATGAGGCGGATTCGCAGTTTGTGGAAGATTATTGCAACCAGGCAAAAGTACTTTTCGTCTCAAAAACGTTGCAGCTGAAAAATCATTCCGAAGCGGCCTTGCGCACGGCGCGTTATTCGATGTTGTTGGAAATGGCGCATAAACATAATTGCCAGCGCATCGCCACCGCGCATACGGCCAGCGATGTGCTGGAAAGTTTGTTGTTGAATTTTCTGCGCGACGCTTCGATTTTGGGCTGGAATGGAATTGCTCGTCAGCGGCGGCTGGATGCAAAAGTACTTTTAGTGCGTCCGATGCTGCAAATTTCTAAAGAAGAAGTTCGGCAATATCTGATCGATGAACATCAATCATGGCGCGAGGATTCTTCCAATGAAAGTACTTTTTATAAGCGCAACGCAATTCGGCATCAGCTGTTACCGGTTTTGGAAGATTTAGTTCCACAAGGAACCGATCAATTGGCAAAGCAGGCATCGCGAACGGCGTTATTGGCGCGCGATGAAAATGATTTTTGGGAGCAGCAAATCGCCGAGCATTGGCAAAAAGTACTTTTAGAGGAAACGCCGTTGCTGATTATTCTGGATGGCGCTCATTTTGCCGAATTACATGTGGCGTTGCAACGGCGATTATTGCGCTTTGCGGTGAGTCGTTTTTGCCAAACATCGGCCAATCTTAGTTTTGAACGCGTGGAAGAAACGCGGCGTCATATTTGTGATGATGGACGCAACGCCGTTTGGCAATGGCGCGACGGAATTTCCGTGCATTGGACGGGCGCAAACAGCGGACGGCGCATTCGCATCAGCCGCCGCCTATTCTGACTTTTTTAGTATAATTAAAGTGTTATAGTTCTCTGAGGAGTTTATTTTGGGTATACAACGATTCTTACGTACCATGGGCATTTTGGTGCTGGCGGCATTAGTCGCTAGTTTCATTTTCAAAAGCCAGCTTCCGGGCATGGCGACCACCAAAGACATGGATTACAGCACCTTTTACACAAAGCTGACCGCTGGCGATATTAAAACTGTCACCACCACCGACAGCACCGCTACCGTGGAACTGAAAAATGACAAGGTTACATATAACGTCACCATGCCGGCGCGTTGGTTGGACGATTCCACGCTCACAGCCGCGTTGCACAAAGCCAGCGAACCGCAGAAAGGCAAAGCCGGCTTGACTTGGGTTCACAAACAACCGTTTCTGAGCGGCAATATGGCGTATTTGGCTTCCATGCTGATTCCGCTTTTGCTGCTGGCGGGTTTCTGGATTTTCATGGTCAAGCAAAGCCAGGCTGGCGCCGGACAAGCGATGTCATTCGGCAAAAGCCGCGCCAGGCGAATGAACGATTCACAACCGAAAGTTACCTTCGCCGATGTGGCGGGCGTGGATGAAGCCAAACAGGAACTAACCGAGATTATTGACTTTCTCAAAAATCCCGAAAAGTTCCAGGCGCTGGGCGCGAAAATCCCCAAAGGCGTATTGCTGCTGGGAAATCCCGGCACCGGAAAAACGTTATTAGCGCGCGCCGTGGCCGGCGAAGCGGGCGTGCCATTCTTCCATATTTCCGGTTCCGATTTCGTGGAAATGTTTGTCGGCGTTGGCGCAAGCCGCGTTCGCGATTTGTTTGAACAGGCCAAAGCGCATCGTCCCGCCATTGTGTTTATTGATGAAATTGACGCTGTCGGTCGTCATCGCGGCGCGGGAGTGGGCGGCGGACATGACGAACGCGAGCAAACGCTCAACCAGTTATTGGTGGAAATGGACGGTTTTGATCCCAATTCCGGCGTAATTCTCATGGCAGCGACCAACCGCGCCGATGTGCTGGATCCGGCGCTGACACGCCCGGGCCGTTTTGATCGTCGCATCGTCGTCGACAATCCCGATGCCAAAGGCCGTTTGGCAATTTTAAATGTCCACGCCAAAGGCAAACCCATTGCCGACGATGTCGACATGGATTTGCTGGCGCGACGCACTGCTGGTTTCAGCGGCGCTGATCTGGCAAACCTGCTCAACGAAGCGGCATTGCTAACGGCGCGGCGCGAAAAAACTCAATTGGGCGAATCCGAATTTGAAGAATCTATTGAGCGCGTGGTGGCTGGACCGGAACGCAAAAGTCGCATTATCCAGGAACGCGAAAAGTCTGTATTGGCGTATCATGAAGTGGGACACGCCTTGCTGGGTAAATTGCTGCCCAACACCGATTCGCCGCACAAAGTGACCATTCTTCCGCGCGGCATGGCGCTGGGTTACACCCTGACGCTGCCTACCGAAGATCGCTTTTTGATGAGCAAGTCGCAGATGCTGGATGAAATCACCGTGTTGCTGGGCGGACGCGTTGCAGAACAGATTGTCTTCAACGAAATCACCACCGGCGCGCAGAACGATCTGGAACGCTGCACCGACATCGCGCGGCGCATGGTTTGCGAATATGGCATGACGGATAATTTGGGGCCCTTAACATTGGGACGTCGTCACGGACCCGTCTTTTTGGGGCGCGACATGGCGGAAGATCGCAATTATTCGGAAGATGTCGCAGAAAAGATTGATGCGGAAATCCGTTCCATTGTGGATGGCCGTTATCAACATGCCACAGATTTACTCACCGAAAATCGTGAAATTCTGGATCGCATTTCAGTCGCATTGCTGGAGAAAGAAACCATCAGTAGCGACGAATTGGATCGATTGATTGCCGGCGATCCAGAACTCAAAGAATCCGACTCTTCCGAATCGCAACCGCCAACGGCGAGCGCTCCGGTGGAAACTGATTCCAAAGAAGAAAAGGAAGCAAAGCAACCCGCGCCAGGCTTGCGACCGGGTTTGGCAGGAGCGTAAGCTCCCTCTCACCATTCGGGGTGAGGGCAATTTCAATTAGCAAGGAGCAAAAGTACTTTTTCGTTCATTGCTAATTGAAATGACCCTCACCCTAACCCTCTCCCTATAAAGGAGAGGGAAGTACTTTCTACCACCCGATGACACGTCCCGGCGATTACTATGTCCGTCATGAAGCGGGGAGCGACCGACTTTCTCTTGAGGAAGCACGCGCCGCTTCTCGCTTTCCATTTTATGGTGTTTTGGATTGCCTGCGTTCAGCGCATAACGTCGGTTCCATCTTCCGCACCTGCGATGGCGCTGGCGTGGGCGGGCTTTCCTTGTGCGGATACACGCCAACTCCGCCACATCGCCATCTCGCAAAAACGGCACTGGGCGCGGTGGATGTAGTGCCGTGGCAGGCTTTTGAAACTGTGGAAGAAGCTATCGCCGATTTGCGCAAACGGGAAATCCATGTGCTGGCTTTAGAAAAGACAGAAAGCAGCATTTCGCTTTACGATTATCCGTTAGAATTTCCCCTCGCATTGGTCTGTGGAAATGAAGTGGAAGGATTGTCGCCGGAAGTTTGTGCGTTGTGCGATGCCACCGTGCATTTGCCGATGTTTGGACACAAAAATTCGCTCAACGTCAGCGTTGCATTCGGCGTGGCGGCGTATGAAGTGCAACGTCGTTTTGGCGAAGTGGAAAAAGCAGATACACTGGCAATTGATTGAAACAACAATGAAAGAACTGTCTGTACAATTCAATAATTCCCAGCCACCAAAAACTGCTCAAGACTGGGCGGCGCTGGCTCATTTATGCGCGCAAAATTCGCGCTGGCCGGAATGCGAGGAAGCCTGTCTCGAAGTTTTGGAGCGCCAATCGGACAACCTTGAGATCACAGAATTAATGTCAACCGCGTGTCTGCAAAACGAACATCTGGAGGCTGCCGAACATCTCTTGCAAACGCTTTTGCGCCGCGTGCCGCTGGATCCGTGGTATCGAATGCGTTATGCAACTCTTTTGCAAACACAGGGAAAATTGGGCGCAGCGCAAAAAGAATTATTGCGATTGCAACAGATGAAATTGCCGGACGCTTTTGCCAAAGAAATTAACGATGCCATTGAATATCAGGATCAAATGCAGTTCCAGCAAGTGATAGTTTTGCTGGAACATAATACAGAATTACGCAACGCACTTGCGCGCAATCCGCACGAAGAATTGCAGGCTTTGGGATTTCAACTCACAGAACCAGCAATTGAGATGTTGCAAAATGTATTGTGGGAACATTTCAATCAAGCTCCTTTCAACGCGCCGGAAATTCCTGAACAGGTTCCGCGCATTCATTAATATCATGCATAATTAGTGGGGGCAGACCGCCGTGCCTGCTTAAAAAGTCGTTCTTCCTCTTTGGTGTTTTTAAAAAGTGTCAGCAAGCTGACATGTAATTAGCAGGCACGGAGGCCTGCCCCCACTACTTGCATATTCACTTCATGTATAATAAATGACTTACTGGAAATGCGGTTCGCATCAATTCGATCTCAGCAAGAAAACGTTGATAATGGGCATTGTCAACGCCACGCCGGATTCCTTTTCCGGGGATGGTAAATTAGGGCAAACTGCCATTGACAGCGCATTACGCATGATTGATGATGGCGCGGATATTCTCGACATCGGCGGCGAAAGCACGCGGCCCGGCGCTGATAAAATTTCAGTGCGAGAAGAATTAGATCGCATCCTGCCTCTTGTAAAAGTACTTTCATCGCATTCGATTCCTATCTCCGTTGACACTACAAAAGCCGAAGTAGCGCAAGCGGCATTGGAACACGGCGCGTCAATTATCAATGATGTTTCAGGCGGAACATTTGATGAAAAAATGTTGCCGCTTATCGCCTCTTCCGATTGCGGCTTCGTGATGATGCATCTGCGTGGCACTCCGCAAACGATGCAATGGAGCGAGAAAACTACCAACGCCACAAATGACGTCATCACCGAGATTGTTCACTTCTGGAATGCACAAATCCAGACCGCAATAGAACTGGGTATTGATAAAAACTGCATCGCACTCGATCCGGGTTTTGGTTTTGGAAAATCGATAGAAGAAAATCTGGAAACCTTGCGACGCGGCAAAGAATTAAAATCGCTGGGTCATCCCCTACTCTGCGCCGTCAGCCGCAAATCTACTATCGGCAAAGTTCTTAATATTGAAAATCCAGAAGAGCGAATTTGGGGAAGCGCGGCCTGCGCGGCGATTGCGATTAATAACGATTACGACATTCTCCGCGTACATGATGTGCGAGAAATGAGACAAGTGGCGTGCATGGTGGATGCCCTTAGGCAACGACATCATCCACCAATTCATGCTCCATAAATTCGGCGTCTTGAGGCACAAATGTCGGTTTCGTAATGATGAAGTTTTTGTTGACGCGTAAATTATCTGCAACGGTAATATGATCCTGCTCTTTCGTTTTGGACTGATAGAGCGCCTTATCAGCACGAAGCAGAATTTCCTCAACGATTTGCTGTGAATACGTTTTATTTATCGACGTCTCCATTTCGATAAAACAGGTGAGAACACCGACACTTGCTGTCATCCTACGCTTAAAACAAGTCTCGTTTTCGATTACTTTGTAGCAGCGTCTGGCCACGGCGTTTGCTTCCAATGCACCGGTATCCACAAGAATTACTACAAATTCATCTCCGCCATAACGCGCCACCACATCTACATCACGCAAAGTATTTCGTAACATCTCTACCACACGCCGCAACACTTCATCTCCCGCGACGTGACCGTAACTATCGTTGTATTGTTTAAAACCATCCATATCCAAAATCATCACGGAAAACGGCATTCCTGAATGAGTGGCTCGGCGGATTTCACGAATCATGGTTAAATGCAAGGCCCGTCTGGTATAAGCGCCGGTCAGGCTATCGAGAGTGGCTAATGTCCTCCAGCGTTCATTAGAAATGGCCAGATTTTTATTGGCTTCCTGCCATTCTTTTTCCAACTGCTTGCGTGCGCTGATGTCACGCGCCACCGTTAATCGCATTGTTTTGTTGGGGAATTCCAACATGCGCGCTGTAATCTCCACAGGAAAAGTACTTTTATCTTTGCGCACACAGACAACCTCATAAGTCATTTCCTGCTGCGAATCAATCACTTCTTTTGATCGTTCCACATCCTGCTCCTGGGCAAAGTCAGTCAAATGATGGCCGATGACTTCCGATGGTTCATAGCCCAAAAGCCTGGAAAATTGTGTATTAGTATCCTCGATGATGCCATCCACGCTAAGCGCTATCCCGTCGAGAGATGCTTCCGCAAGAATTGCGAAGCGGCGTTCGCTGTCTCGCAAATGAGTCTCCACCCGATGAAGCTCCCGCACCATGATAAAACCGCGTACCAGCAATAGCAATAATCCTGACGCGCCACACAACAGCATCCAATAACCGTTCCGAGCTTCTTCGCTAGCTCGGCTTCTAATTTCCTCTAGAAACCTATTTGCCGCATCGACCATTATCTGGGTGTTTGTCTCATTCAATTGATGCGATCCCGACTTGGAATAAAATTGTTTCCACGCCGTAATCAACTCATCACTACTTTCAGGATAACGAACCAAAAGCCGATGAATCTCTTTGCCCATCACATCTAACAAATCGTGTACTTTTGGAGATTGACCAGATTCTTTATTAGCAACATATATCAATAAGGCATAAGAGCGCAAGCGTCCTGCATCGCCCACATCATCACTGATTTGCACAGAAACTTTGCCACGATATGCAGCCACAGACAGAACGCACAGCGAAAACAGCCCCAACACAAGGAGATAAAAGACAACCTGATTTGTTTGAAGTGAAGAACGTTTCATCATTTCATCCCAAAAGTGAAGTGTGCCTGTGCGTAATAGCAATCAAAATTACTTCCCTATACTCAATAACTGGGATTATTTTACAACATTTATAGTACCTATCGTTAATAAAATAAGCGAATATATTAATTTGTTAATAAGAAAATATTAGTAATGATCTGGGTGTAAATTGGCAACGCAGATAAAAGTACTTTTAGGGTGCATTGATTTCGTTGCAGCAACAGAATTGTCATTGCGGAAACAAAGCAACAGGTTGGAATTTCCCTTGTAAAGCAATTAGGGATTCTTGAGCGTAACGACTTTAGTGAATTTTACTTTCTTATTATCCCAAAGAAAATCTCCCTTAATCCTCCTTTAAAAGGGAATTAAAGGATTTCAACAGAAAACAAACTACGCGCCATTCCGCTGCATTTGCGAAAGTAAGCTACGCAATGTTTCCAGCTCTTTTCCTGCTTCGCTGTATTTTCCTTGCGCAGTCAGTTTTTGATACGCTTCCAAGGCTTTCGCTGCTTTAGCTATTTGTTCTGGCGGCAACGAATTTCCAGCCGGCGTCTTGGTTAGCGAATGAGATTTCACGGATGCGGATTTACTATTTCCAACATCCGAAGATGTTTCCTGGCTTCCTCCCATCAGCTTTGACAACGCTTCCTGATAAGTAGTTCCGTAGACGAGGCTATCCTGAGTCACCAACACCACAAGACGCAGCTCGGGAATGGCGGCGGCATCATTGGATTTCAGATAGATCGGTTCCACGTACAAAAGGCCTGTGCCAAGTGGAATGACTAACAGATTACCGCGTAACACCTTTGAACCGTTGCTGTTCCACAATGTAAATTGCTGTGACAGGAATTGATTTTGACTAATGCGAGCCTTGACCTGCGCCGGACCATCCACCAATTTGGATTTGGGAAAATCATATCCCACCAATTCTCCATAATGATTTCCATCACTGCGCCCGGCCAACCAGCCAATCATATTATCGCGATTGGAAGGAGTGAACGGCAAAATAGGTACAAATTCCTGCCCCTCTTCAATTCCCGGCAAACGCAACAACACATAATAGGGATCAATGGATTTTGTATCCGTCATCAATTGCGGGTTTTGTCCCAAAGTCAAATTGGAACTGGGGCCGCCTAAGGGATTAAATTCAGGCGCTTGAAATTGTCCTATATTCTCACTCATGTCTGTTGTGACCTTGGCAATCTGCCAGGCATCTTCGCGGCCAAAGAATACTTTGACATCCGTCATGTGATACAAACTATAAACCTGCGCCTGAGTGCGAAACAGCGTTTCGGGATAACGCACATGTTCGCGCAAATCCGTCGGCATTTCACTGGCATCGTGAAATAAGCGGGGAAAAATTTTGCTGTAAGCCGCAACTAACGGATCTTTGGTGTCATACACATAAAACTGCGTGCTGCCGTTATATGCATCCACCACCACTTTAACGCTGTTACGCATATAATTCACCCATTTATTTTGCATCTGATAATGGGTGGAAAAGGGATAATAGCTGGAAGTTGTATAGGCATCGATAATCCAATATAAATGCCCGTCAGCGCCCAACACGATATAAGGATCGCCATCATAATTCAAAAATGGCGCAATGCGGCTGGCGCGCTCCATGATTTGCCGATGCAGCAACACACGGCTTTGTGAAGTAATAGCACTGGAAAAAGGCACCTTACTCAAATCTCCCAAAGCCCAGGAAAGCAAAATCTTGCGAAAATAACCGCCCAGTTTAATGCCGCCGCTTCCCGAATACGTGGTGTAAACATTTTCCACGCCTTTAGCATCCTGAGTTGGATAATCAAATTCCTTCTGCGTTGTTTTGACATAAACCGGCGTCGTGGTGCTCTGACCAAAATAAATCTGCGGACGTTTCACTTCCAGGCTGGGCACAGCCGATTTTACCGGCATATCCGAAACCAGAAATTTGGGGCGACCTTCCGAGGTGATGTCATTAACGGTATTCATCACAATGCCATAACCATGCGTATAAATCAAACGTCGATTGACCCAGTTTTGCGAATTCATCGGCAAGCTGTCTTGATCTAATTCGCGCGCCGAAATCATCACTTGTTGTTTTTCATTGCCAATCGTATAACGATCCACATCTACATCGGGAATTTGGTAATAAAGGCGCAACGCTTGCACCTGTTTCAAGGTTTGTTGCAAAGCACTCAAATCCCAAAGTCGCACGTTCTTAAAAGTACTTTTATTCTGCTTATATTCCAGCGCCTTCACTCCATCGTTGGCAGGAAAACTGCGTTCTTCCAAATCGGTGAGGTTAAATCCCTCTCTGGTTCCATCAATATTATATTTCAGATAGCGAGTTTCTTTCCCCAATTCATTGGGCTTAACGACAAAATTCGACACATAACTGGCGGTGAGTCCTACGCCAATATACAGCCCAATCGGAAGCAGCAGCGAAACTAACAACCAGCGCAAACGCCGCCACCACAACGCATTGGCGACCGCAAACAAGGCGCAAGCCAGCAATATAATAGCGATAATCATAAACCCCGGCAACGTTACATGCGCCTGGGTGTAATTGATTCCTGCGAATAGATCATGTTCGTGCCAGATTTCCGAATAGCGAGCCAGCCAGGCGCGCCACGCAAAAACCACCAACATCACACTCAGCGCCAGCGACGCCATCAAATAAGAAGTGCGCCGCGCCACATCACGCTGCACCTGCGGCATCCGCGACACATACGCAACTAATGCATACAACGCCGCCATCAAAAAGATAATGACGAAAATGCCGGAAAGCCACGATGCAATTGTCTGCAATAACGGCCAACTAAAAAAATAAAATCCAAGAGATTTGCCAAAGATAGGATCAGGATTGGCTGTGGGCGGTTGATTGAAATAGAGCGCAAAAGTCATCCAACGCACACTCATGGCCGCCGACACCAATAAGCTCCAAAACAGCGCAACGCCCCATTCGAGAGGGCGCATAAATTTCTGCGGAAAGAAATTAATCATGCGACCTTCCCAATAGAAAGTCGTTCCGCCCAGCGGAAATGACGCAAACACTTTTTGCAGCAGCTTAAATCCGCCCCACAACAAACCAAACGTCACCGCGAAAAACCCCACAAATAGGCCGACGCGTAATCCTAATTCAAACCAATACACACTGGAGTAGCCAAGTTCATCAAACCACAAAACATCCACATAAGTGCCCGCCAACCGAGGCGCCAGCGACCATACAAATAACAATAATAAAAACCAACGGGTCACGCCCATCCGCTGCCAAAACTCACGAACACTCACAGGAGAACCTCTTTAATACACAAAATCTACCCCTTTACAGCTTAACTCAATTATAGTTTCAAGGCTGTTTTTAATGTCCAAAGCGAGGAAAACTCCCCATTTTATAAGGACTTATCAATACTAATCCTATATTTATCCCTATAAATCGGGGTTTTAGAGGAGTTATTGTCGATAAAACCTTGTAGATCAAGGAGTTAATGTGAGCTTAAAAGTACTTTTTGATATATCATGCGAAGGCGCAACGTATTTAGATAATAAGCGAAATCCGCTGAGGAAATTTCGTCATTCCCGCGAAGGCGGGAATCCAGAATTCGTAATGCGGAAAAAGTACTTTTACTAGCGTAGTAACCACTGGATTCCCGCCTTCGCGGGAATGACAACGATAGCCTACTTCATTTTTCTCTTTCGCGTCTTCGCGCCTTCGCGTGAGATATATTTTGCCTTTCCATGAGATGCCAAAAGTACTTTCATCGCACTTTTTCCCATTGCAGTAAAATACCACCTGTTTCATGCTTACATTGCACCCATCTTTAAAAGATTGTATTTCGGCGTTGGGAATTCAGTTTCCGCAAACGCCGTTTCTGACATTAGGTCAAACCGTGTTCTGGGACGAACCGCTCAAAGCGGCTTTTTGTCGCGCTTTAGAACAACTCTCGCCGCACGCCGGCATGATCGCCGCCGTGCACAACACGGATTATTTCGCCAAATTGCCGGGCGGCAGCAGCGGTTCGGAGCCTTTCTTCTTGCTACCGCACAACGACGGTTCCACGCGCGAATTATGGAGCGCTGCCGGAGAAATCAGTTCGCTCTTTGGCAGCGAAACTGTGCCAACGCGCCAGAAATTCACCGCAAACGGCGTGGCTTTTGATCGTTTGGCAAGACATTCTTCGCAAAGCGCTGCGGCATTTCTGGATGACGCCACAAGCGCGTGGGGCTGGCGCGCTTTGGTGCAGACAGATTCCAAATCGCGCGTCGCCAACGACATTCAATTGAACGATATTTTTCCCGCGCTGCGCCAGCAATTGCAATGGGCCTTTGAAGAAAGTTTGCAAATTCTGGGACAAACCGAAAACGCCGTCAGCACGCAAATGTTGCAATGGCTGGATGAATTTCACGCGCAAAATCCCGATGCCAGCCTCACCGAATGTTATCAGTTTTTCACGCCCAAATTATGGGCATTGGTGCGCGGCGAAGCGGCTTGCCCGCTGGAAACCGGCAGCACCACAGAACTGCTGCGTTTCAATAAAAGTACTTTTCACCTGCCGCGTTTCGCATTGGTGAATTTATTTATCAATCCCGCCACCCGCCAAGCGGCGTGCCGATGTTACAACCAAGCGGTGCAAAACAGCGGCATTTATCAACTGGAACAATTCGGCGAAGGCGCGCTGCCATTTGATGTGGTGATTCCCGGCCAGGGCCGCGGCACACTGCGACTGCACGACAACAACATCATCATCGAAACCGAAACGCCGCAAGTTATTTGCACTGATTGCGATCCGGAATCGCTGGAAC
>Ga0164242_10005776_pt1 | contig 13720 bp, 12 predicted proteins | sample OricomgcompostMG_FD_108783 | JGI IMG/M metagenome (GOLD analysis project Ga0164242, IMG submission 108783) | Miracle-Growth compost microbial communities from Emeryville, California, USA - Original compost - Miracle growth compost (MG) ...
CTGGCGGCAGGACCCGGTCTCTTCCGCCAACGACATCTATTACACCTATGACCTGGTGGGCGATGTGCTGGGCATCGGCTATGGCAGTCCCACGTCCCCGGCATTGTCCTTCACCTGGGATGCTTTGGGCCGCAAGCTGAGCGAGACCTCCTTTGGCCATGCCCTGTCGTCGGCGTATGACGCCGCCGGCAACCGCACCCGGCTAACCTATCCGGACAGCAACTACATCGATTACAGCTATGACCTTCTGAACCGGATGTACCAGGTTCGGGAGAATGGCGGCAGCATCCTGGCCGAGTATTCCTACGACGACCTGAACCGTATCCTGGGCATCCGCCGTTCCAACGGCGACGCCACCACGGCGAGCTATGGCGGCGATCAGAGTTCAATTTTAGGGTTTTATGCAATTGATTTGAAACTTGAACCAGCAAGAGAGGTGTTTCATGCAAATCTCGAAGCTTTCAGCAGCAATCGTATTAGTAACAACCATATTGCCAAGCGCGGCATTTGCCACCTGTCCCACATTTCATCAATTGCAGAATGGGCAAACTGCCGACGCAAATGACGTAATGGACAATTTCAATTCCATTCTCAATTGCCCCAGCTTCACTGGAAACGCCGCCATTTTGTCGCCCTCCGCGCCGGAGCTTCTAACCCTGAACCGAAACGGTGGCGGCGTTTCGAGCAACATCGTCCAATCCGCATATGCCTATCTCGGCACGGACTATTCGGCCTGGTCAACCATACTGGGGTCTAATGTGCGTGCCCGGCACGGTGCGAACGTCGGGATGGAACTGGGGAGTTCTTATACGGGCTCTGGCGCGGCTGCGATCAGGCTATATGCTGGCGCGATTGAATTCGACGCGGCATCGCCATCAGATATTTCTGGCTACAGCGAAGGTAGCCCATATTCCTTCCCGCGCATGATTATCGCGAATAATGGGAATGTTGGTATTGGGACCATGGGGCCAGGCAGCAAATTGGACGTGGCGGGCGTGGTCAATGCTTCTGGCGGCTACACCCAGACTTCCGACCAACGCCTCAAGACAGATATCAAGCCGCTCCAGCTTGATGCGCTCGCGACGGTCATGAAGCTGCGTCCCGTCAGTTTCCACTGGAAGGCGCCGACGGATAGCGGGATGAAGGTTCCGCAAATAGGTCTCGTTGCGCAGGACGTGGAAAAAGTCTTGCCGCTCGCCGTTACGACGGCACCTGATGCGCGCAGGACGAAAGGCATAAATTACAATGAGGTGGTAGCCGTCCTTATCAAAGCGCTCCAAGAGCAGCAGGAAATCACCACCCGGCAGCAAGAGGAAATTGAGAAGCTCTCAGCGGAGATACACAATGAGAAATCGGTATCTATGCGATAATTGTCCACGGCGGGCGCCTAATCTTGAAATAGAACCTCGAGCGTTCTAGGGACCGCACGCCAGGGTCTTTATCCCCGACCGGGCATAAGTGATTGACTTTGAATCACAATCGGAAGCCGCGCTTATATTTTAAGTATGTTTGAGCTACTAAGTAATTGATTCTATTGAATAAAATAGAGTGCCACGTCTATCGCAATCTCTGGACAGTGTGTCGTTCGCCAATTTGCTCGAACTAGTTCAAAAAACCCAGAGAACATCAGATCGATTTCTAAGTAGGCTTCATCGACTCTATACCGTCTTCGTATCCGTTCATATTCTGTGATTTTGGTCGAAACGCAGGCGGTGGGCCGACTGCACACTTCTTCTTTCTTCCGATGATGTAATTCATCAGCATTTATAAATTTTTGGCAGACCCGCCGTAGGCGTGGTGCCGAGGGAAGGGTTGATCGTGACTGACTTCGAGCCGAGAGCACTTCATCTCCATTCACTCGATTCACTCCTTGCCGATTTGATAAGTGGCAGGCCTGTAGTGATTGCCGCTGGGTCACAATTCACGTTGGACAATGTACGTACTCGCAGCGCGCTGAATTGGTACAGATCAAAAGGGCAGGCGGTATGGACCGGTGCCGTGTCTGTCGCCGTCGCCGAAGATTTAGTGAACTCCACGCTCAAGGATGCTCCCGCGGTTCCTGCGATGCCGGCGCGCCCCGCGAATGCCAATGCCCGGCGCCTTACCCTCCGTCGGCTTGAGGCGCACCGCTTTGCTGGCCTTCACAAATTCGGCACGCCGCAAGAATCTCCAGGCAATTATGTGTTGGACTTCAACTGCCCGATGACCGTTCTGGAAGGACGGAACGGTTCCGGCAAAACGTCGATCGCCAACGCGATCATCTGGACCCTGACCGGTGAGCTTTTCCGCCCTCAAAGAGAGCCGGAGAAGGCGACTGAAGAATTCGAATGCCTAGTGGATGCGGCTGATGGTGCCGGAAATCCATCTCCGCACAAGTTAAGCCCTGTCACCCCAATGCCCGATGTCGAAACTTATCGACCTGATAAAAATTGGGTTCCGGCAGATACCTGGGTCGAGTTGACGTTTGTCGACCAAACCGGAGCGGTCCTGCCCCCGATCCGTCGCAGCCAGTCTAGAAGCGCCGCCGGAAAGCTGACGGAATCCGCGCCGGATCTCTCTGTGCTCGGAGTCGATCCCGTAGGTGTTCGGATTGGCACCGTCATGCCCGGGCTGCTAGGCCTTATAGAGGTAGGTGCTGAATCGGAACTCGGCCGCGCGGTCTCCCAGTTGACGGGACTTTCGACCCTGGTTGATCTTGCGGACCACGCGAAGCGTGTGAAGAGCAAGATCGAAAAGGATTTCACGAAAGAAAAAACGCGAGAACTCGAGAACACAGACCGGTCCTATTCGACAGCGCGCGATGACCTTAATAGAGAACTCGAAGCGCACCCTGGAATAAAGCCTGCTATTCCCGTTCCTGCGTGTTCGGCGGATGACACTATTGAAGCCGCTCTCGACACTATCTCCGCGCATTTCGAGTGCCTGAAGTCTTCGGCGTTCGAATCGGCCAAGGGCATCTTGGGTGAAGCATTCGATCCCACCGACGCCAAGCTGCGAGCCGATCTGGAGCGAAATATCGGCCGAGCGCTCGAATATATCGCTAAACCGGCAAACCTGCCATCCGCCAAGCGGCTTTTCGATTTGCGCAGTGTGCCAATCGAAAAGTTGAAAGAGGCGTCCGAGCTCATCGCCACTATCGTGGCGGAGGGCAAGGAACTCGAAGCGCTCGCCAAGAATCCCTCCGCGGCAGCACGCGCGCGACTCTATGCTCGGGTGGCGACTTGGATCAGCGACCACCCAGATCCAGCCCGCGATCTGGATGCTTGCGTCGTCTGCGGCGGCGCGCTGAAGGGCGCGGTCGACCCCGTAACCGGGCAGCCCGTGAAGCGCCACCTCCATGACGCCCAAGCTGATGCCGTGCTTCTTTCGCAGACGGTAAAGCGTTGGGGCGACAACGCACTCGGCCTTCTCAGTAGGAGCTTGCACGAGGCTCTGCAGCGGGAGTTGACGCGAGAGTTGCCCGATCACCCTTCCGATCTGATGCGCATGGCTTTTTTGGACGAACTATTCGCTCAAGATCCGTTCGCCGGTGTGCTAGCCGCCCTGAAACTAGAAACAACCAAAGCATTCGACGCAGCGGTGGCCAATCGGTCGGCTCTTGCCGATCCAGTGGATATATCGGTACCCAGGGATTGCGAAGAGCTGCAAACCGCTCTGCAGCGCGTGGAGATGGCAATCCGATTTGCAGAATGGCGCCAGGCCAATGACGCGCTTGCCAAGACGATCGTGGCGGATGTGCTGGGTCGACCGCCCAAGGAAGGCGAGCCTGCCGAGAAACGCACTCTGACCGGCAAGTTGCTTGATCTGGACGCGACGGTCAGAGGCGCCAAGCCCATCTCTGATGCATTGACATTGTGCGGCAGGCTGCAGGCCAGCCTGAAGGCGCGGCGAGCCATTGAGAAACGGCTGAAAGAATATGGAATTGTATCTGAGGGCTTGGCGCCCCTTCTCGGCCTAGGCGTCCTTGCGGACGAACAAGTGAACACGCTGCGGAAGACTTTGCGGACCGAGGCGGCGACTTGGCGGTCCAAGGTGTATCTCGGGGCATTTCCGGATACTGCACATGAGCTCGTCGATGCCAACATGGGGCGCAAGGGCGAACTGGATCTATTCGTGCGCACCGGCGGCGTCTCTGCGCCGGCTCAACACGTCACCAATGCCTCAGCTCTGCGCGCGAGCCTCGTCGGTTTCTTCTTGGCATTCTGGCACCACGTTCTCGAAGATCGTGGCGGGTTGGCGACGTTGTTGCTGGATGACCCACAAGAACTTCTGGATGATGAGAATCGGGAGCGAATGGCGGCAGCCTTGGCGCCGCTCAGTCAAACAGGCGCCCAGCTGGTTGTGACGTCATATGACGCACGATTCACGGACTATCTGGTGCGCGCCGCCAAGAGCACTGCGGTCGAGCACCTTGAAGTGCACCCGGCAACGAGGCTGCAGCCCGTCGTTCGCACTATCCCCACCAGGTTCGCTATCCACGAGCGGATGGAGGAATACAATCGGGACAGGAATGCCGAGGAGCCGGCCCGCAACTTCGCGGATTCCTCGCGTGTCTATCTCGAATCGAAACTCGGAGATCTATTTGACGATCCAGCGCATTCGACCTGGGTCAAATCGAATCCACACCCCACCCTTGCAACCTTCGTCACGCGCCTGCGAACCCTTGTGAAGGCAAATCCAAGCGGCATGTTTAGTGCCCATGTCTTTCGGAGCTTTGTTGACCATCCCGCTCTGGCCGATGCATCTGCGCTCATACAGATCATGAATAAGTCTCACCACGGACAACGGCAGCAAATCCGTGCCGCTGACGTTGCAGCTGTGGCGGACGATCTCGCTGCGCTGCTCGAGATGGCCGAGGGGATGTACGACGAGTGCTATCGATGGCGCCGGCGTGACTCTGTCCCGGAGGCGCCCAACGCACCTCCATCCGCCATCAGCCCATTCAAGACGCCCGCGCTGAAAGTGATAGTTTGTCCAGATCTGGCTGCATTCACCGCGTCGGCACCGTCGGGAGAAACCCAGGAAGCGGCCGAGGTATTCGACGCGACGCTGCTGGATTCCAAGGCGCTCTTCTATTTGCGCCGACCGAACTTCGGATTTGCCGCGCCCGTCGGCGCGCTTGCCATCGTTGAGGCGGTTCCCGGCCCTGCGGCCGATCGGCGGCTGGTGATTGCCCGGACGAATTCGCAGATCTTTGCAAGGCGCTTGGTACGGGGCAAGGACGGATCAATGCTCGGGCTCACCGCCGAGACGCCAGACCCACGTACCAAGTCACCGAAGACGGTTCTCATCCGGGAAAGCGATGTTGCAGTCCACCAAGTCGTAGGCATCCTTTTTCATTCCGATGTGGCCGTCGGGCCGGGGGCGGACGAGGCCGTTTTGATTGAGGACACGAAACGGCTGGCGAGTGTTGAGGTGACCTTTCGCGTCACGGAGGACAGCGCCGTGCCGTTGGCCCTTAAGGGGCAAATAGTCCTGGGGGGCGCCAAAATCGAATTGGATAAGCTCAGCGCACATGAAGATGCGCTGGTAGCACTTTCGCTTGATGATGGCTCGAGCATATTTAAGCGAGTCGGGAAGGCGCTGCCGGGTGACTTGTCGCATGTCCGGCAGTTCGAAAGCATCGGCGGACTTGGCTCGTCGCAGGTGCTATCGGTGGGGAAGGCGCAGGTTGGCATGCGCCGCGTCGATGGCGCTCGCGTGATCGTCGGCGTTTTGTATCACGGTTAGAGACCTGAGTGCTTGCTTCATACGATGGGCGCCGCAATCCGGCAAAGATAACATCATGTCCGACGATTCTTTCGCCGCACTCGGCTCAACGCTTCCGGACGATTTCTCCCGGACACTGCTAACGAGCGCAATCGAGACGTTGAATTCGACCAATGCCCTGCGAGCACACCACTTCGCGACAACTGTTCGCGAACTGGTTACGCATGTCCTTCATACCCTAGGCCCGGACGGCGAAGTCACAAATGCGAGCTGGTATAGGGCGGAGGCGGAGAAACCCACGCGGCGCCAGCGCGCGACATACGCCGTTCAGGGTGGAATGTCGGACGCCGTGGTCGATAGTCTCGGCGTCGACCGGAGCGATATGCAAACCGCACTGCGAGATGCATTTGAGGCCTTAAATAAATACACTCATGTTCGAGAAGGCACCTTGCTCACCTCGCAAGAAGACATCGACGCCTTCGCGGCGCAAGCCAAGGACGCAGTCGTCGGGTTTTTCGATACCATAACAAACCTGCGGACGGTCTTGGCCGACACTGCCATTCAAGTACTCGGCACGGACATTTTCGAGAAATTCATCGAAACGAGCGTCGATGACCTGGACATCCTTTCAGGACAAACGCGTGTCGAAGGAGTTGAAGTAGATCGGGTTGAGATCACATCGATCGGACTTCATTCCATCCAATATCGAATAGAAGGCACCGTCTACGTCGAGTTGAATTGGGGCAGAGGGGATGATGCTGCATCAATGAGCGACAATTATCCCTTTACATGCGACGTCGAAGGAAACCTCGAGAATATCAAGGAATTCTCCGCCGTTTCAAACATCGAGGTGGATAATTCATCGTGGTTCGGTATCGACGATGAAAACGAGGGGGGTGAGGATGCAGGGGAGCCATAAGTATCATATTGCGCTTGTTCCGGACGAACAGGCGTTACTCTCGCAGATCAACTTCGGTTTGGAGGCGGGAAGGCTGGCTGATGCACACGAGGTCTATCTTGCCAACCAAGCGCCTATCCTCGGTCTGCTCAAATCGCTTTCCAGCAGAGACGCTATCCCTGCACCGCGAGTAAAATATTGGACTGATCCGGAATATTTCCTGGGGCGATCAAAGACTTCGCATCGGGGCATTTTCGAGAAAAATGGAAATCGCGGCGACGAGATTTACATTCATCCACATTTTCTCAAGTTCCTACGATACTTCCTTTTCGGAGCGGACCTCCCCGCGGGTGTCATCGCTTCATTTGAGGAAAAGGTTGGCAACCCAGAATGGGTCACATCCAGTGACATTGTGCCGATTTCGCATCATGCACGGTCGCTGATGCGTCAGTACCAGCTTCCGTACGAGGCGCCTGAAGAATTTTTCAAGTTGGCCCTTGATATGGGGCTGAGCCTGCACACGGCCTCCGCCATTCAGGGTTCGGCAAAGCAGGCGCGCCGGAGATAGTGCTGATGGCGATGAACACCTTTGTTGAGCTTGATTTACCGGAGACGGCCGACCTCGCGAGCTACACGGGCATTCTGTACGATCTCGAGACGGTCGATCAGTTTGCGGCGAAGTTACTTGAAGCGCGGGACGATGCGAGCTGGGACAGCGTTACGACCGATGCTCTGAATACGGCAATGCTTGTAAGATATGCGCGCCCATTTTCGCGCAGCAATGCCCGGCGTGCACTAGGTGCTGAGGCCGTGGCGCTATTCGACAAACGGTTGGCGGCCGTCCATCTGTACATCCTTGCTCTACGGAACAAGTACGCCGCCCACTCAGATAACGCATACGAGGACAATAGGCCGGTCGCGCGCTATTGGGTTGAGCGGGTTCAGGAAGAGGGTATTGAGCAGATCCAGTGCCAGCAGATTCGGACACTGGGGCTTGGCCCGCCTGTGCTTGAGGCCGTTCGCGAGCTGATTGCGCTTCTGAAATCCCATGTTCAGGGCAAGATCGACGTAGAAAGAAGTCGCGTGTTGGAAATTGTAAGGGCTAAGCCACTGTCTGAAATATTGAGCCGTTCCACTGGAGCGAGCGACCCGCACCCGGACCCATTTCAAACCAGACGGCCTTACTGATCTAGCGGAAGTTCCGAGGCTTTAGCTTAACCATTGCCGCGATTTGGCTATGATGAACCCTTTCCTTGAAGCCAATAAAAATGACCCTGGCGGAATATCACTCCCGGACAATCGACAAGTTTTTTGTCGAGTTGGAGCCACTTCTGCCAGCCTACCGTCACCGCGTCCTGCGCTACCTGGCTGCGCAGACGGACAAGGGTACATATCTTCTCAATCTCGCCCTTGTACTATCGCCGCAAGAGGCCGAGGCGGTCCCTAGCCCTTATCAGACGAAGAATATTCTTTGTCGAGAAATAGCGCTTGATGAGACCGGATTTGGCCCCCGAGAGCTAATTATGGCGTTCGGCACTGGCAGCTTACAAATTGCAGGCGCTACTCTGATGTTTCCGTCCGATCACAGCGGCCAACATTCTGCCCACGCTTTTCCCTTTGACGGGGCGGCGGGCGGCCGCTTCGGTCAAGTTGGCCGCCTGATAATAATGGGGGACAGTCAGGGTTATGTTTACAGGCAGGACCAAGACTTCAACCGCGAGGTCAAGGCCAGCGCGATGTCCTATGACAGTCTTGCCGCATTGAGCGCGCGGTTCGGTCTGGAATTTCAAGACCACATGAATTTTGCTGCCGAGATAATTGCATCGCGGGTCGCGGAAATATCGGATCTCACGCGCGATGATTTTCACGGCCGTCTTAAGGTGCGGTTGGCGCCTAATCTATCGACGAAGAATGCCGTGATTTCCGTGCGGTCGAAGACGGAAACAGCCGTCAGAGCGCACCCACTCCAACTGACCGCTGCGCCGGTATGGGGCACAGATGAAGATGGTTGGTCGACCTCCGAGGTCGGCATTGCGATCACCGAAACAGACGAGATTCTGTCTGTCGTGGTGAGTTATGCCGGCATAGTCCAGCATCAACGCGAGTTTGGCCCCCAGCGAACACATGCCAATAGTCTACGCATGGCTTTTGCCGCATTTGAACCCAGAGAGGGGGCGCTTGCGGCTGTGCTGGCCAATGAGAAAATTCGCGACCGCGACCCAGCAGAACTGGAGCGCACCGTTGCAGCGGTTTTGGCGATGCGTGGATTCAGCGTCATCACGGCAGACCGGATACCCGGCTTGCAGGAAGTCCCAGACATCCTGGCAGCGGACGCCGATGGAAATATTTTAGTAGTGGAATGCAGCCTCAAACTGCCCAATAGCGATGACAAGATCGCTAAACTTCATCGCCGGCGGGAAACCGTCGTTCGGGCGCTCGCCGGGACACGTCAGGCCGACAGGGGGGTGATTGCCGTCCTTGCTATCCCGCAATCGGCACAGACCTTGGAAGCTTACCAGGACCAGGCCATTCGTGCGGATGTTCTGCTCTTGGACCGTTCCGCGCTAATGCAGTTGGCCGACGACGATAGGATCGCAAATTCCGCGGAAATATATGCGTCTCTGCGGGATCGCCTGTCGATGTTAACTCTCATGGATGGCGGAAGCGGATGACGGCAAAGTCTTCCGATGAATCTCAACGTATGACAATGAGTCTACTGCCGGCGTCCGACCCTCCGCACACCTGGAGGACGAAGATCAAAGATTCTGGTCATCGTCGTTTCTTGAGTTACGGAATGGATTTCGACACCCGCGCGATCGTTTTGACGGTGGACATCCAGCCCGAATGGGACGAAGCCGTGAAGGCTGGATGGGTCAAAAACAAGGAACATGTTAAAGCCGAACTCGCCCGAGATTTTGGTGAGCGCGATCTGGAAATGAAAATCGCGAATTTTACTGCGATTGAGTCTGCGCCGTTCTCAATCTTGTCCTATCACAATGCGTTGTTCCACCAGGTTCGCCGATCTTTCGTCATTGGATCGTATTACGCGGCGCTGGTGAGTGCCTGCGCTCTGGGTGAGCGTATCCTGAATCATCTGATCCTCGATTTGCGGGATCAATTTCGCGCCACGCCACAATACCAGAAGGTGGCCCGCAAAGAGTCCTTCGATAATTGGACGGCGGCGATCGAAACACTTGTGGCATGGGATGTTCTATTGCCCGAAGCTGCCGGAGAGTTTTCGGCGCTGGCGCATTTGAGGCACCGCTCCATTCATTTCAATCCGGATACCTATACAAAGCTGCGGGACGACGCGCTAAAGGCCGTCCTCCACCTGCGCAAGATCATTGAAGTACAATTCGGATCATTCACCGATGCGCCCTGGTTCATCAAGGGCACATCGGGTCACGCCTTTATCGCCCAGGCATGGGAGCAAAAACCCTTCGTCAAGACATTCGTCTTACCGACGTGTCAATTCATGGGACCCCTCTTTGCGATCAAGTTCGATGCGCAGCACAGGGCCGTTTTCTACGATAAAGATGACTATGGCGATGGCGATTGGACGGATGAGGAGTTCGCCGAGAACTACAACAGCCGAAATCCTGACGATGTTGTAAAACCTGAGGCACACAGCGTCGTGGAGTGATACTGCTGGGCGCATCATGGTCACCAATTGGGCTGGTGACAGACCAGCCGGTGCCATGACGGAATCGGGATAAGGTGGCCAGCGCCGGCAGGATCCCCGGCCCGCCAACCAGTCAGTTCATCAAAGGCGCTTCATGAACTGAAAAAGGTCTTACCAAAGACCCTACAGGATGCCACTAACCTATTGTTCTAACGTGATTTAAAGTGACCCCTGGACCAGTTCCTAGCTGTAGTGCTTCTAGATACACGCAAGGGACTTCTTCAAAAAGCAAAGATCGAAGTTTTTTGGAGATTTTCATGCGTGATTTTTCGGATGGCGTTGAAGCACTGGCTGGTCTGTCACCAGCCCAATTGGTGACCGTGGTGATCCTGGCGGCCTTCGTTCTTGCCGGGTTCATGGTTCACACGGTCTGCCGCACACTTCGGGAGCGTCGGAAATGAACGAATTTCTGTGGCCGGCTTGGGCTGGCCCGCGACCTGAGCCCGTCGTTCCGGAGCCGCTGGACCGCGACGTCCTCAGTTTGGACTTGTGGGTTCGGCTGCCGAACGCGTGGATCGAAGACAAGCAGCTCACCAAATTCTCCTGGGCACGTGGGAGTGGCGCTGACAACGTCGCGGCGCTGATGGCACTGATTGCCATCGCCCATCTTGCCGACCAGGAGACTGGAGCGGCCCGGATCACCTGGACCGATATCTGCGATCGCACGACGCTTAGCCGGGCCAAGCTGGGCAAGGGGTTGGATATTCTGCAAGGGCACGGTCTGGTGCACCGAGCACTTGACGGTCGCAGCCGGTTACAACTCGCCAATTACAATCCCGAAAAGGGCTGGGTGAAAATTCCGGCGCGCAAGCTCTACAACAAGCAGGGCGTCATTCGCGCGTTTCAAGATTTCAAGCTACGCTCACGCGCGGAATTAGATGCGTTGAAGATCTTGCTGCTCATGGCCTCGCGTCGTGATCGCAAAACCAATGCCGCCAATCTCTCTTATGAGAAGATTGCGCTTTACACCGGCATCCATCAGACGCTCATCCGAACGGCGGTAAGCCTCTTGGCCGCGCAAAATCTACTGCATGTCTCCAGCCAACCTAGCGCTGTCAACGAATACGGGGTCTCGAACCAGTATCGACTGGCCCATATCGACACTACCTACCATGAAGGCACTATCGGCCGGCGCAGCCTTTAGGCGCGCGCCCCAGGCAGCTACCTGCACGTTGGCTTCGCCGCTTTAGGTGCGGCCCGTCCGGTCTCTACACCCTCCCCAGATTGGGGCTTCCGACGGTATTGGTTCGCGCATAAGGGGGATAAAGGCGGCGATCTATTTCGTAAGCGCAAGGCTTTGAAAATGCCGCGAGAATCGCCTTTCATGCGCGTCGCTGTGTCCGTCGTACAGGCGCGTCCTGATATAAGAGGGATATAGGAGTCAGGGCCGGTGGCCGGTTTGCCATCGACCGATAATGTCAAACCTGACTGGACATTATTGGAGTTTCGTAAACCGCAACGCCGGCGCTAGCCTTCGAAGTCGTTTCGAGGTGGTGCCAGGGACGTTTTTTAACGAAGACAATCGCTTGTGATTTCCAATTTCCGGTTTCGGCAAAAAAGTGCAATTGCCCGGTCTTGAATTGCACGTTCGCGCATGAAAGCGCGACCTCGGCGCCACGCTTCGAGTGAGTGCGAAGTGGAGTGCGATTTGAGGCGCGAAATGAAGTGCGAAATGAAGTGCGGTACTCGGAAGCGAGGCTTGCCGGTGCTCGCCGTTCGGCTCGCCCCTGAACATGCGCCGTGCGGCGCAAAGACTAGGCACCGTTCGGTGCCTTGAAAATTGGTACGGGCGGCCGGACTTGAACCGGCACAGGCCTTGCGGCCCAACGGATTTTCGTACCACTTCGGCTTTCGCCGCCGCCAATAGGCGTTTGTGGTCTGGACTATCCCTTCACCATGGCGTCGCCGCGTTAGGTGCTGCCCGTCTAGTCTCTACACCTTCCCCAGGTGGGGCTTGGCTCGGGATTGCCAGCGAAGGTTTCCCCGAATTTGGGCAGTTCTACTCCAGCGATTTCTCGCTAGGCACTCAACGATCTAAGTCCGGTGCGTCTACCATTCCGCCACGCCCGCAAACACTTCTCTTTCGAACCTCTTTAGCTCTCGATGCTGCCGGCAATGCAGCTGACGTTGTCTTAGCACACGCTGTGTTAGTGAACCCCAATTGTGCTAGCTGTGTGCTAGCGCCGAACTCTTCTAAGATGTTGATAAGTCCGCATAAAAATTCAGACGGCTAAATTTTAAGTCCGGTGCGTCTACCAGTTCCGCCACGGGGCCCCACGAAGCCATCAGTTACCCGAGGTGGGACAGGTTCTGCAAACCCGCCATTCGCGCGGCACCCGGGCCCATCTTGGCGGCGATCCCGGGACGCGATGCGGTGGGCGCCGTCGAGGCGCCGCAGGACGGATGCCCGCAAGCCGGAACTTCGGTTCCGGGGTTGAGCCTCGCGCGATCCGGCGGCTAAGCTGGCGGCGGGATGCAAACAGCCATGCGAAAACCGGCTCTCATCGCCCTGGCGATGATCGCCGCCGCTTCGGCGGCGCGGGCGGAGCCCGCCCCGGCGGCGCAGCCGGTGCTTTTCAGCCAGACCGGGCGGGCCTCCTATTACGATTCCGCGCTGGACGGGAATGAAACGGCGGATGGCTCCATCTTCGACGGCAGCGCCTTCACCGCCGCGCATCGTTCGCTGCCCTTCGGCACGGTGGTGCGCGTCACCAATGTGGCCAACGGGCGGACGGTGAAGGTGCGCGTCAACGATCGCGGACCTTTCACGCGGCGCCTGGTGATCGACCTGTCGGAAGCCGCCGCCCGCGAGTTGGGCATGTTCCGGCGCGGCATCGCCAGGGTGACGCTGAAGGTCCTCAGGGCCGATCAGCCCTGATCGCCTGACATGCGCTCAGAAAGAGAATGTCATCGCAGCGGACGTGCCGATCACGCGGCCTCGCACGCTTGGCCGGATGGTCCTTTAGGCGCGTGGACCTCCAAAGGGGCCGCCGCCGGGCCAAATGCGGTCCCGGCCCAGATACAAGCCCAGGATGACGGCGATGACGATCGCGGCGTGGAGAATGATCGTATGGCCCATATTGCCGACCTTAGTCCCACCCCTGGTCAGGGTCGATCCTGGCTTTCGGCCAAACTGTACCAGTGCCCCCAATCAGGGCGGCAACGGCGTAAGTATTTGATTCTAAAAAGGTTGAAAAGGGATGCTAAACCTGTAGTTGTATGTGTTTGACTCGGCAAGAGCCTTCCGTATAAGTGCGCGCCTTTCCGGCATCCCGGCGTTCAAAGCCGCCGGGTCCGGGCCGAAATTCACCGAAAGAGACCAATGAGCAAGCGCGCCAATTCCAAGTACAAGCTCGACCGCCGCGTCGGCGAAAATCTCTGGGGCCGTCCCAAGAGCCCCGTCAACAAGCGCTCCTATGGCCCCGGCCAGC
>Ga0164242_10005777_pt1 | contig 13720 bp, 8 predicted proteins | sample OricomgcompostMG_FD_108783 | JGI IMG/M metagenome (GOLD analysis project Ga0164242, IMG submission 108783) | Miracle-Growth compost microbial communities from Emeryville, California, USA - Original compost - Miracle growth compost (MG) ...
ATTTGACCGACTAAGCGGAGGGGAAATCTATAACGTGCTGAGACTCAGAAGTAAGGTATTCGTTGTAGAACAACAATGCCTTTACCTGGATATGGATGATAGAGACCAGGAGGCGTTTCATCTATTGGGGACGCAGGATGGCTCGCTGGTGGCTTATGCCAGGCTAGTCGCGCCGGGCGCTTACTACCGGGAATCAGCCATCGGCCGCATCGTGACAGCCCCGGAGGTACGTGGAATGGGCATCGGGAAGCTCCTGGTAAAGGAATCCCTGGAAATCGCCCGGAGACTATATGGTGATGGCACCGTCAGGATCGGGGCCCAGCGTCATTTAGAGGATTTCTATGCAGGGTTCGGGTTCAGAGCGGACGGCGAGCCATTTATCGAAGATGGGATTCCCCATGTGGAAATGGTGCTTATACGGTGACATGGGCGACAAGATTCGCTGACATTGTCTATGGCTATATCCAGCGATGTTGATGGTAGGATTTCAGCGCTAGGTATGCCTGCTTGTTTGAGAGGATTATAAAGGGCTGTAGGACTAAGGGTACTTCCAACTGCTTTACTTAGCTAGATTTATTGGGTAGGCCTTAAATCGCTATTGATCGAGATTGTACTGGTAAAATAGCGCCCTTTAGGATTCAAAACCGATTTGGAGGGATTGAAAAATAATGTATTTTTGCAGCCCGTTCAAGCCTTAGGTGGTAATTTCGCTATGGCTGTGAAGAACAAGTTAGTTTTTGTAATATATTCCTCCTTAGCTCAGTTGGTTAGAGCATCTGACTGTTAATCAGAGGGTCGTTGGTTCAAGTCCAACAGGGGGAGCCTTATAAATCAAGCAGTTGTCGTGGCTATTCCCCTGGCCGCTTTTTAATTTCATCTACAATTTCCCTTACAAAACAGTCCAGTTAAGATGTCCCGAAGCACGGGGTAACGAGAATATTTGGGTGATTCGGACAAGGTGGAAGCGGTTTCCTCGGCAACCGGGATAGGGTTACGGAACTCTTGAATTTAGCGTTTTATGATTCGACGCACGCATTCTGGGCTATAGCGAATGAATGATGCTAGCATAAGACAAACTCCAGTTCGGAAACTCGATTCCTTCGGGCTGACATGAAGCCTTTCCTAAACAAAGGTCTCGCGCGCTAAGATAAATGCTCCATCGCAGGGGGAAGTCTTAAGAATAAATTAGTCTTACTGAAGCGACTGAATTGCTATATAGCGATCAGACTTTTGCATCTAGGAAGATGTATTTCAATATAATGCCATCCAACGATAGTCGGTTATCCACGATCGAAGACGTGATTGAAAACTGCGGTCAACCCGATTCCTGATATTCTGAGCTAGAGAACAAGAATGACAAACAATGGCGGCAGGAAGATTTACACTAAAATTCTGTTATCTTTATGCTTAAACGCCAAAATCGTAGCCCGTGGCAATTTATCATACATATACTGATGAGCAGTTGATAGAATTGCTTATAAGTAGTAATGGTGATGCCTTTACAGAAATCTATCAGCGGTATGTCGAAACCCTTTACCGCTTCGCCTGGAATATCTTAAAAGATGAAGAAGAATGTAAAGATGCCATACAGGAAATTTTCATCTGGATCTGGGATAATCGAAAAAAACTGAAAATAAAAGTATTAAAACATTACCTGCTTGCAGCTGTAAAGTACCGGCTCATCAAGGCGATTGAGCAAAGCAAAAGAATGGATCAAATACTTTCGACGCCGTTCGTGACTTTAGCTCCCTCCACCGAAGAAGCCATGGAACTTAAGGAACTGAAGGCGATAATTTTTCAATTTACCCAGAGTTTACCTCCCAGGGCCAGAGAAATATTCCACTTAAGCCGCGACGAATATCTTTCCAATCGTGAAATAGCAACCAGGCTGAATATCAACGAGAAGACGGTGGAGAATCAGATGACCATCACGCTTAGAAAGCTTAGGCACACCCTCGGAAATATGTCGCTCTGGTCTATTTTCTTGTAGAAACTTATGTCCTCTTTGGGGGGTAGTGCATTTTAACTCCCCTATCATGTATAAGATGCTCATAGCTCTTGAAAAATCATGATGGACAACCAGGAACTACTCAACTTATTCAATCGCATTTCTGCCGGAGAAGCCAAGGATGAAGATATCATCCTGTATAACCGTTGGTGTCAGGGTTTCCAGCAAAGAGGAGAACCTGTTCCGGACATAGGGAGAGTCTCCGCCGAAATTCTGTCAGGAGTCAGACAGAGCATTGGCGCCACTTCGAAAACGCGTCGACTCAAACTCTGGCGTAGAATAGCTGCTGCCTGCGCGATTATCGTGACATTTTCGGCGGGGGCATATTTTTTTTCCTCTCAGCCAAAACCCAGTCGTATTGCTGAGACCCGGTCAAATGAAATTTTACCAGGGAATAACAAAGCTGTCCTGACCCTTTCCAACGGTCATCGGATCGTGCTTAACGATGCGCATAGAGGGCAACTGGCAATGCAGGGGAACACCGACGTGACTAAAGTGGACAGCGGTCTACTGGTATACAAGGGGACAACAAATGGGGTACAGGGCATAGCTCATAACGATGGCGCAAAGATTCCTTTCAATACACTCGATGTTCCCAGGGGGGGGCAATACCAACTGGTGCTTCCCGACGGAACAAAAGTATGGCTCAACTCAGCCTCCTCAATCCGTTACCCTACAGCATTTGAGGGCGATAAAAGAGTTGTAACGATTACCGGAGAAGTGTACTTTGAAGTAGCCGATGACCCGACCCACCCATTCATGGTCCATACCAGGAATTCGGACGTCACTGTTCTGGGGACGCACTTCAACGTGATGGCTTATGACGACGATCCGGCTGTAACAACCACCCTACTGGAAGGCTCGGTGAAAGTATCTGTTCCCCAGAAAAACGAGACAGCCCTACTCACGCCTGACCATCAGGCTTCGGTGACAAATACCAAGAACGATATTAGAGTCGTCAAAGTTGATGCCTCTAACGTGGCTGCATGGATACACGGGCTTTTGTCGCTGAAGGACTGCAGCATGCAGGAATTTATGAATCAGCTATCCCGCTGGTATGATGTTGATATCGCATACGCCGGGGCAATACCGCACCATCGGTTCGGCGGCGTCATTAACCGGAATGTACCGTTAATTGACGTATTGGATGCACTCGCCGCGGGAGGCATTCATACAAAACTGGAAGGAAGAAAAATAATTGTTTTACCTCGTTAACAATCAAAAACAAAAGAAATGTAAGAAAAAACTACAAAGAAATGATGCCCATAGAAAGCCGGATTCCGATCGCGACTCGAAACCCGGCTGATTATTTGGGCAACCCGAAAATCGACCACTTGTCTAATGACGATCATCATTAACCCAAACGAAACAAAAATATGACAAATATTACTTCTCGCAAACGGCTGTTCTCCCGGAAGCGGCGTGTTTGGCATCAAACATGGATGGTTATGCGCTTAGCCACGTTTCTAATTTTTATTTCTACGCTTACCATTAGTGCCAGGAGCTACTCACAGAAGGTCAGCCTCACCCTTAATGACGTACCTCTTGAGAAGGTTTTCAGCCAGATTAGGCAGCAAACAGGCTGCTCCTTTTTGTGGGATGAAGACGCACTCTACGGCTTGGCACCGGTGAACGTATCGGTGCATAAAGTGGACTTGTCAGACGCGTTGAAGGCGAGCATAAAAGGGCTGCCCTTAGGTTATGAAGTTCACGGTAAAATGGTATTTATCAAGCGAGTATTCTCTCAGACGATGCCGTCCCAGGAAAACTTGGAGCAATCCTTGGCCCTCCCGAATGAACTTAGGGGCACCATCACCGATTCTATAACCGGTGAGGCACTCGCTGGAGTTACGATACAGGTGAAGGGAGAGATGAGCGGGACGACGACCGATAGCAAAGGAAGCTTCAAGCTCGATATTTCTCCGAACGCAGTGCTCATCGTGAGTTATCTCGGTTACAAAACCATCGAGGTCCCTGTGAATCACCGGGCGAGTGTTCACATTAAATTATCGTCGTCTGCCACGGGCCTTAATCAGTTGGTCGTTGTGGGATATGGGACTCAGCAGCAAAAAGATATCACCGGATCCATCGCGTCGTTAAACGCCGATCAGATATCTAAACAGCCCGTAACGAATGCGGCCGAGGTCTTACAAGGACAGGTTCCCGGCGTTCAGGTAGTCCCAGACAGTTATAAACCGGGAGCCGGAATGAGCATCAGAGTCAGGGGCACCAGGTCAATCACCGCTTCGAATGAACCGTTGTATGTGATCGACGGAGTTCCGCTGAACGGGGACATAGATGACATCAACCCTAATGATATCGCTTCAATACAGGTTCTGCGGGACGCCTCCGCTACCGCCATCTATGGATCCAGAGGCGCTAACGGTGTGATACTGATCAACACCAAGCAAGGGCAAGTCGGTAAAATTCAGGTTTCATATAACGGTTATGTCTCATCCCAAAAGCAACTCCGGAAAGTGAAGATGCTCAGTGGGAGACAATTCGCTGATTATAAACGCGAAGCCTATAAGGCCGTGGGCCAATATGTGGATGACGAACACACCTTCGTCCCAGCCGAACTGGCTGGAATCACAAATGGTACTTCCACTGACTGGAACAGTCTTATCATGCGGACCGGGTTACAGGAAAGTCATCAACTGCAACTCAGCGGCGGGACCGATCACATTCGGTTTATGCTGTCACCCAGCTACTTATATCAGAAAGGCATCACCAAGGGGCAGGATTTCAAGCGTTACTCGCTGACTTCCAGCATAACCGTACGGGTGAATGACAAGTTTAAGGTCGGGCTTTCTTCCATTATCACCAATTCGGTTCAAAACCTTGGATATGATGGCATCTATTATACCACAGCCATAGAGAATCCTCTGGTTTCTCCGTACGATTCGCTAGGAGCACTCGTATTTAGCCCGGTTAACGACGATCAGTTGACCAATCCGCTTTCGACGCTGGCCAATTATATTGATGAGAACAGGCGGACGCGTATTTTCGGGAGTATTTACGCCGAGTATGAATTTATTCCGGGCCTGACCTACAGGATCAATTTTGGGCCTGATCTCACGTTTAACAGAAACGGCGTTTTCCAAGGAGCAGAAACTCACTCCAGGTTAGGGGGATCCTCATATGCTGAATACAACACATCCCAGCAGTTTCACTATACGTTCGATAATATTGTCACTTATAAAAAGAAATTCAAAGATATTCACGCGATCGATCTGACGCTGTTGTATAGTGTTGAGAATGACCGGAGCGAAGCATCAAGCGAGGCGGCCGATCAGCTTCCCTATGATTACCAACTGTTCTATAATCTTGGTTCGGCCGGTGAGATTCTCAATATCGCCAGTAATCTCAGCGAGTGGGGATTACAGTCGTACATGGGAAGGCTCAATTACAGTCTGAAGGACAAGTACCTACTTACGCTAACCGGCCGGGAAGACGGATCATCCAGGTTAGCCGCAGGCCATAAATACGAATTCTTCCCATCAGCGGCTATCGGGTGGATCGTCAGCAGCGAGTCTTTTATGAAATCCATTGAACCTGTTGTCTCCAACCTGAAACTGAGGGTGAGTTATGGAACGACCGGCAATACCGCCATCAGCCCGTACCAAACTCAAGGGTCGTTGTCGCGTACTGAATACGTATTTGGTGAAACTACGGCGTATGGGTATCGTCCTAATACCTTACCGAATTCGGAACTTCAATGGGAGAAAACCCACCAACTCGACTTGGGTCTTGATCTGACGATGTTTAACAATCGTATTACGGCCAACTTGGACTTTTACCGGTCCAATACAGATCATCTGCTTCTAAACAGGTTATTGCCGTCCGACATCGGTTATACCAATATCACAGCAAATATCGGTAAAACGCGCAATGTAGGCTTCGACATCGGACTGAACACCGTCAATATAGAAACGAATGATTTTAAGTGGACTACCAGCCTGAATTTTTCGACGAATAAGAATAAAATTCTGAGACTATATGGCAACGGCCAAAACGACGTGGCCAACGGGTGGTTCATTGGCTCACCAATCGACGTATATTATAATTACCAGTTCGGCGGAATATGGCAAACCAACCAAAAGGACGAAGCAAGTACCTATAGCGAACAGCCCGGGATGATTAAAGTGGTGGATCAAAATAATGATGGAAAAATAAACGATGCGGATCGCGTCATTCTTGGCTCTCCTTTTCCAAAGTGGACCGGGGGGATTACGAATGACTTCTTCTATAAGAATTTCGATCTGTCAGTCTTCTTGACCACTACGCAGGGCAATATGATTAAGGATGATGCTTTCGGACTGGTTACAAAGCTTTTTACGAATGCTGGAAGATTCAATATCATGGACGTGCCCTATTGGACGCCTACGAACCCCAACAATAAATGGCCCCGCCCGAATATTAACCAGACCGAACCACTCTACAGTGCTGCGCTGCAGTATTATGATGGATCCTTCGTGCGTATCAGAAACGTCACGCTTGGATACAAACTGCCCCAGACTGTGGTTAATCGTATCGGGATTAGTTCTGCAAGAATATACGTGCAGTGTCAAAACGCGTATGTGTTTACCAGCTACTATGGCTATGATCCCGAATCCGCTACCGGAGCGGCAGCGCCAAGTCCGCGCACACTGGTACTAGGGCTTAACGTGAATTTCTAGGGCCACATTGTTTTATCTTAAATCGAAAATCATGAAAATGTCATTAAATATATATATAGGGTCCTGCCTGTCAGCGATCGTTATACTCTGTGTGGCGAGCTGTAAAAACCTCGATGAAAATATCGTCTCTGGTATTACTGAATCCTACTATACGACCGGCGACGAAGGGTTTGAGTCTGGTGTGAACGCGGCCTATGCCGAGGCGAGAAATTTCTACGGAACAGAAAGTGGGTTGTCTGTAACAGTATTCGGTACCGACACGTGGACGGAAGGGTCTGACGGGGGATACAAAAATACAAATGAATATTCGGCCGGTCTCAATGCCCAAAATAGCCTCTTTAAGAGTGCCTGGCAGAACTTTTATCGGGGAATCAACACGATCAACGCAGTTGTCGACCATGCTGATAAACTTAAAATCGATGAAAATCTGAAGCGGACGCGACTGGGTGAAGTAAGGTTTTTAAGAGCGCTTTATTATTTTAATCTGGTTAGAATGTTTGGCGCCATTCCTTTACACATACATGAAACTTCCGAGATAACTACAGATGTCACTCGTACTCCGGTATTAGACATTTATAATCAAATCGTCACGGATCTCAAATATGCTGACAGTGTTTTGCCGGTAACAGCTTCCGACTGGGGACGAGCTACGAAGGGAGCCGCTGAAGACCTGCTATCCAAGGTATATCTCGCAAAAGGATACGTTTCAAAAGACGCCGATGACTTTCAAAAGGCGGCGGATTATTCTGAAGAAGTGATTAATTCCGGGACCTATAGGTTGTTGGATAATTTTGCAGACGTCTTCGACCAGGAAAATCAAGAGAATAAAGAAGTTATCTGGTCAATTCAATACACCAAGAACGTTTTGGTAAACGGGAATGGTAATACGGATCACCTCTACTTTCTAATGAAGTATGATCAGCTCGCTGGCATGATGAGGTCTATTGAGTATGGTAGACCATATTCTCGTTTTAAGCCTACAGCATTCTTGCTGAATTTATACGCTCCCGAGTCAGACTCTCGGTATAATGCAAGCTTCCAAACAGTATGGTTTAGTAACAACGCCAGCACCATTCCGAAGGATGCAAGCGGAAAGCCAAAATTCTCGGTGGGTGATACGGCTGTATGGATGCCGGGCTACGAAATTTCTGATGCATTTAGGGCGAGTAAGTCCTACAGGATTTTTGCGCCGAGCGATTATACTTATCAATTTTACCCGAGCCTTAGTAAGTATCAAGATCCCGAGCGGCCCACGGTGAATGAAACTGCCGGATCTCGAGATTTTATCGTACAAAGATTGGGAGCGACGTATCTCGTGGCGGCCGAAGCTGAGTTTCAGCTGGACCACCTTGACAATGCGACGAAATACATCAACATCCTCAGAGTCAGGGCTGCGAACCCAGGTCATGAAAATGAGATGGAGGTATCGTCAAGCGATATAACATTAGACTTTATCCTTGATGAACGCGGTCGGGAATTGGCCGGAGAAGGAAAGCGGTGGTTTGATCTGACGAGGACCGATCAACTCGTCACCCGTGTCAAGCTGCATAATCCTGAGGCAGCGCCGAACATTGAGGCCCATTTTAGTTTGAGGCCAATCCCAACTTCCGAAATAGACGCGGCGTCCGACAGCCTGGAGCAAAATCCCGGCTATTGAGAGCTGGGAGATGATTGTGTGGGAACTGGCAATTCTGTTTTTCTAAATAGAGATGTCTCGCTCTTTAAGAGTGCTTATTTTTTAGATGATAGCATAGGATGGAATACCGAGAATTGGTTTTGCCATAGCTGCGATAACGAGACGCTCTGGATACACATGAAAATTTCTATAGTTAGACAATGGGGAACATCAAGACTGGTAGCTCAAGACGAAAATTTATAGCTGCGACGGGCATCTTAATAGCCGGATCGGTACTGAATTCAAGAATGGGACTCGGACGGCCGGAACCGGATGTTGACGATCGCGTCATTGATATTCATCAGCATTTACGGCCTGGAAGGCGGACGGATCAGCAGATGGTTGATCACCAAAAAACAATGGGTGCAACGACCACGATCTTGCTGCCCCTGATAAGAGTGCGTCCCGTGCCTGATAAAGCTGGCGCAAATGAGGAATGCTATGAATTTGCCAAACTCCATCCTAAGTCATTCCTATTTGGGGCCTGTGGCAATCCGGAGTCGCCAAACGCGCTTCTTGAAATCGAGCGTTATTTGAAACTCGGAGCGGTAGTCATTGGTGAATTAAAATTCGCTGTAGCCTGCGACGCTCCGGGGATGCAAAGAATTTATAGTTTGGCAGCCGATTACGACGTGCCCGTGCTCATGCACTGGCAATATAGGATGTTTAACTTCGGCTTTGAGCGATTTTATAAGATACTGAACAAATACCAGAAAACTAAATTCATTGGTCACGGTCCGACATGGTGGGCTAATATCAGCGGTGGAGAGATAGATCAATCAGTAGCATACCCAAAAGGAAAGGTAATCCCGGGCGGTCTAACAGAAAAGTATCTTAGTGACTATTCCAATATGTATGGGGGGATGGCTTCCAATTCCGGGCTAAATGGATTAATCCGGGATAAAGATCATGGAGAATATTTCCTGAGGAAGTTCCAGGACAAATTACTTTTCGGCAGCGATTGCGAGGACGCAAGTGGCCGAGCATCTGAAGGGTGTACCGGTGCTAAGATCATTGAAGGAATCAGAAATATATCGCCGAACAGGGACGTGGAACGCAAGATTTTGTATGAGAATGCCAGGCAAATGTTCGGAATTTAGATTCGGAATCGCTAACCAGGCTGAATGGTAACCGTCTTAATCCTGCCGATATTGAGAGATCAATGTTCTATAACAACATAAGTAGCATATGCATTATTCTAATGTGTTAAGCCGAATGAAGTTCATATGGGTTGTTTCCCTGTCTGTCTCCTTCATGGCCCTGTCGACGACCGTGTCAAAAGCTGGCGATGGGTACCGCCTTTGGCTCAAATATGACAAAATCAATGATGGGCATTGTCTTCAGACATATATAAGGCAAATTAGATCCTATTGCGTAGCTGGGAATTCTCCAACGATATCGGCCGGGAGAGAGGAACTTAAAAAAGGACTTATGGGTCTGTTGGGGGCAACTCTGCCTCAGCAAAGCGAAGCCGAGATAACTCCCGGTGCGGTACTAGCCGGGACACCCGAGACGGTACCGCTTTTCAAAACTAAGAGATACAGCGAAAAACTCGCAAAATTGACGGAGGGAGGCTATCTCATTGAGAACGTTAAAATTGAAGAGGGATCATGCGTGGTCATTGTGGCCAACGACGACAAAGGCGTGCTCTATGGGATTTTCGGCTTTCTTAAGTTATTACAAACGTATAGCTCCCTGAGCAAGGTCGATATCATTAGCTCACCTTTGGTACAATGGCGTATGCTCAATCATTGGGATAACTTGGACGGATCAATAGAACGCGGGTATGCCGGGAAATCTATATGGAAATGGGAAGACTTGCCTGGGGCGATGGATCCCAGGTATAAGGATTATGCGAGAGCGGATGCTTCCATCGGTATTAACGGAGTGGTACTCAATAACGTGAATTCTGATCCTGAAATCCTAGATGCCAGATATCTTGCGAAAGTAGCTGCCCTGGCAAATGTTTTTCGTCCGTATGGTATTCGCGTATTTTTATCGGCTAACTTTGGATGCCCCAAGGTACTAGGACACTTGAAAACAGCTGATCCACTTGATCCGAGCGTCATCGCGTGGTGGAAGGCAAAAACTGACGAAATATATAAATTGATTCCAGATTTCGGCGGCTTACTGGTGAAAGCGAACTCTGAGGGGCAGCCGGGACCTGAGGACTACGGCCGGACGTTTGCTCAAGGGGCCAATATGATGGCTGATGCGTTAGCGCCACACAAGGGCGTTCTGATATGGAGGGCCTTTGTCTATAAAACTAGTATGGATAAGGACCGCGCGAAGATGGCATACGATGCGTTTCATAGCTTCGATGGGAAGTTCAGGTCCAATGTGCTCCTGCAGATCAAAAATGGTCCTTTAGATTTTCAGCCACGGGAACCCTTTTCTCCTCTATTCGGCGCCATGCCCCATACCACGGAAATGATGGAGCTCCAAATAACTCAGGAATACTTGGGGCATAGCAATGCCTTTATTTATCTTGCCCCTTTATTTAAGGAAATTCTTGAATCCGACACCTACTCCAATGGCAAGGGATCCACGGTAGCGAAAGTAATTGACGGCAGTCTTCAGGGACAATCTATAACAGGCATCGCTGGAGTCGCAAATATTGGAGATGATAGTGACTGGACCGGCTATATTTTTGGTCAAGCTAATTGGTATGCATTTGGCCGCCTTGCCTGGAACCACGAGCTGTCAGCTGAGAAAATAGCTAGAGAATGGATTAAAATGACGATCACGCACGACACGGCGGCGATCCAAGTTATCCTTAGAATGATGATGAGCTCACGCGAGACACTGGTTGATTATGAGACCCCCTTGGGACTCAACCTTCTTTGTAACAAGGGAGACCATTATGAACCTAGACCGGAAGTGCGAGAGTATTTCCATAAGGCCGATACTACTGGCCTAGGCTTCGACAGAACGGTCACTGGAAGTAATATGGTTGGCCAATATTTTCCGCCAGTATCGGAAGCGTTTAACGATATTCACAGCTGTCCCGAAAAATACCTTACCTGGTTTCATCACGTGCCTTGGAACTATAAGATGACGTCAGGACGTACCCTTTGGAATGAATTGTGTTACAAATATGAGTTGGGGGTCGAAAATGTTATCCATATGCAGCAGCAGTGGAACTCATTGCGTAGCGCTATCGAACCTGAATTATTTGCAAATGTGCAACGACTGTTGATTGTCCAGCGAAATGAAGCAAAAAAGTGGAGGGACGTCTGCCTCAAGTATTTTGAAAAATATAGTAGGCATTCCATTCTTTGACGAATGTTTTGAAAAGAGCGCTTCACCGTAGTACAGCGATATGCAATTCAGCAACAATCGGTGGTTTCATCAGCTGGTTCTATACCTGTCTAATGTACCGATAATCGCTCAGGTCCCGAACACATTTGTGATAGAATTATTATGGAAAGGTTTCCATAACAATTCAAGGATAAAGTGCTTCATCTGTTTCACAAGTCCTTTTTGTAAGTCACTTTCGCTGTGCGGTTCGGGTAGATTTAAAAAATCAAAAACATAACTGTCTTTAAATGCCTTGGTTACATCAAGGCCGATTTCTCTCGGCAGCGCCGAGATTTTTGGGTTTCCTATCATTGTTCGTTCAAATAGAGCGCTATTTATCTGTCTTTCCAATTCGCGTGAGCTATATCTTTCCTGATTGGCAAGTCTTACATAAAATTCTCGTTCTTCGATGGATTTGGCCCGGCTCAAAATAGTGATATTGTTCGTCCAACTAATTTCTCTCAGCAATACCGAGAGTTTTGGAAAGTCCTTATAGGCTTCATAAAACTGCTTCATTCGCCAAAGGTTTTTTATCTGAAAACCTTTTATTTCAGGTTCCTTGCGGTGTATGTGCTCAGCCAATTACTTTACAACGGATTGCCCCCACTCAGTACTTTCAACCTTTTTATTTATATATTCGCCTACTTTCCAATAGAGGCTTATCAATTCGGAATTGAAGCTTTAATAGTGTTAGTCCGTGATTCCTTAATGAGATGTATTATGTCCCTAAATCGCTTATCCATATGAAATATTGTATTCTGCAGATTTACAAATTATTTTTCCTAAGGCTTACCCGTTGGCTCCTTCCAGATAAAATTTATTCGGCAGATGCCTGGACACAAAATCGATAAGCAATTAATAAGCTTCTACTAGGCTAGTTTTTTAATAAATTAGATCATATGATAAAACATCCGGTGCCTAGCTTGGCACCGGATGTCGGGCTACTTCTCTCTTACGAAAAGCTGCTTTAGCTGTTCCAGAAGAAGACCATCGCCATTGACGCTGAGGTGAGTGATTCTATCAGCGATCTTTTCGACATACTCCATCTCCTTTAGCTTCCAAAGCATCGCGTTGTCCTCCATGAGCTTTGCCGTATTCAAGAGACTACGGGTGGAAGAGGTCTCTTCACGACGCATGATGCTGTTGGCCTGGGCCTTTTTCTCGGCAATGAGGACCTGATTCATGATCTCCTTGACATCGCCAGGGAGAATGATGTCTCTGATGCCGAACTCCGTGACCCTAACTCCCAGCGCCTCTGCTTTGATCTGAATCTTGCTCTGGACGGAGGCTGCGATCTCGTCCTTTTTCTCAAGAAGCTCATCAAACCGGTAGCCACTTACGAATTCCCTTAGCGCTAACTGCAGGGAAGCATAGAGCTGGGTAGCATAATCCTTGGAGCCCAAGATAGCTTTCTCGACGTCAATGACCTGATACTGCGCTGTGGCATTGATCCGTAACGCTGCTTTGTCCCGGGTGAGGATCTCCTGGCCATTGATTTCCATCTGCAGCTGGCGCATGTCTACGCGAACCGCCTTCAAGGAGTTTGCATTTCTCCACCACCGGTAGACACCGCTATCCAATGTTTTGGTATACCGGTCGTCTACGAAAAGGATTGCTTTTTCATGGCTTTCGATGCTGATGGTGCGTACGAACGAGGCTAACAGAGTATGGTTTACGATAGTCTCATTGATCTCAGTACCAATTTCGAGCTGGCTAGTATCGGCCTGCATGAACTCATATTCTCTCACGCCTTTCCAGTAAGCGTACCGGCCAGCGGTCAAGACCTTCTTTAATAATCCGTTTTCGAACTGCAAGGCGATCTCACCGTCCTTCACATCCACAACATGCATTAACTCGGCCAGATTCTGGTCCTGTAACAGAATATTTAATTCAAAGCGGGATGCAAAATCCTTGGTGATGTCGTTGATTTCGACCTTTTCCCTGGTCCTTAACCAGTGCCATCCTTCCTGGATGAATCGCTCGTAGGCGCCATCTCTAGTGACCAGACCGACCTGGTAACGGTTGAGTTTTAAGATATTCATTTGTTTGGATTTTATA
>Ga0164242_10005778_pt1 | contig 13718 bp, 9 predicted proteins | sample OricomgcompostMG_FD_108783 | JGI IMG/M metagenome (GOLD analysis project Ga0164242, IMG submission 108783) | Miracle-Growth compost microbial communities from Emeryville, California, USA - Original compost - Miracle growth compost (MG) ...
ACCTTCACGCTCAAGAACACCGCCCCGACCTCGGGCCTGCCGAACTACGTCACCATCCGAGTGGACCCTGCACCACCGGGCGCGAAGCCAGGCAGTGAGCTCCTCATCGTCACGTACTACGCCACACCGGGCGCCAAGATCACGTCGGTCACCGTCAACGGCGCACCGATCACGGTGGCGACGGTCCCGGAGAACGGCCTGGTGACGGCGACGGTCGACGTCGAGCTACCCGCCGGCGGCACCAGCACCGTCCAGGTCCACGTGAGCGAGCCGAATCCCGCCGGCTCGGTGCAGGTGCTGCGTCAGCCCATGGCCCACTCGTTGAGCGTGGTCAGCAAGACTCCATCCTGCTGACCTCAGGCATAGAGACGCCAGGTACGCGCCTGGGTCCTAGGGTCGACGATCAGTGCCGTACTGCCGCGCAAGATGAAGGCGCAATATCAGATTCTCCGGGCGCGGGTCGGCCAGCCAACCGCCGGTACATACGCTGGCCCGGCCCGGGCCGCATTCCGCTAGCGCCGCAGATGAGCGGTGGGCGCTGCGGTTGAGCCGGTAGCCGGCGGCATCGGGAGAGCCATCGCGCCGCACCAGTCGCGCGCAAATCGATCAAGCGTGTAGCGCTCTTGGAAAGTCCGCCGCGCCTGCTCACCCGCGGCAGTCACCGCGGGCCGCCGCAATGACTCGATCACTGCGGCCAGGGCGATGTGATCGCGGGGTGGGTACAGCCAGCCGTCCCGTCCCGCGGTGATGATGTCGTGCAGCCCTCCGGCGTCGCTGGCCACAACGGGACGACCCGCGGCGAACGCCTCGATTGCCACCAGACCGAACGGCTCCGGTTGGTCAGAGGGCATCACCACCACGTCAGCGCTCTCGATGTAGGCCGCGATGTCGTCCACCTCACCGACGATGTCGACGGTCTCGGGCCGTGTCAGCGCGCGCGCCAGTTCCGCGACGTCCACCGCCTCTCCGCTCGGCGGCATCGCTCCGAGCACAACCAGCTCACCCGGGCAGCCAGCTCGGTCCCAGGCGGCAAGGAGTGTGCGATGTCCCTTCCAGCCGTTCCAACGACTGGCAACGAGATAACGGATCGGCCCCGAGCGCTGTGCGAGCGGCGTCGTCGCGCCGGGGTCAGACGTAGCGTTCGTGACAACCGTCGTCCTGGACCGCAGCCGCGCCGGGAGAGCGTCGGCTACCGCCGGCGAGATCGCAATCAGCTGTCGGGCCATTGCGGCGAGAGGGGTGAGAACGAGCTTGTCCGTCCTCCACCAGAACTCCTGGACGTGCCCCACGGCCGAAGACACCCCGGCAAGCCGCGCACTCAGCACACCGAGATAAGCGCTACTCGCCGTGCAGTAGACGATGTCGGGCCGGTTCGCGCGCAGTCGCCGCGCGGTGGTCACAGTGCGCGCAAGCAGCCGCAGGATGTCGCGGGGACGGCGGTACGCGCGGCGCAAGATCGGCAGGTCGAAATGCCGCACCGGCACGGACCGGCTCTCCAGTTCGGTGCACAGTGGCTTAGCCGAGTGCACGAGGTCGGTCGGTAGCCAGACTTCGACCTGAACGGTGTCAGGCACCAGAGCTACCAGCTCGAGCAGGATCCGATCCGCGCCGTACAACTCATCAGACGGGTGTATGAAGACGATCTTCGCTCGGTCACCGCCGCGCATGTGCTTGGAGAGATCCGAATCCTGGTCGAGCGTCGACAACGCTCGCTTGCCACGAAACATGTGGTCATCGACTCGCAAACTGTGCGCGAAACAGGTTCCATCGGCACGAACGTGCGTTGCTTCCATGCAACGCGCTGCGCAACCGGTGCTCGACGCATGCATGTTGTACGGCAGGTACTAACGCTCACGCTGGCACCTGTTCATATGCCCGGATCACGCTAACACAACGTCTGCACCCCATCCGGAGTGCACATAGCGACGGTGCAGATCGGGCTTTTAAGGCTTTCTGTCATATTCGGTGTAGACATGACCAAACGCGCCGGCCACCATGCCCAGGCCACGCGCAGCCCGGCCAAGGCCCTTGGCTCGGTGCCGCAAGGACCTCCCGGCGCTGCCCGCCGCGCTCTCGGCCAGGCCGGCCGCTATTCGGACCAAGCCGTCTGCGGCCAGGCGACACCGTACCCGCGCCCGACCTGTACTACCGCGTTCGAGCGCCAGCGACGTCCGGGCCCAACCGTTTCCGAACCGAAACCGCCGACGCAGCACCCAGCGCCGCGTCGCTCGATCGACCGGGACGGGGTCGATCACCACCGCCTCGTCGCACCAGACGATCCGCCCTCCGGCACGCACGAGTTGCCGAGTGAACATGGTGTCTGAGCCGCCAGTGAGCCCGAAGTCCGGGTCGAAGCGGAGTCCGAGCGCACGCACGCGGGCAAGATCGAGGAGCAGGTTGTTGGTGGCCGCCATCGGCACAGTTGCGCCCGTCGGGTGGCGGCGACGAACGAAGAACTCGCCAGCCTCGATCCACGGATCGAGCGTGCCGACATAGCTCGTGTCCACCCAACCCACGACAGCGTCAGCGCCAGTGCGGGCCTTGGTCAGCAGCAGCTGGGCCAACCAGTCGCCCACCGGCTTCTCGTCATCGTCGATGAACACCAGACCTTCGACGTCGCCAGCGGCGTCCATGGCTCGGTTACGCGCAGCGGCAATGCCCGGTGTCGGTTCGTGCACGTAGCGGACTGCGGGATGCTTGTCGACGACCTCACGCGCACCTCCGGCGGGATCGTTGTCGACGACAAGGACCTCCGCCGGCGCGCCGCAGCGACCTACCTGGTCAAGCAGCTGAGGCAGCAGATCAGCCAGCAGTTCGTTACGCCGGTAGGTGAGTGTCGCCACCACTACCGACCCAGCCATCGTCGTCACGTCCATCTGTCCTTCCGACAAGACCGCATCCGGGGCCGACCTCCAATTTGCGAACCAGCCGCGAGACCTGTGTATAGTCCGGCGGACGGGGCTACATCTCTGGGGGAACGATCACGTTGGCCCGCCACAGACTCGAATCTTCTCGAGTACCTAAGACGCTGCCCTCCACGAAGTCGGTTCGTAAACCGCGACGGGCTCGAGCCCATTCACAGTCTACAAATCGTCCTCTGCCTTTTGTTGCCGCAACGAGTAGGCGCCTTCCCGGCGGCGGCCGGGGACGACGCGCGGCAATCATCGCCTTAGGCGCCATGATCACCAGCGCTCCAGTGGCAGTTGCCATTGGATTCGGCGCAACCGGAGTCTCGGCCTCGCAGGAGACCGCCGGCAGCCGCAACGTATATGACAGCTTCCAACGCACCACGCACAACGGATGGGGAGCCGCGCAGACCGGCGGCGCCTGGACCACGACCGGCTCAGGCGTGGCGTTCTCGGTGAGCCCGGGCAGCGGCAAGCTCACCCACGTCCCCGCAGGCAAGGGCGCGAGCGCCATTCTGCGCGGCGTCTCAGCCAAGAATGAAGACGTCACGACGACCTTCTCGATGCCGATCCTGCCGACCGCGGGCAGCGGCGTGTACTTCTCGACCCGGGTACGGGTCCAAAGCAACGGAAGCGCGTACGCCGGGAAGATACGGGTCTGGCCGTCCGGTCGGCTGTCGCTGAGCGTGTCACGGCTGACCAAGAGCACCGAGACCGTCCTGGCCAACGGGGGCACCTCGCTGAAGGCCAAGCCAGGTGTGCCGATCACGCTGGAGACCTCCCTCAGCGGCCAGTCCGTTCACGTACGCGCTTACGCAGCCGGCGCCAAGCCCGGATCGACCTGGCAGGTCAGCACTACCGACACCTCGTCGAGATCGATCACAGCCGCCGGCGCGATAGGCATATACGCCTACATCTCGAGGAGCACGCCGGCTGTCGGGCTCTGGCTGAACAACATCTCTGGCAATGCGCTCGGAAGTTCGACCCCGGCCTCGCCGTCGAAGACGACTACGACCCCGGCCTCGCCGTCGAAGACGACTACGACCCCGGCCTCGCCGTCGAAGACCAGCAGTTCGCCCACGAGCGCACCACCGAAGACGAGCACGGCGCCACCAAGTCAGACCTCCAGCCCGATACCGCCGCCCCGATCCACCACGTCGTCGACCGGCTCAGCACCGATAGGTAGCACCGACTACCCAGTGCCCGGCAACGCCTTGTTCGTTTCACCGGGCGGCTCGGACTCGGGCGGCGGCACCATCAGCAGCCCGTTCCGCACGATCACCAAGGCAGTTACAGCCGCGAAGTCGGGACAGACCATCGTGCTTCGCACCGGTAACTACAACGAGTCCGTCACGATCCCGTCCAGCAAGTCGCTGACAATCCAGCCCTATCCACACGAGGCGGCATGGTTCGACGGCAGCACGACCGTCGCCGGCTGGACCAAGACGGCCGACGGCTGGGCCCACGCCGGATGGACTCCGCAGTTCGACGACACCGCCGGGTTCACCCCCGCGATCGCAGCCAACACCACGCCGGGTTGGAACTGGGTTAACCCTCAGTACCCGCTGGCCTCCCACCCCGACCAGGCCTGGCTCGACGGTTCCGCGCTGACGCAGGTCGGCTCGGCCAGTGCACTCAAAGCGGACACGTTCTACGTCGACTATTCGTCGAAGACGCTCTACGTCGGGTCCGATCCGACCGGGCACAGCGTCACGGCCAGCAATATCCCGGACCGCGCACTCGTCGTCTACGGACCGAACTCCACCATCCGGGGCGTCGGCTTCCGCAACTACGGGACGTCGATCCCACAGATGGCCACCGTGATCCTGGACGGGGCGAACGACAACGTGTCGAACGTCGTCATCCAGGACAACGCCAACATCGGAATGTACTTGCGATCGACGAATCTGCGCGTGGATCAGGTGACGGTGCAGGACAACGGTCTGCTCGGAATCCTCGGCACCTATGCCGACGGCAGCACAGTCTCGAGAACGCAGGCGACACAGAACAACACCCAGCGCTTCAACTACGCTCCGGTCGCCGGCGGGATCAAGATCAGCCGCACGCGGGGATTCACCATCAAGGACAGCGACGTGACCGGCAACATCGGCCACGGATTATGGATGGACGAGTCCTGCTACGACATGACGATCGTGGGTAACACGCTGTCAGACAACCTCGGCGCAGGCTTCCGGTCCGAGCTGTCCGACCGGGGGGTCATCGCTAACAACGTCGTCGCGAACAATGGCGCACAGGGCATCTTCCTGGAAGACACCGGCGACATCCAGATCTGGAACAACACGTTCTCCAGCAGCAGCCCGGCGCTTGAACTGTTCCAGGACACCCGCAAGAACGTGGCCTCGACCCCGGGCCACGACCCGCGGCAGGCGAACCCGGATCCGACCGTTCCGTGGATCACGAAGAACATCCAGGTCTCGAACAACCTGTTCCTTGCCGGCGCGCAGTACGACGTCGTAGCTGCCGACCAGACCGCCGCGCGAACCGCGAATCAAATGGCTCTCACCGTCAACGGTAACCACTTCTTACGTCCCAGCCAGTCGGGCTGGGTGGAGTTCGGGTGGGGAATCAACGGTACGAAGCTAGCGGGCTACAACTCGCCGAGCGCGTTCACATCGGCGACTGGGCAAGGCCAACAGAACACCGATCAGGCCGCTAGCACGTCGGGGACGCTCATGGCGCAGGTCCGCCCGAGTGACATAGCTACGACACATCCGCTGGCGCTGCCGGCCGCGGTGGCCAGCGTCATCGGGGTCGACACCGGAACCGCGTATACCGGAGCGTTCAGTGAGTGAGTCCTCCGTTGTCAAGGCTCGCCACGATGCCACCTCCACCCAGTCAGGCGAGCTCTCGGTGGCCTACCGGGTGCTGATTGTTTGCACTGCCAACCAGTTGCGCTCCCCGATGACCGAGTTCATGCTCCGCAGGCGGGCGACAGAGTTGACACTGCCAATCGAGGTCGCTTCTGCTGGAATCAAGGCGCGCGACGGCCAGCCCATGCCGCCGCGGGCTCGGGCCGAACTAACACGTCGCGGCATCGCGGTTACCCCCGACTGGACGTCCCAGAAGCTGACCCCCCAGGCAATCGCCGACGCCGACCTCATCCTCGCCGCGACCGGGCACCACCGCGCGACGGTGGTGCGGACCGACCCATATGCCATCCCCCGGACGTTCCTACTCCTTCAGTTCGCGCGGATTGCCCGCCAGACCCCGCCGCCCACGACAGCGACGATCGCCGACTCCGGGTCGGCACTGGTCAGCGCAGTGAACGCTGCCCGCAACCTGGTTCAGCCTCCCCCGCCAGGCGCCGACGACCTCCACGATCCGGCCGGCCATTCGGCACGCAGTATCCGGCAGTGTGCCGAGCAGATCGAGCGCGCGATCGATGATTTGCTGCGCCCGTTGGTAACCAGCCTCGGCCTGCACGGCTCGGGCGCCCGCTGACGCGGCCATCCGGCCGCGCTACTCGGCGGGAGACGCCGGCGGGAGACCAGTCGACGCCGGCCCGTGGTCCGAGAGCCGCGAACGTAACAATCGGGCAGGGGCGCCGCCCACGATGGCGTGGGCAGGAACGTCCGAGCGCACGACACTGTTAGCTGCCACGACGGCGTGGTCAGCGATCGTCACCCCGCGCAGAACCGCCACGCCGCGGGCAATCCATACGTCCGCGCCGATGACGACCGGCGAAGTGCGCACCGGGGCCATGGACATCACCACGCCCGGCGCAAGATCGTGATCCTGATCGCGGACCGAGCTCGATTCCGCGATCTGGGTGTCTGGGCCGAGGGTCACGGACTGCGCTGCTCCGATAACGACATGATGCATGATCTTGGTCCGGTCACCGACGCGGAACGTGGCACCGCGGCGAACATCGAGCACGGCCCCGACCCCGAGGTAGACGTCATCGCCGAGAAACCAGCCCGGGCCGGGAAGGTGCCGCACCCGTACATGCCGGTCGAGCAGCAGACGCCGACCGGCCTGTCCACCCCAGATGCGCACCCACGCCGAAAAGCATGTCCCACGCAAGCGCAGGTGTATACGCTGTGAGCGTTTGAACAGTCGGGCGGCCGAGTCCACGACGGCCCTCACTCGCGGCGTCGGCGCCGGTGCCACCCGCCCGCTGCGTCCTGATCATCGCCCGACGGCATCAAGGTGGCGGCCGCAGTCGAGTCCGGTTCGTTCTCGGCAGGATCGGTGCTGCCGGAATCGATCGCGGTGGTGACGGCCACCGACTGATCAGCATCGGCCGCCACAGTGTCGTGCTGCTCTCCCCCGGCCAGCTCATCGTTGATCGACCGGTCCGCAGCGTCCGCGCCTGTGTGAGTACCGGGACGCGAGCTCGCCCTGGCACTCACAGCAACGGGCGTGCCAGCACCCGCAGGATGGGAATCACCACGCACGCCGGCGTTCTTACGCGCGCGTCGCCCGATGGCGCCGGCCGGGTCGCGCCCCGGAGCGTCCTCGTGATAGCCGTAGCCGTCGTAGCGGCCGCGTTTGTTGCTCGACTGCGGCTGCATGTTGAGGATGGCCCCCACGACACGAGCATCGACCGACTCCAGCGAGCTGACCGCGGTGGCGAGCTGGTTGCGGGTCGTCTTGCCATAACGGACCACGAGCGCCACCGCGTCGGCCTCGGTGGCCATGACCGCGGCATCGGTCACCGGCAGCAGCGGGGGAGTATCGATGACGATGAAGTCGAAGCGCTGTCGCAGCTGCGCCAACAATTCACGCATCGCCTCGCTGCCCAACAACTCCGACGGGTTCGGCGGGACATGGCCGCTGGGCAGCACGGTCAGTCCGCTCGAGCCCCAAGGCTGCAAGACGTCGTCGAGGCCGACTTGGCCGGCAAGAACATTTGTGATGCCGACGGCTCGCTCGATGCCCAGATAGTCGGTAACGCGTGGGCGACGCAGATCGGCCTCGATCAGCAGGACACGCTGATTGGACTCCGCGAGCACGATGGCCAGGTTTGCAACCGTGGTCGACTTGCCTTCGGCGGCCACAGACGAGGTCACCACTATCACCTGAGCAGGGCGGTCGACGTCGACGAAGAGCAGATTCGTACGAAGCTGGCGCATCGCCTCGGCGCGCGAACTCCGGCCCTGACTCTGAACGATCAGTGGTGCCGTCCTCGCCGCCTTCTCGAAGTCGATCGCCCCGATCGTCGCCAGCCCGGTGGCGGCGTCGATGCCTTCGGGATCCCGGATCGACGTGTCGAGCAGTTCGCGCAGGAACGCGATCGCGAGTCCGATCGCCACTCCCACCAGGAAGCCGAGACCGTAGTTCAGCTTCTTTCGGGGCGACACCGGCGCCGAGTTGAGGGTCGGTCCGGATACCGGCGTGAGGGTCGTTTGCGATTTTTCCGGATCCAGGGTCTTGACGAACTTCGGAAACTGGTTGCCGACTGCGGTGACCAGGGCAAGCGACCGGGCCTTCGAGCTGTCGGTGGCCTTCACAGTGAGGACTACCGAGCCCGACTGGGACGATGCCGTCAGCCGAGACGTCACGCCGCGCTGATCGAGGCCCAAGCCCTTGACGCTCGGGTCATCGAGTACTGCCTTGGCCAGCCCCGAACTGCGGGCGAGGATCACGTAGGAGTTCACCCGCAGCTGGGCAAACTGGTCGGCCTGCAGCGCTGTCCCGCCGTTCGCACTCGGCGGTGTCGACACGAAGAACGTCACGTAGCTGGCGTACTCCCGCTGCGCACGCGCGGTGAGCAGTGCCGCGATGCCGACTCCGAGAACCGTGGTGACGACGATGAGCCACCAGAACTTGCGCAGAGCGCGGCCGAAGCTCGCCAACTCCAAAGCAGGATCCCATCCGTGAGGACGATCAAGTAGACTGGATTTTCGCACATGTACACGGGGGGAGACCGGTTGCCGGCTTGTGCCACCGTCAGGACACCAACCTACCCCTCAGCTAGATTTCGCGTGGAGTCCGGCAATCGAGTCGTGTCCGTGAGCCGCTGTGACCCATCCAACCTCTGACTCCGGCGAGGCAGAAGGCCTCGGCCTGACCTCGACCGACATGCGTGTCACCGCCAACGCGGACGCGAGTCGGTCCGACGTCGGGAACGTGGGCAAGAACATGCTCGCGACCATCGTCGGAAACCTGTTTCCACCGCTGGCCCTGCTCGTCACCGCGCCGCTACTAGCCCACTCGCTCGGCGTCAAAGGGCGAGGCGAGGTGGCCGGCGCAACTTCGCCGCTTTTTCTCGTAGTCACGGCCGCGACGTTCGGGATGCCACAGGCCGTCACCTACGCCATCGCCCGGTCACCCGCTGTCACCCAGCGCATCCTCCGTAGCGCGACCTTGGTTATCTCACTGGCCGGTGCCATGGCGACCGGCGGTGTCATCTTGGCGGCACCCTGGTTCGGCGGCGACGATCCGGGGCTCCCCCGCCTGATCATCGCTGCGGCTCTTGCGATTGTCCCCAACCTCGCGTTGACGATCGCGCGCGGCGTTGCGTCGGGGCTGCACCGTTGGACTCGCGTGGCCATGGAGCAGTTCGTATCCTCCGCGGCCGAGCTCGTAGCCCTGGTAGTCCTAGCCGCGACCGGTCTGCTGACCCCGTTCACCGGGACTGTCGTGCTCGCGTTCTCGCCGATTACTGGTGCGATCGCCTACGTACGGGTCACGCGGCACGCGCCGAGTGTCCAAGACCGAACCGATCCCTTGGGCGCCCCCCGCCACCTGTTCAGCTACGGCTCACGGATCTGGATCGGTGCGTTGTCCGGCATTCTGCTGTCGCGACTCGACCAGACCGTGATGACTCCGCTGTCCAGCGCCTTTCAGTTAGGCATCTACGCGACCGCGGTGACCGTTTCCCAGGTTCCGCTGGTGATCAACAACGCGGTACGCGACGTGACATTCTCGGCCGACGCGAGCGAACGGCTCGACGAGCGGCTCGCGCTCTCTGCCCGCGTGTCCGGTTCGGCGTGCGCCCTGGTCGGGATCATCACCGGCATCAGCATGCACTGGTGGATCCCCTGGCTCTTCGGAGCGAACTTTCACTCGGCGGTGCCGGTCGCGGCCGTCCTCATCTGTTCCGTCGTTCTCGGGACTCCGGGTTCAGTCGCAGGCGCAGGGCTCAGCGCGCGCGGACGTCCGGGCCTGCGCAGTCTCGGTTTGGTCGTCGCGTGCCCGTTCAACGTAGCTTTGGTCGTGCTGCTGGTACCTCACCACGGCGCTATGGGCGCGGCCATCGCGACGTTGGTCGGCTCAGGAGTCGCCTCCTCGCTCGCCATTTACTTCACGTGGCGCTTCTTCGGGGTCCCGCCCCAAACGTTCTACGGCTTGCGCCGCAGCGACGTCGCCGCTGTTCGCCGGTTCATCGCATCAATGCTCGAACGGCGGCCCGCGGGCCCGGGGCGAGCACAGCTCAGAGGAACGCACGAATGAGCACACCGCCAGCGCATCCCGTGGTCGGCATCTGGAAGACCACCTGGCTGCCGGCGTCACAGACCTTCGTGCGCAGTCAGGTCAGCGCCCTCGAACGCTGGGACCCGCTGCTGTTCGGCCTGCGACGCGAACCGAACGGCATCCCGATGCCGGTCGCACGTGCGCCGTTCGGACGGAGCCGGCCTGCCCGCGTGCTGCGCCGACTCAGCGCCGCCACCGGCTACCGCTACGTCTACGACGATCTCCTGCGCCGACGGAGCGTGCAGCTCGTGCATGCTCACTTCGGGCCGTCTGCCATCGAGATCTTGCCGACGGTGCACCGCCGTGGCCTTCCCTTGGTGGTCACCTTCCACGGCTACGACGTGACCCGACTGCCGAACGGACCACGCGGAGCTCAGTACCGCCGTCGCCTCGCCGCAGTCTTCAATTACGCGCACACGCTGATCGCGGTCTCGCACTTTCTTGCCGAGGAACTCATCGCACTCGGCGCACCCCCCGAAAAGGTCACGGTGCGCTACATCGGCACGCCTGCGATGGCATCCGAGCCAGTCGCCGATCGCGCCGGTATCACTTTCGTCGGACGATTCGAGGACGGCAAAGGGGTTTCCGACCTCGTCCGGGCTGTCGCCGCTCTACCGCCCGAACTGCTCGCCGATACGCCGGTGCGGATGATCGGCGCCGGACCGCTGCTCGAGCCGATCAGGCGACGAGTGCAGGAGTTACGGCTCCCGATCGAACTGCTGGGCCAGCGCACACTTGCCGAGGTTCACGAGACTCTGAACGCGAGCCGGATCTTCTGCGCACCGTCGCACCGCAGGCGCGACGGCGGACAGGAGGCGTTCGGGATCGTCTACCTCGAGGCGGCACAACATGGCCTTCCAGTCGTGGCGTACAACCACGGAGGGGTGCCGGAAGCGGTGGCCGACGGACGCACCGGCCTGTTGGTCCCCGAGGGAGACGTGGCCGCACTTGCTTCAAGCCTGCAGCGCCTTCTCACCGATCCACATCTCGCGAACCAGCTCGGCGCGGCAGGAGCACAACGGGTGCACGCTGAGTTCGACGTCCGGGCGTGCACCGCCCGCCTCGAGGATGTCTACGACGCGGCGGTCACCGGCCGCCGCTGAACTGTGCGCGGAGTTCCTACTCGCGGCGGATGGATAGGACGGCCTCGATCAGCGGATCGCGTTGGCGCCCTGTCTTCCGCCTCCGAAGGTGGCGCTGGCCTGACATCGGGGTACGTAGCCAGCGCCAGCAGCACCCACAGCAGGGGACCGACCATGCAGGCAACCTCGATCGAGCTGAACGTCTGGCATAGCACCAGCACGATCAAGGCAGCGAGGGCGGCCCCCGGTACGCTTATGCGCAAGTTGACTATCACGAGCGCGAGCTGGGCGACAAAGTAGATCGTGGCGAACAGCATGCCGATGTCGATCGAGTACATCAGGAACGCGCTCTCGAAGCTGCTCTTCAGCCCGGCCTCACTGGAGACCGCATAACTGGTGTTGATGCCCCCGCCCGTCCAGAGATAGTCGCGCCAATGAGCGAGGAAGAAGTCGACGGCGGTTCCCCTGGCCAGTGCGGACCCACCATCGTTGGCGACGCGTTCAGAGATGCCACTCGACAGTGACGACAAGGCGATGGCGAGCGCGGAGCCCGCGAGCACTACCGTGCCGGCGAGCTTGCGGGCGACGCTAGTGCGCGACATCCAGACCACGAAGATCGCCCCGATGCCGGCCGCCACCAACCCGGAACGCGACTGGGTGATGACCACGCCGCCGATCATCACGACGGACAGCAGGACCTGTAGCCACACTCGCCGCAGCCCGGTGAGCAGGGGCACCGAGGATGCCAGCAAGACCGCCAGCACCAGCGGGTGATCGGTAGTACCCATCCAGCGGTCGAAGCCCGGCCTGTACCAATACTGATGTTCATACTGGCTGGCGAACAGGATCGGCTCACTCGCGAAGTACTGTGCAATGGCCCATAGAGCCTCGAGCGTGGCAAGGACGATGACGCAGTTCCGCAGCGTACGGATGTCCTCCGGCCGGCTCACCAGAGCCGTGCTGATCATCCAGAACGACAGCACCGGCGCGAGCATCTCATCGGTGAGCAGAACGACGCCGTGCCCGGACGTGCCGGTCTTGGTCTCCAGAATGGCAACCGCGGCCACGAGGCCGATCGCCAGGAAGAACAGACCGCGACGCACCAAGGTGGCGGCCATCTCGATCGGACGGGTGACGATCTGGGTGAAGAACGTTGTCAGTACCAACCAGGTTCCGGGGTGCATCCCCAGCGAGCTGCTCTGGTTTCCGGTGATCAAAGAACTCGCGACCCCAGGGATGATCGTCCAGATCACCAACGCCGCAAGGTTGAGCTCCAGCGGCCGATTTCGCCACAGGATGCTCGCGGCGAGACAGACGGCCAGCCAGATCACCAGGGCCATGCGGCGAACGAACCTTTCGACGGCACCACCCGGGGTCCGGCGCGGTGTGCGAACCGAGCCTAGCTGCACTCCGCCTGCCACCCCTGAGAAGGGACCGAAAGCAGCGACCCCGCCCGGAGTACGGGCGGGGTCGCTGCTGGTGCTCGGCGCGGCGCGGTACTCAGTCCGAGGGCTTGACCGCGAAGTCGTCGAACGTGGCCACGACCGGCGCGTTGGTCGACGTGCCGGAGAGGTAGGACGAGAGCCCGACCCCGCCCGCCGACTGCAGCGCCGCTGTCGAGTCGGTGATCGTCAACTGCGGCGTGGCCGGCTGGGTCGACCCGACCTTCCAGACCGTCGCCGCCAGCGTGGTCGGGTTGGTGCCAGTGATCGTGAACTCGATGCGCAACGTGTCGGTCGGCGTCGGCACCAGGCCGGAGATCGTCTTGCTGGCCAGCACGGTCTCCGTGCCGCCCACGAGCTTCGAGAGATACAGCGTGGCCGACCCCGTCGCGGCGTATTTCACCTTCGCGCGGTAGTCGTTGCTGCCCGGTGTGCCGGATGTCCGGCCCATGACCGAGATCGTGGTACCGCCACCGGTGGCCGCCTTGTCGAGGGAGACGTCGGTGGTGATGTCGACGTCGGCTGCGCTCACCGAGCCCAGCGTGGCCGCTGGGCCGGCGCCCGCCTTCGACATCGTCATCGTGCCCGCCGAACCGTTCACGGCGTAGAGCGAACTCGAGCCGAGCAGGGTCCAGTTCCCGCCGGTGTCAGCCGCACCCCAGCCAGTGGCGGAGGTACGGGTGAACGTGTCGGCGGCCAGGTTGGAGCTCACGGAGACTGTCTTCGTCTCCGTGTCGGTCGCACCCTGATCGTCGGTCACCGTCAACGTCACCGTGTACGTATCCGCCGAACCATAGGTGTGCGTAGCCGTCTTACCCGAACCGTCCGCCGTGCCATCGCCCCAGTTC
>Ga0164242_10005779_pt1 | contig 13718 bp, 16 predicted proteins | sample OricomgcompostMG_FD_108783 | JGI IMG/M metagenome (GOLD analysis project Ga0164242, IMG submission 108783) | Miracle-Growth compost microbial communities from Emeryville, California, USA - Original compost - Miracle growth compost (MG) ...
AATTGAGCCAGCGCCGCAAACGTCCGTGATCAAGCACGCATTTCCGCCGGTTTTATTTGAAGATGAGCATTTGATAATCGTGAATAAGCCGCGCGGCTTGACTGTTCATGCGGGCGCCGGCGAACAGGAAACCTTGGTGGATTTATTGCAACAACGCGACACGCCGTTGTCGTCGTTGGGCGAGGCAGATCGCGCGGGAATCGTGCATCGATTGGATAAAGACACGAGTGGCGTAATGGTGGTTTGCAAGAGCAACGAAGCGCATGAAATCCTGGCGGAAGATTTTGCCAAGCGCCGTATTAAAAAGATATATAACGCACTGGTTTGCGGCGTGCCGCCGCAGCAAGGCCGAATCGACGCGCCGATTTTTCGCCATCCGGTGCAACGCAAAAAAATGGCGGTGCAGGCGACTGGGCGTCCCGCCGTGACAGATTACAAAGTACTTTTATCATGGCATCAATTTGCGCTGGTGGAAGTCGATTTGAAAACCGGCCGCACTCATCAAATTCGTGTGCATTTTCAATATATTAATCACCCTGTCGTTGGCGATTCTGTTTATTCAGGATATAAACGCGCGGTGTCTTCCGCCAACAGCCTGGAACTTAAAAATGCCTTTCGAGATATGCACTTTCAGGCGTTACACGCTGCGAAGTTGCAATTGGAACATCCTATTACAAAAGTACTTTTAGATATAGAAGCGCCATTGCCATCCGATATGCAAAATTTAATTGAACTGTTAAATGCCTATGAAGTTTGAAGTGCTCGCAACGCGCGGTAAAGCGCGTGCCGGATTATTGCATCTGCCGCACGGCACCATTCCCACGCCGGTGTTTATGCCGGTTGGAACATTGGCGACGGTCAAGTCCATGACGCCGCAGGAAATGGAACAAATCGGCGCGCCGATTATTCTGAATAACGCCTTTCATCTCTATTTGCGTCCCGGCGCGGAAGTAGTAAAAGCGGCTGGCGGCGTGCATCAATTTCAAAATTGGCATCGTCCCATTTTGACCGATAGCGGCGGATTTCAGGTTTTTTCGTTATCCAAATTGCGTAAAATCACCGACAACGGCGTGCATTTTCAATCGCCGGTGGACGGTTCCAAACATTTTTTCACGCCCGAAAGTACCATTGAATTGGAAGAAAAATTGGGGCCGGATATTGCGATGGTGTTGGATCACGTCATCGAAGCGCCCGCGCCAAAAGACAAAACCGCCGAAGCAATGCGCCGCAGCGTGGCTTGGGCGGCGCGCGCGGCGAAGGCTCGATCACGCGAAGACCAATCGGTTTTTGGAATCGTGCAGGGCGGTCTTTACGAAGATTTACGCATCGAATCGGCGCAGGCCACGTTGGATATCGGTTTTGACGGATACGCCATCGGCGGGCTTTCGGTGGGCGAAGCGCCGGAAGAAATGTATCCGATGGTGGATGTTTGTACAAAAGTGCTTTCAACGGAAAAACCTCGCTATTTAATGGGTGTGGGCACGCCGCGCGATCTGCGGGAATGCGTGGCATTGGGCGTGGACATGTTCGATTGCGTTCTGCCAACACGTCTGGCGCGGCATCATGTGGCGATTACGGATGAGGGAAATCTGAATTTGTTGCGCGGGAAATTTAAATTGGATTTTACGCCGATTGATGAAAAATGCACTTGCTACGCCTGCCAAAATTTCACCCGCGCTTACATTCATCATTTGTGCCGTTGCAAAGAAATCCTCGCGGCGCGATTATTGACCTGGCACAATTTGCATTATTATCAACAATTGATGGCGGGCTTACGGCAGGAAATTTTGGATGGCGCGGACTGAATCAAATACGATATTTGGCTATAATATAAGTATGAGTTATCAGGACATCATCACGATTGAACCGGGAAAGCGCGGCGGCAAACCTTGCATTCGCGGCATGCGCATTACTGTTTATGACGTCTTGTCATATCTCGCTGCGGGAATGTCGCCGGAGGAAATCCTCGAAGATTTTCCGTATCTCACGCAAGAAGATATTCGCGCGTGTCTCGGCTATGCGGCTGATCGTGAACGGCAAATGGTTGTGGCGCACGCATGAAGTTGCTGCTCGATCAAAACTTATCGCCGCGTCTCGTCACGCTTCTTGCCGATCTATTTCCCGATTCGGCTCATGTTCATCAACTTGGGCTTGATCAAGTGCTGGATATAGAAGTGTGGAATTATGCGAGAGATAACGGTTTTATCGTTGTCAGCAAAGATGCCGATTTCAGCGAGATTAGCATGTTGCAAGGGCATCCGCCAAAGTTAATCTGGCTGCGGTTGGGAAATTGTACGACTATTCAAATTCATCAGCTACTTCGGTCTAATTTTCAATCAATTGAGCAAATGAACCAGGATCCTGATTTAGCAATATTATCACTACTCTAATAAAATGCCAGCAAAACGAATTATCCCCGCTCTAGATATAAACAACGGACGCGTGGTGAAATGCGTCAAATTTGAGAACATGCGCGACGCCGGAGACCCCATTGAGCGCGCGGCTTATTACGACAAAGCCGGCGCGGATGAATTGGTATTTCTCGACATCACCGCCAGCCACGAACGCCGCGGCATCATCGCCGATCTGGCGGCGCGGGTTTGCGAGGAAGCGTTTATTCCGTTCACCGTCGGCGGCGGTTTGAAGCATATTGATGAAATGGCAAAAGTACTTTCGGCGGGCGCGGATAAAATTTTCATCAATACCGCCGCTTTTGAAACGCCGCAATTGATTGCAGAAGGCGCAAAAAATTTCGGCGTGCAATGCATGGTTGTGGCGATTGACGCCAAACAACGCGACGACAAAAGTTGGGAAGTTTTTCTGCACGGCGGCCGCACGCCGACGGGCAAAGATGTGGTGGAATGGGCGCGAGAAGTGGAACAATTAGGCGGCGGCGAAATTTTGTTAACATCAATGGATGGCGATGGAACGCAAGCCGGATATGATATTCCATTAACAAGAGCCGTCGCAGAAGCAATACAAATTCCAGTGATCGCCTCCGGCGGCGCGGGTAATGTGGATCATATTTACGACGCACTGACTGAAGGTAAAGCGGAAGCGGCGCTGGTGGCGTCCATCGTGCATTATGGCAAATATACCATTCGGCAAATTAAAGAAGAATTAAAAGCGCGCGGCGTGGAAGTGAGGATTTAATGTTTGTGGACGATTTAAAATTTGATGACAAAGGCTTGATTTGCGGCGTGTTTGCGGATTATCAAAGCGGCGAAGTTTTAACGGTTGCCTGGCTCAATCGCGAAGCGGTACAGAAAATGTGGGATGAAAAACGCGGTTATGTTTTTCGCCGTTCCAAAGGCCGCGTGATGATGAAAGGCGAGACCAGTGGCAATGTGCAAATCGTGCATGAAATTCTCACCGATTGCGATCGCGATGCGCTGGTAATTAAGATTGAACAAATCGGCGGCGCGGCCTGTCACAAAGGCTACCGTAGTTGCTTTTTTGAACAGGTTCAGGAAGATGGAAATTTGCAAGCGCAAGGCGAACCGCTTTTCGATCCGGAAAAAGTGTATGGAAAGTAAAAATGCGACGTCATCCTGAGCGAAGTGAGGAACGAACGCAGCCGAAGGATCCTCCCGAATTTCGACGTGGTGCGTTGAAACTTAGGGGGATTCTTCGGTCGTTGTCACTCTCTCAGAATGACGTCAGATTCATTTTTTATTTACGGAAACTATGCCCACAATCGCCGATTTATTAACGCATTCCAATCAACATTTCCCGCTATCCCGCGCGGAGAGTTGGGACAAAGTGGGTTTGCAAATTGGTGATGCAAACGCGTCCGCATCAAAAGTACTTTTAGCGCATGAAGTCAATGACGCGGTGTTAGATGAAGCTGCTGATTTTGATGCGCTGGTGATTTATCATCCATTGATTTTTCGTCCGTTGGATAATTTGAATTTTGCCTCGCACACGGCGCGTTTGGCGGCGCGTTGTATTCGGGAAAATATCAATGTCATCGCGCTGCACACGGCGATGGATAATGCCGATCCGCCACATGCGTTGGGTGATCAACTGGCGCAACAACTCGATCTGAAAGATGTAAAAGTACTTTCACCGTCGGGTAGTGAAGCGCTGTATAAGGTCATCGTTTTCACGCCGCCGGAAGCGATGGAAAATGTCAGCAACGCTATGTGGGAAGCGGGTGCGGGACATATCGGAAACTATGAAAACACCAGTTTTCGCGCGCGCGGCGTGGGCACGTTTCGTCCGCTGGAAGGCAGTAATCCCTATTCCGGCAAATTGGGCGAATTGGAAAATGCCGATGAATGGCGGCTCGAAACTATTGTTCCTGAAGCGAATAAAAATAGCGTTATCAATGCGATGCTGCGCGCGCATCCTTATGAAGAAGTGGCGTATGATGTGATTCGCCTGGAAAATAAAAATCCCAAAAGTACTTTTGGAGCGGCGCGCAGCGGCGAACTGACAAAGCCGCTGACATTGGATCAATTGGTATTACAAGTGCAACAACAATTAAACCCGCCGGGAATGCGGATGGTGCGTGGCGCGAAAAGTACTTTTCATAAAGTAGCCTGCGTGCCGGGAAGCGGCGCGAGCTTTATCAAAGACGCAGCAAATGCCGGCTGCGATTGTTTAATCACCGGCGATATAAAACACCACGACGCGTTGGAAGCGCAGGCGTTGGGGCTTTCGATTATCGACGTCACGCACGCCGCCACGGAAACCGCGGCGGTGGAAATGATGAAAAGTACTTTTACTGCAATGCCGGAAATAGAAGTGCGCATTTATGATAAATCGACGAATCCATTTGAACACATTTAGGAGCTGATCACCATCGCAATATCCAAACAGTTATTCGACTTACAGGAAATAGACAATCATTTGATACGTTTGAATCGCGAACGCGCGGCGCTGGATAATGGCGACGCCACACGCGCCGAACGCGATACTCTTGCGGCAGCTTTGGCGGAGCAGGAAACGCAATTAAATCAATTGAACACAAACCGCGTTTCGCTGGAAGGTGATTTGGAAGCGCGGGAAACCAAACTCAATACGCAGCAAACGCGGTTGATGAACGCCAAAAGCACGCACGAAGTGCAGTCGCTGGAGCGCGACATCAAAGCGCTCACCACGGCGCGCGGCGAGCTGGATGAAAAAGTACTTTTGGTGATGGATGAGATTGAAGGATGCGAATCCAGGTTGGATGAATTGCGCAGCCAGCATCAGGAAAAAGAAAATTTGCTGAATCAGATTGAAAGTACTTTTGCCACGGAAACCGCGCGTATTGATGGAGAAACGCAATCCTTACAGGCGCAGCGCGAATCTATGTTTACGGCGCTTTCGGATATCGAACAAAAGAAATACGAAAACGCCGCCAGCCGTCATCACGGAATTGCCGTGGCACATCTGCATGACGGCGCCTGCTCCGCCTGCGGCACGGCGCTGACGCCATTTAATCTCAAAGAAGCGAAAACGGAAGAATGGCCGACTTGCGAATCCTGCCGGAGATTTTTATATGTGAAAGAGTAGAGAAAGTACTTTTATTTAGCATCGATGTTTTATCCTGATCATCCTGTTTATCGATGTTAAATTCTTAGCGCCTTCACGTGGTGCTAAAAGTGCGTTTAATTTCATGCGGAGAGCGCGGAGAATAAAAAGTACTTTTCTGTTTACATCGATAAACAGGATGATCAAGATTGCCATAAAAGTACTTTTGCGGGATGATTTTAAATCGTTTTATAAGCCGTGTATTTCTATCCCTGAACCAGCTAACGGATTCTGCGATTTCTTTACGGACCAAGGTGTTTGTGCGTTCCACCACTTTCGATATAACGATTTTATTTTTGATAATCCCCGTTTCTCCCACCAGCCATTCCAATTGTTTGCTTCTTTGGGATTCGTGGGTGCAAAACTGCCTTTGCCAATAAATTTCCCGCTGCGCAATTCTTCAACGAGGAATAAAGCTTGCCCGGCATGCCACTCATCATAACTATCCAAATTTTGCATTATAGAACCAATGATTTTCTGCTTGGCTTCATCGGAAATAGAAATAAGGTGCATCGTTTCACGCCCATTGGCTTGCAATCTATAAAAGTTCGTGATTGCGGTTATTTCTTCGTCAGAGGAAGATTCTTCCAATCTCGAACAGAGGAATTTGTCTGTGTCTGTAGGAATGTAGCCTCCTTCACAGAGCCACAGATCAGCGCGATAAGAATCAAGTAGATATTGCTTTGAAATAGGTGTGGCATAAACGCATCTGAACAAGGAATACCCCAATTTCGTTTCAGGCGACACCGCTGCGAAAGCCAATAATCCAGCGCAGAAGAGTGCTATTATGATAACCGCGATTATTTTTTTTACTTTCTTTTGTTTCATTTTGTAAAGATTGCACAAATCCGCTGATCAAAATCGTATTGTTATCAATTTAAAATGCGAGCGCGTTGTATAAACACGCTCGCATTTTTATTTATTCCCTAAAAATAGTGATCGCGCAATGCGCCGTCATAACGGCCGGTTTTCATACAACAATTCTTGAAACCGCCGGCCGGAATTGCAGGGACACAAATCGTTGCGGCCTAGTTTTTCCATCAGCTCTTTCGCGCCATGAACAATGCGCTGGCCGCGCTTCACATTGGTTTCGGAAGGGAAACCTTTGCGCCGTTTGCTGATTTGTTCAAAAGGAGGAAAATTCCTCGAAGTCGCCTTGTGCTTTCATGACAGCACCTCCGATTTAAGTTTTACGACGGGGATTATTTTCGCAAATCAAACGGGAACGCGCAATTCCTATTATTATTTAGGCTGTTTCAAATCCCGCAAAAACCGGCGGACTTCACCGGAATTACGCAAAAAAATAATCTCCCGATTTTTCGTATGCTGATGAATCACTTCCAGTATTTTGGGCCGGCTGGTTTTGCGGTAATTCCAGATCCAGCGAAGAAAATATATATCTAATCGTTCCGGACAATCGTTCGCCATATCGGGACGGGTTTTATTTCTATAGCGCCACCATCTTTTGAGGATGCGCATGACGCAAATCCAGCGGGGGAAATCCAGGAAAATAATAGCATCAGCCGCAGCAAAACGAACCGCCATTGTAGAGCCATAATTACCGTCGATGATCCATGCTTCTTTTTCGACCAATTGTTTGAGGCGAATTTGTTCTTCCTCGTCAGTACTCATCACCCAGCCCGGTTTCCAAAGTTCCGCATCCAGGTGGAATACAGGCAAATCCAGCAATTGGCCCAGTTGGCGCGCCAGTGTGGATTTTCCCGCGCCGCCACATCCCACGATAACAATTTTATTCATGCACAAAGCGAAAAGTACTTTTACTATATTTACCAAGAAAGAAGAGTTTAACCGCGGCGCGTTTTGATCATGCGTCAAGTATCCCGTTCGTTCGCGTCTGGCACAAGTTGCCGCGAATTCATCGCTTGGCGTAAAAGTACTTTTAGAACCAGGCTGCAGAAAATGGTATTCGCTATTATTTACTCATTGCCTTTTTCCATAAAAACAAAAGACAGGTCAGGACTTATTGGTTGATTTTTAAAGATCGCATAACCCAGTCGTTTATAAAGATGAATGTTGCGTTTGCTTTTGTGACCGGTGAATAATTCGAAACGGCGCGCCAGCTCAAAATGTAATTCTATTTGTTCCATTAACGCTGCCCCGAAGCCCTGTCCTTGAAAATCGGGATGCACGATGAGCCGCTCAATGTGGCAAGTATCTTCTGTCTCATATCCCCGAACGGAGCCTATTATCCTGGCTTCGATTTGTGCTTTTAAGAAAAATTTGCACGCGAAGTCACTCCTTAGTTCATCTATAGTTTGCGTCAACGGCGGGATATTGGAATCGTCATAAAGCTGCGCTTCGCTTTGAAACGCCAGTTTCTGCAATTCCAGAATAGCCGCCGCGTCCTGGAGTAATGCCTGCATAATCGTTATCATTATGAATGAGTATGGCTCTCGTAAACACGGCGCGCAAATAGCGAATGATGTTTGGAGAAGACGAAAGGGGCAAGTGGCATCATTCCATAAAAGTAATACACAGGATATACGGGATAAATGTCGATTTAAAATCCGTGTTGATCCTGTTCATCGATGTAAGAATAAAAGTACTTTTGCCGCGTAATATGAGTCAGTCATATTCTTTTATCACGCGCGGCTTCATCAAAAGTACTTTTATGGAGAGACATGCAATACAATATTGGAGATTACTTCCCGGTGACATGAATATCGAATTGATTTTGATAATTTACTTTCCATGATTTAATTGCATCCGATTTTCCGTTCGGATTTTGTATTTCAAGCGTATAAATCGCATTCACGTGATATATTCCCGGCTTTGTAAAATCAAGCCAGTCTGCTAAGTGAGCGTTTGTTCTTAATGCCGTATTGGGTCTGAATAAATGAGGGCTGCTGATGAAACCGTCAGGAACAGGATAAGGAGTAGCATTAACAGGTTTTCCGTTTAACGTTGCAGAAAATTTTAATTGCGCATCTTTATATTTGGCATGGCCATCACCAAGAGTGCCCCAATAGACAGATAAATCTTTTTTACCAGAGTTCGTGATCAAAATGCTCACAGAGATTTCTGAATCAGGTGAATAGGCTTTGTCGGTATCGTAAGTGATTTGTAAATCCTCTTTTGGAGGCATTGCCATCGTCTGGCCTGTTAAAAATTCCGCCGTCTCTTGGGTGAGCGCTTGAAGTGACACCATGAACATACTGTCTTTGTTTCCACCCATACTGAGAATTTGAAAGACTTTATCTCCGCATTTAAGAAAGTAGAAAAAGTCTTTCTCTTTGGAGAAATCACTTGTACGAAAATCTACTTCATACAGAGAACTGTTGTTTGGATCGGGCATTATGGATGATCTTATAACCTCAATGTCCGTTTTTTTCTTGAGAGCATAGGACCTTCCGTCGATGCTATAAAGCTTTCCATCATTGGGAGAATAATACTTGCCCAGATAGATTTCAATCTTTGACGGGGTTGACTTTTCCTGGGCTGTTGCAGGGCTTGCAAACATACTGAAGAAGGAGCAGAGAAAAATTAGCGAGTAGAGGAAATAAAAGGGTTTCATAATGGTGCTATTTTATCATTTTTTAAACATTTTTCGCCCGTAAGTGGCCGCATCCAAACTAAACGCAAGACCCTGCCAGGCGTGATCATCCGCGTCAAATCTTCTCCGGTTTTCAAACGCGATCTGACGAAAAAGCCGCAGCGCTGAGCGATCATCCATGCCGGAAGTATCTTGCGCTAAATGCTCTTGCAATAATTCCACACGGAAAGCTCGCACCGTCTCCGGATCACTAAACGTAACATTCATTTCGCTGTTTCCAAAAAGCGAATGATGGTGCAGATTACACGATCCCACAGTTCCCCATTCATCATCGATCAGCATCAACTTGTCGTGGACATAAACAGGCGTGCGCCGGCCATCGGAGTTCAACCCCATGATTCCCGCCAATGTGAAATTCTGAAATTCTCCAAGCGCGGCATGGGCGTCTTGAAAGTAAGGCCGATCCGGCTCGGCGGGTACCAGCGCTACTATTTCCACGCCCCGCGTCAAGGCGTGATGCAAGCGATCGACAATATCCCTCACTTCGATGAACTGATTTTCGATATAAATTGAACGGCGCGCCGCATCGATAGCGGCGCAATATTGATCGAAATTAGATTGTTCCCCCGCTGCAATATCAAAGGCCGCCGCTTCCGGCGCGGGATGTCCATCGGTGTAACGACCCGCATGAATCGTCCGTTGAACCTGGGCTAACACATTACCTTGCTGAGCCGGAATCCGCGTTGGAAACGGCAAATCAATTTCGCTGCCATCGCCCCAACATTCCTCACTTGCCTCGTTCCAACGTTGCACAAAATTGTGATGCACATCAACGATTGAAGGGCCGCGCAACTCAATATACACATCATGATTCTGCCCCTCGCCATGATGCCCGGGAGAAACCATCGAATGCGGATTAAGATTGATCCCGCCCACAAAAGCCGTTTCGCCGTCCTCTCCCGCATCAATCAACCAGCTTTTCTGATGCTGGCAAAAGCCGGGATGAGCGCGGTCACATCGAATCTTCACGCCAGAGCGCCGTTCACGCAGCAGGGCAGTGTGTTCCGCCGATCCCCAAAACGCATTGCGCCGCCAACGCTCCATATCCGCATCCGGCCGCCAGAAAATAATCCGAACATCCACGCCGCGCGCCGCGGCTCGATCAAAAACATCCAGCGCGCTGCCTCTGCCATCCGGCATTTCAAAGCTGGGCCACATAAAAGCGATCGTTGCCCAAACGCTGTGCGTGGCATTTTCAATCGCTTCACAAATACGCCGAAATGCCGGTTCACCATCAATCAACGGCTGCACCACATTTCCGAGGCGCACGGGGTAAGAGCCTGATTGTGCAAAAGGGATGGTGTTGCTCATTTTGCGAAAGTGATTTTAGGAGGGGAACAAAAGTACTTTTATGTATTACTGAAAGATGAAGAATTGCGGTAGGTTTACCATGTCTCTGTAACGATATCTACAACTTCCTGAAAATGTGCATCGCGAGAGACCAAAATTAAATCATGTTGCATTGCAATTGCTGCTATCCAGATATCATTTTCGGGAATTGGCCTGCCTTTAAGCCGCAAATTATTCTTGATGATCGCGTAATGTTGCGCTGTTTCGACGTCGCAATTTAAAACGCTGCTGGTGATTAACAATTCATGCACACGTTGGATATTTGCTTCAAGCCGGCCAGACTTACGAGCGCCATAATATAGCTCGCCAAAAGCGACATTCGGAATCAGAACTTCGTTCGCTTGATTCAATTTATTTTGCACATTGGTATCATTTGCGAAAAGTGCGATGAGGATATTGGTGTCCAACAGATATCTACCATTCATGTCCGTCAACCTTTTCGCAACCATCTTCGATGGCTTTGGAAATCGTTTTTAGATCGTCAGCTTGAATACTGCCGGCAAATTGTAATAACGTTTTGCCGGGCACACCGCGGAGGCGTGCCGTTGCCAGCGCTTTGGCGAAATCTAAAACCTGACGTTGCTCGCCCAAAGGCAAATGTTCTAATTGCTGATCTAATTCTCTTTTCAAAACAGAATTCATCATGTTGTTACCTCCAGGTTGTATTTTACTATGTTATTTCGCTCTGGAAAAACGCGTAACTGTTTAGGCGGACTTGGCAAGAAGCGCCTCCTTGGCTTGCTCTAAAAATGCGATAGCTTGTTCAGAAGATACGGAAGGAAAATCGTCAAGAAATTCCTGAAGGCTATCTCCCGTTTCCAGGTAATCAGTGAGATTTTTGATTGGCACACGCGTACCCGCAAAAACCGGTGTGCCACCTAAAATGTCCAGGGAAGAAATGATGAGTTGGTTTTTCATGCTGAGGTACTTAACAGACATTTTATCATATATGCGCTGCTATTTTGGGAATATGACTTTATCTGCGATTATTCAAAATACTGATGACTTCACGAAGCTTAAGAACAGGAATTTTGCCCATGATCAAGCGACTGCGACCATTTGCGTTCCCCAGAATTCAACTTCTAATTCAGGCTTGCTATCTTCAAGCAACATTTCAATGACGGCAGTGAAGATTTTTAGAGTATATTTTATCGCATTTTAGCCATTGAAATGTATCATAAAGATGTGTTTAAGAATCAAGATGTTGTAGTAAAAGTACTTTTGTTTATATCTTTGTTAATCTCTGATGCGGCGCTACCGCGGCGCGCAATAATTCTTCGGTGTTCAAATCTTCATCCACATCCGGTCAATGAATGCCATAATTAAATTTGTTTACATTTTCAAAATTACTAGGATCAACAAGTGTAATTGTATAGCCTAATTCTTCCCATTTTTTCAAAAGATATTCCTCAAATCCTTCTATTGGTGAGGTGTCACATAATTGTGACAGTTCTTCGCCTATCCGGGTAAGTAATACATGGCCAGTCTTAAATGCGTTAGTCTTATTTTCCGGGATATAAATGATGAAATCTTTATTAAAATATTGGCATCTATAATATCTTTGAGGCCCCTTTTTGCTGAAACCAAAATTAGTATACGTGAGTAAATTCAATGCTTGAAGTTCCTTCAAGACAGTGAAATTTATCCCGTGAGTGCTATACACTTCATCTTGGTGGTCATAGATGAGCACGATGTTTTGTTTTGGGTTTATAGAAAAATTGCATAATGATCGAAAAGCTACTGCTTCCTTTTTATCTATCTCCTGCAATAAGCTCACAGTTCGTTTTGAAAATGCTCCCGGCTCATTTGCCTCGCCAGCCAATATCTTTCCCCAAAGAAACTGCATTTCCTCATCTGAAACTAAGCGACATTTATCGAAAAAATTGGACATCCAATCTTCTTCAATGTCATTTGGTTTTGCATTTTCTTTTACTTGAGGTAGAGCCTTGCTAATAATATTTTCTATATTCTTTTGTTTCTTGCTTTCTTCGTAAATGAGTCGGGCTAAAGCCCGCTCTTGAATCTCAGCAATCTCGATTGAACCTTCTGTCTTTATCTTGTCGATTTCTATCTGGTTGTGAGCTTTAATGAGTGCAGCTTGTGATTCAGCCTTAGCAATACGTATAATCTGAGAGGGGTGAGCAATAGCACCAAGAGCGTCACTACATCGCTCAATGAGCACTTTAGCTGGTTCACTGAAACCTGCAAGATCTTTTACGTCTATCATTCTGATCCCCACCTTTTATAATTATGAGACTGTGGTTGTGCTACAAAATAGTTAGTTCCTGTATATGCAATGTCTGCATAATATTGTATAAAATTATCCCACTTTCTTTTCTTGTAGCATCCCCGCCAAAATCTCCTTCAACAACTCATTCACCAACCCCGGATTTGCCCGTCCTTTCGTCTCCTTCATCACGCCACCAACCAGCGCACCAAAACTTTTTTCCTTCCCGCCCAAATAATCCTGCACGATTTTCTCGCTCTTATCGATCACGCTCTGGCAAATCGCTTTGAGTTCGCCGGTGTCGCTGACCTGGGTGAGGCCTTTTTCGTCCACGATGATTTTGGCGTCGCGGCCGGTTTGGAACATGTCGTCGAAGACTTCTTTGGCGATTTTGCCGGAGATGGTGCCGGCGTCGATCAGCTTGACTAGATCTCGCAACTGCGCGGGCGAGACTTTGGATTCGGCGATGCTCTGATTTTCCGCGTTGAGGCGGCCCAGCAATTCGTTGGAAACCCAGTTGGAAAGGGTTTTGGGATTGTTGTAATCCTTGAGCGCGGCTTCGTAGAAATCGGCGACTTCGCGTGAATTGGTCAGCACGCCGGCTTCGTATTCGGTGAGGCCGAGCTGATTGATGAAGCGTTCCTTTTTGACGCGCGGCAGTTCGGGCATGGCGGCGCGCACGCGTTCGATCCAGGCGTCGTCGATATCGAGCGGCGGTAGATCGGGTTCGGGGAAATAGCGGTAATCGTGCGCGTGTTCTTTGGAGCGCATCGGCTGCGTGGTGCCGCTGGCTTCGTCCCACAGCATGGTCATCTGTTCCACGGTGCCGCCGCTGGAAAGTACTTTTTGCTGGCGGGCGATTTCGGCGCGCAGCGCGTCGCGCACTGATTTCATCGAATTGAGATTCTTTATTTCCACGCGCGTGCCCAGCTCCGCGCCGGGTTTGCGCAGGCTGACGCTGGCTTCAAAACGCAGGCGGCCTTGCTCCATTTTGCAATCGCTGATTTCCAGATACAGCAGAATCTGGCGCAGCGTATTCATGTAAGC